>Ga0187784_10001085_pt1 | contig 21221 bp, 17 predicted proteins | sample 1015_SJ02_MP15_2_FD_132964 | JGI IMG/M metagenome (GOLD analysis project Ga0187784, IMG submission 132964) | Tropical peat soil microbial communities from peatlands in Department of Meta, Colombia - 1015_SJ02_MP15_20_MG | ecosystem: Environmental > Terrestrial > Soil > Wetlands > Peat | place...
TGCGTCGCCTGGGACCTGATTCAGCCGGCGTTCATGTTCATGGTGGGCGTCGCCATGCCCTTTTCGTACGCCAAGCGCGAGGCGCGCGGCGACTCATGGGGCCTGCAGTTCCGCCATGCTCTCATCCGCTCGCTGATCCTGATCGGGCTGGGCATTTTCCTGCGGTCGACCCACTCGACGATGACGTACTTCACCTTCGAGGACGTGCTCACGCAGATCGGACTGGGCTACATCTTCGTCTTCGTCCTGCTGCGGGCTCCCTTCGTCGCGCAATGCGTCGCGGTGCTGGTGATCTTGGGGGGATATTGGTTTGCTTTCTACCACTATCCACTGCCGCCGGCCGAAGGAAATCAGGTCATTCGGTACCTCAGCGAGCACGGCTACAAGCCGGAGGACTGGAACCAGTTCACGAGCGCCGGGCTCAAGCCCGATCACATCGCCGAGCACTTCAACAAGCACACCAACGTGGCCGCCGCCGCCGACCGCGTGTTCCTCAACCTCTTTCCGCGATCGCCCGAGCCTTGGGAAGGCAAGAAATTCTGGGTCAACGGCGGCGGCTATCAGACGCTCAATTTCGTTCCGTCGATCGCCACGATGCTCTTCGGCGTGATGGCCGGCCAGATGCTGCGTGGCGGCTGGACGTCGCGCAGAAAGCTGGGAGTGCTGATGGCCGCGGGGCTGGTCTGCTTCGTGGTCTCGATGGCGGTCGACACGACGATCTGGCCGTTCCATTTCGATCGCCTCAACTATTCGCTGTGCCCGATCGTCAAGCGGATCTGGTCGCCCTCGTGGGCCGTCTTCAGCGCGGGGTGGGCGTTTTGGTTTTTAGGGCTGTTTTATTGGGTCGTCGACATGCGCGGACACCGGCGACTTGCGTTCCCCTTCGCGATCGTCGGGATGAATTCGATCCTCGTTTACTGCGTGGCACACCTGACGGACAGCTGGCTCTCGGCGATGCTGAGAATCCATCTCCGCACGTTCGACCAGGGCCTGCATGGCCTGATCGTCAAGCTGGGCAATCGGCTCCCGGCTGTCGGCAACTTGTCGTTTGTCCGCTGGCTCGGACACGCGTCGCTGAGTGACGTTTTCTACGGCAGCGAAAGCATCTACACGCCCATCTGGCACGAGTTCGCGATCCTGTTTTTGATCTGGCTGATCTGCCTGTGGCTTTATCGGCGGCGGATCTTCATTCGCGTCTAAAAAGCCCTCCCCAGCCGCAACGCGCCGGCCGAGACGTCGCGTAATTGTGCCTGCGCGGTCGTAGCGATTAAGCCGTCCGTAGCGGCCATTCCGCGCCCCTCGCGCAGCCGCGTAGCCGCCTGCCAAATGCTGACCGCTTAAGAAGGCCGCGTGACCTACATTTAGGCGGTCACTTTCGCGGGAGATGGGCCGTGCGGAAAGATCGTGAACGAGTCACGCGCGCGTTGGATTCCCTCTCGACGGGTCTGGCGCCGTTCGTGGAACAGTCGTTGGTCGACGTGTATCGCAACGACTGGCGCAACGTGGCGCAGCAGAGCTTCCGCGAAGATCGGGGCTCGGGGAAAAACGGCGCCGATTTGCGCTGGGACGCCCATGCGCTTTTGACGGTGATGTGGGACCAGTGGAACCGCGTCTTCCGCGGCAAGCTCGATCACGCCGAGCGCAGCTTGGTGAGCGAGCTGCGCGAATATCGCAACCGCTGGGCACACCAAACCGACTTCGATTTCGACGACACCTATCGCATCCTCGACAGCACCGAACGCCTGTTGAAAGCCATCAATGCCGAGGAGCGACGATCGGTCGCCCGCGAAAAGTCGGAGCTGTTGCGGTCACATTTCAGCCAGGAAGCGCGAGCGGCTTTCCGCAAAGCCCAGATCAGACGCCGGCGCTGGCACGACTTGATCGTGTACCTGGTTTGCGGCGGCTCTTTGGTGTTTGTGATGTCGCAACTCCTGGGATGGCAATACTGGTTCTTCTCGTTCTTCGTGGTCTTGGTGTTTGTCTATCTTGCGTACAGTCGCGCCTCTTCGCCAGCGCCGTTCTTCTACGGCCCTCATGAGTGCATGGAGTGCGGCAGGGTGATTTACGGAGAAAATTGCCCTTATTGTGCTCAAAACGATTAAACAGCATCGTTTTGCGCCAAATTCGCGCAAGATTGGTTCGGAATATGCGTGCTTTAAGCAAAATGGCCAGTGACTGTACACGGCCATACAAAAATCTCAAAGACCCAAGTCTGCTCAAGCTTGCTATTATTAAATGTGAAGACGCTGAACGGATCTGAGAACTGCGGAACCGGCGTTGACGGGAATGGACATTCGGAATAAGTAGCCCTTCCGCTCCGACAGCCCCGCGGGACGCCTCACGTCTGGGCTTCTTGGATTCGGCATCAAGCACAGGAAGCGGGTTCATGCAAATCTTTCCGCGCCCCGCCGACATTCCCGACGTAAGCGGGTCGCTTCCCGTCACTGAAGGCAGGCTGCTCGACTTCGTCGAGGACCCGATGGCCTGCATGCTCAACCTGCGGGCTCGGTACGGCAATCTCGCGGTCCTGGAAGAGAATAAGCAGCGGATCGTGTTCGTCTTCGGCCCGGAATGGAACCAACGCGTCCTGTCCGACTGCGACATCTTTCACTCCCGCTTTTTCGCCATTCGCGGTCCTCGGAATTCGGCCCAGCGTCGGCTGACCTCCGGCATCATGAGCATGAACGGCGAGTTGCACAAAGAGCACCGCCGCGTCGTCAAAGGGCCGTTCGAGCGCAAGGCGCTGCCGTTTCATCACGGCCCGATTTGCGATTTGACGCGCGGGCTATTGGATTCGTGGAAGGTCGGCGAAGTCCGCGACATGGACGTCGAGATGACGCGGATCATGCTGCAAATCACGAGCGCCCAGTTGTTTGGAGTCGAACGGCCCGAGTTCGCCTGGAAAGTCGGGCACATGATCGACCGCTGGGTCGGTATGAACCATCAAACGGGCATGGGGGCCTTCGTCTCCGATTCAGAGATCAACGATCGTTACGACGAATTGCTCGAATTCGCCATCGAGCTGGAAGCCGAAATCCGCACAATGATCCGGCTGCGTCAGGAATCGCACAAGCCGGGCGACGATGTGCTGTCGCTGTTGATCCGAGCCAACGCGCTTGACCACACCGTGTCGGACGAAGAAATGATCGGGCACGTGGCACTGCTCTTCGGCGCGGCCCATCTCACGACCGCAAACACGCTCACCTGGACGCTGTTCCTCTTGGCGCAGCATCCCAGCATCATGCGGCAGCTGTATCGCGAGATCACCGACGTGATGCAGGGGGATTGTCCCACGTACGAGGAACTGACTCGCATGCCGCTGACGGAGCGGGTGTTGCGCGAGAGCATGCGAATCCTGCCCGCATCCGCGTATTCGCAGCGGATCTGCGCGGTCCCCACCATGCTGGACAACGTTCCGCTCAATCGCGGGACGCCCGTCGTGTTCAGCCAGTACGTCACGCACCACATGCCGGAGCTTTACCCCGATCCCGAAGTGTTCCGGCCGGACCGCTGGGTGCAAGGGACCGTCTCGCCGTATGCGTATCTGCCGTTCGGCGCCGGAGCCAAGATGTGCATTGGCGCCCCGTTGGCGATGCAGACGCTGCGGACGATGCTCCCGTCAATTTTGAAACGCTACCGACTGACCGTGGTTCCCGGAGCGGAAATCCACGCCAAGATCGTGTCGACCATGCTGGGGCCGACCACACCGGTCCCGATGCGGATTGCCCGGCAGGATGGCCGGTTCGAGAGCAGTCCGGTGATCGGAAACATCCATTCCATGGTGTTTCTTCAAGACGCTACCCCCACGACCGTCAGGCGGGCTGCCTAATCTTTCGCCGAAGGATTCCGGAAGCGGCTTCACCAGTCCCGATCCGGCCCGCCCAACGCGCGTCACGGCGAAGTAGCAGCTATCTGAACATGCGCTGCGTCCCATGTTGCCGAAACGCCACGCGTGATCGGTGAAAATTAGCCGAACGCTTTCGGCACGCAGACGGCTGTGGGCTACAGTTTGATTGCCCAGTTTTAATCCTGCTGGGCTCCGCGAGCGTAATCGGACTCCTCAAACGCGCAGATCGCGCCGCGACCTGGAACTCGGGGAATGGGCTACTTCGTCCTCACCACAGTTTGCACGCTGACGTATCTCGGATACGTCCCCATTCCCAAAAACGTGCTGATCGCGGCCTGCGTCGTCTACGTGCTGTACGACGCGTTCAAGCGCTGAACGGCCGAGTCTGGCACCGCACAGCTTTCAGAATCGCGTCGGCCAACTCGGCCGGCGCTTCCGCACCGGTCATCTCGATCGGACGGCATTCTTCCAGGTGCCGAAACCACGTGTGCTGGCGCTTGGCAAACTGGCGGGTTCGCGTCTGAATCAGCCTAATAGTCGCCTCAAGCGGGACGCCCTGCTCGAGATGCGCGATCACTTCCTTGTAGCCCAGTGCCTGGCGGGCGGTGTGGCTCAGAGGAAGCGGTCCGGCGAGTAAGTTCCGGACTTCGTCCAGCAAACCGCTGGCGAACATCTGTTCGACGCGGCGATCGATGCGATCGTAAAGCCAGCGGCGCGGCGCCGAGAGCCAGAACACGTATTGCGGCCGATCTTGCGGCGGTAGCGGGCTTTGGCGCTGCAGTTCCGAGAGAGGACGGCCGGTCGCCCGATAGACCTCCAACGCGCGGACGATCCGCCGAGCGTCGTTTGAGTGAATCCGCCGGGCGGCTTGCGGATCGACGGCGGCGAGACGCTCGTGAAGCAATTCGGCCGGAACGTGCGTCAGCTCGGTTTCGAGTTCCTTTCGAACGTTCGGCGGAATCTGCGGGCCGTCGAACACGCCCCGCAGCAGAGCCCGCAAATAGAGCCCGGTCCCACCGACGAACAACGGCACACGCCCGCGGCTGATCACGTCGCTCGCGACTGTGCTTGCCGCCGCGAGATACTGCGCGACGCTGAACGACTCGTGCGGCGCGCACAGATCCAGCAGGTGATGGGGAATCCGCGCGCGCTGCGCCGGTGACGGCTTTGCCGTGCCGATGTCCATGCCGCGATAGAGCGACATCGAATCCATCGACAGGAGTTCGGCGTCGATGCGCGCCGCAAGGACGATTGCCGCCTCGGATTTTCCGCAGGCCGTCGGGCCGGCAAGGAACCAAGAGCGCTTCAAAATGTCGCGGGGAATCTGCATCGTGGTGGCCGTTAACCGATTGTAGCGGCCCGGCTCGTCTGGCTTGCGAAGCGGCCGCGTCGCGGACGTTCTGTAAGCTTTACAACGCGGCTGAAAAATCTCCAAAATCGGCTTGACGCTTTCGCGGGAATCGTGAGAATGCCCTCCTCTTGATTGCGGTTTCAACGCCGCGATCGAAAGCAACTCCACAACAGCAACTCCTCAACGTTCTGTTGTTCTTCCACCTCACATAACGATTGACGATCAACCGGCCGAAGGCGTCTTCGTGCCGCAGCAGCAACGCGCGTGCTCCCGTTTTCGGCATGCGCAAAGAGCTGCCGGCCCGATTGCGCCTTTGGCGGAGAGCCGTATGACCCAGCGGTTCCTGCCCGTGCGGGTGCCTGTCAGCCTTCGCACCCTGTTGCCCGCCGCGAGCTTCGTTGGATGCGGCGACATCCGCGTGACCGAAGCCACCGAGTGCAGCGGTCAATGTAAGCCGAACATGCTCTTCGCGGCGATTCCCGGCACGCGCGTCGACGGCGCCGACTTCGTCGACGACGCGATCCAGAACGGAGCCAACAGCCTGCTCGTTCAGCGCCCGCTGCCCAACGTCCACATTCCCCAATGCGTCGTCCCCCACGCCCGCAAGGCGTTCGCCGAATTGTGCTCGGCTTTGGCCGGCTATCCGTCGCGGCATCTTGATCTGGCTGCGGTGACGGGAACCAACGGCAAGACGACGGTCACCTGGCTCGTCCGCTCGATTCTGGAATCGTCCGGACGGCGCACCGGATTGCTGGGAACCATCGAATATCACGACGGCGCCCATTCGACTCCGTCGAAGATGACGACCCCCGATTCGCAGTCGCTGTCCCACTGGCTGTCGCGAATGGTGGCCGCCGAATCGACCTATGCGGTCCTCGAAGTCTCCAGCCACGCCCTCGAGCAGGAACGGACGGCCGGCACCGAATTCGACGTCGCCGTCGTCACGAACATCACTCATGACCACTTCGACTACCACAACGATGCCGACTCCTACCGCGCGGCCAAAGCCCGTTTGTTGGCACATCTCAAGCCGCAGGCGCTCGTTGTCCTGAATGCGGACGACCCCCACAGTGCGGCCCTTGTCGGTCGCGTGGCCGGCGATGCCCGGGTTGTGACCTACGGTCTGGAGCGGCCGGCCCGCGTCTGGGCAACGGTGCTCGACGAGTCTCTGCGAGGGTCTCGTTTCTTGCTCCGCCGCGCGACCGATTCGATCGAAGTCACGACGTCGCTCGTGGGCCGGCACAACGTCTCCAACTGCCTGGCGGCGGCCGCGGCGACCGAGCGATTCGGTCTTTCGCTGGCCGAAGTCAAAAAGGGAATCGAAGGATTGCGGGTCGTGCCCGGCCGGATGGAACGCGTCGACTGCGGCCAACCGTTCGACGTGTTTGTCGACTATGCCCACACGGACGACGCGCTGCGTCGCTCGATCGGTTTCTTGAAGCGATTGTCACACGGACGCGTCCTTTGCGTCGCCGGTGCGGGAGGCGACCGTGACCGGACCAAGCGCCCGCTGATCGGCCGCGCCCTGTCCGAGGCCGACCTGGCGATCGTCACCAGCGACAACCCGCGCTCCGAGGATCCGGAACAAATCATCCGTGAAGTCGTCTCCGGCTACCCGTCGACTGCCCACGAGCCGGTCATCGAACCCGACCGCGCCGAGGCCATTCGCCGGGCTCTGGGATTCGCCGAACCGGGCGACTGCGTCCTCGTGGCCGGCAAGGGTCACGAGCGGGAACAAATCATCGGCAATCGGAGAGTGCCTTTCGTCGACCGCGACGTGGTGCGGGAAGTTTTGGTGCGGCGCCGGCCGGCCGCTGGAGTGACTGCTGCCGCCGTTTAAACCTCGCGCGGACAACCGTTCGGATTGCGACTCATGTTGCCGGAACTGATCACCTTCGTATCTCGATTGTTCGTGCTGCTGGCCATTGCGCCGGCGGCAGGATCGACCGGCATGGAACGCTCGACGCTCAGAGACGTGCAAACCGCGACGGGAGGTCGGGCACAGGCCAGCGATCCCGCGGCGGTTGCCTTCGATCGAGTGACGACCGACTCACGGACCGCTCGGCCCGGCGATCTGTTTTGGGCGCTCGAGGGAAGTCGGCACGACGGACACGATTTCGTCGCTGACGCGATCGGCCGCGGTGCCGTCGCGTGCGTGGTCCAGGAAAACAAGACGGTCGCCGGCAACTTCCCGGCGATTGTCGTCCCCGATGTCCTGCAAGGATTGCAGGACTTTGCCCGATCGCACCGCCAGCGCATGGACGCGCTGGTGATCGGGGTCACGGGGAGCGTCGGCAAGACGACCACGCGCGAAATGCTGCACGCGGCGATCAGTTCGACATGCGAAGGCTGCCGCAGTCGAAAGAACTTCAACAACCACATCGGACTGCCGCTCAGCGTGCTCGACATCGAACGCCGCCACGAGTTCGCCGTCCTTGAAATGGCTGCCTCGCACAGCGGAGAAATTCGCCAACTGGCAGACGTCGCGCGGCCGGAAGTCGGCGTGTTGACCGGCATCGGCGTGGCCCACCTGGCGAGTTTCGGCTCGATCGAGACGATTGCAGCCACGAAGACCGAGTTGCTCGAGTCGCTCCCCTCGGGCGGATTCGCCGTGATCAACGGGGACGATCCTCGCTGTCGCGCTGCCGGCGTGCGGGCTCGCTGCCGCGTGATCGCCGCGGGCGAACGGGCGGACAATGTCCTGCGTGCGACGGCGATCGAATCCGACGGACAAGCGCTCAGATTCCGCGTTGACGGTACGGCTTACACGCTTCGGGCCATCGGACGACATCATGTTTCGACCGCTCTGGCCGCCATTGCGGTCGCGAAGGAAGTTGGAATCAAACCGCGCGACATTGCCGATGGACTGGCGCAGTTTGCCGCGGTCGAAGGTCGCTGTCAGGTGCGACAGCGGCAACCGTGGACGTTGATCGACGACACCTACAACGCCAATCCCAACTCGGCCGAGGCGGCCTGCCGCCTGCTTGCCGAATGGAACAGCGGCGGACGCCGAATTCTGGTGCTGGCCGACATGCTCGAACTCGGGCCCGAGTCGGCTGCCTGGCACACCGCGATCGGAGCAAGCGCGGCTGGGCTGGGAATCGATGGGCTGATCGCCGTGGGCCAATACGCAGCCGACGTGCTCGCCGGCGCCCGCGGCCAGGGAATGCACTCCGAACAACTTGCCCAGTGCGACGACCTCGACGTGGTGACGGCCATCCTCGACTGCTGGCTCGCGCCTGGCGACGTCGTGCTGGTGAAGGGCTCTCGCTCGATGCGGATGGAACGCGTCGTCGACCGACTCATGGCTCTCACGAACATTCAGGAGAACATTGCCCCGTGCGCGAGCACGCGGGCCTGCGCATAGTTTTGAGGTTCTGTTGTGTACGTTTGGGTTTGCGGGGATCCGGCGTACTGTCCGGCTTCGGCCGGGCGGAAGCAATCAGGCAATTGGAACAAGTGATTTCTGGGTCAATCACTCCAATCGTCCGCTTCACAGCAGAACCTACAGACCGGGCGCCGAGGGTGTTCCTCGGCGCCCGGGGATACACCTTGTGAGTCGTCTTGACGGACTATGGCCAATCCCAACTCGAGCAAGCGAATTGATCCAAGCGGCGGCCACGAGCTCGCCGGTCTGGTGAATTTGCAGCAGGCAAAACGCGATGCTGGTCTGGCTGGTCAACTGGTTCGCTCCGATGCTCCGGCAAGTGGAGCTGCACACAGCGGGCGATTCGCGCGTCTTTCTGACGGCGCGGACGGCGCTGGCCAGTGTGACCGCGTTTGTGCTGGCGATCGCACTGGGCCCGCTCGCCATCGGCTGGCTGCGGGCACGCTTTCGGGAACGTATTGCCAGTGCCTCGCAGCGATTGAACGAAATCCAGGCCACCAAGCAGTCGACGCCGACCATGGGCGGCCTGTTTATCGTGGCCGCGATCGTCGTCGGGACGCTGCTGTTTGGCGATCTGACAAATCCGTTCACGCAACTGGCCCTGCTGACCACGCTATTGTTTGGGGCGCTGGGCGCCTGCGACGACTGGATCAAGCTCAATACGCCGCGAAACGGTTTGAGCGTCCGACAGAAACTGGCCACTCAGATCGTGTTCGCTCTCTCGATCGGCTCGATTTTGTACTGGCACCAGCGAACGGTGCCGCACGGATTGGAGCTAATCGGGCCGCTTGGCGCGGGCAGCCTCTGGTTGGGCGGAGCGTTCATCGTCTGGAGCGTGCTGGTGATCGTCGGGACGTCGAATGCGGTCAACCTGACCGACGGCCTCGACGGGCTGGCCGGCGGCTGCACGGTCTTTGCGGGATCGGCCTTTGTCGCGCTGGCTTATCTGGCCGGCCATCGGACGATGGCCGACTACTTGGGGATTCCGTTTATCTCAGGGTGCGGGGAACTCAGCGTCGTGCTCGGCGCGATGGTCGGAGCGATGCTGGGATTCTTGTGGTTCAACTGTTATCCCGCCCAAGTCTTCATGGGCGACACCGGCGCCTTGCCGGTCGGGGCCCTGTTGGCTTTGGCCGCCCTGGTTTCGCGGCAGGAAGCGCTGCTCGTGATCGTGGGTGGCATCTTCGTGATCGAAACCGTAAGCGTTCTGCTCCAGATCGGTTGGTACAAGCTGACCGGCCATCGGCTGATCGCCTGCAGTCCCCTGCACAATCACTATCTGTTTAAGGGCCAACACGAGATCAAAATCGTTGTCCGCTTTTGGATCGGCTCGGCCCTGCTGGCCATCGTCGGCGTGGCGAGCCTCAAACTTCGCTAGAGATTTAGGCGTAACCGAGCCGAAGGCGTCAGCCCTCGGAGGATTTTTTCAATCGACAACGCCCCCAGCGGCACAGTAAATAAAAGCGTCTCGCAGGTCTCGTTAGGGAGAGAGGGATTCCGGAAGCCGGTTCGGCCGATTCACGTCGGTCGGGCCGGCTTCCACCCTTTCGAACTCACCTGAATCGCAGTCCGTGTAACCGCTTAGTTCACGACGCGGAAACGCTTGCTTATTCGTCACACCTCTCCTCATTTCCGGGAAATCAGGGATGTTGGCAAGCAAAGTGCTTCCCTTCGCCGCAGATACCCCTGTAAGATGGCGCCCACGGTCAGATTTCGACCTGCAGAGGGATCGATTACAGGTGCGAAGTGGAGCTCTCGAGATGAAGTCCGTCAGCCCCTGGTTTCAGACCGCACAGCTTTTGAATGGAATTCGCAAGACCGTTTCGGAGATCGAGGCGAACCGCGCCGCCCCGTCAGATCGCGATGCCCGAAATGCGCAGGCAACCGTGCAACGGGCCGACGCGAAAAAGTCTCATTAGTCGCTGATTCGGCGCTCGAAATCGCCTCCGTGTACGGCCAGCGCTTGCGGCGCACCGCTGATCCGAAATGTGACCTGTGCGGGCTCCGGCCGGGACGCTATCCTTCCGCGCTCTGGTTCTGCTCGCGGGAGCGACCTGCCGCTAACTGAGATTCATGCGCTCTGGCTACCGCGCTCCCGCTGACTCGTCGGAATCCCGATCCATGGAAGGACGACCGATCGCCGCGCTTCCGGGCACGCCTGCCCGAATTCGCTCCACTTCGCAGTCATCGCAAGCCTTCGATTCGCCGCCCTCTCGGACAGCCGCGACGGCCGCCCGACGCACGCGCCAAATTGTCGTTGCGGTGGCGGGGTTGGCGCTCGTTGGGGCCGCCCTCCTGCTTTGGACGCTCGTCCTTCGCGATCGATTTGTTCCGAAGCGGTTCGGCACCGTCGTCCCTGGGAAACTCTATCGCAGCGGCCAAATCTCGCGGCACCTGATCGCGGGCGTCATCGACCGCTATGGCATCGGGACGATCATCGACCTCAACGGCCTCGATCCCAACGACGCCGATCAGCGGGCCGAACTGGATGCCGCTCATGCAAAGGGCGTCCGCCACCTGCGCTTCCCCCTGCGCGGCGACGGGACCGGCCAGATCGAGCGGTATGCCGGAGCGGTTGAGGCGATCGTCGAGTCAGAGCAGCAAGGGCGTCCCGTTCTGGTCCACTGCGCCGCTGGATCTCAGCGAACCGGCGCGTGCGTCAGCTTTTACCGACTGCTCGTTCGCCACGATCCGCCGGAAAACGTCTACCGCGAGCTGGTCAGTTACGGCTGGGATCCGCGGACCAACCAGGTCCTGCTCGACTATGTCAACGGCCACATACGCGAGCTGGCGCAGCTGCTCGTCGACCGGCACGCCATCGACCGCGCACCGACGCCGCTGCCGACTCTGCATCCGTGAGCTAAGCGGCAACGCGGGCGGAGTGTTTTGGGGGCGTTTCGCCAGCTTGCCGTTCGACTGCAAGAAAAGCCCACAGGCACCGACGCGATCTTAACGCCTTGACCCAATTGCGGACGAGAGGGGTCGAACCTCCACTCCCAAAAGAGGGAACAGGACCCTCAATCCTGCGCGTCTGCCAATTCCGCCACGTCCGCGGGAGTGTTCGAGTATATCAGGCGCGGGGGTCGCAGCAAGCAGCCGATCGCAGCACGGATTGGCACGAAGCTCGTCTTCTTCGCATAATCGGTTGAGCGAACAAACTCCCGCCAAAACTGCGACTGCGGACGCCAGAGCCTCACGCATGAAGATTGTCGACGTCCGCATTTTTCCGCTTACCGGGGCGACCGTCGATGGCGGCTGGCCGCAGGGGCATGAGCCGCAGGAAGATCTCCACACCTTGGTCGAGGTCGTCGCGGAGTCGGGGCTCAGTGGTTGGGGGAGCTGCTTCACTTCGGGGCCGCTCGTGGCCGGGGCGATGCGGCTTTTATGGCCGCTCTTGGCTGACGCGCGGGCCGATGAGCCGGAGCGGACGACCGAGATCTTGCGGCAGTCGACGTTCTGGCAAGGGCGCGGCGGCGCGGTCGAGCACGCGATCAGCGGCATCGATCTGGCGCTCTGGGACATTTTTGGCAAAGTTTGTCGCCAGCCGGTTGCTCGGCTGCTCGGCGGAAGCTACCGTTCGCGAATCAAGCCGTACGGCTCGATCCTGTTCGACGAGCCGGACGCTCTGCAGCGCCGGCTCGAGGAGACGGTGGGCCGCGGCTTTCGCGCGATCAAATTGGGATGGCGTCCCTTTGGGCGCCGCAGCCGGAGGTTTGACGAACTGTTGATGCGGACGGCTCGGGAGACGGTCGGCGACCAGGTCGAATTGATGGTCGACGCGGGCGGCAGCGAACAGTTCTGGCCGCACGGACTGAATTGGGCCCGAGAGACCGCGCGGATGCTGGCCGACTACAACGTCACCTGGTTCGAGGAGCCCTTGCCTCCCGACGATCTGGACGGTTACGCCGAGTTGACACGGACTTCGCCCGTGCCAATCGCCGGCGGCGAAGTGCTGACGCGTCGCCAGTCGTTTCTTCCCTGGCTCGAGCGCCGGGCGGTCGACATCATTCAGCCCGACTGCACGAAGAACGGCGGCTTGAGCGAATCGCGTCGAATCGCCTGGATGGCTCAGGACCACAACGTTCAATTCGTGCCGCACGGTTGGAACACGGTGGTGGGGCTGGCGGCCGACCTGCAACTGACGGCGGCCTTGCCGAACGCCCAGTATGTTGAATATCTGACCCCCTCGGCCTACATCGAGGAACTGGCCGTCGCAACGCCGCGCCTGGACGGCGCGGGACTGCTGCCGATTCCCGATGCCCCGGGTTTGGGGATCGAAATCGATCGCGAAAAACTCAAGCGTTTTGCGACGCCGATCGAAAACTGGAAATAATCGCGGCTGAACGGAAACGGTGTTCAACCCTCGCCCCACTTGCTTCAAATGGGGAGAGGGACAGGGTGCGGGGTCTTCTGAACGGCGCGGGTCTTCTCACACTGTCAAAAACCGCACTCACCCCGGCCCTCTCCCGGAGGACCTGGAGAGCGGGAATGTCGAGCTGCGACCGCGGGAAAACTGAATGACCTTGCTGCGACGTTTTGAGAAGCCCGAACTGTACCGCGGCGGCTACGTGTCGATTGGGAATTTTGACGGAGTCCACCGAGGCCACCAGGAGATCGCCCAGCATCTTGCCGCCCGCAGCCAGCGCGATGGCGTCCCCGCGGTCGTCCTGACGTTCGATCCGCATCCGCTGGCGCTGCTGCGCCCCGGGCACGTCCCGCCCAGCCTGACGACGCTTAAGCACAAAGACGAACTGCTCGAACAGGCGGGCGTCACCTGTGTGATTGCCTACCCGACGGATAAGCAGCTGCTCGAGCTGACGCCGGAGCAATTCGTCGACTCCATTCTGATCGGGCAGCTGGCCGCGAAGGGGATCGTCGAGGGGCCGAATTTCTGTTTCGGCAAGGATCGCAAAGGCGACATCGACACGCTGCGCGAACTGTGTCGCAAGAGAAACATCCTGCTGGAAGTCGCGGAGCCGGTCGGCGGGGCGCGGGCGATGGTCTCCTCGAGCACGATTCGGTCGCTGATTGCCTCGGGAAAACTTGCCGACGCGGTCAAATTGCTGGGGCACCCCTATCGCATCGAGGGAGAGGTTGTCGCCGGGGCGCGGCGCGGGCAGCAGATCGGCTTTCCCACGGCAAACATCGACCGGATCGAGACGCTGCTCCCCGCGGACGGCGTCTACGCAGGCGTCGCCACCATCGCCGGGCGTGATTTTGCCGTGGCCATCAACATCGGGCCCAACCCCACATTTCACGAAAATGTCCGCAAAGTGGAGGCTCATTTGCTCGACTTTTCGGGTGACCTGTACGGTCAGACGCTGGCGGTCGACCTGCTCGATCGGGTGCGGGACGTCCGGAAGTTCGGTGGCCGTGAGGAGCTCGTAAGCGAAATCGCCAAGGACGTCGCGGCAGTTCGTGCATTGGCGGGGCGCCGCTAGAGGCAGGACCTGTGCAGGCGTCGAGGCCCAATGTCAAGGTCCAAAGAAGATCTCTTCATTGACTTTCGATCTTGGCGATGGGACGCGATTGGAGCCTTGATGCGCGGTCGGCGCTTGGACAAAAATTGAGTTTCAAGAGATTCGATTACGAGCCGGGTCGCTCGAGGTCTCCAAGGCGATGATCCATCTCGATTGCGCGTGCGGCAGCCGCATAGAGGTGCTGGACCTTTACGCGGGGGGCCACGTCGTCTGTCACGCCTGCGGCGCGTCGGTGCTGGTGCCGGCCGATGCCGCCGTCCTCGAGGAAAAGTTTCGTTTTCATTGTCCGCATTGCGAGGCCCGCGTCGTCGCGCGGCGCGGATCGGCCGGCAAGAAATCGAACTGTCCGTCGTGCGGCAAGGCGTACACGGTGCCGGAACCCCCGTCGGACTCGGACATTCTGGAGTCGCAAACCGATCGCCGCATCTATATCGACACGGACGACCTGGCGGCGCGGATCGGCTTGCCGTTCCCGGTCGGAAGGCTCGAGCCTCCCGTGCCGCCCGAGCCGCAGCCGCGATTTTTGCATCCGCCGGAAGAAGTGGCCGCCGCGCGCGAGGACCCGATTCCCTGGCCGCTGCCGGAGGTCACTCCGCCGCCTCCTGCGGTCGATCCCCAGCCGGCGTTCGCGCAGATGGCACCGGACGCTCCCCCTCGCCCGCCTCAAGAGCAACCGCAGTTCCGCTGGGGCGGCGGTAAGACGCTCGACCAGCACCTGGCCGAGATGCTGGACCCGAACCGGCAGCTTGTCATCGAGTCGCTGAGCGCGGTGCAGCCCTCGAGCTCCGCGCCGACCGCGGCCTCAATCCCACACTTCGACAGCCCGGCAAAACCCTCCAGCGTCGGCGAGTTGCAGGTCCTCAGCGGAAGCTGCATCGGTAAGCGAATTCGCATGGATTTCAAGCGGTTTGTCGTGGGGAACGAGCGGGACTGCGACCTGCGACCCGTCAGCCCGCTCTTGAGCCGGCACCACTGCGTCTTCAAGCGGGACGAGTACGCCCTGCGGGTCCGCGACTTGGGAAGCAACAGCGGCACGTTCGTCAACGGACGTCGCATTCAGAACGAGGCCATCTTGAGACCGGGAGACGACGTGACGGTCGGCGACGTGACGCTCCACGTGATCCTGCCCTATTCGCCGCGCATCACGCAGATGCACGACAGCCAACCGTCAATCAGCGACTTCGTGATTCTGTAGCGGTGGCCGCCCCCTGTGCGCTGACCGTGCTCTACGAAGACAATCATTGCCTGGCGGTCGTCAAGCCCGCCGGACTGCTGACCGCCGGCGACCGCACGGGCGACGTTTCGCTCGTCGACCAGGTGCGGGACTACCTGCGGGAGAAGTACAAAAAGCCCGGCAATGTGTTCGTCGGCGTCGTCCAGCGTTTGGATCGGCCGGTCGGTGGCGTCGTTCTGTTTGCTCGCACGAGCAAAGCCGCCGCGCGTCTGGCCGAGCAGTTTCGCTCTGGTCGAGTCCAAAAGGTCTATCAGGCGCTCGTCGAAGGGCGCGTGGCCGAGCGCGAAGGGCTGCTGGTCGACCGGTTGGTCAAGGACCACAAAACGAACGTCGTCCGGCGTTCCGCAAGCAAAGCGGACTCGCGAGCCCGGGAGAGCCGGCTGAGCTACCGCCGCTTGAAGAGTTCGCCCTCGACCACGCTCCTGGAGATCCGACCGGCGACCGGCCGCAGTCATCAGATCCGCGTGCAGCTGGCGGCGGCCGGTCATCCGATCGTCGGCGACCGCAAATACGGGTCGAAACGCACTTTCAAAGATGGAATCGCCCTGCGGGCCGTGCGATTGACGTTCGAGCACCCGACAACGAAGTTGCCGATCACCGTGGAGGCGGCCGCCGATTGGGACCGGTCTGCGCTCTGAACGGACGGCCGCCCGCCGGCCTACGTCGTCCCGCCGACCGCACGCATGTCGGTCTTATCTCCCCAGCGCCGTGCGGATCCGTCGCACGGCTTCGTCAACCGCCGCGCGGTCGTGGTGCCGGTTGGTGACGAGGCGGAACTGCCGTGGGGGTCGCGCACTGGCCAACAGACCTGCCGACTGGAAGCGGTCCAGAATTTCCGGCGTCGTCAGGCCCGTGTCGCTGTGGTCGACGTTGACCATGTTGGTTTCGACCGACTCCAGGTCGACCCGCAGTCCGGGCACCTCGTTGACCGCCTCGGCAAGCAAGCGGGCGTTCGCGTGATCGTCGGCCAGGCGATCGATCATCGTCTCAAGCGCCACCAGGCCACAGGCGGCGATGACGCCGGCCTGGCGCATGCCGCCCCCGATGCGCTTGCGACAATGATCGGCCTTGGAGATGAATTCGCTCGTGCCCACGAGCAACGAGCCCAGGGGGCAAGACAGCCCCTTCGAGAGGCAAAACATGACCGAGTCGGCGTGCTGGACAACGGCGGCGGCGGAGACGCCCTGCTTGATCGCGGCATTGAAAATGCGGGCGCCGTCGAGATGCACAGCCAGCCCGCGCTCGTGCGCCACCTGGCAGAGACGATTCTGGATTTCCAGCGGCACGACGCGCCCGCCGCTGAGATTGTGAGTGTTCTCCAGGCACAGCAAACGGGGAATCGGATGATGCAGATTGAGTGGACGAATCGCCGCGCGCACCTCGTCCGGGTCGAGAACCCCTTTGCGACTGGTGAGCACAAGGGGCATCAAGCCCGCCACGCTCGCCATCCCCCCAGCCTCGTAGGCGTAGATATGCGACTGCGAATCGAGCAGAACCTCGTCCCCCGGGTTCGCGTGCGCCATCAGGGCACACAGGTTGCCCATCGTGCCGCTGATCACGAGCATGGCCGCCTCTTTGCCCAACATCTTGGCAGCCAGCTGCTCCAGCCGGGTGACGGTGGGGTCCTCGTCATACGTGTCGTCGCCCAGCGGCGCGTGCCGGATCGCCTCGAGCATCTCGGGCGTGGGAAGAGTCTGGGTGTCACTGCGGAAGTTGAGCACGGCGGCCATGGTCAAAGGTCGCTCCGTTTTTGCCGCGGGATTGGTCAGCTATGCTGCAGCATATCACGCTGGGCAAAAGTTTTTGGAGCGAGACATGCAAGTCGTAATCACCGCGGTTGGTCCGGACAATCGCGGGTTGGCCGATCCAATCGTGCATCACGTCACCAGCTCGGGGGCGAACATCCACGAAATTCAGATGTACGACCACGATTCCGAGCAGCTCTTCGCCATGCTGCTGCGCGTCGAGTGGCCGGGCGGACCCGAGTCGATCGCCGAGCTGACCGAACGGATGAACGAAATCGGCCGGATCAAAGGGCTCTCATTGCGGACCTGGTCCCGCGACGGTCTCGGACACCCGCCGCGGCTGGCACTGTGCACGACGCAGCGGCCGGAGCCTGCATTAGCCGTGCTGCGGGCCATCCGCGATGGACGCCTGTCGGCCACGCCCGCGGTTGTCATCGGCAACCGGGACGCCTGCCGCGGCGTCGCCGAGCAATTTCAAGTCGATTGGCAGCAGGTCGGCGACGCCCAGGGGCGGCCCGACAACGAGCGTGTTGTCGAACTCTTCGATCACTACGCCGTCGACTACATCGTTCTGGCCCGTTACATGCGGATCCTGCCGCCGGCCACTTGCTGGAAGTTCGCGGGGGGACGCATCATCAATCTGCACCATGGGTTGCTTCCCTCGTTCCCAGGTGCGACCCCCTACGAAGACGCCTTTCAACATCGCATGCTGACCTACGGGGCCACGGTGCATTTCATCGTTCCGGAGCTCGACGCCGGCAACCAGATCATCCACCAGAGCACATTCACCGTCTTCCCGGGAACGCCCCTGGCCGAAATCAAGCGGCGAGGCGAAACGGACCACGAGCCTTCGGCCCTGGTCGAAGGACTGCGACGCGTCCTCAATCGCGAGGTCGAATTGCACTTTCACCGCGTGGTCAGAACCGGGGCAACGACTGGATAAGGGGCGATCAGTCCGGCGGGCGCGCTCAAAAACAGTCCGGGCTTCGACGCGCCTCAGTCCATTGAGTAGAATTCCTGTGCCGCAATCACCCGGGAGCGGAGTCCAATGGACCTGTTGGTCATCGAAGACGAAGCCGTACTGGGAAAAGCTCTGCAGCGAGGCCTCTCAGACTGCCACCACGAGTGCACGTGGGTCCGCAACGGTAAGAAAGGACTCGACTTAGGCCTCAGCCAGAGGTTTGACGCGATCATTCTCGATTTGCTCCTTCCCGACATGGAAGGGCTCGACGTTCTCGATTCGCTCCGCTCCCGCGGGGTGCAAACGCCGGTGCTGGTGCTGACGGCGCTGGGCTCGGTCGAGAACCGCGTCCGCGGTCTGCGCTCGGGGGCGGACGACTATCTGGTCAAGCCATTCGCCTTTCCGGAGTTGACCGCGCGCCTGGAGGCGCTCTCGCGCCGCTCGAGCTTCCGGCCGTCGATGACGCATACTGTCGGCCCGCTGACGCTCGACATGACGACTCGCCGCGCCACTCGGGGAGACCGCGAGATCGAGTTATCTCCGACCGAATTCACCGTGCTCGAATACTTGATGCGGTTTGCCGGCCAGGTTGTGACCCGCAAGATGCTCAGCCAGCACGTTTGGGACGACGACTGGGACGGAACGACGAACGTGATCGACGTTCATATCAACCGTCTGCGAAACAAGATCGATCGGGGTTTCGACGCCGCGCTGATCCAAACCGTCCGAGGCCACGGCTACGTTCTGCGAGCCGCCGAGCCGAGCACGCTCTGATAAGACCAATGCGGCGGGCGGCAGAACTGATCCAATCGCACGGGGCCTGATCCCGATGGCGTCGCCACTTTTCGAGCGACTTAGAAAGCTGGCGAACGACGTCCATACGGCGACCAAATCGCTGCGTTTCCGGCTGATGATCTGGAACGCGTCCCTGGTTCTCGTCACCGCGCTGGCCTGCTTTTTGGGAGTGCGCGAGGGATTGCGCCAAGCGCTGATCGGCGAGATGGACAGCGTCCTCACTGCGGATATTCGCGAAATTGGTCTCGATGTCGCCGAGCTGCACGCCACAGCCGCCGATCTGCGGTCCGCGGCGAAGGGACTAGGTTTCGCCCGGGGAACCCAGCTGCTCAATGCGCTGAACCGCAAGGAAAGCGTGCACGAGCACAACGGTTGGTTCGTGGAATTGCTCGACGCGGAAGAAAATCGACTCTGGGCCAGCGACCTGACGCCCCAACTACCGGCGACCGAGAAATCGCGCCGGGACATGGTCCCTGTCAGCATCAAGGGCTACCGGGTTCTGGAGAACCGACAGCCGACGATCTTGGGGCGGACTTTGCGGATTCGTGTCGGCGCCCCCATGGTCTTTATCGACCGCGACATCACCAACATCGATCGAATTGCGATTCGCGGCGTTCTGCTCCTGCTGATCGCGGCCCCTTTGCTCGCTTACTGGCTGGCGCGGCGCGCAATTCGGCCGCTGTCCGATATCATCGAAACGACTGCCCGCCTGCGGCCGAACCGTCTGGAGGAGCGGCTGGCCATCCGCCAGACCGACGACGAGCTCGATCGTCTCTCCGCGACGGTCAACCAGTTCCTCGACCGCATCGCCGTCTACCTGAGCCAGAGCAACAACCTGCTGGCCAACTCGGCCCACGAGCTGCGCACGCCGCTGGCGGCCATCCGCAGCTCGATCGAAGTCGCGGTCGGCGGCAACCGCACTCCGCAGGAATACCAGGAACTCTTGTCCGAAGTCATCGGCGAGTGTGCGTCCCTGGAGCGCCTGGTCAATCAGCTCTTGCTGCTGGCAGAGACCGACTCAGAGCTGATCCGAGCGCATAGCGAACTGGTCGACCTGAGCGCGCTGGTCGAGCGCTGCGTCGAAATGTTTAGCGCGGTGGCAGAAGCCCGACAGATCGAGCTGTCGGTTTCCATCGAGCCGCACGTCGCCGTGATGGGCTTCAGCAATCACCTGCGGCAAGTTGTCAACAACCTGCTCGACAACGCAATCAAATTCACGCAGCCCGGAGGCAGCGTCCGCGTCTCGCTCTTTCGCGAAGGGGGCTCGAGCATCCTCCGGGTTGCCGACACCGGCAGCGGCATCCCCGCCGCCGATTTGCCGCATATCTTCGAGCGGTTCTTCCGCGGCGACCGGTCGCGTCAGCGGATTGAACAGACGACAGGCACCGGGTTGGGGCTGAGCATTTGCCAGGCGATCGTCGCCGCGCACCGGGGCCGGATCTTCGTCGATACGCGGGAAGGCGCGGGGACAACCATGACCGTGCAGCTTCCGGAGGCCTTCGATTCACGGCTACCGCGCCCGCCACGCGACGCGGACGAAACACCCGACCGAAATGCGGCCATGGCGACGGCCCGCTCCGAGGGCTGATCGCGATCGCCCGCTGCCGAGCAGGTTCCGTCCAAGGGTGGCGTTGGCGCGCCTTCTACTTCGCGCTGCTCAGCGACCGCTTCGTCTCACGGATGGCCGTCGTCAACCAGGCGCCTTCGATCAAGTTACGCGATGCGCTCTGGAGCGATTTCAGCGCAGCCAGCTTCGCTTCGAGCGCGGATTTCGACTTCGGCTCCACCATCAGGGCCGCGTCGGCCAACCGCGAGGCAACCACCGGATTGCTGACCGCTAACGCCTTCGCCCGCGTGGCCACTGCTTCGGCGCCCCCCGCCATCCGCACCAATTCGGGCTCGGCCGCGGTCGGCGGCTGGTCGTACATCGTCGCCGGGTTGAGGTCGAACCAGCCGACATAGCCGTCGAAAATTCCCCGTACCGACCAGTCGACCTTTCCGTAGGCTTCGCCGACGTTCAGCTCGGAGGGCAGCTTCACCTCGCGCATCAACGTAAAGACGTCCTTGCCCTCGTTCATGCCTTTGATCGTCGCGTCATGGACGTACAGGATCGCATCGCGATACCGCGTCAGCCGCTCGACGATCTTTTCCTTGCCGACGAGCGGCTCGCCGTGGCTGGGGAGCACGATCTCGGGCTCCAGCGCGAGGATTTTGTTGAGCGAAGCCATGTAGTCGAGCGCCCAGCGCGGTTTTGTGCCGCGGAGAGTGTAGATGTTCGGGAACGACTCGTAGTAATTGTCTCCCACGAAGGCCGCTTTGTATTTCGGGAGCCAGACACAGAGGTGATCGTAGGTCTCGCCAGGAGTGCTGAAGATCTCGAACTTCGTGCCCCCCAACACGAATTCGTACTTGTCTCCGAA
>Ga0187784_10001086_pt1 | contig 21211 bp, 15 predicted proteins | sample 1015_SJ02_MP15_2_FD_132964 | JGI IMG/M metagenome (GOLD analysis project Ga0187784, IMG submission 132964) | Tropical peat soil microbial communities from peatlands in Department of Meta, Colombia - 1015_SJ02_MP15_20_MG | ecosystem: Environmental > Terrestrial > Soil > Wetlands > Peat | place...
CTTGGCCTTGCGCATCGACTGGATGATCTTGCCGGGCATCGAGCCGATATAGGTGCGGCGATGTCCGCGGATCTCCGCTTCATCCCGCACGCCGCCGAGCGACATGCGCACGAACTCGCGCCCCGTCGCCCTGGCGATCGACTTCCCGAGCGAGGTCTTGCCGACGCCGGGCGGGCCGACGAGGCACAGGATCGGGCCTGCGAGACGATTGGCGCGCGTCTGCACGGCGAGATATTCGAGGATGCGCTCCTTGACTTTCTCGAGACCGAAATGATCCGCGTCGAGCACGCCCTGCGCCGACGGCAGATCCTTCTTGACCTTGGAGCGCTTGCCCCACGGAATCGAGAGCAGCCAGTCGAGATAGTTGCGCACGACGGTCGCTTCCGCCGACATTGGCGACATCTGGCGCAGCTTCTTGAGCTCGCCGGTCGCCTTGTCGCGCGCCTCCTTGGAGAGCTTGGTGCTCTTGATGCGCTCCTCGAGCTCGGCGAGATCGTCCTTGCCGTCCTCGTCGCCAAGCTCCTTCTGGATCGCTTTCATCTGCTCGTTGAGATAGTACTCGCGCTGAGTCTTCTCCATCTGCCGCTTGACGCGCGTGCGAATGCGCTTCTCGACCTGCAGCACTGAGATCTCGCTCTCCATGAGCGCGAGGCACTTCTCGAGCCTGCGCGCGACATTGGGCGTCTCGAGCACTTCCTGCTTGTCGGCGATCTTGACCGAGATGTGCGAGGCCACCTTGTCCGCGAGCTCGGAGAAGTCGTCGATCTGCGACAGCGCGCCGACCACCTCGGGCGAGACGCGCTTGTTGAGCTTCACATAATTCTCGAACTCCGAGACGACGGAGCGCCCGAGCGCCTCGACTTCCACAGGCGCTTCGATCTCGTCGCCGAGAACTTCGGCTTCCGCCTCATAGAAATCATCCGTGCGCGTATAGCGGTGAATGCGGACGCGCGCCTTGCCCTCGACGAGCACCTTCACCGTTCCGTCGGGGAGCTTCAGCAGGTTGAGCACATTCGCCAGCGTGCCGACGGTGTAGATGGCGCTCGTCGCCGGATCGTCGTCCTGAGAATTCTTTTGCGTCGCGAGCAGGATCGGACGATCGCTCATCGTCACTTCTTCCAGCGCGCGAATGGATTTTTCGCGCGCGACGAAGAGCGGCACGATGATATGCGGGAATACGACAATATCGCGCAATGGCAGCACGGGGAAGCTTTCGACGCTTCCAGGCGTTATGGCATTACGTTTCTCGCTGGTCATTTGTTTCTTCCTGGCGTCTCGGTCCGGGCTTCGGTCGATCTTTGATAAAGCAATTTCTGCGCCGCGCTCCCAATCACCGCGATGCTTGCGAAGGCTCCACCACACCGCAAGATGGGGAAGGCGCGCCTCATTTCAAGACGCGCAAGCCTGCTCGCGCGGCGCAATCACAAGCGATCACGCGCGCTGCACGAGACTCTCGAGGAAACAGAAGTCGCGAACACTTGCGCGAACTCTTCGTTCGCTCACCAAATCGGGACGACGCTTCACGCGCTCGCGCCGCCCGCCATCTCGCCACGCTCTGCATAAATATAGAGCGGGCGCGCCTTGCCTTCGACAACCTCGGGACCGATGACGACTTGCTCGACGCCCTCAAGCCCGGGGAGATCGAACATGGTGTCGAGCAGAATGCCCTCCATGATCGAGCGCAGGCCGCGCGCGCCGGTGCGACGCTCGATGGCTTTTTTCGCGACTGCAGAGAGAGCTTCGTCCTGGAAGGTCAAGTCGGTGTTCTCCATCTCGAACAGGCGCTGGTATTGCTTGACGAGCGCGTTCTTCGGCTCGGTCAGGATGCGCTTCAACGCCGCCTCGTCGAGATCCTCGAGCGTCGCAATGACCGGCAGACGTCCAACGAACTCGGGAATGAGTCCGAACTTCAGCAGGTCTTCCGGCTGCACCTGGCGGAAGATGTCGCCCGTGCGGCGCTCGTCCGGCGCCTGCACATTGGCGGCGAAGCCGATCGAGGTGTTGCGTCCCCGCGCCGAGATGATCTTCTCGAGCCCCGCGAAGGCGCCGCCGCAGATGAAGAGGATGTTGGTCGTGTCGACCTGCAAGAACTCCTGCTGCGGATGCTTGCGCCCGCCCTGCGGCGGCACGGAGGCGATGGTGCCCTCCATGATCTTGAGCAGCGCTTGCTGAACGCCTTCGCCCGACACGTCGCGCGTGATCGAGGGGTTGTCGGACTTGCGCGAGATCTTGTCGATCTCGTCGACGTAGACGATGCCGCGCTGCGCCCGCTCGACATTGTAGTCGGAGGCCTGCAGCAGCTTGAGGATGATATTCTCCACGTCCTCGCCGACATAGCCCGCTTCGGTGAGCGTCGTCGCGTCGGCCATGGTGAAGGGGACGTCGAGAATGCGCGCGAGCGTCTGCGCGAGCATGGTCTTGCCGACGCCGGTCGGGCCGATGAGCAGGATGTTGGACTTGGCGAGCTCGACGTCGTTGTGCTTGGCGGCGTGATTGAGGCGCTTGTAATGATTGTGCACCGCGACAGAGAGAACGCGCTTCGCCTGCGCCTGCCCAATCACATAGTCGTCGAGGACCTTGCAGATCTCGCGCGGCGTCGGAATGCCGTCGCGCTGCTTCACGAGCGCGGTCTTGTTCTCCTCGCGGATGATGTCCATGCAGAGCTCGACGCATTCGTCGCAGATGAACACCGTCGGGCCAGCGATAAGCTTGCGCACCTCATGCTGGCTCTTGCCGCAAAAGGAGCAGTAAAGCGTGTTCTTCGAGTCGCTGCCGCCGACTTTGCTCATCTTGTTCTCCTGTAGCCGGCTCGCCCGACGATTCGAGACCACCGGTCGAGGCTATCCCCCTGCGCCTAACAATTCGTGCAAGTCTGATGCCGACGCCGACCCCGCATCGGCGTCCGCCGACCGCTCCACTACCGGCGTTCTCGAGATCCCACACCAAATCGCAGATTGCAACGGGACTGGAGCCCGCGTCAATATTTAAAGCGCGCGGCGCAGTTTCGCCATATACCGCCCGTCACGCCAGCCGCTTTTCCACGCGCGCCAGCCGCAATCGGAACGCGTCCGGCATGCCGCTGCCGAGCAAAGGTCTCAAATAGTAACGGAAAGCATCCGTCACGTCCGTCCTGCTCGACGACAAGAATTCGTCAGGCATCGTTTTCGTTTTTGCTGCAATTTCCGCAAGCGGCGTGAGCCGATAGTCGACGGAATAGAAGCCCGTGCGGTGAATCGTCACGCTGCCGTCACGTTGGCCCCAGATCGCAAACTGGACTGCTTTTTCGCCGACTTCGCGCGCCTCGCGCTGGTCGACGTCCGACACGCAGCCGACGAAGCTGCGCTGCAGGTAGCCGAAAGTGTCGGCGCGGACACGTTTGAAGCCGAGGCGCGTCCTGACGAGGTCGGTGAGTTCGTCCGCCAGCGCCCCGCCGCCCAGATGCACGTTGCCGTGAGCGTCGCGCTCGACCGTCTCGGCGAGCTTTTCGGCGACCGGCTGGCCGCTCTCGTCGCACACGCCCTCGGAGACCGCGACGACGCAGCGGCCGAGCCGCTCCATCGAGTCCTTCACGCCGGCGAGGAACTGGTCGACGACAAAAGGGCGTTCCGGCACGTAGATGAGATGCGGGCCGTCGTCGGGGAACTTCTTTCCGAGCGCCGAGGCTGCGGTCAGGAAGCCCGCGTGCCGACCCATGACGACGCCGATGTAGACGCCGGGCAGCGCCGAATTGTCCAGATTGGCGCCCGCGAAAGCCTGCGCCACAAAGCGCGCCGCCGACGGGAAGCCGGGCGTGTGGTCGTTGACCATGAGATCGTTGTCGATCGTTTTCGGAATATGAACGGCGCGCAGCGGATAGCCGTGGTTCCTGGCTTCCTCGGAGACGATGCGCACCGTGTCGGAACTGTCGTTGCCGCCGATATAGAAGAAACAGCCGATCTTATGCGCCTGTAGAACCTTGAAGATCTCCTGGCAATATTTGATGTCGGGCTTGTCGCGCGTCGAGCCTAGCGCCGACGACGGCGTATTCGCGACGAGCTCCAAATTATGCGTCGTCTCTTGCGTGAGGTCGGCGAACTCCTCGTTGATGATCCCGCGCACGCCGTGCATTGCGCCATAGACGCGCTCGACCTCCCGAAACTTGCGCGACTCGAGCACCGCCCCGACGAGCGACTGATTGATGACGGCGGTCGGGCCGCCGCCCTGCGCGACCAGGACCTTGGTGAAGTCGATGGCGGACATTAATCGCTCCGAGTCGATTGGAGGAAGGCAATCGGCAGTAGGCGGTCGGCAATAAGCAGTTAAGAGCCGAGGGGACTTACGCAGCCGACGACTGCCGACTGCCTATTGCCGACTGCCGCTCTCAAACCAAAGCCCCGTGACAGTGCTTGTATTTCTTGCCCGAGCCGCAAGGGCAGGCCTCATTGCGGCCGACCTTGCCCCAGGTGGCGGGATTTTGCGGATCGCGCGGCGCGTTCGGGGCCGGCGCGGGCGCCGAGAAGTCGATCGCCGCGAGCCTCGCGTTGAGCTCCGCAAGCGAAGCTTGCTCGCTCACGCCGCCCAGGCCCTCGGGCGCCGGATGCGCCATCTGCATCGGCGGCAGCTCCATTGGCGCGGAGGGCGGCGCCTCGAAGGCCACGTCGACGCGCATGAGCTGACTCGTCACGCGCTCGTCCCAATGCGCAAGCAGCGACTTGAACAGCTCATAGGCCTCGGACTTGTATTCGTTGAGGGGATCGCGCTGGGCCATGCCGCGCCAGCCGATGACCTGACGCAGGTGATCCATCACCACGAGGTGGTCGCGCCAGAGCAGGTCGAGCGACTGCAGCACGACCTGCTTCTCGATCATGCGCTGGATCGCCGGCGTGTTCTTTTCGACGCGCGTCGCATAGGCCTCATTGGCCGCAGAGAGCAGCCTCTCGCGGATCTCCTCGTCCGCGATGCCTTCCTCCGCCGCCCATCCGGCAAGAGGCGGGTCGATGTTGAGCAGCGCCTGCGTCTCATCGGTCAGTCCCGCGACGTCCCAGGCCTCGGCATAGGCGTCACGCGGAATGTGGCGTTGGATGAGCGTGTTGACGACATCCTCGCGCATGTCGGCGACCTGCTCTTCGACGCTCTCGTCATGCATGATCTCGCGCCGGCGCTCGAACACGACCTTGCGCTGGTCGTTCATCACATTATCGTATTTGAGCACGTTCTTGCGCATGTCGAAGTTGCGCGCTTCGACCTTCTGCTGCGCCTTCTCGAGCGCCTTGTTGATCCAGGGATGGACGATCGCCTCGCCGGGCTGCAGGCCGAGCTTGACGAGCATGGAGTCGAGGCGCTCGGAGCCGAAGATGCGCATGAGGTCGTCTTCGAGCGAGAGGTAGAATTTCGAGCGTCCCGGATCGCCCTGGCGGCCCGAGCGCCCGCGCAGCTGGTTGTCGATGCGGCGGCTCTCGTGGCGTTCGGTGCCGATGATGTAGAGCCCGCCGGCGTCGATCGCCTGCTCCTTGAAGCGCGCAACCTCCGAGCGGATCTCCGCTTCCTTGGCGTGGAGCGCGTCGCCTTCGAGCCCGGCGCATTCCTGCGCGACGCGCATCTCGACATTGCCGCCGAGCTGGATGTCGGTGCCGCGGCCCGCCATGTTCGTCGCGACCGTGATCATGCCCGGAACGCCGGCTTCGGCGACGATATAGGCCTCGAGCTCATGGAAGCGCGCGTTGAGCACGGCGAACAGCTTGGAGGGTTTGCCGGCGCGCGCCGCCTGATAGAGTTGCGGCAGGGCCTTGGGATCAGAGAAGTCGATCTGCCGATAGCCGCGCTTCGTCAGGAACGCCGCGAGCTGCTCGGACTTCTCGATCGAGGTCGTGCCGACGAGCAGCGGCTGCAGCGCGCCGCTGGCCGCTTCGATCTCTTCCGCGATCGCCGTGAGCTTCTCGGCTGCGGTGCGATAGACCTCGTCGTCTTCGTCAGCGCGCTTGACCGGGCGATGGGTTGGGATCTCGACCACGTCGAGCTTGTAGATCTCGGCGAACTCCAGCGCCTCGGTCGACGCGGTGCCGGTCATGCCGGCGAGCTTCTTGTAGAGGCGGAAATAGTTCTGGAACGTGATCGACGCCATCGTCACGTTCTCGGGCTGAATCGTGACGTGCTCCTTGGCCTCCAGCGCCTGGTGGAGCCCTTCCGAGTAACGCCGGCCCGGCATCATGCGCCCGGTGAATTCGTCGATGATGACGACCTCGCCCTTGCGCACGATGTAGTCCTTGTCGCGCTGGAACAGCTTATGCGCGCGCAGCGCCTGATTGACGTGATGCACGAGCGTCACATTCTGCGCCTCATAGAGCGCGCCGTCAGTCAGGACTCCGGCCTCGCGCAGCAGCTCTTCCATGTGCTCGTTGCCGGCGTCGGACAGGTTCACGGCCCGCTGCTTCTCGTCGACTTCGTAGTCCTCCTTCGCAAGCCGCGGCAGCAGCCCGTCGATCGCGATATACAGGTCGGAGCGGTCGTCGATCGCGCCCGAAATGATAAGGGGCGTGCGCGCTTCGTCGATCAAGATCGAGTCGACTTCGTCGACGATGGCGAAGGCGTGCCCGCGCTGCACCATCTGGGCGAGCTCATACTTCATATTGTCGCGCAGATAATCGAAGCCGTATTCGTTATTGGTGCCGTAGGTGATGTCGCAGGCGTAGGCGGCCTTGCGCTCCTCGTCGGAGAGGTCGTGGATGATGACGCCGACGCTCATGCCGAGGAAGTTGTAAATTTTCCCCATCCAGTCGGCGTCGCGCTTGGCGAGATAGTCGTTGACGGTGACGACGTGAACGCCTTCGCCCTTCAGAGCGTTGAGATAGACGGCGAGCGTCGCGACGAGCGTCTTGCCCTCGCCGGTGCGCATCTCGGCGATGCCGCCTTCATGCAGGACCATGCCGCCGATGAGCTGCACGTCGAAATGGCGCTGGCCCAGCGTGCGCTTCGCCGCCTCGCGGACGGTGGCGAAGGCCGGAACGAGGAGGTCGTCGAGCCGCTTGCCGGCGGCGAACTCAGCGCGGAATTCGTCCGTGCGGGCGCGCAGGCCTTCGTCGGAGAGCTGAGCGACCTCCGCCTCCAGCGCGTTGATCGCCTTGACTTTGGGGGCATAGGTCTTCAGCCGGCGCTCGTTGGCGGAGCCGAAAATTTTTCGGGCGATGGCGCCGAGCATTCGATTCTTGTCCTTCCGAGCTGACCGTCGCCTAAACGCGACGGGCGCGGAAGCCGCGCCCGATCCCGCGCCTGGCCCCGCGCGAATTGCCGCGCGAGAGATAAGAGGCGGGGAAAGCCTTGTCAATGCGAGCGAAACCTTGGCGCAAGCCGCGAGACCTCCGGCGTTTGGTCAAAGCCGCGCATCGTCCCCTTCATCCGGTTGGCGGCGGGGATCGAGGCCGGCGAAATCCTGGCGTGCATGATCGTCCTGCGCAATCGCGCGAAGAGTTGAGATGCGTTCCAGCCGGGCGCGGCGCCCTCGCTCGCGTCGGATCCGACGGCTCGTCCACTCGCGACGGCGCGGCGCTCGAGGGGCGCGTACGCTTTCCTTTTTCAAGAAAATGAAATATTTCCCACAGCCGACAAGCGAGACGTCGTCGCCAGACGTCTCGAGGGGCGGAGCTGACTGATGAAGGTTTCCATCGAGTCGACGGAGATCGACGGCGTAAAGATCGTCCGTCCAGAGGTGTTCGAGGACCAGAGAGGCTTTTTCCAGGAGGTGTTTCGCGCCGACGAATACGCCAAGGCCGGAATGCCGACGAGCTTTGTTCAATTCAACCACTCGGGATCTGTCAAGAACACCGTGCGCGGCCTTCACTTCCAGTGGGAGCCGCCCATGGGAAAGCTCATGCGCGTGAGCCGGGGAACGGCGTTTCTGGTCGCCGTCGACCTTCGGAAGGACTCGCCGACGCTCGGGAAATGGATCGGCGTCGAATTGAGCGAGAAAGACCGGCGCCTGGTGTGGGCGCCTGCGAGCTTCGCCCGCGGCTTCGCTGTGCTGAGCGACTTCGCCGAAATCGAATATCTGACGACTGGAACCTATAATGCGGCTGGCGAGTCGGGCGTCCTGTGGAACGACCCGGCGATCGGCGTCGCCTGGCCCGTCAAGGAGCCGATCCTCTCGGCGAAAGACGTGTCGGCGCAGACGCTCGCGACTTGGCTCGCCAAGCCGGAGTCCAATAAGTTCAGACTGTGAGCGAAAGGTTCTCGAATGCGCATCGTCGTCGTAGGAGGCTGTGGTTACATAGGCTCCGCGCTCGTTCCCAAGCTTGTCGGTCGCGGTTACGAGGTGACGGTCTACGACCTCATGTGGTTTGGCAATCATCTGCCGTCCGAGGTGGCCGTCGAGAAGCGCAACGTCATGGACATCACGGAGAAAGAACTCTCCGGCGTGGATGTGGTGATCTTCATCGCCGGCCTCTCCAACGATCCCATGGCCGAATATTCGCCGGCCAAGAACTTCGTCGACAACGCATCCTGCCCGAGCTATCTCGCCTATATCGCCAAGCGCGCCGGCGTCAGACGGCTGATCCACGGCGGCTCATGTTCCGTTTATGGCTACACCGTCAACGAGCTCTATGACGAGCGCGCGCCCGCGGTGAGCAGCTACCCCTATGGCATCTCGAAGCTGCAGGGCGAGTTCGGCTGCCTTCAGCTGCGGGACGACAAGTTTTCCGTGATCGCTCTGCGCAAGGGCACCGTCTGCGGCTACAGCCCGCGCATGCGGCTCGACCTCGTCGTCAACACCATGTTCAAGTCCGCCATCGAGAGCGGCGTCATCACCGTGAACAATCCCTCCATATGGCGCCCCATTCTGTCGATCCGAGACGCCGTCGACGCCTATGTCCGTTCGGTCGAGGCTGCGCCTGAGATTGGCGGCGTCTTCAACATCGCCTCCGGAAACTATACGGTCGGCGAAGTCGCCGATTATGTCGCCGATGGCGTAAAGGACTACATGGGGCTCGACGCGCGCATAAGCGTAAAGAACATTCAGGACTTCCGAAATTACAAGGTGACCTGGGAAAACGCCCGCAACGTGATCGGTTTTCACCCGAAGCACACGGTGAGGGACATCGTCAAGGATCTCGCTGACAACTTCGACAAGTTCAAGGATTTCAGCGATCCCCGCTTCTACAACATCCAAACCTTCAAGGCGTTGGACGTCGCGACGACGCAGGTCGAATAGACAACGCTCGTTCCGACGTCGGCCGGGTCAGATCAAGGGAAACGTGCGTCATGCGCGTCTTGCTGCTGGGTTCCAATGGACAGCTCGGCTCCGACATATGCCGGCGCGCCGGTTCGGAAGGCGGGCTCGAACTCAACGCTTTGAGCCGCGCCGACCTGGATCTCGCGGACCTCGAGGCAATCGACGCCGTCTTGCGGAGAATCGAATTCGACGTGCTGATCAACGCGACGGGCTTTCACAAGACCGATGACGTCGAGTCGCAGGCGCAGACCGCGACTGTGATCAATGCGCATGCGCCGCTGCGTCTCGCGCGCGTTTGCGCGGGCAAGGGCGCCCGCTTCGTTCATCTCTCGACGGACTATGTTTTCGGCGGCCAGGCCAAGCGCGAACCGTTGACCGAATCCGACGCGCCGGCGCCGCTTAACGTCTATGGCGCGACGAAGCTCATGGGCGAGGCGCTGGCGGCGACGGCGGGAGCCGATCTGATCGTCGCGCGCGTCTCCTCGCTGTTCGGCGTCGCTGGCGCGAGCGGGAAAGGCGGCAACTTCGTGGAGACGATGATCCGGCTCGCCAAGGAGAAGGGCGCGCTGAAAGTGGTTTCGGACCAGATCATGGCGCCGACCGCCACAGCGGACATCGCCGAGGCGCTGCTGCGTCTGATCTCGGCGCGCGCGCCTGCCGGCGTCTATCACGTCGTCGGCTCCGGACAGGCGAGCTGGTTCGATTTCGCCAAGGAGATCGTCGCGCGCGCCGGTCTCGGCCATGTGCCGGTCGAGCCCGTGCCGACATCGCAGATGCCGACCCCCGCGATGCGCCCGCCTTACAGCGTGCTGTCGAACGGCAAGCTCACCCAGACGCTTGGCTGGGCGATGCCGACATGGCGCGACGCTTTGCAGCGCTACCTTGTGGCCAAAGGCCACGCGGCTTAGCGGCTCCTGTGGAAGCGAGCGAGTGGATGCTGCGCCAGGATCCACGCCCTCATGGCGAGGAGCCTGCGGAGCGGGCGTCTGGAACCAGGGGCCGCAGCTCTAGCCTCGTCAGCATTTGGGGAGCCCGGGTCCTTCGGGACGCCCGCTTGCGCGGGCTCCTCGAGACGAGGCGCGCAAAGGAGTCGACATGACCGCCGAGCGCTTCGAGGTCGATACGATCGTCATCGGGGCCGGCGTCATTGGTCTCGCCTGCGCAGCCGCTCTGGCCCAGGACAGTCCCGACGTCTTTGTGGTGGAAACCGAAGCTTCCATCGGCGCCGGCTGCTCCTCGCGGAATTCGGAAGTCATACACGCGGGAATCTATTATCCGACGGGATCCTTGAAGCACCTGGCCTGTGTCGAAGGGCGCCGCAACCTCTATCCCTTCCTCGAGGCGCGCAAGATCTCCTATAAAAAGTGCGGGAAGCTGATCGTCGCCACGACGGAGGAAGAGGAGGCGGAGCTTTCCGCCATTTTCGCGCGCGCTCTCGCCAACGGGGTTGAAAATCTTTCGCGCCTTTCGCGCGCGCAGGCCCGCGCGCTGGAGCCGGAGCTCTCCTGCGTTTCAGCAATTCACTCGCTTGAGACCGGGATTTTCGACAGTCACGGCTATATGCTCGCGCTCTGCGCGGAGCTCGAGGATCTCGGCGGCCGCGTGGCGCTCTCGACGCCGGTCGAGGCCATCGAACCTCAGGCGCTCGGCGGTTTTTGCGTTTGGCTCGGCGGGAGGGAGCCGGCGCGCGTCGCTTGTCGGCGCGTCGTCAATTGCGCTGGGCTCTTCGCGCAATCGGTCGCCCGACGCATCGCAGGTTTTCCTCACCTGCGCATTCCTCCGCTATTCCTGGCGAAAGGCTCCTACTTCGGCTGCGCCGGGCGGCCCGCCTTCTCGCGGCTGATCTATCCCGCGCCGCCGCATGGCGGGCTAGGGGTCCATGTGACGCTCGATCTTGGCGGCGGCCTCCGCTTTGGGCCCGACGTCGAGTGGCTCTCCGGCAATGATCCGACCGAGGTGAATTACGATGTGGAGCCGCGGCGCGCGGACTCCTTCTACGCCGCGATCAGGCGCTATTGGCCCGGCTTGCCGGACGGAGCGATCGCGCCCGCCTACAGCGGATGCCGGCCGAAGATCTCGGGTCCCGGAGAGCCGGCGGCGGACTTCCGCATCGACGGGCCGGAGGCGCATGGCGTCGAGGGACTGGTGACGCTCTTTGGCGTCGAGAGCCCGGGCCTCACCGCCAATCTCGCGATCGCGCGGATCGTCCGCAAGAAACTGACCGGCCTATAGCTGCACCGCACGCAGAAACGCCGCAAAGCAGAAAAGCGCCGCGCCGGAATTGTAAAACTTGCCCTTTCGGGCCAGAATCCTGCCGATCAGCCGCTGATTGAGGATGATTTCGCAAAGCAGCCGTTCCGGCGAGGAGCTGTTGAAGCGGCCGATCAGCTCGTGGATGTCGCGCTCCGAGAAGACGATTTGGCTGATGAGATCGTCCTGCTGCTTTATGCGCACCGACTGCGACAGATAGAAGCACATGAAGGCGGCCACGCCCGCGATCATCGATGGGCGTGCAAGCAACGACAGCAGCGCCTCCAGCCCGTCCCCGCCGCCTGGTTTCCCCATCGCCAGGAAGCTGACGAAGCTGCCGCAGAGGACCATCAGAACCGAGGAGCGCTGGTCGACGGACTCGAGCCGGCTCGCGACGTACTGATAGACGGCGGCCAGCGCCTCGGCTTTTTCCCGCATCCCGTCGCTCATCAAGCCCCCAGCCCTTGCGCGGCGCCGCGCGCGCGGGCGGATATTCCGCGCGTTCCAAGTGCTGTCAACCTTGCGGCGCGGCGCGGCGGCGGCGGGCGTCCAGGCGAAGCACGTTGTCGCTGTAAAACTCGACGAGCTTCGTCGCAGTCGGCGCCGCCGCTCCCGTCAACCGTCCTTCCCTGCGGCGCCCCGCGACGCTCTTCGCGACGCGCAAGGACCGCGCCGGGACGCGCGCTGGCCTTGCGCAGGTGGGAATGCTGATCACGAACACGCGCTTCGCAAGCGCGCGCCGCAAGACGATCAGCAGATCCGCGGCATAGGCCGTCGCGCCGAGATCGACGGCGGCCCGGATGTCGTTCGCGATGCGCTCGCACGTCACGGCGGGTTTTTCCACGGCGCTCGAAAAATAGCTCTCGTAGAGCCGGTCGTGTCTTGCGGCCGGAACGACGCCGAGGATGATCTCGTGGGGCGCGAGCCCCGTCAGGGCGACGCAATAGGTGACGCTGATCAGAGTCTCGGCCATGTCCCAACCCTCCCCGACGCGGCATGTCTCGCCGCGGCCTCTAGTGAACGCGGCCAGGCTATTCGGGTGACCGGAGTTGGACTGTGCGCTAGCGCACAAGCCGGCAAGCGCGCCTTCAGGAGTCCTTGTCGAGGCTCGCGGCGATGCGCGCCTCGAGCGCCGAAGGTTTCGGGATGACCAGGCCGCCCTTCTCTTTCTCGGCGAGGCCTTCGTCGATCATCAGATTGATCTCGCGGCTGACCTGCTCGCGACGACAGCCGATGCGCGCCGCAAGATCCTGCTGCAGCGGCGGCGGCGAGACGATCAGCTGCCCCTCGACGCCCTTCCGCGGATGCGCCAGCCTCAAGATTTCGGCATAGAGGCGGTGGCGCAAGTCGAGCACCGAGCGCTCGAAGAGGCGCGCGTTCATGGCGCGCACCCGCTGCGTCAGCATCTTGAGCAGGCGCTCGCAGATTTCGGGCGAGGAGAACACGACCGACTTGAATACCGACGCGGGCATGATGCAGAGTTCGGCGTTCGTCAGCGCGGTGACGTTGGCCGAGCGTTCGCCGCCGTCGATCGCCGCCATCTCCCCGAAGAACTGTCCAGGCCCGAGATCGCCGAAGATGAATTCCTTGCCTGCCGCGGTGCGCAGGAGCACGCGCACCTCGCCCGAGACGATGAAATAGACGTCGGAGGATTGATCGTCGAAGTCAAGGACAAGCGCGCGCTCGTCGTATTTGCGCCAGTTGCAGCCGCTCGCGAATTCGCTGGCGCGCGCGGCGTCGAGCCCCTGCAGGAAAGGAATTTTGGCGAAGGCGGACACGGGCGCGCGAGACCCCGAAACAGGCTTGACGATATCGCTTGCTTATTTGCGGGCGGACGGCAGTGTCAAGCCCGCCCGAGTTGTAGCGCAGGCGCTTCTCCTCGCTTCCTCGGGCTGGATCCGCTATCTTGCGCCGCCAATCTTCCTAACCGCGCGTGTAGCGAGAGACCATGCGGCGGCGCAGCCGTTTTTACGAAATCGCCCTGGCGTTGAGCGCCCTCGCCCTCTTCGGTCTAGCCGTTGCGCAGCCGCGGCTGCTCGACGATCTGCGCAATCTCGTCTTCGACTCCTATCAGCGCGCGGCGCCGCGTCCTTACGATCCGCAAGCGCCCGTCAGAGTCGTCGGCGTCGACGAGCAATCTCTCGCGGCTTACGGGCAGTGGCCCTGGTCGCGCAGGCGTCTCGCCGAGCTGACCGATCGGCTCGCAGCGCTCGGCCCCGCGGCGATCGCCTTCGACTTCATGTTCGCGGAGGCCGACCGCGCGAGCCCGGAACGCCTGCTCGTCGAGCTGTCGGATGCAGACTTGCGCCGCGAGCTGGAGCGCCTGCTCGGCGCGACGGATTCCAGTGACGCGCAATTCGCGCGCGCCACGGCCGCCGCGCCGGTCGTGCTCGCCGCGACGCTCGCGGAGACTGGCGTCGGTCCGTCACAACTTCTGGCGAAAGCCGGATTCGTCACCATCGGCGACGACTACGCGCCCTTTCTCCCTTCGCTGCCGGCCATCGTCGCGCCGCTTCCCGCGCTCGCCGAAGCCGCGCGCGGGATAGGAGTCACGAATTGGATTCCCGATCGCGATCAGGTCGTGCGGCGCGCGCCGCTGTTCCTGGAGGCTCCGCAAGGCGGCGTCGTCCCCTCGCTCGCGCTGGAGGCGGTCCGGGTCGCGCAGGGCGAGACGACGTATCTCATCCGCTCCTCAAACGCGAGCGGCGAAACCGCCTTCGGGCGGCGCACCGGCGTGAACGCCGTCAAGGTCGGCGCGTTCGAGATTGCGACCAGCGCCTCCGGCGAAATAAGGCCGCGTTACGCCGCGCCGTCGCCAGAGCGGACGCTTTCAGCGGCGCACGTGCTGCAGGGTCAGGTGGATCGCAGCGAGATCGAGGGGCGCATCGTTTTCGTCGGCGGAACGGCCGTCGGCCTCGGCGACATTCGCGCGACGCCGCTCGACCCGGCGACGCCCGGCGTCGAGGTCCATGCGCAGATCGTGGAATGCATTGCTTCGGGATCGCTGCTCGCGCGCCCCGACTGGGCGCGGGGCGGCGAGCTGCTCGTTTCCCTGCTGGCTTTCCTGCTCGTCGCGGCGCTCATGCCGCGCATTCCTCCGCTCGTGGCGGCCTTCGCGTCGCTCGCCTTGATCGCGACCCTGTTCGGTCTGTCTTTTCTGAGCTTCGCCGAGAAGGGCCTGCTGCTCGATCCCGTCTTTCCGAGCCTCGCGATCGGCCTCTGCTTCACGGTCGGCGCCTCGGCGCTCTGGTGGCTGGAGCTCGTCGCTCGCCAATATGTGCGCGAGGCCTTCGGCAAATATCTCGCTCCCGCCGTCGTCGATCGCCTCGCGGAAAACCCTGAGCGCCTGTCGCTCGGCGGCGAGACTCGCGAGCTCACGGTGCTCAACTGCGACTTGCGCGACTTTTCCGGCCTTTCCGAGGGCATGGACGCGCGCGAGCTCACGCAGTTCATGAACGACTATCTCACGCCCATGACCGACGCCATTCTGGAGCGCGAGGGAACGATCGACAAATATATGGGCGACGCGATTCTGGCCTTCTGGAATGCGCCGCTCGACGTCGCGGATCATCACGCCAAGGCCGTGGAGGCGGCGCTGGCGATCCGCAGCCGGCTTGCCGCCTTCAATGCGCAGCGCGCGGCGCGCGCGGCGGAGCAGGGGCGCTCCTACTCGCCGCTGGCGATGGGAATCGGCTTGGCGTCAGGGCCGTGCTGCGTCGGCAATATTGGCTCCCTGCGCCGCTTCGACTATTCGATCCTCGGCGACGTCGTGAACATCGCTTCGCGCCTCGACGGCGCCACCAAGACGCTTCCGACCGACGTGATCGTCGAAGCGAGCGTCTGCGCGGGCGCGCCGCAATTCGCCTGGCTTTCCCTTGGCGAGGTGATCGTCATCGGGCGCAAGACGCCGACGCCGATCGCCGCGCTCGCCGGAGACGCCCAGTTCGCGCAGACGCCGGAGTTCGCAGCATGGCGGGAGAAGCACGAGGCGATGCGCGCGCGTTACGTCGGCAGGCGTTTCGACGAGGCGGCAGGGCTCGCGCGCGCGCTCGCCGAGGAACGCGCCGTTCAATGGCGGGCTCTGTATGCAGCGCTCGCGCGTCGCTTCGGCGAGCTGCATGACGCGCCGCCGGGCGAGGCCTGGACGCCTGTCTGGACGCTGACGGAGAAGTGACGCGTTTGCGGCTGGAGGCCTTTGGCTTCCGGAAGATGGCTTGCTTGCCGGAAACGCCAAATTGAGACAGAGTTCGACCCGAATGCCGCTCCGGCCCGAGGTCCATGCAATGTCGCAACGCAAAACGTGGCAATCCGGTTCGAAGGCGCATGATGCAGGCGCGATACAGCAAAAACTCGATCGAGGCCTGGCCTGCCTCCAGCGTGGCGATCTCGCGCAAGCGGAGAGAATCTACGAACGGGTTCTCGCCCGAGCGGCCAACCACGTTCAGGCGTTGCATCTCTTGGGCATCATCAAGGTGCAAACGGGGAGACCCCAATCAGGACTCGAGCTCGTCGAAAAGGCGATCAGGCTGAAGCCGGATTACACCGAGGCCTACAGCGATCGCGGGCTCATCTTGCAGCAACTCGGGCGTCTCGACGAGGCTCTGGCGAGCTTTGACAAGGCGATCACGCTGAGGCCGAATACCGCCGAGGCCTACTGCAATCGCGGGCTGGTCTTGCAAGACCTCGAGCGCTTCAAGGAGGCGCTGGCGAGCTTTGACAAGGCGATCGCGCTGAGGCCCGATTTCGCCGAGGCCTATAGCAACCGCGGAGTTGTCCTGCGAGACCTCAATCGCCTCGGGGAGGCGCTGGCGAGCTTCGACAAGGCGATCGCGCTCAGGCCGGATTTGGCCGGCGCCTACAATAATCGCGGGGGAGCCCTAAGAGACCTCGGCCGCCTCGCCGAGGCGCTGGCAAGCCATGACAGGGCGATCGCGCTCAGTCCAGGCTATGCCGACGCCTACGTCGACCGCGGTTTCGTCCTGAAGGAGCTCGGGCGTCTCGATGGGGCGCTGGCGAGCTACGAAAGAGCGATCGCCCTGAAGCCCGACCAGAAATATGTGTTCGTCGGCGTCGCCGACTGCTTGGGCAGGATGTGCGACTGGACCAAACAGAGCCTCGTCCTCGATCGACTGAAGCGCGACATCGTCGAGGGCAAGTCGACCATGGTTTCTCTCTTGACCCTGGGCAGATTGGACGATCCGACGCTGCTGCGGCGATACGCCGAAAATTTCGTCAGAACAGAGCTCGGCGGCCCTCCCCCTCCGCTGTGGCGAGGCGAGACCTGGCGCAACGAGAAGATCAGGGTCGCCTATCTGTCGGCTGATTTCCGCCAGCACCCCATGTCATATCTCATTGCCGAGACGATCGAGCGGCACGCCCGCGCGCGGTTCGAGGTCCTCGGAATATCGTTCGGCCCCGACGACGGCAGCGAAATGCGCGCGCGCGTCGTCCAGGCGGTCGACAAGTTCTATGATGTGCGATCGAAGTCCGACGAGGAGATCGCAAAGCTCATATCGGACCTGAACGTCGACATTGCGGTCGATCTCAACGGCTACACGACGCACTGCCGCCCCAAGATTCTGATGCGTCGTCCGGCGCCTGTTCAGGTCAACTATCTTGGTTTTACAAGCACGATGGGGACGGAGCTTATCGATTATATCGTCGCCGACGAAGTCGTGCTGCCGTTCGAGCAACAACCCTTTTACGCGGAGCGGATCGTTCATCTGCCGGATTGTTACTTCCCAAGGGACCGCCGTTACGTGCCCAGCACCAGGATTCCCACACGGTCCGAGGCCGGCTTGCCAGAAGAGGGTTTCATTTTCTGTTGCTTCAACAACAATTGGAAAATCACGCCCGAAGTGTTTGACGTGTGGATGCGGATACTCAAGGCGGTCGACGGCGGCGTGTTGTGGCTGCGGCGCGACAATGCGTGGGCCGAGAGCAATCTGAAGAAGGAGGCGCGGGCGCGGGGCGTCGACCCCGCGCGCCTGATATTCGCGCCGCACGCGGATCTGCCGGATCACTTGGCGCGCCATCGCCTGGCGGACCTCTTTCTCGACTGCCTGCCCTATAATGCCCACACCACGGCGAGCGACGCTTTGTGGGCCGGGCTGCCGGTGCTGACCTGTAGGGGGAAGGCCTTCGCGGGGCGGGTGGCGACGAGCCTGTTGCAGGCGGTCGGGCTGCCCGAACTGATCACGAGCACGATGGCGGACTATGAGGCGCTCGCCACGGCGCTGGCGCGCGATCCGGCGCGCCTCGGCGAGATCAAGGCGAAGCTGGCGCGAAATCGCGACGTAACCCCTCTGTTCGACACCGAGCGATTTTGCCGCGGCCTGGAGGCGGCCTACGTCAGAATGTGGGAAATTTGGCAGACGGGACAAGGACCTCAAAGTTTTGCTGTTTCAGCGCAGCCGGAGGCGTCTCGGGTTGTTCCGGTTATCTGAGCATCGCCGATGTCGAGAGTCTTGGGTGTCGGCGGCGAAAGTTTGCACACCCAAATTCAGGAAATTTCATATTCCGAATTGCGAGGGGATGACGTCGCGGGCGGCAGCTCGAGCTTCCATATATTCAAATAGCGCTCGGCGAGCGCCGCCTTGTCAAAACTCACAAATTCGAGCAACATCGCTTCCGGGCCGGGATTCTCGACCGCATAAAAGGCTAGGGCTTAACCTTGCAGCAGTCTTCGGAATATCAGGACTATGGGTTTGAACGGCCTATAAATCTCGCGGCACGGCCTGGAGGCGGGCGTGGATATATGACGGAGCAGGGACGAATATGAAGGCAGTCGTTGTTTGCGGACCGTGGGGAAGTGGCACGACGGCCGTCACTCGTTTGTTGGTTGGTCTTGGATGCCTCGACGTGCAGCCGCACTTCATTACCAACGACCCGAAAACCGGAAGCAGTTATGAAAATATTGCTTTCCGCCAAATCGTTTTGGACTTGGTTGATGAAAATACTGTTTCCTTGAATGAGGACAAAGCGCACCTGGCTGCGGCACGTTTGTTGCAATTCAGAGAGAACTTGGAGAGAATATGCAAGGCATATGGCATAGCAATAGATAGAGCGCCCATCGTCTTGAAGCACGCGTCTTCGTGTCTTTTGATCCAACATCTAAGCAGCGTGTTCTGCGCCAAGTTTGTATTTGTTGAAAGGAATGTGTGTGAAATAGAGAGCGGACGAATTAGGAGAGGATGGGCGTCTATTTATGGAAGGGAGGGGGCATCAAGAATTTACGAAATAATGGGATCGTACGATGGTTCAACAAATTTGGATATACATAAAATAAAATATAGCGACTTGTTAGAGCGCCCGGATCGAGAGGCAGAAGGTCTCGCGCGGTTTTGCGATCTTGATTTCAGCAAGGCGGCTATAAATAAAGCGTTGGCTCCGATCAGATCTCATCAAAATTACGCGATCCTACAACGGAAAAGTTAGTCAGTGTATGGCCGCTGTCCGACGGCCGTTTCCGAATCAATGCTTCGTCGATCATGCCGCTTCATACAATCGACAACGCATGATCGGAATTCCTCCGCAAGGCGCTTCGATTCGATTATTCCCGCACAGGCCCTAACCGCATTGCGCCCCGAATCACTCCCCGCCCGATTTGGTGATAGAGAGTTCAGCCGCGCCTCTTGGCCTCCAACCGGCCTTCGAGGGCGGTGGGGGGTGATTTTGAGCGCAGCGGGTTTTGGAGGCGGAATTCGGCTCGCCGTCATTGGCCTTGGATATGTCGGACTGCCGCTCGCGGTGGCCTTCGCCAAGAAGCGTCCGGTCGTCGGCTTCGACGTGTGCCCGGCGCGCATCGCGGCGCTGCTCGCGGGGCGCGACCGCACGCTCGAGGTCGACGACGCGGAGCTTCAGAGCGCGGAGGGCCTGAGGCTGACGAGCGATCCTGCCGACATGCGCGACTGCAATGTGTTCATCGTCACCGTTCCGACGCCGGTCGACGAGCACAAGCGCCCCAATCTCTCGCATGTCGTCGAGGCCTCGCAGACGATCGGCCGCGTGCTGAAGCGCGGCGACCTCGTGATCTATGAGTCCACGGTCTATCCCGGCGCCACCGAAGAGGAATGCGCGCCGACGCTCGCGCGCGAATCGGGCCTCGTCTTCAACCGCGATTTCTTCGTCGGCTACAGTCCGGAGCGCGTCAATCCGGGGGACAAGGCGCATCGTCTGACCGCGGTCAAGAAGGTGACGGCCGGCTCCACGCCCGACGCGGCGACGCGCGTGGACGAGCTCTATCGCGAGATCATCGCCGCCGGCACCCATAAGGTCTCGAGCATCAAGGTGGCGGAGGCGGCGAAGGTCATCGAGAACACCCAGCGCGACCTCAACATCGCGCTGATGAACGAGCTCGCCATCATCTTCAATCGCTTGGGCCTCGACACCGAAGAGGTGCTGCTCGCCGCCGGCACGAAGTGGAACTTTCTCGCCCTGCGCCCGGGACTGGTCGGCGGCCACTGCATCGGCGTCGACCCTTATTATCTCACCTACAAGGCGATGGCGCTCGGCTACCATCCGGAGATCATTCTCGCCGGGCGCCGGCTCAACGACAATATGGGCGCCTATGTCGCAGGGCAGCTGATCAAGGCGATGATCAAGCGGCGCCTGCATGTCGAGGGCATGCGCGTGCTCGTGATGGGGCTGACTTTCAAGGAAAACTGCCCCGACATCCGCAACAGCAAGGTCGTCGACATCATCCGCGAGCTCGCGAGCATCAACGCCCGCATCGATGTCTATGATCCTTGGGCGAATGGCGAGGACGCGAAGCGCGAGTACGATCTGACGCTCGTCGCGGAGCCAGAGCCGCAAGCCTATGACGCGATCGTCATCGCGGTCGCGCATGACGCGTTCCGACAGATGGGCGCCGCCTGCATCCGTTCGTTCGGCGCCAGGGAGCACGTGCTCTATGATCTCAAATATGTGCTCCCCGCCGAGGCGTCCGATCTTCGCCTGTGACGGCGGTCGTCGCGCAGCGCTTCGCGCCGATGCGCGCGCCGCCATGTCCCGAAACTTGTCGGGGCCTGGCGAATCTTCTCCCGATCCCAGATCAGGAAGTCGTGAGATTATTGCCAACAGCATCGAAGACATTGACCGCCCACGCGCCCATGCGCTGCGTCGCAATGACGATGCCGATGCTGATGAGCGCGAGGATGAAGCCATATTCGATGGCGACCGCGCCGCTTTCGTCGATGCAGAAACGCGTTAGAAAATAGTGCATGGCGACTTCCCTCCGTCACGACAAATTGGCGTCGAATTCTTCGGGATTTTTTGTCTGGTCCGGAAGTCGTCGCTTAAAATTAGGATACTTTTTGCGCATTTCTTTGAACGGTTAGCGCAACGGTATACGGAACGCGCAAGGTCGACAGCCCGCCGCCGGGGGAATTCGCATTGCGCGCGAAGGCGACGCCGCCTTCGCGCTCGTGCATGCGGCTTACTTTGTGATCAGCGGACGGCGATGGAACGGCGGCGCTGGGCGGTCGGGCACATAGGCGAGCACGAGGCTCTCGATGCCGGCCGTCACCCCGAGGCCGGAGCCCGCCTCGAGCGAGATCGGCTGCAAAGAGACCGTGTTGTCATTGCCGCCGACGAGCAGCGCGCCGCCGCCGCCCACGCCGACCTTCACCGAGGTGTTCGGTCCGGCGTAGGAGCCGGAAAGCGCGCCCGGACCCGGGTGCGCTGTCGCCGCGACGACGCCCCACACGATCTCGCCGGGCCCGTTGACGGTGATGTTCGCGCCGACTTTGGTCAGCTTGC
>Ga0187784_10001087_pt1 | contig 21209 bp, 16 predicted proteins | sample 1015_SJ02_MP15_2_FD_132964 | JGI IMG/M metagenome (GOLD analysis project Ga0187784, IMG submission 132964) | Tropical peat soil microbial communities from peatlands in Department of Meta, Colombia - 1015_SJ02_MP15_20_MG | ecosystem: Environmental > Terrestrial > Soil > Wetlands > Peat | place...
AGAGCCAGGCTGTGAGCCAAATCGTTTTGCAGAACACGGCGGCGCAGGGTGTTGGAACGCGGCTCCAAGATCGCCCATACACGCCTGCCGGGATAACGCGAGCGCAACGCCGTGAGTGTGCCCGCGATGGCGGTGGGGTGGTGGGCAAAATCGTCGATGACGGTGATTCCCTGCACCGTCGCCCGCACTTCCAAGCGGCGCTTCACGCTCTTGAAGGTGCGCAAGGCGGCGGCGATCTCGTCTTTGGAAATTCCGTAGGCGGCGGCCATGGCGGCGGCGGCGGCGGCGTTCCACACGTTGTACTCTCCGCCCAGCGCGAAATCAAAGTCGGCCCAGGGGCGGCCATCCCGCAGCACGGACCAGGTGCTTCTCGCCGGCTCCAAGCGCAGGTTGGTTATACGCCACGTTGCGCGCTCGCTGGCTCCGTAGCGCTCGACGGGACAAAATGCTTTGCCTAGGCAGCGTTCGAGGCTCTCGCCGGAATCGAACCCGATGATTCTGCCACGCCTTGGCACTAAGTTAACCAGGCGTTTGAAAGCGGTTTCCACTGCGTCGAGGTCTTTGTAAATGTCGGCATGATCGAATTCGACCGAGGTCAGAATCACGGCATCAGGAAAGTAGTGCATGAACTTCGGGCCTTTGTCGAAGAAGGCGGTGTCATATTCGTCGCCTTCCAGGATGAAGTGCTTCCCTGCCCCGAGTCGAAAGCTGCTGCCGAAATTTTCGGCGATGCCACCGATCAAGAAAGAAGGTTGCAGACCGGCAGACTGGAAAATCCAGCACAGCATGGAAGTGGTGGTCGTTTTGCCGTGGGTTCCGGCCACCACCAGGACTTCTTTTCCTAGGAGAAATTCGTCATGCAGAATCTGCGGCAGCGAGCAAAAGGGAATGCGTTCATCGAGCATGCGTTCAATTTCGACATTGCCACGGGAAAGCGCGTTTCCCACCACTACGAGATCGGGCTGGGGTTGCAGGTTTTCGACCGCAAACGGCTGCGCCACGGGGATGCCCAGCGACGCCAGAAAATCCGACATAGGCGGGTACGCGGCAGCATCGGATCCGGTGACCCCGAAACCGCGCTGCCGCAACATGCCGGCAAGCGACGCCATCGCAGTGCCGCAGATGCCGATGAGGTGAACGTGTTTGGGCTGAGCCATGATTCCCTTACGAAGCCTGATGTGCAGAGTCGTCTGCCGTGGTTGCAGCTTCCAGGAATCGCAACTCCATGGCGCTGCTCTCGACTTTCAGGCCCACCCGCACACCCACCGGCAAAGTGACATTCTGGCGGGAAACATGGCCGGACCTCAACCCGTAGGCCACCGGGATTCCGAGGTCGCCGACCACGCGCAGAATCACTTGCTGCAGAGTGTAATCCTGATTTTGGTTCTGGACGCAATCCAGCATTTCGCCAAAGAGGATGCCGCGCACGCCGTGCAGCTTGCCCGCCAGCTTCAACTGCATGAGCATGCGGTCGATCTGGAAAGGCTTGGTGGCGACGTCTTCGAGAAAAAGAATCGTGCCCTGAGTCCGGATTTCGTAGGGTGTGCCCAACGAAGCTGCCAGAATGGAAAGGCAACCGCCGTAGAGCACGCCTTCAGCGGAACCTTCGACCAGCGGCTTAACAGCAGAGTTGGCTTCCCTGCCCAATGTCCAGGCATTCGTTCCGCTCAGCGCGGCCTGCCAGGAGGCGAAGTCCACACCATCCGCGTGCGCGAAATCCTTAGTGACCATGGGTCCGTGGAAGGTGACAAAGCCAGCCGCATCCGCCAGCCAGGTCAGCAAAGAAGTAATGTCGCTGTAGCCGACAAAGATCTTGGGGTGAGCCGCCAGCTTCTGGGGGTCGAGCTTGCCGAGAAGATAATTGGATCCGTAGCCACCGCGGGCGCAAATGATGGCGCGAACATCGTTGCGGAGAAACATTTCCTCCAGTTCACGGGCGCGCCGTTCCACTGATCCGGCAAAGTACAGATCACGCTCCAGGATGGACTCGAAATAGAAGGGCTGATAGCCCATTTCCTGCACGGCCTCACAGCCGGCGTCCAGCATCTGCTGGTCCACATTGCTGGCGGGCGCCACAATGCCGACAGTGTCGCCCCGTCGCAAGCCGGGCGGCTTGCGACGAATGATCTGCGGAGTCTCCGGCATGCGATATTCGACCCTCACATGAAGAATTCGCCACGGCAGATCAGGCGGGCTGATCCGCGCAGGTAAATCTGCTCTTCCCATCGTACCGTCTGCACCCCGCCAGCGGCGCGCACGCGCACTGGAGAAACTGCTCTTTTCGACGCAATGGCCGCCGCCGCGGAAGCGCAAGAACCGCTGCCCGAAGATTGCGTCTCACCCACGCCGCGCTCGAAAAAGCGCACGGCGATATTGGCGCGATCGATAGATTTTACGAACTCAACGTTCACGCCCTGCGGGAAAGCGGAATGACGCCCGATGACGGCGGCTTCGGCTTGCCAATTGGATGGAAAGGCATCGCAGAACACCACGAAGTGGGGATTGCCCATGGAGACCGGGATGCCGCGCACTTCGCCAGGGGCCAGCTTGACCGGGAACTCTTCACCTACCTTGGGAGGTCCCATGGCAATCTCGAATTCGTACTCCATTCCGCTATGCGAGCACAGCCGACATGTCTTCACACCCGCGCCGGTAAGGACAGTGACTTTTTCTCTGGCCTGCTCGGAACACAAGAAGGCGGCGACGCAGCGCGTGCCATTGCCTGAGATCTCGGCTTCGGAACCATCCGCGTTGAGCAGCCGGGCTTGGATATCAGCGAGCGCCGAGGGAAACAACCATTCGACGCCGTCCGCGCCGAGTCCTTGGTTGCGGTCACAAATGCGCCGGGTGAACTCCGCCAGATCAGCCGGCCCATTGGCGCCATCGATGATCAGGAAATCGTTTCCGCAGGCACACGCCTTGACGAACGGAACAATGGCCGGAGAGCTCATTCGGGCAGCACCGGGCCAAGCGGGACTGCGCTCATCAACACGGAGGATTGTTTCAAACCTCGCAGGATTGCGAGCTGCTCTTTGCGGGTGCCTTCCACATCAAACTGCACTCGCACGTGCTGCTGGGTGGGCGCCACCTGCACGTTCCGCATGACCGAATGAATGCTCTCGAGGACACGATTCACTTCGGCCGTAATCTGTTCCGCAGCCAAGCCAGTGACTTCGTAGCTATGGACAGCGAGCTTCAGACTGAGCCGGTCTTCTGCCCAGCCCAGGAAGAAGAGGCAAAGCAAAATCAGTCCGGTGGCGAACGATGCGGTGAGATAAAGGCCGCCGCCGACACCCATGCCGATGGAGGCTACCACAAACAGCGTAGCGGCAGAGGTGATACCGGTGACCAGGTCGCCGCGAGCGTGAATGATGGTTCCCGCGCCGATGAAGCCAATGCCGGGAATAATTTGGGCTGCGATGCGGGTGTGATCGCCGATATGCGCTGCCGCAAGTTGGTCGGAGAGCAGCGTGTACATGGCCGCGCCCATGCAAATGAACATGTTGGTGCGCAACCCGGCGGGACGATGCTTGAGCTCCCGCTCCGCCCCGATCAAGCCGCCCAACACGGCGGCCAGAAGCAGCTTGGCAATCGAGCCACCGACGATGTATGCCATCTCCGAGCGGAGAACCTCGTAAATGTGGCCCAGCGTCTCCATACAGTTGATTTGGCTGGATTTTACCACTGCCGCGCCGGCTTCCGGCATGAAGCAGCCGTTAACCGGCATGATTACCGTTGGGTGCGGCGCGTCCAGTAAATCGTGGCAGGCGGCTGGCCGTAGGCGCGAATCACGACCATGGAAGTGAGACCCTGTTTGGATGCTTTTCCTGCTACGGGATCGTCGCCAATGGCTACGGCGTAATCGGCATACTGCTTGGGGTTTGCTAGAGCTCGCTCCCACAGACCCTCGGGATCATCGGGCCTCTTCCAAGGACGGTGATCGCCTTCATTGATGGTGCGGCGGAGGGGGATGCCAGCGTCCTGCAGCGCGCCGACGTGATCGCCGAGATACATGAGGATCGTCGAGTCGTGAGGAAGGAGCTGAAGGGTTCTTGCCAGTTCTGTCTCCAGCGCGATGCGGGAACGGGAATTCACCCGGGCCTCGCGAAAACAGACCGGCTGCGCACGCCAGACCGAGGCGTAGCTGCCCGCCACGAACAGCAGCAGCGCAAAGCCGGCAGCGTTTCGAGCTAAAGAGTTCTTGGCCGCAGAGAGAGCCCAATGCAGGGTCATGCAGGTCAAAGCTGCGAATGCGGGCAGCATCTCCAGTCCGAAGCGGACGTTGTAATAGGAAAACGGCCACCACTCCGGAAAACAGACGGGCACGCTTCCGTAGCTGATTGACAGCAGGTAGAACGGCATCGGCATCAGCAGAAGCAGGAGCGGCCATCGTTGGCGGTTTCTCACCAAGATCGCGACAACTCCTGTCAGCAGCAACGCCACCCAGAGCTTCTGCCAGTGACCCTCGGCCACCGTCTGCTCTGCCGCCTTGAAGAAGTAACTGAAAGCAACCCTTGGATCATGCCAGCCGGGGTAAGCCGCCGTGCGGGAAAGGGCAATCCTCTCCTCAATGGCTTTGGCGGAATAGGGGCCGCGGGAGAACTCCAGCGGGTCGCCGTAGACTACGCTGTTATATACAATCCAGCCAACCGGCGCCGCAATTGCAATCAACAGGAACTTCGCCCAGATGCGCCGCAGTGCATGCTTTTGTGCAGAGCCTGCAACCACTATGGCACTAGCCACGCAGATCGCTACTGCGAGGAACCAGCCATCGTAACGAGTCAAGCACGCCCCCGCGAGGCAGATCCCGCACTTCAGCAGCGATTTGCTTGCCCCGCCGCCGCTCCCCGCCTGGACTTGCTGAGCGAACTCGCTGAAATGCGCCACCGCCCATATAAACCAGGCCAAGTATAGGGTTTCGGTCATGGCGGTGGTTTGCATATACAGCAGGTTGGGATTGGCGGCGTACATGGCGGCGGCAGCCCAGGCGGCAATCCGAGCGAATGAATCCGGCCGGCCGTCTACGCTCAGCGCGCCGCGTACGAGGCGGAAGATGCCGATTGTGCCCAGAACATAAGCGACCATGGAAGGAATCGCGCCTGCAATCCCGCTTCTCCAGGCCGAGTCAGAAAGCACAAACGGAACGATCAGGAGATGAGGAAGTGGGAGCCACACCGTGCCCAGTTGCAGCAACCCTGGGGTGCGCGAGTCCAACACCCGGCGGGCGATATTCAGGTGGGCAACGGCGTCTCCATACAGCAGCAGGTCGCCGCGCTGCAGAAAAACCAGAAGAGTTAGTAGTGAGATGCCGGCCGCAATCTGGCCCACCAGCGTGCATTCCGCATCCCAGCGTCGAGTCGAATCGACTTTCATTCCAGGTGGGTCAGCTCACGGAAGACTTGAAACCGGCCTTCGATTTCTTCCCGCGTCAGGTTTTGCAAGCGCTCGGTGCCAAACTGCTCGACGACAAACGATCCCATCACTCCCCCATAAAACAATGCCCGCTTCAACACCTCGCGGTTGATTTGTTCCTGGGAAGCGAGGTACCCCATGAAGCCTCCGGCAAAGGAGTCTCCGGCGCCGGTCGGATCTTTCACTTCTTCCAGTGGCAAGGCGGGCGCGCGAAAAGGATGACTGCCGATGCCGAACGCGCCTTCCCGAAAAAAGATGGTGGCGCCGTACTCGCCGTGTTTCACCACCAGCGCCTGCGGTCCCATGGCCAGGACCTTTTTTGCGGCACGAGGCAAACTATGGTCTCCGGCCAGCATTCTGGTCTCAGTATCGTTGATCAGCAGAACATTGACGAGCTTCAGCGTTTCCAGTAACTCGGAGCGGAAGTCCCTGATCCAGTAGTTCATGGTGTCGCCGCCGGTCAAGCGTACTCCGTTCAATTCCAGCCGCACCGCGGCCTGCAGGCTGGGTTGAATGTTGGCCAGAAACAAGAATTGCGAGTCCTGGTATTCGGGCGGTATGCGAGGCTGAAATTTTTCGAACACATTCAAGTCGGTGAAGGTCGTTTTTGCCTCGTTTAGATTGTCAGAGTACTGGCCGCCCCAGCGAAAAGTTTTGCCGTTGGCGCGCTCGACGCCGAGAGTATCAATCTTGCGGCTGATTAGCACGTTTTCGTGCTCGGCTGTGAAGTCTTCGCCGACCACGGCGACCACACGGACCTGGGTGAAATAACTTGCGGCCAGAGAAAAATAGGTGGCTGCGCCGCCCAGGATGTCCTCCGCGCGGCCGGAAGGCGTGGCGATGGAGTCAAAGGCAATCGAACCGACGACAACAATGCTCATGAGTCAGTTTTTCTTTTCCAGGTATTTGCCCAGAATCAGTTGTAGCTTGGCCTGCGCAGCAAGAGGAATTGCCGCGCGGTCGGTGAGAATGGCGTGCGCCAGGGCCGAGCCGCACTTGCAGCTTCGGCCCTGCGGCATGTGCGTCACCGCCTCACGGACCACCTTGGCGGCGTGCTCAGCATTCTTGTTCAATACGGCGATAATTTGCTCGACCGTCACTGAATCGTGGTGCGGATGCCAGCAGTCATAATCGGTCACCATGGCAACCGTTACGTAACAAATTTCCGCTTCGCGGGCCAGCTTGGCTTCCTGCAGGTTGGTCATGCCGATCACGTCCATACCCCAACTGCGATACAGGTTGGACTCGGCCATGGTGGAAAACTGCGGGCCCTCCATGCACAGATACGTCCCGCCGCGTTTGCCACGCACGCCCGCATTTTTGCAGGCGGCCTCCATCAACTGCGCCAGTTCCGGACAGACCGGGTCGGCAAAGCTGATGTGCGCCACCACGCCTTCGCCAAAAAACGTATCCACGCGGTGGCGAGTGCGGTCCACGAATTGGTCCGGGAGCACGAAATCCAGCGGCTTGTGCTCTTCTTTCAATGATCCCACGGCAGACAACGAAATAATGCGCTCGACGCCGAGCTGCTTGAAGCCGTAAATGTTGGCGCGGAAGTTGAGTTCGCTGGGTAGCAAGCGGTGTCCGCGGCCATGGCGCGCCAGAAACGCGACCTTACGTCCCTCCAAGGCACCAAGAACATAGGCGTCGGAGGGATCACCAAACGGGGTCTGCTGGCGGACCTCTCGTACGTCCATGAACCCCGGTATGGAGTACAACCCGCTTCCGCCAATGACTCCGATTTCCGCTTGTGACAAGCTCCCTCCGGCAACGTTTCAGGTATGCGAAGGGATGATTATACAAAACGGAACGCGGTGTTCGTGGGCACCTAGTTCGCGGCTGGCCGAACTGCAAGTAATTCCCGCTCCAAGCGCTCGGTGGTTGGCTGATCCAGGCTTTCGGTGATCAGCACGTTGTTTTCCCGGACGGAAATCACCACGCGCCCTTCCTCGGTCAGCCAGGTGTGTTCTCCGCTCAGAGTCTCGACTGCCTGATCCTTTGCGGCTAACTTCTTCTCCGGGTGAGCGGCGTCACTCACATGCTGGTAGCGGCCCGCTAACGAGCCAGCGTAGATCGCTGCAAATTTGCCGGCGCTCGCGGCATCTGCCCAGCGGGAAAGATACAGCACAGCGAGCGGCGCTGCTGCCTCGCCCTTGGGACGCACGGCATAATAGTACCCTCCGCGCCACTGCGGATAGAGCTCCCGCGAGGCTTCCATCCCCGCGTACTGCTCCACCAGAACGGCCACATCGAATTCGCCGATGGCGCCAATATCGAAACGGTCGTAGTTCTTGAAGTCTTCCGTAAAATTGGGCAGGCGCATGGCGTCGATGTGCTCATTGGAGAGATACGTCTTGGGCTCCATGACCTGGCGGGAGTTTTCTGGCGGATGCGCGAACACCATGGAGAATGCTCTTTCCTTGCCGCCGTTTTGCATTAGTTGCGCGATGAAATCCATGCCATAGCGGTAGGGGAAGGTCAGAGTTTCCTGGAGAAAGATCGGCGCGTCCTTAAATCGAGGCATATCTGCCGTGCCCTGGAACATGGCATTTTCCATGGCGTGCGCCATTTCTGGCGATGTGGCCAACGATTTTCCCACCGGGGCCAGCATGTAGTCCATCAGGGTAACCATAGCCTGGCCTTCGACCACCGCCTCGCGCGCGCTATCGATTTCGTCGGCTTCAATGTCGGTGGGGGTCGGATTCTCCTTGTCGTCGAGGTCGGTGTCGCCTTGCTTCATCCACTTTTCCAGGTCGAACGACTGGTCCTGCAGCGCGTGAGTGAGTTCGTGGGCTAGCACGGGACGTTGCTCGTCCGCGCCCAGCCAGTCGAGCAGGTTCACGGTCTTAGTTTTGGGATCGTAGTAGCCAGCCACCTGCTCGCGGAGCAACGTCAGCAGAAACGAGCGCAGATCAAAGTCTCGCGGCAGCAGCCCGAATTTCTTCAGCACCGACTCGGAGCGCTGCAGGCGCTTCGCCTCCTTGTCCTCGGCCATGCTTTTTTCGAGGTACGCGACCACCTGCCCGCGGGTGGCCAACTGGCGCTTCACTTCGTGCTTGATAGGCAAGCCAGTGTCTTTACTGTCAAATTGCAGGATCTGATCCACCGAGCGAAAAAGTTCTTTAGCTTCTTTCGGCGAGATCTTCTGCTCTTGCTTCTCAGGAGCGCGGCCGCCCTGCCCAGCGTTGTCGGCCGGCGGGCCGGCTTGTGCCGGTGATTGCTGAGCCGCGGGCGCCGATGGGGCGGGCTGCGGCGCGGACGTTTGCGCCCACGCCGCCGAGGCGAGCAGCAATATCAGCCAGAACACAAGTAAGCGGCGCTCTGGTTTTCGATCGACTTCCTTGCTTGGCCCCATTGATCCCAGCTTGTGCGAAGGCAATCCTTACGATATCGGGCCTTAGGCGATCGGACAAGACCGTCAATCCAGTTCATAATATCTTTGCTATCTTCACTCAAACACCAACCCATGGAGGTTTTATGTCTGCAGTCAAGATCATGGTCAGGAAAAACGGCCCGTACCGGGTGGAAGCCGAAGGCTCGGTCGAACTGGTCGATGGCGACGGCAACTGCTACGATCTGACCGGCAAGCCCGCATTCTCGCTATGCCGCTGCGGGGCTTCAGCGAACAAGCCATTCTGCGACGGCACCCACAACAAGATGGGATTCCAGGCGGCCGAGCCAGCAGTGAAGGCCTCGCAACAAAAGTAGGGACAGTTGCGTTAGCCCGGGCGGTCGCACGGGATCAGGTTGCACGCCGAGGGCCAGGGAGATCTTTGTACATGAAAGTAACGGTTACCGATGGTTACTTTGGTTCATTGATCGGATGGCGCGAGACGCTTAAGGTTGAAGAAGGACGCGGAATTCCGCGTCCACTCCCTGGGACACGCCCAAACCATGAGCTCAAACGCGCAGTTGATCATGTGGGTCGCCCACGGCGTCATGGAGACGGTGCTCGCCGCCCTCATGCTGAAGCGCAAGCTGCATCGCCAGTTCCCGATATTCTTCGCCTACATCCTGTCGCAGATTGTGCCGTTTGCTGTCCTGTTTCCCCTCTATCGAAGCGGCCCGGCGTACTATGACGCTTACTTTTATGTCTATTGGCTGAGTGCGGCAATCAGCTTGGCGATCGGCTTCAAAGTGATTCACGAAATCGTGTTAACTGTGCTTCGGCCCTATCACGCGCTGAAGGATCTGGCCACGGTATTGTTCAAATGGGCTGCCCTGGTGATGTTGCTGGTGGCCTTGGTGGTGGCGGCTTCGAGCCCCGCCTCAAACTCGCCGATCACGCAAGCTGTGGTCACCGCGCAGCGCTGCGTGCGGGTGGTGCAGTGCGGACTGATTCTATTCTTGCTGGTCTTCTCTCGGTATCTGGGCATCTCCTGGAGGCAGCATGGCGTAGGCATCGCGCTAGGATTCGGGGGGTATGCAGGGGTCGAGTTAGCCAGTGTGGCTTTGTGCGCCAGCGGCCAGATCCATCCCAACACGATGCACACGTTGGAGACATCCACATACCTGCTTGCCATCCTCACCTGGATCGGGTATGCCGTGTCGAAAGCGCCAGAACGTGAGGCTTCCGCCCGACTGCTGACCTCGCAGCGCTGGGAACAGGGTTTGGCGGACCTGCAGACTCCAGGCGCCGTCCCGGATTCTCTGATTCCGATCTTTGAAAGCATGGTGGAACGGGCGTTCTCCCGCGCACCCGGCAGAAGCGAAGAGACTGTGGAACAGCGACTTGCCCTGGATCGAACCGAAGCTTTCCGGCTCCTTCGTCCCGGACCGCATAAGGGATAGGCAGCCATTTCTAAAGGTCTTGGGAGCCTGGAAAGGCTCGTGCTCACATCATCACGCTTCTTCCAGACACGGCACGAGCGGGGAGGCTCACTGGTTGCCGCATCCTTGCCCCGCTCTTTGCGGCAAGAGCCTGCCCTGGGCCGAATGGCGAAGGGACGCTTTCCTCTATGCTCTCTCGGGCTTGCCGCGCATGGCCTTCACAATCTCCGGCAGCTTGGCAAACAGGGCGGTCGCGCGCATCCAGCGTTTGTGATCGAACGCGGGTGAGCCGCTCACCATGGCTCCCGCGGGAATGTCGCCGTGGGTGCCGCTTTGGGCGGTGACAACCACGCCGTCGCCAATCTTGCAGTGTCCGGCCACGCCGACTTGTCCCGCCAGAACGACCTTGTTGCCTACCTCGGTCGAACCTGCCAGACCCACTTGCGCGCAGAGCAACGTATCCTCGCCGATGCGCGAGCCGTGCCCGACCTGCGCCAAGTTGTCGATCTTGGAGCCGCGCCCGACGCGGGTTTCGCCCACGCTGGCGCGGTCGATGCAGGCGTTGGCCTGGATTTCGACGTTATCCTCAATGACGGTAGGGCCGGACTGCACGATCTTGTGCCAGTGGCCGGCGGCGTCTTTGGCAAAGCCAAAGCCGTCGCCGCCAACGATCACACCGTTCTGCAGGACCACATTATTGCCGATGCGGCAATGCTCGCGCACCACAGCGTGGGCGTGGGCGAAGAAGTTGTCGCCGATTTTGACGCCTGGATAGATCACCACATGCGGCAGCAGGACGGCATTCTGGCCGACTGAGGCGCCTTCGCTGATCACAACGTACGCCCCCACGTGCGCATGGGCTGCCACCTTGGCCGAGGGATGGATAACCGCCGTAGGATGAATCCCAGGCGCATAGTGCGGCGGTTGATAGAACAGTTCAAGCGCGCGGGCAAATGCGAGGTACGGGTTCTTGCTCCGCAACAAAGGCTTGCCGGTCGCAGGAAAATCCTCGGCAACAATCACCGCCGCCGCTTTTGTGGTGCGGGCCGCGGGTGCGTACTTGGGATTGGCGACGAAGGTGACCTGTCCCGGGCCAGCGTCGTCAATTCCAGCCACGCCGGTGACTTCAAGGTCGGGCGCGCCGTTTTCCAGCGTCATGCCCAGGGTCGAAGCGAGTTGAGCGAGTTTCATGCCGCCTACTCTCCGAACATCGGCACCTGCCGCGTATCGGCCGCAATCGCGCGCCGCACACGCCGGGTCGCGCCGATGACTGCCAGCACCGTCAGCGACTCCAGCGCGCCGCGCGGCACGAACATGCGCTGAACATTCGACCGCAGGTCCGGCGGATTGACCAGGAAACCTTCCGCCGTGGTTTGCGCCAGGTCGTTGGGCATCATCCCTTCCAGCACTTCGTTATCTTTGAAGTGCAGCCGTACCCACAAGCCTTCGGTGCGCGGACGCGTGGTGAAGGTTTTCCGGCTGGGAGCATCAAAATCGCCAAACTCGCGCACGAAATAGACCACCTTGATGTCGCGCAGGTCGATAGCCACCACATTGCCAGAGGTGTTCAACAACTCCAGCTTCCCTTCCCTCACGAAATTGGCGGGGGTCACATGACCGTTGACGGAGTCGCGATCGGTTTTCCGAACCACGACTTTCTTGTGGGTAGATGGCATGCCGATTTGCCGCCGCCAACCGTTCTTGCAAGGGCGGGGTTAATCAGATTCTCGCACTTTTCCTCCGATCATGAAGAGTCATCGTATTCTTTAGTAGCCAAATTGTTAACGTTGTGTTATTTTCTGTAGTTTGCATGGGTTCGTCAGAAACAACCTAAGTCTCGTTGATAGAGTGCCTTACGGCGAACCTCCCCAGGCTGGGAGGGGGCGTAAGTGTGCCCTGTGGAAATCTTTCGGCCATTTGGAGTTGAGTTCCCGGGCGACCGGCGCGGCAACCTAACACATGGCGGACTACCTCTACACGCTTGAAATGCGGCTCTCGCCCGACCAGCAGCGGGCGGTAACGCTGTTGCAGGACATTGCCCGCGCCGCCGGAATGAACGTTTACCTTACGGGTGGCGCGGTGCGCGACATCATCAGTGGGTTGCCCATCCGCGACCTGGATTTTACCGTTCAGGGCAATGCACTCAAGCTGCAAAAGGACCTGGAGCACGCCGGCGCCGAGGTAGTGGCGACCGACGACGATCGGAAAACCCTGCATCTGACCCTGCCCGGAGGAGTTCGGGCAGAGGCCGGCACGGCGCGGACGGAGCGTTACGAGAAAGTGGGAAGGCCTCCCGTCGTGACACCTGCCACTATCATCGAAGACTTGCGCCGCCGCGACTTCACGGTCAACGCGATGGCCCTGTCACTGAATCCGGGCTCGCGCGGGCTGCTGATGGATCCGTTTAACGGCGCGGCCGACATTGAAGCCAAGCTGCTGCGGATTCTGCACAATTACGCCTTTGTGGAAGATCCTTCGCGGCTGATCCGGGCGGTGAGGTTCTGCGCCCGCTTTCACTGGCCCCTGGAAGAGAGGACCCAGGCGCGCTTCAATTCCGCCAAGGAAAACAACTACATCGAATACATCAGCAGGAGCGCGGTCGGGCAGGAGATTGAGCAACTGGGGTACGAGGACGACCCGCTGCACATTTTGCGCGCCCTGGAAAAAGAGAATTGGCTCAAAGTTCTGGTTCCCCGCTGGACCGCAGCCAAGGTCGACACCGCCGGACTGAGTACGCTGCTCAAAACCCGGCAGCAGATGAACGAGTTGGGTTATTCGCCGAATCCTGCGCCGGCCGTGATGTATTTCCTGACCGCCCGTTTGGGTGACAAAGACGTCGCGGACATGCGCAAGCTGATTCCGCGCAAGGATCTGGTGGAAGCCTGGAAGGACCTCGAAGACAATGCCAAGGCGCTGGCCAAGCGGCTGTGCGGCAAGGAAGCTGCGACCCCGTCGCGAAGCTGGAAGCTGTTGTCGGAGGCGCGACCCGAGATGGTGCTGTTCCTCAGCGTCACCGCGGGGCAACAGACGGTGGCGCACAAGATCAGGAATTTCTTTACCAAGTGGCGACAGGTGCAACAGAGAATTCCGCTGCCGGAAATGACGGAGTTGCGCATTACGCCGCAGATGCCGGAGTATCCTAAAATCGCGCATGACGTTTTCATGCTGCTGCTGGACGGCAAACTGCGCTCCCGCACCGAAACGTTGAAGTTCCTCAAGCCGCTGGCGCCGCCCCCGCCGCCCCCGCCGGCCACGCCCCGGCGTGGTCGAGCAGCTAGGGCAACGCCGGCCGCTGCAGCCGCGGTTGTTTCGGAGCCTCGCCGAAAACGTGCGAAGGAGAACATGCAGCCGGCCGGGCCCACTCCCGTTCCTGCCGCCCAGCCCGAAGTGAAACCCGCGATGGCAAGCGCGGGGAGATCAAGGGCGGAGAAGAAAGCTACATCTCGAAAAGTCGTAAAACCTGCGGCCAAGAGAGGAAAACGGAAGAATAAATAGGGCCAACCTTCCCAAGGCGCTCGGTGAAAGCCCCTGCTTTCCCGCTCCGCCAGCCATGATTTAGCGCCACACCCCATCCTCAACAGGACTATAATAAACATGGTATGCGGCGCTGGCTGGCAGTTGCGGCCCTGGGCGCGGCTTTTCTCACGTCTTCGGCGTGGGCGCAAAGGCGCGGAGGCGGCGGATTCGCGGCACACGGTGGCTTCGCCGGACATGCTGGTTTTGCTTCCCGCGGCCCGGTGGGTGGCGGGCACGCGCCGGTAGTCACCCGCGGGCTTTCCGGTGCGCCGCGCGGCGCGTACTGGGGCGGCAGGCCCGGAGGCTGGTCTCGTCCTTATGGCTGGGGTTATCCGCGCTATAGGGTTCGCTGGCTAGGCTACCCATATTTCCGTTACGGCCGGTATCCCCGCCGGGGCTACTACGGCGGCTGGTATGGCTACCCCTGGTGGGGATGGGACTGGACCACCGATGGTTCGTATCCGTCGCAGTCCTACATCTACTACGAGTATCCGCCCGATACCTACGCGCAAGAGCAAGCATTGCAGGAGCAGGCAGAAATCGACCGCTTGAACAACGAAGTTTCGCGCCTGCGCCAAGAACACCAAGCCCAGGCTGCGGCAAAGCCCGCAGCCGGCGGCGTCCGCGGGCAAACTGAGCTGATATATCGCGACAAGCACACTGAGCAGATCGAAAACTACGCTATCGTTGGCCAGACACTGTGGGTCTTCAACGAACAGCGCTCACGAAAAGTTGCGCTGGCGGATGTGGATATTGCCGCAACCAAGCAAGCGAACGAGGCGCGTGGAGTTGAGTTCGCTCTTCCCCGCTAACACGGCTGGTCCATTTTTCCTCATGCTGTGGATAAACTGGCGCCTGCTTCCATCCCTTTCCCGTTAGAATGGCGCAAAACGTAGAATCATAAACAAGGCCCATGCCCGAATTCGTCCATCTCCACCTGCACACCGACTACTCCATGCTCGACGGCGCCTGCGACGTCGACAAGCTTTGCAAGCGCGTCAAGCAACTGGGTATGCCGGCGGTCGCCATGACCGATCACGGCAACATCTTCGGGGCGGTGCAGTTCGTGAATTCGGCGAGGCATAACGGCATCAAACCGATTCTGGGTTGCGAGCTTTACATCTGCAAGAAAGAGGACCATAACATCGACCGCACTCCCCCCGACGGCGACACCTACAACCACCTGATCGTGCTGGCGGAAAACGAAGAAGGCTACCGCCACCTGGTGAAGATCACGTCGGAGGCGTCGTTGCACGGTTTCTATTACAAGCCGCGGGTTAGCAAGAAGTTCCTGGCGGAGCACGCGCGGGGGCTGATCGGTCTCTCGGGCTGCCTCAAGGGTGAAGTGGCGGAGCGCCTGTTGGAAGACAAGTACGAAGCGGCGCGCGAGGCAGCGGCCTTCTACCGTGACCTGTTCGGCAAGGAGAATTTCTTTCTGGAAATCCAGGACCAGAAGCTGGACGAGGAACACCGCATTCATCCCTATTTGTTCCGCCTGGAAAAGGAACTGGCCTTGCCGCTGGTGGCCACCAACGACAGCCACTACCTGTGCGCCGACGATGCTCACGCCCAGGACGTGATGGTCTGCATCCAGACCGGCAAGTCACTGCAGGACACCAACCGGATGAAGTTCCAGGGCTCGAATTTTTATGTAAAAAGCGCGGCTGAGATGTCCGAGGTCTTCAAAGACGCACCGGATGTTGTGTCTCGTACCCTGGCCATTGCCGAGCGTTGCAGTGTGCGGCTGGAAAAGGTGAGCAGTCCCTTTCCCCACTTTGATGTGCCCGAAGGCTACACTCTGGACAGCTATTTCGAGCACATTACGCGCCGCGGTTTCGCGCGCCGCCAGGAGCAGTTGCGCTCGCGCGAAGCGGCCGGCCTGCTCAAGCACAGCATGGCGGAATACGAGCAGCGGCTGACGCGGGAAATCGCCATCATCCAGCAAATGAAGTTCGCCGGCTATTTTCTCATTGTGTGGGATTTCGTCCGCTACGCCAGAGAAAACAACATTCCCGTGGGGCCGGGCCGCGGATCGGCGGCCGGTTCCCTGGTTTCCTATTCCATGGGCATTACCGACCTGGATCCGCTGCAGCACGAATTGTTCTTCGAGCGCTTCCTGAACCCCGAGCGCATCTCCATGCCCGACATTGACATGGATTTCTGCATGAACCGCCGCGGCGAGGTGATCGACTATGTTACGCGCAAGTACGGCCGGGACAATGTCGCGCAGATCATCACCTTCGGCACCATGGCGGCCAAAGCCGCGATCAAGGACGTAGGGCGCGCGATGGACATGCCTTACAGCGATGTGGACCGCATCGCCAAGATGGTGCCTGCGCAGCTCAATATCACGCTGGAACAGGCGATGAAGAACTCTCCCGCCCTGCAGCAGGCTTATGAGAGCGAACCGCAGATTCAGGAGTTGCTCGGCACCGCAAGAAAGCTGGAAGGGCTGGTACGCAACGCCGGCGTCCACGCGGCGGGGGTGGTGATTTCTCCCCAGCCGCTGATCGAACTGGTACCCCTGCATAAGACGAAAAACAACGAAATTGTCACCGCCTTTGACATGGTGGCGATCGAGAAAATGGGCCTGCTGAAAATGGATTTTCTCGGGCTCACCACCCTGACCATTCTCGACGGCACCTTGAAACTGATTGCGCAGACCAAGAGCCAGCGAATTACTTTGGACGACATTCCGCTTACCGATAAGACGACGTATCAGAACGTTTTCCATACCGGCCTGACGTCCGGCATATTCCAGTTTGAATCCCACGGCATGCGCGACGTACTGCGCCGGTATCAGCCAGACACCATCGAAGACCTTACTGCTTTGAATGCGCTCTACCGGCCAGGGCCGATTCAGGGCGGGATGATCGACTATTTCATCGAGCGCAAACATGGCCGCAAGAAAATCGAATACGAACTGCCGGAACTGGAAGGAATCCTGGAAGAGACCTTCGGCGTGATCGTCTATCAGGAACATGTGATGCAGATCGCCCACCGGTTGGCGGGCTACTCGCTGGGCGAGGCCGACCTGCTGCGGCGCGCCATGGGGAAGAAAAAGCCCGAGGAGATGGCCAAGCAGCGCGAACGCTTCGTCGAGGGCGCGGTGCAGCGCGGCTATCCTCCGAGAAAGGTCGAGAAGATTTTTGATCTGCTCGCCAAGTTTGCCGAATACGGTTTTCCCAAGGCGCACTCGGCCGCTTATGCGCTCCTCGCCTATCACACGGCTTATCTCAAGACCCACTATCCGGTCGAGTTCATGGCGGCGCTGCTGACTTCCGTCACGGGCAGCACCGATGATGTGGTCAAGTACATCAACGAGTGCCGCGAAATGGGCATTCCAGTGGAGCCTCCGGACATCAACGTGAGCGACGCCAACTTCACGCCCCATGAAAAGGCGATTCGCTTTGGACTAGCCGCGGTGAAGAACGTTGGCCATAACGCCATCGTGTCGATTGTAGCCGGGCGCAGAGAACGCGGACGCTATCGTTCGATTTACGAATTTTGCGAGAAAGTCGATTTGCGTTTATTGAACAAACGCGTGCTGGAGTCTCTGATCAAGAGCGGTGCCATGGATTCGCTGGGGCGCCGCGCGCAACTCATAGCGGTTCTAGACAAGGCAATCGAGCGGGCAGCCAAAGTGCAGCGCGACGCCGAATCCGGGCAGCATGGACTGTTCGGGGTTTTCCAGCCGGAGGAAGCACAATCGGAAACTGAAAGACTGCCCGAGATTCCCGATTGGGACGAGCAGGTACGCCTGGCTGCCGAGAAAGAGATCCTCGGATTTTTCATTACCGGGCATCCGCTGGAAAAGTACCGGGAAAAACTGCGGGATCTGAACGCATTAAGCACGGCTGATCTGGCCGCCGTGAAAGCTTCCACTGGGAAGGACGAGGCCCTGTGCACCGCCGGTTTGATCGCCAACCTCAGAGTGTTAAAGTCGAAGCGCGGTGATTTGTATGCTCAGGGAACTTTGGAAGATATGGCCGGGTCGATCGAAATGATTGTGTTCCCCGAGGCCTACCGCAAGCTGGGCGACAAGGTGAGATTGGAAGTACCTGTGCTGGTGCGCGGCGGATTGCGGGTTGAGGAGGGCGTAAATCCCAAGCTGACGGTGAACGACATCACTCCTATCGAAGATGCCAAGGTCCCACTGCCGCGGTCGCTGCGAATCCGCATTCCTCTGGAAACGGCCACGGAGGCCACGATTGACAGACTGCACGGGCTCTTCCGCCAGCGCCGGGGAGAGGCCAAAGTGTTGTTCGATCTGGAGCGAGAAGGCGATTTCATGGTGGTGATGGAGGCGGAAGGATATAATGTCCTCCCAGACCGCAATTTTCTGGCGAGCGTGGAGGAACTCTGCGGCCGCGGCGCGGTGCGCGTCATCGACTGAGTCTTGGGCGGATGAAGGCTTTTACCAGAAAGAAGAGGAGTGCAGCGCCGCCGGCTGGCGTCCAGTTGGCGGGGAACGCGGCCCTGGCGCTGGACAGCGCCCAGTGGCTGCTTTCCTTGGTGGAAACCTCGTGTTCTCCACACAACGGGGCGGGCAACAAGATGGAGTCTCAACTCAAGGCGCAGCAGGAACTGGAAAAGATCGAACAGCAGCTTTCGCGCTTGCAGGAATTGCCGGAGCAAGAGGGGGAAATCCGCGACCAAATCCAGCAGTTGCATGATCGCATCCACGAGCTGCGTGAGCAGGTGACCATCCACAGCATGGCTTGGCAGAAGACGGAACTGGCGCGCCATCCCCAGCGTCCGCAGACCATGGACTATGTGGAGCGCCTGTTCACCGACTTCAGCGAAATCCACGGCGACCGCGGTTTTGGCGACGACCACGCTATCGTCGGGGGTATGGCCCGCTTTCACGGTCACGAAGTCATGGTCCTGGGCACGCAAAAAGGCCGCGGCATGAAGCAGCGGGTCTTTCGCAATTTTGGCACGCCCCATCCGGAAGGCTATCGCAAGGCGCTGCGCATCATGAAAATTGCGGAAAAATTCGGCCGGCCGATTTTCACCCTGGTCGATACCGACGGCGCTTATCCCGGCCTGCACGCCGAGGAGCGAGGCCAGGCGGAAGCCATTGCGCGCAATCTGCGCGAGATGTCACGGCTGCGAGTGCCTATTCTTGCCACGGTGATCGGCGTCGGCGGCAGCGGCGGCGCGCTGGCCATTGCGGTCGGCGACCGCGTACTGATGATGGAGAATTCGATCTACTCGGTGATTTCCCCTGAGGGCTGCGCGTCGATCATGTGGCGCGATGCGTCGAAGAAGGTTTTGGCGGCAGAGGCCATGAAGATCACTGCTGCCGACCTTAGCTCATTGGGCGTGGTGGATGACGTTGTTCCCGAGCCCAAAGGCGGTGCCCACACCGACCCCGAAGCTGCCGCCGCTCTGCTGGATGCCGCGCTGGTCCGCTACTTCGAGGAGTTGCGCCGGCTGCCCCTCGAAGACCTGCTCGCCTTCCGCTACAAGAAGTTCCGCGAGATGGCACAGTTTTTCCGAGTGGAGTAAGCGCAACCGGGCGCTGCGGGAAAGCTCCGTCTTCTCGAACCTCACGCGCTGAGGCGCTTATTCAAATCCAGAACTTCATTCGCGGCCAGAGATCCTGCAAGGACGAGAACTTTTTCCCCCGGCAAAGAAAGATGGGGCGGTGAAATTCGTAGGGCATGGCGTAGGGCTGAGTGGTTTCGGCGACTTGGGTCATGCTCTCGTACATTCCATCCAGAACGGATTCCAATTTGCCAATGAAGATCATGCAGTCCCCGGTGTAAGGAGCCGGGCCCCAATACCAGTAGCTTTGGTGGCCGCTAATCGCGTGAGGCAAGCCATATTGCCGGCCGAAATAATCGATCGCTGCGGCTTCGCCGTAGTTCCTGCCGTAAATTCCGCAAGATCCGCGCTGGTCTGGCGGAATCGCCTTGTAGACCTTTGCCACCGTGGCCGCAAGCTCCGGCCAGCCAAACATATCTGAGTATTGTTGGGAAAGCTCGCGCACCTCGGTGGTTTCGGTGCGTTCCGGCACCGCATGCAGAGCATGTTCATAGGCGATGAATTTCTCCACTGGCATCATGGGCATGGCAAACGGCCAACCGACTATGGCGCGCAAGAACACGATGGTCGCGAACGTCGTCTTGAACGCCAGTTGCAGCGGACTCCGTATAGGCGCGAACCATGATTCAATGACTACGGCGCCAGCCGCAAACAGCATGGGGTATACCGGGGTCAAATAGTAGTTTTTCCCCTTGAGGGCGACGAAGAGAGCGAAGGAGAATACCCATGTCCATCCCAACGCGCGGAATCGCTTGCCCTGCTTCATGAATAAGCACCAGATCAGTCCCGGTATCCACACCAACAACGTAAGCATGCCCAGAGAATCGAGATTCGATTTCAAATACTGCCAAGGCCCCAGGACGATGTTCTTATCGCTCTTGGCTACGTTGGAGAGCAGTTCAAAGGTCGCCCAGTGATGGGTGTATTCCCAGATGACATTAGGCAGCGCGATCAAGAACGCAATCGCCGCCCCATACCACGGCCAGCGGCTCAGCAGGAATTTCCTTTGCGGGGAAACCGCCATGCCCGCGAGAAACGCAATTAGAAAAAACAGCATGGCGTGTTTGCCTTCGAGGGCCAGTCCCGCAAACAAGCCGAAGAGCAGCCATAGCCGCTCGCTTTCACCTGCAAAGATGCGCGCTGCCACCCACGCGCAGGCAGCCCAGCCTAGGGTCATGAACATGTCAGTGTTGAGCCATGTACCGAAATATTGTGGAGCCCCAAACACACAAAGGCAGGTGAGGAATTGCGCATAGCGACCTCCGGCCATCGCGCGAGCGGTCAGACCGGTCAGAGCCAATTGCGCGACGGCAAAGAGGATTGGCACAAAACGAATCGCAAACAGCGTATCCCCCAGAATCTTTTGAGAAGCCCACGCAATGAGCGGCGCGCCGGGGGGATGATCCACGTAACCCCAGGCGAGGTGCTTCCCGCAAGCCATGAAATAGAGCTCATCACGGAAGAACCCATAGCCTCTGTAGAACGCCAGATGCACAACAAGGGCGACCAGCGCGAATCCGCCGAGGAGAAGCCAGTCTTGCCGCCGAGCGAGATTGGGTCGTTGCGAAACGCTTGCAATAGGCATTGTCGCGGGTTCCGATTGCTGTTTGGTGCCCATGCCACTTGGGGGGATTATAGCGCCCGCTTTGCCAAGTTCCCTGCCGTATAATAAACACAATACCTGCCATTCCAAGCGTGGGGTGGGAACGAATCTGCTTTCTCTGAAGGAAGGAAGTGCATGGCAACAACTGATGTCGCGCCTCGCGGAGATTTGGGGCGCCCGGGACAAGAACGCGTCGTCAACAACATGAGTATTCAGGTGGCGACGGTGAACGGCTCGGGGTCGCAAAGCTCGAACACCGTCCTGCTGCGCAGCATTTTTCAAATGGGCGTGCCGGTTTCTGGCAAGAACCTGTTTCCCTCGAATATCGCCGGACTGCCTACTTGGTACACCAGTC
>Ga0187784_10001089_pt1 | contig 21198 bp, 18 predicted proteins | sample 1015_SJ02_MP15_2_FD_132964 | JGI IMG/M metagenome (GOLD analysis project Ga0187784, IMG submission 132964) | Tropical peat soil microbial communities from peatlands in Department of Meta, Colombia - 1015_SJ02_MP15_20_MG | ecosystem: Environmental > Terrestrial > Soil > Wetlands > Peat | place...
GGCGGGAAAGACGCGTCGGTCCACGAGTTTGCGGTCGAGGTTGATCTCCATGTTGCCCGTGCCCTTGAACTCTTCAAAGATCACGTCGTCCATGCGGCTGCCCGTATCGATGAGGGAGGTGGCGATAATGGTGAGGCTGCCGCCCTCCTCGATGTTGCGGGCCGCGCCGAAGAAGCGCTTGGGCCGTTGGAGGGCGTTGGAATCGACGCCGCCGGAGAGGACCTTTCCCGAGGGAGGGACCACGGTGTTGTAGGCGCGCGCCAGGCGTGTGATGGAGTCGAGGAGGATGACCACGTCGCGCTTGTGCTCGACGAGCCGCTTGGCCTTCTCCAGCACCATTTCCGCCACTTGCACATGCCGGGCCGCCGGCTCGTCGAAAGTGGAACTTATCACCTCGCCCTTGACGGTCCGTTGCATATCCGTCACTTCCTCGGGGCGCTCGTCAATCAGCAAGACAATCAGGGTGATTTCCGGGTGATTGCTGGTGATGGAATTGGCGATGCATTGCAGGAGCATCGTCTTGCCGGTGCGGGGAGGTGAAACGATCAAGCCGCGCTGACCCTTGCCAATGGGCGTCAACAGGTCGAGCACGCGGGCCGAGCTGTTGTCCTTGATCGTCTCCAGGTGAATGCGCTCCTGGGGGTAGAGGGGGGTGAGGTTGTCGAAGAAGAGTTTGTTGCGCGCTTCATCGGGCGGCTCGAAATTGATCGCCTCGACTTTGATCAGCGCGAAGTACCGCTCCCCCTCCTTGGGTGGCCGGATCTGGCCGGAAATGGTATCGCCGGTGCGCAAATCAAATTTGCGGATTTGAGATGGCGAGACGTAGATGTCGTCCGGCCCGGGCAGGTAGTTATAATCCGGCGCGCGCAAGAACCCGAACCCGTCCGGGAGGCACTCGAGAACGCCCTCGGAGAAGATGAGGCCGCTCTTTTCGGTCTGTGCCTGCAGGATCTTGAAGATCAATTCCTGCTTGCGCATTCCGGTTGCCCCAACTACGCTCAGGTCCTTGGCCACCTGCGTCAAGGTGCCGATGTTCATCTCTTTCAGCTTGGCGATGTCGAGGACTTCGCCTTCTTGTAGTGCGGCAATCTTTTCTTCCTGGATTTCTTCCGCTTTCGTTTCTTGTTTCTTTGCAGGCATAACTTCTCTCTTTGATACAAGTGGATTTCTAAATCTTGGGGTCTGTGGGCCGGGGTGCCAGTCCTGGCTAGCGCTCACCTGGAGAGAGCCTATGGGCCGCTAGCTTTGATGCGCATCTCCAGTAACAGGTTTTATCCGCAACCGGCTAAATGGTCAACGATCCGCGATCCGTTTCGAGCGTTGGAGGCTCCAAACCCACCGGGGTCTCGGACTCAGGCGTCAGGACCGGTCGAGCCTCGATCTTGCTTTCCAGCGCCAAGTCCAAAACCTCATCCATGCTCGAAACGAACCGGATGTTCAGTTCTTGTTGGATGGTTGCAGGAATGTCGGCCAGATCTTTTTCGTTGTCACGGGGCAGAATCACCGTTCGGCTGCCGGCGCGGTGAGCGGCAAGGAGTTTCTCCTTGACGCCGCCGATGGGCAGCACTTTCCCTCGCAAGGTGATTTCTCCCGTCATGGCAACATCACGTCGCACCGCAATCTTGGTCAGGGCGCTGGCCACCGCGGTGGCGAGAGTGATCCCCGCTGAGGGGCCATCTTTGGGAATAGCCCCTTCCGGGATGTGAACGTGGATATCCAGGTGACGATAGAAGTCGGCCCGGAGTCCCAGTTGGCTGGCGCGGGAGCGCACGTAGCTCATGGCGGCTTGGGCTGATTCCTGCATCACGTCGCCCAGCTTTCCGGTCAAGAGCAGTTTGCCCTTCCCTTGCATCAAGGTAACTTCGATGTTCAGGATTTGGCCGCCTACTTCCGTCCATGCCAGTCCCGTAGCCAGCCCAACCTCATTTCTTTCTTCGGCTTTTGTGTCCCGAAACTTTATCACGCCCAGGTACTCCTGAAGGTCCTGCGGACCCACCGTGACCTGGAGGGTCTTGCCTTCTTTCACCACTTTTCGGGCCACTTTGCGGCAGATGTTGGCGATTTCGCGCTCCAGGTTGCGGACCCCGGCCTCGCGCGTGTAATGCCGGATGATATGGACGATGGCCTCATCCGGGAGCGCCATATTCTCGGCGGTCAAGCCTGTCGCCTCACGTTGTTTGCGCAGCAGAAACCGTTTGGCAATCTCCAGTTTTTCGGGCTCAGTATATCCCTCCAGACGCAGGATTTCCATGCGATCCTGAAGCGGCTGAGGAATGGTGTGAACCACGTTGGCCGTGGTAATGAAGAAGACCTTGGAGAGGTCATACTCCACGTCCAGGTAGTGGTCCATAAAAGTGTTGTTTTGCTCGGGGTCGAGCACTTCCAGCAGGGCCGCGGATGGATCACCGCGGAAGTCCATGCTCATCTTATCTACTTCGTCCAGAAGGAAAACTGGGTTGACCGTGCTGGCCTTCTTCATCATCTGGATGATTTGGCCGGGGAGAGCGCCAATGTAAGTCCGGCGGTGGCCGCGGATTTCCGCTTCGTCGCGCACCCCTCCCAGAGAGAGGCGAACGAACTTGCGGCCGGTGGCGCGCGCGATGGACCGACCCAGGGAGGTCTTGCCAACCCCCGGCGGTCCTACAAAACAGAGGATGGAGCCGCGGGGGTTCTTCACCAGTTGCCGCACCGCGAGGAATTCCAGAATGCGCTCTTTGATTTTTTCGAGTCCGTAATGATCTTCCTCGAGAACCTTCTGGGCGCGACTAATATCGCGGATTTCTTTGGATTTCTTCTTCCAGGGAACGGCCAGAAGCCAATCGAGGTAATTGCGCGAGACGGTGGACTCCGCCGACATAGGAGGCATCATCTCCAAACGCTTGAGCTCGGCCAGGGCGTGATCGAGGGCGTCCTTGGTCATCCCGGCGGTTTCGATTTTCTTCTTGAGTTCCTCCAGCTCGTTCTTTTCGTTGCGGCCCAGTTCCTTTTGAATGGCCTTGATTTTCTCGTTGAGGTAGTACTCGCGCTGGGCCCGTTCCATCTGGCGTTTCACCCGGCCCTGGATGGTACGGTCCACATTGAGCTTCTCAATTTCCACATCCAGGATGTCCGCCAAGCGGGTGAGACGATCCACGGGATCGAAGATTTCCAACAGTTCCTGCTTTTCCTCAATGCTGACGTTCAGGTTGGCGGCGATGGTGTCTGTGAACTTGCCGATTTCATCCACTTTGACCGCCGCAATCATGGTTTCGTAATTGAGGCTTTGCGAAAGCTTGACGTATTGCTCGAAGAGCGAGGTTACCCTCTGGACGAGCTGTTCCAGGCTGGGGGTGGTCACGGTGCGGAAGATCTTCGTCTGGATGGTGACGCGAAAATACCCGTCTTCGTTGGAAATCTTGAGGATTTTCCCGCGGTCGATACCTTCCACCAGCACCTTGATATTGCCGTCAGGCAATTTCAGGCTTTGCACGATGTTGGCCACGGTCCCCACCTGGTAAATCTCGTTGGGTTTGGGGTCGTCCACCGAGGCGTCGTGTTGGGTGGCCAGAAAAATCTTCTTGTCCCCCGCCAGCGCTTCTTCCAGCGCCCGAATGGAGGCTTCCCGCCCCACAACGAAGGGAGTCATCATGTGGGGAAAGATGACCACATCGCGGATGGGCATCATGGGCAACGAACGCGTCTCACTTTTTTCGCGGCCTGAGAACATAGTGTTATCCATTAACCTGCTTTCTCGAGGAACGTCGAACTGAAGCTGATTTCGTGGTTCTTGACCATGTCCTCGGTCACCACAAACTCACGCAGCTTCCGCTGGCTGGGAAGGTGGTACATGAGGTCCAGCATCAGGTCCTCGAGGATCATCCTTAGTCCGCGTGCTCCCACCTTCCTTTCTATAGCCTGCGCCGCAATCATTTTCAAAGCACCTTCGTCAAAACGCAGCTTAACATTTTCGAACTCGAAGAGTCTCTGGTACTGACGGACTAAGGCGTTTTTGGGCTGGGTAAGGATTTCGATCAAGGCCGGCTCATCCAAATCGCCCAGCACGCTGACCACCGCCAGGCGACCGACGAATTCAGGAATCAAGCCGTAGCGGATCAGGTCGGAAGGCTGGATTTGTTCGAGAAGCTCGACGTTTCTCCGCGCCGCCGGGGAGGGAACGCTGGGGTTGTCCGCATGGAAGCCCACCGTTTTCTTCCCCTGACGGTGCTCGATGATTTTCTCCAGTCCTACGAAAGCCCCACCACATATGAATAGGATGTTGGTGGTATCGACAGGCGTGCATTCCTGGTGGGGATGCTTGCGTCCGCCTTGCGGAGGCACGTTGGCAATGGTCCCTTCCAGGATCTTGAGCAAGGCTTGTTGTACACCCTCGCCCGAGACATCGCGCGTGATAGAGGGATTCTCGTCCTTTTTCGCGATCTTGTCGATTTCGTCAATGTAGATGATGCCTTGTTGGGCGCGCTGCACGTCACCCCCGGCATTCTGAAGCAGTTTCAAAATGACGTTCTCGACGTCTTCACCCACATAACCCGCTTCCGTCAGGGTCGTCGCGTCCGCGATGGCAAAGGGAACTTCCAACACGCGTGCCAGCGTCTGAGCCAGAAGAGTCTTGCCTGTCCCCGTGGGCCCAATCAACAGAATATTGGATTTGGTGAGCTCGACGTCGCTGCGCAGCCGGGTTAGGATGTTGCGCTTGTAATGGTTGTAAACCGCCACGGCCAGTTTTTTCTTGGTTTTATCCTGTCCCACCACATACTGGTCGAGAAAAGCCTTGATTTCAGGTGGGCGGGGTGGCTTGGATTGGGTAGTGGGAACACCTTCGCTCCGCTCCTCGTCCAGGATCGAGTTGCAGACGGCCACGCACTCGTCGCAGATGTAGGCGCGGGGAAAATCGCCCGGCGAAGAAATAAGCTTGCCCACCGCATCCTGCGTTTTGCGGCAGAATGAACAGCGCAGCGCTTCGTCCGGACTGGGACGTTTTGTGTTCATGGCAGCGATTTACTTATGCTTGTAGATGATTTCATCGATGATGCCGTACTCGCGCGCTTGCTGAGCACTCATCCAAAAATCGCGGTCCATATCGCGCTCGATTTTCTCTATCGGCTGGTTCGTGTGCTTGGCCATGATTTCATTCAGGCTGGCGCGAACGCGTAGAATTTCGCGGGCGTGGATGTCGATGTCCGTGGCCTGTCCCGAAAGGCCCCCTATGGTAGGTTGGTGAATAAGCAAGCGTGAATTGGGGAGTGCAAAACGCTTCCCCGGACTCCCCGAAGCCAGCAACAACGCCGCCACGCTGGCGGCCTGGCCAATACAAATGGTGGCCACGTGAGGGCGGATAAACTGGATGGTATCATAGATGGCCAACCCGGCGGTTACCACTCCGCCGGGAGAGTTGATATAAAGAGAGACGTCTCTCTCCGGGTCCTCGGCCTCCAGGAAAAGCAGTTGGGCGGTTACTAAGTTCGCCACGTTGTCGTCGATAGGCGTCCCTATGAAGATGATGTTGTCCCTGAGCAGGCGGGAGTAAATGTCGTAAGCGCGTTCTCCGCGGTTGGTCTGCTCGACCACCATGGGAATCAGAGTCATGCTCGGCTGACTGGTCATCGCCTTTTCCCTGGGAAACTCCTTACCGTAGCTGAAAACTACTCACTTTTCCGAGTGATTTTGGCGTTGCGGTAGATGAATTCTATAGCCTTCTGGTTGCGGCGAGTAGATTTTATGCTATCTAACTCGCCCTCTCGTGTCAAGCGAGTCTTAAGAGTGGCGGGAGGCTCGCGCGTTTCTTGTGCCATCTCGCGAATCAGGTCATCGACTTCTTCCTCGGAAACCTCCAGCTTCTCGGCCTCAGCGATCTTGCTCAGCAACAGCGAGGCCCGAACCTCCTTCTCGGCCTCGGGCCTGGAATCCTCACGCAGCTTGCGCCAGTCGACCTGCGCCTGGCGGGGATCAATTCTCTGCGAAATGAGCTGGGCCATCATGCGCTGGAGTTTGCGGTCGAGTTGGGCCTCCACCATGATGTCGGGGACTGGGAATGGGTGGAGATGCAGAAGTTGCTGCACGAGCTTTTCCTTGACCGCCATTTCCCCCCGGCGCCGGGCGCGTTCCCCCAGATCGCTGCGTAACTTGCTGCGAAGTTCCTCCAGAGTGGCGAACTCGCTCACGGATTTTGCCAGCTCGTCGTCCGCCGCCGGGATTACCTTATGTTTGATGCTTTGAACCTCGACTCGGTAACGAAAGGTTTTTCCGGCCAGAGATTTTTGCGGGTACGGCTCGGGATAAGTCACTTCGAACTCGCGTATTTCGCCTGCTCGAGACCCCTGAAGATTCTCCCGGAAAGCGGCGACGGTCCCCTTGCCGCCCAACTGGAGCGAGACATCACGAGCTTCCACAGGTGGGCTGGCCGGCGCTTCCACATCATAGCCTTTGTAACCCACGGTCAGGTAGTCGTCCTCCGCGGCGGGCCGGTCCGAGACGACTTCGAAAGTGGCGGCGTGCTCGCGAACCTCCTCTAATGCCTGATCAACGTCCGCCTCGGTTACCTGAGGTGTTTCTTCCTCGGCTTCCAATTCCTTGTAAGGCTGGAGCTCGATTTCAGGATAAACCTCGAAGCTGACTTTGCAGGTAAGAGGATTGTCCTCCTCGAATTTGAGATCTTGGAAGTGAGGCTGGCCCACCACCGACCACTTCTGTTCCTTGACGGCATTCTCAAAGAACTTTGGAACCAGCGATTGGACAACCTCGTTGCGAATGTCGTCCCGAAAGCGGCTCCACACCACTGAGCGTGGAGCGTGGCCGGGGCGAAAGCCGGGGATTCGCGCTACACGAGCATATTGCATGGTCACCGTATCGGCCTCGCGCCGAACCACATCGACAGGAATTTCAATCAGGAGTTCTTTCTTGCAATTCGTTGCTTCCACAAATCCTCAACGGTGGTTGTAATGATTGAAATTAGGACGGCGAGTTTGAAGCCTCACATGAACCAGCGCTAGTGACTCGGCAAAAGGGAAGCCACAATCCCAACTGGAAGGCTCTAGAGCCCCTCGCGACCCTAGCACTTTTCAGTATAGCACACGACTTCGGGCTGTCAACGCCTGCAAATGGGGCATCTGGGCTCTTAGACCGGGCGTCGCGCTCCCCCTCTCGTCGCTCTAACCTTTAGGCCTGCGGCGCTTTGTTTTCATAGAGGTTCCCGCGTCGTTCGCTCGATTTTGAAGCGTTCTTTTCATGATTTCCCTGCCTCGACGAACTGAACAGCCTAGCGTGGGAAGCCTCCGTTCGGGCTAGTTGTCAGGTCGGTGCTTGGTCTGCGTTGGGTTGGCGCGTGCCGCAACGTTGCCGCTTCCTGTTTCGACACCTCCTGCCTGGCATGCAAGCACAAACCTAGCCTATCGTACGGCGCTTGCCAAGTGAGTAATGCGTAAAGGCCTACAATGCGGCTGCTTCCGTCTCCCAGAATCGCAATATTGTGAACTCCCCGGAGGGTCTGGCGCGGCGCCAGCATCGCGTCGGGCGTGCATTTCTTCGTGAGACCTCAGTGGGCAACCGCGCTTACGTTGGCCGGCGGGCTGGGTGATGGTGATAGGCCATCCGTGAAACTCCTGATTAGGTCGTTCTTCACCGTCTCCAGGTCCTCGCTCTTTACCGCCCACCTTATGACATACTCGGGCCGAAAATTCCCACTAAAGTGGCCGTAGTAATAATCAAAGTAGTACCCCGCCTCTCCCAGACTTATCCACGACTTGTCGGGGTGGTTCGGGGAAGTCGCCTGCTTTTCGTACTCCGCCCCCTCGGGAGTTATCGACATTACCCCCTTGATCGTGCCGGGGGGCGACTCATCGACTTCGAACTGACAAGACGAAGTTAGCTGGCGCCAGTTTTCTGCCCCCAGTGCACCCTGCACGGCCACCAGGAAATCCACTGTCCAGGTCTCGGCCTTGGCTATGTTGTCTGGTTCATCATCGGGGTTCCGGGTAGCGAGGGAAATCCCGGTGTAATCATAGCTGAGGATGGAATGCTCGGCGTTCGTCATCCCCTTGTGGGCGGCAAAATCCTGGATAGTGTGGATACTGTACCCGAGCGCATAGAGCGCCGCCTCGAAATGACGCTTGTTAAGCTGCTCTAGAAACTTGGCAGCTTTTTCCTTCAGGTACACTTTCGAGTTCTCTTCGGCTTGCTCTTTGGTCTCGGTCGGTTTCCCCGTGTCGTCATTCGCAGTCTGCGCGTGGGCCGCAGCATCGTCGTAATTATCGGAATCAGGCGCCACCGCGCCACGGGCCATCACCCTGGCCGCAGAATCACAAAAACCGACCCCCTGGGCCGCTTGCATGGTCTTCTCTTCGTGACCCCTGCCCCTCAAAGCTTGTGCCGGGATAGAGGATCCAACAAGCAGCACCAACACGGGTACCACTGCATTTATCGCTTGTCTCACATCGTTTCCACCCCCCAGAATCACAGTACTGGGAACTCTGAAGAGGAGTTCAAGACGGCCCGTTACGCGAGCATCATCCGCATCGGCTGCAACTGCCGGGTGAATGGGTTCAGGACCAGGCGGAACTCTTCGAGCGTTACCATGCCCAGGAGCGCCTCGTCATCCTTTTTTCCCAGGAGTACAGGGGTGGTCCATTTCCCCTGAGGAAGCGCAATGCGGCACTCGGACACCTTCCGCTCTACTGCCGTGCCATCGGCCATGCTAAGTTTGATCGAATCCATCGGCTTCAGCCCGATGGCGCGCCACACCTTCCAGGGCAGCAGCGTGTACATCACGCCGCTGTCTACGAGGAATTGCACCGCACCTTGATTTCCTGTCGGGCCGGTCACCGCCCCTTCAACAAACAGGACTTCCATTTTCGATCACTTGAAAATCAATCCTGAGAGCTCCGAGCTTCCCCCTTGCATCAGGGCTGAAAGGCTCTGGACAGCCGCGAGAGGGTTTCCGTTTGTTACCGTACCAAATCCAACCGTCGCAGGTCGTCGGATGTCCAGCCGATGTCCACGAGCATCGCCCTGAGGGTGCCGATAGGAAATGTATCGCTGGACCGATGATAGGCGACCACCACTCTTCTCCCATCCGGGTGACGAAACATCCGGTGACTCCCTCGCGTTCGGGTCAGACAGAACCCATCCGCGTAGAGTGCCCGCAGCAGCTCGCGTGCGGTGATGCCACGCGGGAGATCCGTCATACGTTAACCGCCACGGCTGGGGTGGGCCACGCAAAAGCCCCACCCTCAGGATCGAGCGGAACCGGCTCGCCTGCCTCGCGGAGGTCCTCGATGTACAACTCGATGGCTTCGCGAACATTGGCGAACGCCTCGTCGTAGGTGCGGCCCCACGTGTGACACCCCTTCAAGGCAGGACAATATGCGTGGTAAGCCTTTTGGCCGTTCGCCGTCGTGTCTTCGTCAATTATGACTTGAAACACATAAGATTTCACGAGCCTTTCCTCCTTTCGGGTGGTCACTTTCCCCTCCACCTCCAAAGTCGCAATGCTGGGTACTCGGGCACCGCTCCGGAGCGTTGCGGACTTCGGCGAATGAATCGACTTCCCGCCATTGCTGCTGGCCGAATCATGCTATGCACTCACCTCGATTACAACACCAATATCAGTTGCTGTCCAGATTACACGTCGATTGCCCGTCTCCGTTTTTGCCCTCGTCTTTCCCCGACCCTGGCTGCCGGCGGGCATGCTTCAAGAGTACAGACGTTAGCGAGAGCGATGCTCCTTTATGTAGATTCTCACCCATTGGCCGCGCCTCTCGAAGCTCGTCAGCAGCCGCAAATGGTACCTGACCGCAAGTTCATGCTCCGGGATCTGGGGTTGATACTCGAAATAGCGTTGCTGAAGCCTTTGCCACCAGGGCAAGCTCCTCATCCAGTTGTGCGCGGGCTCCCAGCGGCGCGAGTAGAGGTACAGGCAGTCGAACGACTCCAGGGAAACGCTGTCGAAATCATGGCGACCGAAACCCTCCACCGTCACCACCGCGAGGGGCTGGCGAACGTAACCCAGAAACGGATGTAATAGCTCATCGGAGGCCGGCCAGGCAGTCAGGATTCGCTTGTTGCCGGGTTGAGCCTCCAGAAACTGTGCGGCCTGCCCATGAAGGCGAATGAAGTCAGCATAAGCCAGGTTATCCTCAAAAGGAAATGGGTAAGGAGGATTCAGAAACCATGCCCATACGAAGCAACCCGCAGTGAGAACCATAATAGATCGGGCCGCCAGTCGGGGCAGCCGCCAGATCAGGATCACGGCGATCAAAACGAACGGGGGAAAGATCGGCAATAGATAGCGCGGTAAGACGGCGCCGCCAACCATGCTGAGCATCACCACATAAGCCATGATGAGCCCGCCCCCAAGAAAAAGAAACCCGCACAGGGCAGCCGGCCCCGGTTGACTCCGGACGCAGGCATTCGTAGGAGTGTCTGGAGTTTCGCGAGCTGCGCCTATTTTGTACCGACGCCACCAAATTCCCGCCAGGGCGCCGGCGGTCAGCAGCCAATTGAATCCGCCCACGAAGGTCTCATAAAGGCGGCGCAGCAACGTCAAGACCATGCGAGCCGGGTTGAGGGTAGAGTAAAGGTTGTAGCGAAGATATTCGCGGTTGCCCAGCCAGAATCCCGTAGCATGATGGCAGAAACCTACCCAGCCAATCAGCACGAGGACGGGAGAGACGTAGGCAAAGCACTCGGCGCCTGACGGGGAACTGCCTGTTCTCCGGTGCTGCCGCCACACGAATATCCAGGCCAGGGGCAGCAGAATTACCGCAGTTTCTTTGCTCAGTACGGCACACGCGGCAGCCAGTGCGAAGCTCCAGGGACGCGTTTCAAGCAGCGCCAAAAGCGCCAGCAATGTGAACAATCCCGCGGCAAGATCGAGATGAACCAGCACACTCTGCGCGAAGAATAGGGGCGAGAGGCCCAGGAGCAGTACGCTCCAGCATGCAATCTCCCGATAGGCGACGCGGCGCCCGAGCGTGTAAACGCCCGTGAGTGTGCATGCGGCAAAAACGGTCATTGCCGCGCGCGTCACGGCGGGCGAAAACCCCAACCCTCGCCATATCAAGGCCAGATACATGATGACCAGGGGCGTGTGTCCGGTGGGAAGGGTGTCGCTGGGAACCAATTGTCCCGAGCGGTAGAAGTCCATTGCGGCGGGTATGTAGTACCCAGCCTCGTCCCAATAGTAGGGCAAATGAAGGAGCGGGTAGTGCAGAACAACAAAGGAAACTAGAAAGCAGAAAGCAGAAACCGAAAACCGAAGGTCTTGTTTTCCCCTTTCTGATTTCTGCTTTCTAGTTTCTGGTTTCAACTTCGACTTCCTCAGAAGCTTGACTTTCATTGTTTGAAAGATCCACCGCTGTCACGCGATAGAAGTAGGTGCGCCCCGGCTGGACACTGACATCGCGGAGGAGAGGGGTTCGGAGCAGTTCCTTATTCAGTTTCTTGGGTTGCTCCCCGTTCTCACGCCGGTAAACATAATACCCGGCCAAATCCTTCTCCGAGTTGGCCGACCATACCAATTCCACGGCTCCGGCCGCGTACAAAGCTGTCAACCTGGTAGGGGGCGCAGGCGGAAAAATATCGCGGGGGGTCACCTCGCAGGGCTGCGACCCTTCGCTTTCGGCGATGGTCCCGCCTTCCTTGAACAAGGCCCGAACCTCGTATGAGTAGGTGCGCCCGAATTCAAAATCACGGTCCAAGTATCGTGGCTCTTTGCTCTCCCCTAACAACTGGAATGAACCCGGTTTTCCGGTCGGGCTCCTATAGACGCGATACCCCGCAAGAGACTTGACCTCGAGGCCGCCCAGCGTTTTGGCCGGTGCCCACCAATCCAGGACAATGGCCTTCTCCGTCGTTTTGCTCTCCAAACGGTCGACGGAGCCTGAAACGTCCAGCAGCTTTAGTCGGACGAGATTGGATAATTCGCTTTCTACGGGGCGGCGGCGAAACCCGCGAGTGAAAGTACGGACGGCAATGATCGAGTCTGCCGTCTGCCAGTTGTGGTATTCCTCCTCGGAAAGGCGCGCGGGATAGATGACTTTGCGGTCGGTGGTGTAATGCGCCCATTGGTCGGGTTGGAGGAGCGTCCAAAGAGCCAGGGGTGAGGCCGTTGGCGGTTGCGAGCCCGGGGGGACGTGGGCGCGGAGAATCTCGATCTCCAAAGGCTTGTTCAACCGTTCTCCATCCACAGCCTGCTGGGGGAGTGTAAAGCGGAGCTCAAGCATGCGTCCCACCTGAAATGCGCTGAGGTCGGTTACGCGCTCCGGCACCTCGAGGCGGGGTGGTTGGGGTGGCCCTTGCACGCCGCACCCCGACAGAAGGCAGATGCCGGCTGCCAGAGCCAGAAGAGCCACTGGGGCGATCGCGGAGAACCCAGGAAACGGCCCTCTCCCTTGGGGAGAGGGTGGCGATCCCGCCTTCGCGGGAGAGCCGGGTGAGCGGTTAGTTGATAAACTGCGTTCGTGTGACCTCTCCCCGTCGTGCAAGTGACCCCTCACCCGGCCCGCGCCGGCTGGTGAGAACGCCGCCCGCGGGCCACCCTCTCCCCTGGGGAGAGGGCGAAGGCCCGGTTTGCATTCCCTATCTTCATAAGAGTGAGAGTCGCCGCCCGATGGTCGCGCACAGGAAAACTGATTCACAGGATATACCGGCTGAGGTCCTGATTCTTCACGATATCCGCCAATTGCTTCTGGACATAAGCAGCATCGATTCGAACCGTTTTCTTCTTCAGGTCCGGGCCCTCGAAGGAGACTTCGTCGAGAAGTTTTTCCATAATGGTGTGCAAGCGCCGTGCCCCGATATTCTCCGTCTGCTCGTTGACCGCGGCGGCGAATTTGGCAATTTCTTCCAGCGCCTCGTCCGCGAAGGAGAGCTTGATGCCTTCCGTTTCCAGCAACGCCGCGTACTGCTTGACCAACGCGCTCTTGGGCTCCTTCAGGATGCGGATAAAGTCTTCCGTCGTGAGGGAATGCAGTTCAACCCGGATGGGGAATCGCCCTTGCAATTCAGGTATCAGGTCAGAGGGCTTGCTCACGTGGAAAGCTCCCGCCGCGATGAAAAGAATGTGGTCGGTGCGGATCATTCCGTAACGCGTGTTGACCGTGGTGCCTTCCACGATGGGCAAGATATCGCGCTGCACCCCTTCGCGGCTGACGTCCGGCCCGTGACCCCGTTCCCGGCCGGCGATCTTGTCGATTTCATCCAGAAAGATGATACCCGACTGCTCCGCGCGTTCCACGGCCACGCGGGTCACTTGGTCCATATCGATCAGCCTGTTTTCTTCCTCCTGGATCAGGTAATCCATGGCCTCGGCCACACGCAGGCGGCGCTTCTTGGTTCTCGAGCCAAAAAGCCCCGGGAGAATGTCCTTGATGTTGATGTCCATCTCCTCGATGCCTTGGGAAGAGATCACCTCGAATGCCGGGAAGCTGCGGTCCCGCACTTCGATATCGACCTGTCGTTCATCGAGTTTTCCCTCCCGGAACTGGGCGCGCAATTTCTCCCGTGTGCGGTGGAACTGTTCCTGGGCCGCCGCGACGCGCTCCTCTTCTCCGTTGCCGCCGCTCTTCTCGGGGCGCTTCAAGGAAGGCGGAGGGGGGAGCAGGAGATCCAGGAGGCGTTCTTCGGCGTTCTGCTCGGCCTTCTCCGCCACCTCATCAACCCGTTCTTCCCGGACCATGTCGATGGCGATTTCCACCAAGTCGCGGACCATGGACTCCACATCCCGGCCCACGTAGCCCACTTCCGTGAAGCGTGAGGCTTCGACCTTAAGAAAAGGAGAATTCGTCAGCCGGGCCAGGCGCCGGGCGATTTCGGTCTTCCCCACGCCGGTGGGGCCAATCATGATGATATTCTTGGGAAGGATTTCCTCCGCCTGCTCCGGTGGCAGCTTTTGCCGCCGCATGCGGTTTCTCAGTGCCGTGGCGACCGAACGCTTGGCTTCACTTTGGCCGATCACGTACTTGTCCAATTCCGCTACGATCTGGCGCGGGGTTAGCTCATCCAGTGAGCTGGCGGTCTCGAGACTTTCAGGCAAGTAGAAAACCATAAGGTTCGAAACTCATAACTTCCCGCTGTAGGGCACGCCAAGGCATGCCCCTACAGTTCCTCGATCGTCACCTGATCGTTGGTGAAGATGCAAATCTGTCCCGCCAGGCGCATGGCCTCGTCGACAATCTCCCTGGCGGTCATCGCGGTGTGTTTGGCCAGGGCGCGCGCGGCGGCCAGTGCGAAGGGCCCGCCCGAGCCGATGGCCACAATCCCGTCATCGGGCTCAATCACGTCTCCGTTGCCGCTTACCAGATAGGTGCTCTTTTCATCCGCGACCAGGAGCAACGCCTCGAGGTGTCTCAGGGCGCGGTCCGTGCGCCACTCTTTGGCCAGTTCCACCACGGCGCGGCTCAGGTTTCCGTGATACTCCTCGAGCTTCTGTTCAAACCTGGAGAAAAGGGAGAGAGCGTCGGCGGTGCTCCCAGCAAATCCCGCCAGAACTTTCTCATTGTAAAGGCGGCGGATTTTCCGGGCTCGCTGCTTGACGATATTCTCGCCCATGGTCACCTGGCCGTCCCCCCCCATGGCCAGGCGCCCGTCGCGCCGGACGCAGAGAATAGTGGTACTCCGCGTGGCGGAAGGCCGGCGCCTCACAGGGCGCGGAAAAGCGCCCCTAAGAGCTTTCATCCCGAGCGAAGCGAGGAATCTCGCTCTGAAAGTATCTGCGGCGGGGCCAAAGCCCAGCCCTTCGATTTGCCGCTTCATGCTTGCTCCATCCCGTCATTATAACAGATGGAACTCCTACCGGACGGGTTGGAAATAGGTGGAGGGGTACTCGTCGTCGTAGTGAGCGGAGCTGCGGAAGACTTCAGAGACTCTGTCCCCGTCTAAAAACCTCGCAATATGCATGGGAGTAATGATTCCGTCGATGTCCTTGTATTCGCTGTAGACATCCGCGAACTCGCTCCAGTCACCGCTCCTGGGGTCGCGGACGCGGTAGGTGATGCTGACCGGGAGAAACGTTTGACGATTCAAATCCAGTTTCAATTCGGTTGCTTGCGCGTCAACCATGGCCACGGCCTGTGTGGCGACGTTATCCACAAAGTCAACCCCTCCCGGCTGGATGAGGATTCCGGGTTCACGGATGCGAAGACGGAGGAGATTCTCCAGCGAATAGCGATTGGAAATCCTCCAGCGCCGGACCTGCTCCGGCAGTTGGGAGGTTTGTCCGTACTGGTCCAGCTCCCATTCCTGGTCGCCATTGTTGATGAGAATGACGGGGAGCTTCTTGCCGTAACTGAACCGCCGCTTGTCCGGATATTCGACCCAACTCTCGAAGGGGGCAAACCCTGAAGTGACCCCGTCCACGATGGAATAGATGCGGCCTCGCGTGGTCAGTCGTTTCATGTTCAGAAAAGCCGGCCCGCCCAACACCCGAATAACGTGATCGAGGACTTGTTGGGCCTTGGGGTCGATGCGCGAAGGAGGCTCGGCGGGATTCTGTTCAGCGCGCAGTCTCGCCCCGCCGGCTGTTCCTAACAGGAGAGCCAGCGCTACCGACCCCTCGATAAACGCTCCGAACGCATGCTTCCGCCCACACATAAGAAGGTCCTTTCCTGGGTCCAGAGACGAACAATCAGCCGACCGGGAGCCGCACTTGCGTGCGACGAAAGAAAAACCTCACCACAGAGCGGCGCAGCCGCAGGTCGTCGCGGGTGGCAACGAGCGAAAATTGGACGAGCGTGACTCCAGCGAGACCCTGCCTACCCACACAAAACGCTCCCACCGTTTACATTCAGGATTTCCCCGGTGACGAACGTTGCCATGGGCGAGGCCAGAAAGAGTATGGGCAAGGCAATTTCCTCCGGTCGAGCGAAGCGACGAAGGGGGATAGCGGAAATTGCTTGCTTGTACTCGCGCCTGTTGTTCAACACCGGCGTGCTCATATCCGTTTCCACCCAGCCGGGAGCGATGCCATTCACTAAGATGCGATGCCGTGCCAGTTCGGTGGAAAGGCCTTTGACAAAGCTGATCAGCCCGCCCTTGCTGGCGGCGTAATGAGTGTGAAAAGCCTCCCCGCGTTGCCCGGCGGTCGAGGACACCACGATAATGCGGCCGTGCCTTTGACGGACCATCTGGGGAACGGCGTAGCGCACCAGCGCATAAACGCCTTTGAGGTTTATGGCCATCATTTCATCCCACTGTTTTTCACCCACTTTCTGGATGGGCAGGGGTTTGTAATTCCAAATGCCGGCATTAGCCACCAGGATATCCAGCTTGCCGAAATGTTTGACCGCAGCCTGAACCAACCTCCTGGCGCCGGCCATGCGCGAGAGATCGGCTCGTTGAGCAAAGGCTTGGCCCTCCAGGCCCTTACAGCTTTCGATGACTTCCTGGGCGGCGCGGTTTGCTCGATAATAGCTGAAAACAACCTTCGCGCCGGCGGCAACGAGCACCTTCACGGTCGCAGCGCCGATTCCGCGTGACCCGCCCGTAACCACAGCGACTTGATCTTTGAGGGTTATGTGCATGCGTTGCAGTTTATCACTCAACTGCCCACTGCTTCCCACCGGCTCGAGGCGCCTCGTAGCGCCGACCCCGCATGGCGGGGTCGGCATTATCGCGTTTTCCGAACGTGCTGACCCCGCCGTGCGGGGTCAGCGCTACGGTATGGGCTCGAAGCGGGCCTGGAAGAAGCGCAGGTACTTGGGTTCGTAGACCATTTTCAAGGCGCGCGCCTGGTCGCGCTGTTCGTAAACCTCGAGGACCGACTCCGCCACCACATCCATATGTGCCTGAGTGTAGACGCGGCGAGGAATGGTGACGCGCACGAGCTCCAAGCGAGGGTGGTGCTCCGCGCCCGTCTTGGGGTCGCGCCCGGCGGACACGATGCCGCGTTCCATGGTGCGCACCCCCGAATCGACGTAGATGTTGGCCGCCAGTACCTGGGCGGGGTATTGCTCCTGCGGGATGTGCGGGTAGAAACCCCTGGCCTCCAGGAAAACCGCATGGCCGCCGATGGGCTTGACCAGGGGAATGCCCCAGTCAATGAGGTGCCGGCCCAGGTACTCGACTTGGCCCACCCGCGCCCGGATGTGGTTGTCCTCGAGGCTTTCCACAATGCCGCGCGCCATGGCTTCCATGTCGCGCCCGGCCAGCCCGCCGTAAGTGTGCAATCCCTCATAGACCACCACCAAGCCGCGCGCTTCTTCGTAAAGCCCCTCATCGTTCGTGGCCAACCAGCCGCCGATATTCACCAGGGCGTCTTTCTTAGCGCTCATAGTGCAACTCTGGGTGTAGGAGCAGTACTCCTTGAGGATTTCCGCCACTTTTTTCGAGCTGTAGCCAGCTTCGCGCTGCTGAATGAAGTAGGCGTTCTCCACCGCCCGCGTGGCATCGAGCACAATGGGAATGCGGTGGCGGTCGCAGAGTTCCCGCAGCGCGCGCATATTGGCCATGGATTGCGGCTGCCCCCCCGCCATATTCACTGTCCCCGCAACGGAAACGTAGGGAATCTTACCCGCCCCCACCTCGAGGATGAGCTTTTCGAGTTTCGCCAGGTCCACGTCACCCTTGAAGGGGTGCTCGCTGGCCGGGTCGTGCGCCTCGTCAATGATGACGTCCACGAAGGTTCCACCCGCCAACTCCTGGTGGAGACGGGTGGTAGTGAAGTACATGTTGCCGGGGATGAAGTCGCCCGCCTGGATCATGATCTTGGAAAGGAGGTGCTCGGCGCCGCGCCCCTGGTGCGTGGGAACCAGGTATTTATAACCGTAGTATTGGCTAACCGCTTCCCACAAGTGGTAAAAATTGCGGCTGCCCGCGTAGGCTTCGTCGCCTAGCATCAAACCCGCCCATTGGATGTCACTCATGGCGTTGGTGCCGCTGTCGGTGAGCAGGTCGATATAAACATCCTCCGAGCGAAGCAAGAAAGTATTGTAGCCGGCCTCTTCGATGAACTTCTCCCGCTCCGGTCGGGTGGTCATGCGGATGGGCTCGACCATTTTAATCTTCCAGGGCTCAGCCCAAGAGCGCCGGGAAGGCTTTGAGTAAGACATTGGGAACTCCAGTGGCTAGTGGTTAGTGCCTGATGGCTGGTGCCCGGTACGACGTTTGCCAGCGTCTCTAGCGACTAAGCACTAACCACTAAGCACTAGGCACTGTTCTGAGCGCCTTCTCCATCAAGCGGGGGAAGTCGAAACTCAGAACGCGCTGGCAGTTGCGGCAGCGCCAGACGGGGTCCTGCGGATCGAGGTAGTTAAAGTTGACGCAGCCGCAGTCGCAGACGACCTGGAGCCCTTTGCTGCGCCCTTGAATCAGCTTTACATCTTCAGGTCCAACCGGAAATTTCATATCGTTCCCTCGGTCGATTATGAAATGCACTCGCAGAGCATCACGCGGTCCTCGCCGTCCACTTCTCGGAGACGGACTTCAATCACTTCGCTGCGCGAGGTTTGCAAAACTCGGCCTACGTAGTCCGCCTGGATGGGCAACTCCCTGTGCCCGCGGTCGATCAAGACGCATAGTTCCACCCGCCCCGCCCGCCCGTGATCCACAAGGGCATCCAGCGCGGCGCGTGTGGTTCGGCCCGTGTAGAGCACGTCGTCCACAAGGATCACCGTCTTGCCCTCGACCGAAAACCCAAGGGGCGGCGCGACCACGGGCTTCGGAGCGATTCTCAAGAGGTCGTCGCGGTGGAGGGTGATGTCCAGCATCTCGACCGGAGGTGCGGTCTTTTCAATCTCGGTCATCTTTTTGGCCAAACGCTCGGCCAAAGGGACTCCCCGGCGGCGGATCCCCACCAGAAGGACCCCTGCCAGACCATTGTTGCGCTCCAGAATTTCGTGCGCCAGGCGCACCAGCGTGCGGTCAATTTCCGAAGCCGACATCAACTGGGCTTTGTCGCGAACCATCGCACTCTTGGGTTGAACGCTTCCAGCATTTTCCATGGCCAGCCCCCAAACGCCCGTGTCGCGGCGAGTTTACCTCGCCAAACGGTCTGTCAGCCGACGGATAAAGCCGCCTCTACATCAAACCCACCCTCTGCTACCGCCTGATTATAGCATTCTGGCGGTGAACGTTGTCGCCCGAGCGCAGCCACCCTGTCATTCCGAGCGAAGCGAGGAATCTCGCTCTGCCTCAGGCCGGATCGCAGGGAAAGATGCAGGGCGAGATTCCTCGCTTCGCTCGGAATGACAGGGTGTTTTCCAAGCAGGGAGTAGTCTAGCTCTGCATATAATGGAAGAGTCGAGGGTGCGAAAGTCGTTAACTTCTCGACTCTCGACTCTTGACTTCTCGACTCGCTTGATACGCTCGGCGCAAATCTCGGACGTAGTGGTCCGCTTCGCGCGTGGGCTTGGGAATGCGGAATCCATCCGCGCACTGCTTCACCAACTCGACGGCGGTATCGAGTGAAACCCGATGTCCCGTCGTGACGTAGATGGGTCTAACGTCGTCCCTGGTCCGCAGCACCACACCCAGGCGCTCGCCTTCCAACATCAGCGGGACAGTCGAGCCGGCCTTCGGGCCGGGCTCGAGGTGCTCACCCACCAGGCGTGACTTGGCGCAGCCGATGGTGGGCTTGTCAAACAGAATGCCCAGGTGACAGGCGATGCCGAATCGGCGCGGGTGCGCGCGCCCATGGCCGTCAATCAGAATAAGGTCCGGCTCGGTCCGCAGCCGGGCAAAGGCCGCCAGCAGCACCGGACTCTCGCGGAACGAAAGCAGGCCCGGCACATAGGGAAAACGGAGCCGACGCCGCGCCATCCGGCGCTCCACTTCCTCCAAACCGGGAAGGCGATAAACAATAACGCCGGCAAAAGCGACCTCCGTCTCGGGATCGAACGCCATGTCGGCGCCCGCCACATGGCGGATCTCTCCAAACCGGTCCTGCAATTCCACACGCTCGCGCAAAGTCTCCTGAAGCCGCATGGCTTCGCGAGGCGTCAAGTTCCAACAAGTCTCGAGCCGCGGTTCCATGGCCATTCCCATATTCTAGCGCGGGAAACCCCGCGCCGCCGGGCCATAGCAAAGGCGGGAGTTGGTGTCATTCGGGATGGGATCCCTTTCCAAACACAGGTCAGTCCCGCGAAAGCGGGAATCCAATCTTTGCAGAGTGCGTTTCCTAGGGTTTGCGGAGTGGATTCCCGCTTTCGCGGGACTGACCGCTACTTACCATGCCCGCAACTCGCAAATGACACCAGTACCCAAAGGCGCCGCGCCAGGAACGCTTTGTGCTACACTTCCGGTCTTCGAGTCCCCGGTCTGAGGTGGCGCTCAGGGTGCCGCAGATCAATAAGCGGCTTCTTCTCGAGTAAGAAGGGCGTGAAGGAATAGGAGGACATAGATGCGCGCTGTGGTGATTGGTGGAACGGGTCATGTGGGAACGTTTCTCGTTCCGCGACTGATTCACGAGAACTACGAGGTGGTTTGCATCCACCGAGGAGAGAGCAAGCCATTCCTGCCCGATCCCGCATGGAAGAAAGTGCGGCACGTCATCATGGACCGCAAGGCGGAAGATGCGGCCGGGACGTTGGGATCCAGCGTGAGCAGGCTCAACCCTGACATCGTCGTCGATATGATCTGTTTTGATGCGGATTCCGCCCGGCAGTTGGTCGAGGCTTTGCGCGGGAAGGTGCGTCATTTCCTCAGTTGCGGGACTGTCTGGGTCCACGGCTACCCCGTGACCGCTCCCATAACGGAAGACCTGCCGCGCCGTCCGTTTGGCGAGTACGGCATCAAGAAGGCGCAACTCGAAGCTTATCTCATAGAAGAGGCCCAGGTTCGCGGTTTCCCGGCAACCTCCGTGTTGCCGGGTCACATCGTGGGACCGGGGTGGGTGCCGCTCGACCCTTTGGGCACGTGTAGCCTGGACGTGTACGGCAAACTTGCCCGGGCAGAAGAATTGCTGATGCCGCACCAGGGCCTGGAGACGCTGCATCACGTCCACGCGGACGATGTAGCGCAAGTTTTCATGAAGGCGATTGCCAACCGGAATGCCTCCCTCGGCGAAAGTTTCCATGTGGTCTCGCCAGCGGCGATGACGATGCGGGGTTACGCGGAATCTCTGGCCGCGTGGTTTGGGCAGCCCGCGCGGCTGCGATTTGTCCCTTGGGAGGAATACCGAGCCACGGTCTCAGCCGAAGATGCGCAATCTACCTGGAACCACTTGGCTCATTGCTCGAATTTCAGCATCGCCAAGGCCCAAAAGCTGCTTGA
>Ga0187784_10001090_pt1 | contig 21197 bp, 20 predicted proteins | sample 1015_SJ02_MP15_2_FD_132964 | JGI IMG/M metagenome (GOLD analysis project Ga0187784, IMG submission 132964) | Tropical peat soil microbial communities from peatlands in Department of Meta, Colombia - 1015_SJ02_MP15_20_MG | ecosystem: Environmental > Terrestrial > Soil > Wetlands > Peat | place...
ATCCGTTATTCCGCGAGTTTCCGCCCGCCGTCATCGAGCACTTCGGCACCTACATGACCCGCCGCTCGGTCCGGCGCGGCGCCACCATCTTCGCCAAGGGCGATCCCGGCACCGGATTGATGGCGGTCCTGTGGGGTTCGGTGAAGATCAGCGTCCCCACCCCCGACGGGCGCGAAGCCGTGCTCAACATCATCAACCCGGGGGAAATATTCGGCGAGATCGCTCTCCTCGACGGGCGGCCACGCACCGCCGACGCGATGGCGATGGACGACTGCGAGCTGATGGTCATTGACCGGCGGGATTTCATCCCGTTCCTGCGCGAGCAGCCCGACATCGCGCTCAAATTCATCGAAATCCTGTGCGCCCGCATCCGCCATACGAGCGAGCAGGTCGAGGACGTGATGTACCTGAGCTTTCCCGGTCGCCTGGCGAAGACGCTGCTGCAATTGACCGGCGGCCCCGAAGCGCCCGCCGCACATCGCAACGTGCGCATCACCCAGCGGGAACTGAGCAGCATCATCGGCATGTCGCGCGAAAGCACGAACAAGCAGCTGCGCGCCTGGGAAAACCGCAAATGGGTGCGGCTGCAGCGCGGCGGCATCGCCGTGCTCAACCCGGCCGCGCTCGCCAAGCTCGCGGCGGAGGGGATGGCGGGGCTGATGTCGTAGTTCCCGGGCTATCCGTTGCCTGACCGGCGATGCCGCCATCCTCAAGACGCAACCGTTCTCCCCTCGGCGTGCGTATCGGACCGATCACGAAAGCTTGTTATATTCCTTGCGCACCGCCTCATCGATCAGTGCCTCCGTCTCGTCGGTCCAGTTGCGCGAACCGCAACGGTTGCAAACGCCGATCGACAAAGGGATGCGACAGAAGACGTAGCCTTTGTCGGTCCACTGATGGAACGCGAGTACCTCCGCGCGAGTGACGAATTTCCCCTTTTTGCAAAAGAAACAGGTGTCCCCATTCTCGTCGTTGGCCATGCCTTCCGCCCACGTTCTTGATTTGCGAGAGTCTGCGCATCCTTTTTGCGAGCATGTGTGACGAATCTCACACTTCAGGCACGGTTCAGGCTTGAGGGACCGCCGCGCTCTTTCGTGGTCCCAGCCGGTGACTTCGCAGCAATCGTCGGCTCGGCTAGAGCGGCCTGCCGCGGTGCGCTTCGGCGTGCTCTCGCTTCTTCTGCGCTGCGAGATCGGCAAGTATCGCAACGAAGTCGGCAGTTGCGACGGCACCGTAGGCGCGCAGGCCCTTCGGCGCGGGCGAAATCGGCATTATCAAGTCGGCATCATTCTCAAGATTTCTGAGCCATAACGCGACGAGATGGACCGCCGGCACCTGCAACAGCAGCGGCTCGAAGCGCCCCTTCTGTACGGAGTCGAGCCGCTCTGCCCGCCGGATTGCCCGCTCTGTCCCGGCCACGAATGGACCATCGGTGATATTGGAAAAACCGTGCTTGCCCTTGCCACTGATCGAGGAGTTGACCGTCGCCACGACCTTGTCGCCGCGATGCACGAAGAAGCGCCAGCCCTTCTTTTGCGCCGCGGAACGTAGCGACATCCGGGCGTGGATCCGGTCGAGCCCAAGCACCGCGATACGATGTGGCGTGGAGATCGCCAGGGAGCTTGGCGAGGCTGAGCGTAGTGCCGGCACATGATCTGGGTCGGTTGCGACGATGCGACCAAGCACCGATCGTACCGCCTTCTCGGCGGCGACGGCTGGTTTGGAGAGCTCGAGCGGCATGTGCGTTCAGCTCAGACCTTCGTGCAATAGCTGCGCGTCCACTTACCGGAACCTCGGTAGTCGCGGCAAAAAACCCGATAGTGAACATGCGATCTGCCGTAGGCGGGGTCTTCCACGGTCAACATCTCTAATCCGCTGTGGTACCCGACGATCGCGAGGACATGGCCAACTTCGCCGCCCCGCCATTGTGTGCGCACGCAGATGGGTCGTCCGGCATCGATTTCCCGCTGCGCTTGGCCAAAAGGAATCTTTCCCTCGATGTAATGCGGCGGCTCGGCGTGGCCGACGAGCTTTAACGTGTCCTGCAGGTGGCCGATCTTATCGCATTTGCGGCCGCGCTTGCCGCAGCAGCCCCTCATGCCCAAATTTCGATTGGCGACCCCACATTGCGTCCATCTCCTCTTGGGGTCGTAGAAAAGCGCGACGCTGGTGGCGACCGCGGCCCAGCACCAATTCGAATGGATTTGGCGCTGCATCCGGAAGTCCAAGCTACGTGATTGACCCTTCGCCGCCACGGCGCGGCGAGGAAAAGGCTCCAGCGACTCCCGGCTCCTTTCGATAATCGATGTGGCAGTCATTTTACGATTCTTCACAGCTCTACCTCAACGACCTTGTTGCGAGGCATTTCCCGTTGCGCGAGACGCGATTTGAAATTCCCGTTGGCACTCATCCATCGTCTTCCATGCTGCTAACATTGATATGTGAAGTATTTCACACTAACGGGTAATTTGGTTGGGCTTATCATCGGGAAAAGGGATACCGCCGTGAAGCACCCACCGTCCTCGCCCAGCACGACGGGGATGGAGGACTATTATCGGGAACGGGCTCCCGGGTATGACCTTCTGTATCGAACTCCCGACTGGCAGGACGAGCTTGGCCGGCTGCGAAACTGGGTGGCCCGCCGCACCAAGAGGCGGAGCGTCCTTGAAGTGGCGGCTGGCACCGGCTTTTGGACGGCGGCAGCGGCGCGCAGCGCCAGAGCGATTGTCGCCACTGACTACAACGCCGAACCGCTGGCGATCGCTGCTAAACGCCGACTCGGCGCGCATGTGACTTTGCTCGCTGCGGACGCCTACGCGTTGCCGACGTTCGACTTCGCCTTTGATGTGGGAATGGCGCATCTCTGGTGGTCCCATGTGGACAAGCGGAGTGAGCAGCGGTTCCTCCGCCACTTTGCCTCCCGGCTGCAAGCGGGAGCAGAGCTGCTGATGATCGATCAGAAGTATTCGGAAAGCTACAGCGTACCGGCGTTCCGGCGCGATCGAGCCGGTAATCGCTATGAGCTGCGCTCTCTCGAAAACGGGCGCATCTTTCAAGTCATCAAAAACTATCCGACGCCGGAGCAACTGCAAGCGAGCATGGGCGACCTCTGCGAGGAGGTGGAGGTCATGTCTCTGCGCTACTTCTGGGCGCTTCGAGCCCGATTTCGGGAATGACCGGGGTGGACTCGGATCGCCCGACGCTGCATGGTCATTGTGCCGCGATGCCAACTTCCTCGGCCATATTCACGGCAGGTATTCCGCACAGGGCCTCGGTGCGCTCCTGGAGCGTCGGTGTGTCGGTGCACGGGCCAGTGACGACCGTTATCGATAGACCCATTTCATGAAGAACTGCCTTGGCACCCAGCGCGGCAGCCGCGTCGGGGGCAGCGAGTATCACCTTCAAATCGGAACGTCTGTCTTTGAGACATTCGAGAAAGACCGGCACGTTCGCTCCGAACAAGTCGCCGCCGCATTCGATCACCACGGCATCCGAGCGAATCGACAGGCAGGCAGCGAGCGCTTGATCAAAGAAGCGATGCATGCCGTCCCGACCGGACGGGTAGGTGGTCGGCAGGCCGAAATCGACGCAATCGAAAACCTGGGCGGCGCCGTAATCTCGATAGGATGCAAGCTCATCGAGCGATGAAGTGCCCGTCGCCTTGAGGGCAACCAAGTCGCCATGACCTTTGTCGCGCAGGGCCTGCAGCACGGCCATGACCGCGGTGGTCTTGCCGACATGCGAGGAGGTGCCCACGACGAGGAACACCGGCGCGCCGCGGTCGGGCGCTCGGATGTTCGTTTTCGCCGCAAACTGCCGGATGTTGATGGCAGCGCCGCGTGTGTCGCACAGGGCTCCGAGATACGTCACTCGCTCGAGGTGCGCCTTGTCGCGAGGGGAGTCCCCGATCAGCTGCCCGACTACGCCGGAGTCGGCCAGCACCCAGTATTCTCTGCGCGGGACGAGGCCTTTGCTCGGAACTTCCCCCACCACCCACCGCGTCGATTCGCGATATCCGGGCGTGGCGAGGAAGACGTCACCTGGCACCAACGTCATGAAGCGGCCTGAGCTGGCCTCAACGGTGATGGGCGCCGCCGTCGTCCCCAACTTGAAAAGGCAGACGTCCCCTTCCCGGGCCGGAATCGCACGATGTCGAATCCGGCCCAAGGGCGGAACCCGCCGCAGCACCGATGTCTTCTTGATGTCCGCGGCGACAAATCCGCGGTCATTAAGCACTTAAGTTACTTACGTCCCTTCTTCTTGGCCTTCTTGATGCCGAGAGCGCGACCCGTCTTTTTGGTCTTCTTGGCGCGCTTCCGCTTGGCCCCTGCTTTTTTACCAGCCATTGCTAAATCCCCCAGTGTGGTTCCGGTTCGACCGAGACTTGTTCAAATCCGGTTTGCAAACCGAAGAGGTTGAATCAAACACCACCAATTTCAGTCTAACGGAAATTTTAATTTGGGCAAGCGGCGGATCGATGTGAGGCCCGTCACAAAGCCCTGCGGTCGGTTGCGGCTATGTTTCGCTCCCGATGACCATTGCCCGACCGCATGCTCCTGTGTTTTCGTTGACACGCTCCGCTGCATGGCGTGAGAGGTTAACGACCGTTCGAGAAGGGGAACGCATGAACTGCCCGCGATGCGGCGCAAGCGTCGGGAACGGCTGGAAATTTTGCGGGGATTGCGGGACGCCCCTGCCGTGGCGCTGCAGTGCCTGCGGCAACGAGAACCCGGCCGAGAAGCGTTTCTGCAGCGAATGCGGCGCCGCAGCCGTCTCCGGCGCGGTCGAGCGCCGTGATCCGCTCACGCCGACGCCTGGACCGTCGTCGGCGGAACGACGCCAGCTCACCGTCATGTTCGCCGATCTGGTCGGCTCGACGGCCTTGGGCGGCCGGCTGGACCCCGAAGATCTGCGCGAGGTGATCGCGGCCTATCAGGGCAGCATCACCGGGTTGGTGGCGAAAGCAGGCGGCTTCATCGCACGCTACATGGGCGACGGCGTGCTCGTCTATTTCGGGTATCCGCAGGCCAATGAAGACGACGCCGAGCGGGCGATCCGGGCGGGCCTCGCGATCGTCAATGCCATCGCCCATCTCAACACGGCCGCAGGCCCTCCTGGCACGCTGAGCGCCCGCGTCGGAATTGCCACCGGCCTCGTCATCGTCGGCGATCTGATTGGCTCGGGTCCGTCGCTCGAATCCGTGGCGGTCGGGGAGACGCCCAACCTCGCCGCCCGACTGCAGGCGATCGCCGAGCCCGGCATGGTCGTCATCGCCGAGGCAACGCGCCGCCTCACCGGCCGGCTTTTTGAGTATCGAGACCTCGGCCCGGCAAAGTTGAAGGGACTGGACGCCTCGGTCCAGACCTGGGCGGTGTTGGGTGAAGCCATCATCGACAGTCGCTTCGAGGCTCTTCGGCCCGGCCAGGGACCCCTTGTCGGACGCGAGGAGGAGCTGGCGCTGCTGTTGCGCCGCTGGGGTCAGGTCAAGAACGGCGAGGGCCGCGTGGTGCTGCTCTCGGGCGAGCCCGGCATCGGAAAATCGCGGCTGATCGCGGCCCTGGAACAAAGCCTCAGCGGGGAGCCGCCGGGGCGGGTTCGGCTGGTGTGCTCGCCGCATTATCAGGACACACCGCTTTATCCGATCATCCGGCAGATCAAGCGCGCCGCCGGCTTTCAAAACGACGACGATCCCGTCGCGCAGCGCGAGAAGCTTCGCCGGTTGCTGGGGCGCACCACGTCGGACCTCAATGCGGCACTTCTCGCCGACTTGGTTTCCATCCCGGGCGCGGCAGAGGAGGTGCCCGAGTCCCTCACCCCACGGCATCGAAAAGAAATGACGTTTGCCGCCATCCTTGGGCACGTCAGCGCTTTCGCACGGCGAAATCCCCTGCTCGCCGTCGTCGAAGACATTCATTGGGCCGATCCCACGACCGGCGAACTGCTCGAAGCGCAGGTCGATACCATCGAACGGCTGCCCATTTTGCTGATCGTCACCACGCGTCCGGAGATACGACCGTCCTGGGCAACCCGCCCGCAGGTCACGATCCAGATGTTGGGAGGGCTGCATCATCGGCAGGCCGTATCGATCATCAACGAAATTGCCGGCGATGAGTCGTTTCCGGTCGAAGTGATCGAACGAATCGTCAGCCATGCGGACGGCGTGCCGCTGTTCATCGAGGAATTGACAAAGACGGTGCTCGAAAGAGGACAGCTCCGCATTGAAGGCGGGCGTCAGGCGCCCGCCGAACCGCTCTCGGTCGACATGGTGCCGACGTCGCTCCAAGCATCGCTGACGGCCCGGCTGGATCGATTGGGCTCCGGCAAGGAGGTCGCCCAGATAGGCTCGGTCATCGGCCGCGAATTCTCATTCGAAACGGCGCTCGCGTTGGGCGGCACCCCGCCGGAACGCATGGCGGATGCTCTCGATCAGCTTGTGCGCGCCGGACTTGCCTTCGTGCGCGGAGAGCCGCCCGAGGCCCTCTATAGCTTTAAGCATGCGCTGATTCAGGACGCGGCCTATGCTTCGCTGCTGCGGGACCGGCGCCGCGAGCTGCACCTTCGCTTGGCCGAGGCGCTAGAGAAGAACGCCATACGCGGGATCGTCCCCGAACCTCAGCTGATCGCCTGGCATTTCGGCGAAGCCGGCGTACCCGAGAAATCGATCGACTATTACCTCAAGGCGGCCGAGCAGACGACCGGCCGCTACGCATTTGCCGAAATGGTCAGCCAGCTGCGGAAAGGTCTGCGCCAACTCCAGCATCTTCCCGACGGGACGGAAACGCAGCGCCGCGAATTGGCCCTGCAGGTAACTCTCGGTCGCGCCCTCATCGATTATCGCGGGTCCGGGAGTGAAGAGGTGCGCGAAGCCTTCGAACGTGCCCGGCAGCTCTGTTTGGCGGTTGGCGACACGAAGCAGTTATTGCCGGTGTTGGACGGTCTCGCGCTGAACTATCATTTTGCCCATTCCGAACCCGCAAAAATGCTGGGCTACGCCGCCGAATTGTTTGAACTCGGCGAGAGCACGGGGGATGCACAAGCATTGCTGTGGGGAAGGCGTGTGCGAGGTTCGGCAAATCTGCTCCTCGGCCGTTTCGAACACGCACGAGCCGAGATGCAGTTCGTGACCGAAACATATCGGCAGATCGGGAGCCAAGCCCAAGATCCCCGCATGGCACGCGATCCAAGGGTGTCGACTTATACGCTGTTCGGGATTTGCCTTACCGCGCTTGGCTACCTGAACGCCGGCGCGGAAATGAGTTCACAAGGCCTCGGATATGCCGAAAGTCGCAACGATGCGGTAAGCCTCACTACCGGCCTGCGCCGTGTCTGCGTGCAAAGGATCATGGAGCGTAACACGCGCGAAGTGGCTGATCTTTCCGCTCGTCTGCTCGCTCTGAATGCCGAGCACGAAACGTTCGTTGGAACGCACGAAGGGACGATCTTCCGTGGCTGGGCGCAGTTGCAACGCAATCACGACGCTGAGTTTTTCGATCGGGTCCAAAGCGCGATCGAGCAACTCTATGAGCGCAAGCACCGGGTTTTCCTGCCGTTCTTCACTACGTCGATTGCCGAGGTGGTGGGCGACAACGGAAACCATGCAGCCGCGGTCGCGCTGCTCGACCGCGCCGCGCAACTGGTCGAACAGACCGGCGAGCAATGGTGCGAACCCGAAATCATGCGCCTCAAGGCCCGCTTCAGCATAAGGGGTACGGAAGAAGCTTCCGTTCTGTTGCGCGCCAGCATTGCCAAGGCGCGCGAACAAGGCGCAAAGCTGTGGGAACTACGGGCCGCCAGCGATTTGGCCGAGCTCCTGGACGTTCAAGGAGAGCGTAAAGCCGCCGGCGAACTGCTGGCGCCGGTCTACGGCTGGTTCACCGAAGGGCTTAACACGCCCGATCTCGTCAAAGCCCGCACCCTGCTGGCCCAATTGGGACACGGCGAAATCTCCGCACCCTTGACCCGCCGGGACGCCGCACCTACACAGCGCGCCGGGAGCCCGTAGCTCAGGTGGTAGAGCACTTGACTTTTAATCAAGGGGTCGTGGGTTCGAGTCCCACCGGGCTCACCAAATGAATCAACATGCGAATGGCCGCCATCTCCAGCGATCTCATCCTTTGGCACGCGCTCTACGACCTGGAGGCGCGCTATTGGTACGAGGTCGACTGCAATGACGGGGCGAACGCCCATTCCTTCTATGCGGCCGACGGCGTCTTCGCGGTCGGCGAGAATGAGTTCCACGGCAGCGAACGCATTCGGCAGTTTTACGCTTGGCGCGGGCGGCGCGGCATGGACACCGTGCGCAGCTTGCGCACCACGCGTCACCTGATCAGCAATTTCCGGGTCGAAGCAAGCGGCGACCGGGAGGCGAAGGCGTTCGGCGTGATCAGCTTTCACGACGGGACCGGCCGGGCGCCGGTGCCGGAGTCCAATCCTCCCGTCCTGATCGCCGATCTTTTCAACAATTGCGTGCTGGGCGATGACGGCGCATGGCGCTTCGTATCGCATCGACTGCGCCCGGTCTTCATGGGCCCCGAGGTGCCGCTCTCGATGGCGTTCGACCTCACGCGATGACGGCGGAAGCCTGCAGCCGGGTTTGCTAGCGCACAGGCGGATCCGAACGCGCCTCTGCCGTACGCGCCGTCTCGGCTGCCTCGACCGCGCGCAACGCATCGGTCAGGCCGGCGCCCGAATCGTCCTTGGCATCGGGCGCGGTCAGTGCCGCGGCGCTGCGCATGAGGACGCTGCGCACCTCATCGGGACGAAGCGTCGGCGCGCGCTCGAGGATCAGCGCGGCGATGCCGCTCACGTGCGCCGCAGCGATTGAGGTCCCGGAGATCAGCTGCATGCCGTCGTTCGGCGCCGGCTCGAGCACGTCAACGCCGGGCGCCGCGACGGCGATGAACCTGCCGCGGTTGGCAAGCGGGTAAAGCCGGTCGTCCGCATCGGTCGCGGTGACGGCGATCACATGGGCATCCGCAGCCGGATAGAGCGGTGGCGAAGCCGGCCCATCATTGCCCACCGCTGCCACCATCACGACGCCGCGGGCGTGCACCGCAGCCACATGCTGGCGCAGCAGCGGATCCTGCGGCCCCGCGAAGCTCATGTTGAGGACGCGCGCGCCGCGCGCGACCGCCCACTCGATCCCGTCGACGATGCTCAACGTGGTGCCTTGGCCTGCGGCGTCGAGCGAGCGGACCGCAAGCAGCCGCACCCGCGGCGCAACGCCCATCAGCCGGCCATGGGCCGCGATCGCTCCGGCGATGGCGGTTCCGTGGAAGTTGTTCTCGTGCGGCCCGAGCACGTCGAAGCTTGCCGCAACGGCCCCGGCGAGATCGGGATGGGTCGTGTCGATCCCGGAGTCGATGACCGCCACCAGGATATCCCGGCCGGTCGCGAGGCGGTGGGCGTCGGGCAGATGCAGCTTGGCGACGACATACTGCGGCGGGTTGCCCCCCGGCGGTGACGTTCGTTCCGCGCGGTCCATGCCCTCTTGCGCGAACAGATAGTTCGGCTGGGCGCCGGCAATGCGCGCCTCGCCGGCGAGCGAGCGAATCACCGCCGCGACCGAGGTGCCATCGCCGATACGCCAACGATGAATGCTGCGGCCGACGAGCCGGATGGGATGCACGTCGAGCGGCGTCAGGCGAAAGCGGCGGGCAATGGCGTCGAGCTGGGAGGGCGAAACGCCTGCGGCGATGTCGAGCAGCACTTCGTTCGGCACGTAGCGGCTTTCGCCCGGCCGCGGCGGGAAGAAGCCGCTGCGGCCGGGCGGGCCCGAGTTCGCCGCGCCGGCACCGCCCGCAGAAAGACCGCCGGAGTTGTTCGTTCCCGACGCCGCAATATTTCCAGTCCCGCCGCTGCTCGGCGGGAGATCGCTCGTCGGTGGTGCGACCACCGGATTGCCGATCGTCCCGACCGGCCCGCGCGGCGGATGTCGTTGATCGCCCGCCACCGGCGGGCCGTCGCCGCGCGGCGGACGCTTGGCAATTTTGCCGCGGCTCCCCTCGTATTTCGACGCCGTTCTGCGGCCGTGGCGCGAGGAGGCCGAACCTTCACCCGACCGGGGCGCGTGTGCGCGCGATGGCCGCTCGCGCGTCCGAAGCCGCGACCTCCGCTCGTCGCGAAGCCGCCGGCGTGCGTGCGTGCGAATCCGAAATGACCGCCGCCGAAATGCCCGCCCCCGCCGCCCCGCGCGAGGGCGAACGACGGAGCGAGGGCGGCACAGGCAAGCGCCGCCGCAATGGCCGCAAGCCGAATGGGGCTGGTCACGGGCTCATCTCCCTGCGCTCCCGTTGGTCGCGCCGGGCTGGACCGCGGTTCAAATGGGCTGCGCGGCGATCGACGTGTTGCAATGCACAGCGCAAGCACGCACTTGCGATGCTGCGGCGCATATCAAAATGATGTGTCTCATCGAGGGCGCGGTCATCGGGTCGCCACAAAGCGCGCCTAGGAACCGGCGCATGGGGTCAAGGAGGAAGGGCATGGGCCAACGGAGGCTCGACCATGACGCTTCACGCTGCCCCCGCCCCTTCGGCCGGTAAGCGCTACTTTGCCATGCCGGCGTGTCCGCAATGCGGTGACACGCTGCTCGCTCCCGAAATTTCCGAACACGTCAGCGTGCACGAGGTGCGGCATTTCTGGTCGTGCGAGGCGTGCGGCCACGGATTTGCGACGTCGGTCGACCTGCTTCGCTCGCGGCGCGCCTGAAGCCGCCGTCACGCCGCCTGGAGCCGCTCCCGCACCGCCGGCATCACCTCGCGCGCGAACAGGCGCATGGAGCGGAGCGCATCCTCGCGCGAGATGGTGTTGAAATTCACCTGCAGCGAAGCGCTTTCGAACCCTCCCACTTCCGCGCTGAACGTCAGGATTAGCTGCGCGAGTTCGCGCGGCGTACCGATCCACGCCACGCCCTTCGCCATCTGCGTGTCGAAGGTCTCGTTCGCGAGCGCGGCGACGATTTTGTCGTAGTTGGGGTAGTCCCTTGAGTTCAGGCCCTCGGTCCACGCCGAGGCGGCCGCCACGACCGATTTGAGATACCGGTTGAGCGGCTCGCGCGCGACGCGGACCGCCTCATCCGAGGTCTCGGCGCAAAACATGTGAAACGCAAGCATGACGCGCCCGCGCCCCGGATGCCCGGCCGCGCGCCAGGCGTCGCGATAGAGCCCGACGAGTTCGCGCATCTTCGCGCCCTGATAAGGGATCGCCATGAGGAAATGGCCGGCAGTGCCCGCGGCCACGAAACTGTCGGGCGTCGAGAGCGCCGCCACCCAGAACGGCGGATGCGGGCGCTGGGTCGGCCGCGGCAGCGAGGTGACGTCCTTGAACGAGTGGAAGCGACCGTCGGCGCTGACGTTCTCTTGCGTGAGCAGCAGGCGCACCTGCGCCATGCCCTCCTCGAAGCGCGCCCGGCTCTCGTTCACCGACACGCCGAAGCGCGCGAACTCGTGCGGCAGGAAGGCGCGCGCGAAGCCGACCTCGAGACGCCCGCCGGAGATCGCGTCGAGTATGCCGATCTCGCCCGCGAGCTTGAGCGGATTGTTGAACACCGGCAGCACCGCCCCCGTGACGAGGCGTGCTTTGGCGCTGCGCATGGCCGCCGCGGCGAGGAACACGATCGGATTGGGACTGTAGCCGCCGTAGGCGTTGAAATAATGCTCGACCGTGCGCACGTGGGCGTAGCCGAGGTCGTCGCACTCGCCCACCAGCGCGAGCGCGTCCTGCCAATAGGCTTGCGCCGATTTCTCGGCCGGGCCGACGTCGGGAAAGAACTGGATTCCGAACTCCATCACGGGCGTGCTCGCTCGCTCAGGCAGCCCGGGCCGCCTCCGGCCACCACCTCAGGAGCAGGCCGAGGCCGAGGCCGAAGCATCCGTGCACGAGGAACTGCACCAGCATGCGCGTCGCGTCCCATCCCGCCGCCATGGGCAGACCCTTGATCGGAAACACGATGAACCACAGAACGACGGTGGGCAGAATCCCGAACAGGAAACAAGCGAAGTAATACATGGCGTCCTGCGGGAAGCGCTTCTCGAGCAAGCCGAAGACGATTCCCCAGACGCCGCCCCAGAAGGCGCCCGACCAGATCTGCGGGACGCTGAGCGGCTTGGTCGGGTCGTAGCGAAACGGCGGCGGAGCCAGGCCGAACGCGTGAAAGATCGCGCCTGCGGCCTGCTGGAATACCAGCACCGACACAAAGCCGGCGACGAACAGGGCGACGATCGAATGCCGGAACACGGACGCCTGGGCAGGCGCAGTGGTCGTGGTCGACATGACGGTCCTCCGCGAAGCCCGCCCGGGGTGGGCAGGCCATCATAACATGAACACCTCGACCGGATGGGTATTCTTCCCCGATTCATCCGAATCGCTTTGCCGGGCACGAACTCATCGCGCCGTGCCTTGGGCCGGGTCGGGCTCATCCGTGCTCATCGGGGCGACATCGCCCCTGCCCCATTCTTCCAAAGTGCGGCGGCGAAAATCATCGAACTCGCCGGCCGCGATCGCCGCGCGGATGCCCTGCATCAGCCCCTGATAGTAGCAAAGGTTTGCCTGCGACAGCAGGATCGCCCCGAGCATCTCGTTTGCCTTGACGAGGTGATGCAGATAGGCGCGCGCGTAGCCGCGCTCGCCCGCGTCGGGATCGAGCGGGCGCGGATCGCCGGCGTGGCGCGCGTTCTTCAGGTTGATCGGCCCGTAGCGGGTGAAGGCCAGGCCGTGGCGGCCATTGCGGGTCGGCAACACGCAGTCGAACATGTCGATGCCGCGGGCAACCGCCGCGAGGATATCTTCCGGCGTGCCCACACCCATGAGGTAGCGCGGCTTGCCCGCCGGCAACAGCGCGGTCGTCTCTTCGACCACGCGCAGCATGGTGTCCTGCGGCTCGCCCACCGCGAGGCCGCCGATCGCGTAGCCGTCAAAGCCAAGGTCGACGAGCGCCCGCGCGCTTTCCCGGCGCAATCCCGCGTCATCGCCGCCCTGCACGATGCCGAACAGCGCGCGGCCGGCCGCTGCGCCCGCGCAGGCGCGCTTCGAGCGTTCGGCCCAGTCGAGGGAGAGCCGCATTGCGCGTTCGAGGTCGGCGTGCGCGGCCGGCAGCTTCGTGCATTCGTCGAGCTGCATGGCGATGTCGGTGCCGAGCAATCCCTGGATTTCCACTGCGCGCTCGGGCGTGAGTTCAACGAGCGCGCCGTCGAGATGCGAGCGGAACGTGACGCCCGCGGGTGCCACCTTGCGCAGCTGCGCGAGCGACATGACCTGGAACCCGCCGGAGTCGGTGAGGATCGGGTACGGCCAATGCATGAACCGATGCAGGCCGCCGAGCGCCGCGATGCGCTCGGCGCCCGGACGCAGCATCAGGTGATAGGTGTTGGCGAGCACGATGTCGGTGCCGCAGGCGCGCACCTCTTCCGGGCGAATGCCCTTCACGGTTGCCTGGGTACCGACCGGCATGAACGCCGGCGTGCGCACGATGCCATGCGGCGTCGTCAACTCGCCGCAGCGGGCTGCGTCGTCGGTGGCAATCAAACGAAAGCAACCGGTTTCCGGCATCTCAGCCGACCGCCCGGAACAGCAAACACGCGTCGCCGTAGGAATAGAAGCGATAGCCCGCGTCGATCGCGTGGACGTAGGCGCGCCGCATGGTGTCGAGCCCGGCAAAGGCCGCGACCAGCATGAACAGGGTCGAGCGCGGCAGGTGGAAATTGGTCATCAGCACGTCGACCGCGCGGAAGCGGTAGCCCGGCGTGATGAAGAGCGCGGTCTCGCCGTCGAACGGATGCAGCCGGCCGGCCGCGTCGGCGGCGGTCTCGATCAGGCGCAGCGACGTGCTGCCGACCGCAACGATACGCCCGCCTGCGGCGCGCGCGGCATTGAGGGCGTCGACGGTCGCTGCGCTCACGCTGCCTTGCTCGGCGTGCATGCGGTGGTCCGCGGTATCGGCGGCCTTCACCGGCAGGAACGTGCCGGCGCCGACGTGCAGCGTGACCTTGTGGAGACCGATGCGGCGCTGGGCCAGCGCGGCCACCAGCGGGTCGGTGAAATGCAGGCCCGCGGTGGGCGCCGCGACCGATCCTTCGTGTTGTGCGAACAGGGTCTGATAATCGCTGCGGTCGCGTTCGTCGGGGCGCCGGCGCGCCGCGATATAGGGCGGCAACGGCATGTCGCCGCGCTCCTCGATCGCCTGATCGAGCACCGGGCCGTGGAACGCGAACGACAACGTCACCTCGCCGCCCTCGCCCTTTCCTTCCACGGTCGCGTCGAGCTGGCCGAGGAAACAAACCTTTCCCTCCTCGCCGAAGCGCACCACGTCGCCCGCCGCGAGCTTGCGCGCCGGCTTGACGAACGCGCGCCAGCGCGACCCGTCGATGCGCCGGTGCAGCGTCGCCTCGATCGCCGGCTCCGTGCCGGCGCGGCCGATGCGCCGGCCGTGCAAGGTCGCCGGGATCACCTTGGTGTCGTTGACCACGACCTGGTCGCCGGGTTCGAGCAGGTGCGGCAGATCGCGCACCACGTGATCCGCGAACGTCCCGTCGGCACCCACCACCAGCAGGCGCGCCGCATCGCGCGGACTTGCCGGTCGCAGCGCAATGCGTCCGGGCGGCAGTTCGAAGTCGAAGAGGTCGGTACGCATGCTGCCAGGAATCAGAGACCGGAAGTCGGAAATCGGAAGTCAGAAACCGGAAATCAGAAATCGGGAGCCAGAAATCGGAGATCGGATGTCAAACGATGAGATGCATCGGACGAAACGTCGCGAATGCCAACTGATAGACCCGGTTGGTTTCCCTTTTCCGGCTTCCGATTTCTGATTCCGACTTCCGACTTCACTCGTCCGACTTGATCCGCGCCGATACGATCTTGTCCGGATCGGCGACCGGTTCGCCACGCTTGATGCCGTCGACGTTTTCCATTCCGTCGATCACCTTGCCCCAGACCGTGTACTGGCCGTTGAGGAAGGGCGCGTCCTCGAAGCAGATGAAGAACTGGCTGTCGCCGGAATCCGGATTCTGCGCGCGCGCCATCGACACCGTGCCGCGCTTGTGCGGCTCGCGGGAAAACTCGGCCTTGAGCTTCTTGCCGGAGCCGCCGGTGCCGGTGCCGGTCGGGTCGCCGGTCTGCGCCATGAAGCCGTCGATGACGCGATGGAACACGATGCCGTCGTAGAATCCCTGGCGCACCAGCTCCTTGATGCGCGCGACGTGGCGCGGCGCGATATCCGGGCGCATGGCGATCGTCACCGTGCCGCGCGTCGTTTCCAGGATCAGCAGATCGTCGTTGTCGGGGGTCATGCGTCCTCCCTTGCGCTCATCACTTCGCGTCGGCGGCGACCTGCATGCGCACGATGCGGTCGGGGTTGGTCACGACGCCGTTGTTCGCCTCCGGTCCCTTCTTGATCTTGTCGACCGCCGCCATCCCGGACACCACCTCGCCGATCACCGTGTACTGGCCGTTGAGGCTCGGCGCCTCGGCGAACATGATGAAAAACTGCGAATTGGCCGAGTTCGGGTCTTGCGCGCGCGCCATGCCGACGGTGCCGCGCTTGAACGGCACGTTGGAAAACTCCGCCGGCAGATTGGGATATTTGGAGCCGCCGGTGCCGTCGCCGCGCGAGCCGTCGCCGGTCTGCGCCATGAACCCGGCAATCACCCGGTGGAACGGGGCGTTGTCGTAGAACTTCTCCCGCGCCAGCGTCTTGATGCGCTCGGCATGTTTGGGCGCGAGGTCCGGCCGCAGCTTGATCACCACGCGCCCGTAGGCCGTGTCGAGCAGGATCGTGTTCTGCGGGTCGAGGCCCGCCGGCAGGTTCTGGGCGAAGGCGGCGGTGGTGCACACGAGCGCGATAAGCGCAACGAACAAACGAGTCATGTCGGCTCCGGGTTCAGCGCGCGACGGGCTAGTGTCTCGATTCCGAAGTTCGCCTGAGTTTGCCGCACGCTCGGAAGCGAACTTCGGAATCGAAGGACACTAGCAACGTTATGATTCTAGTGCCGCTTTGAACCCGAAGTTCGCAACCGGACTCGCGCCAATTGTAGTGCGAACTTCGGGTTCGCGGCACTAGCCGAACTTGGCCTTGAGACGGGCCGCGACGTTCGCCGGCACGAAGGCGCTCACGTCGCCCCCCATGCCGGCGATCTGCCGGACCAGTGTGGCGGTGATCGGGCGGACCATGGGCGCGGCCGGCAGGAACACGCTCTGCACCTCCGGCGCCATGGCGGCGTTCATGCCCGCCATCTGCATTTCGTAATCGAAATCCGCGCCATCGCGCAGGCCGCGGATCAGGATCGAGGCACCTTCGCGTCGTGCCAGCGCCACGACCAGATCGTCGAAGGTCTTGGTGGAAAGCTCGCAGCGCGTTTCCTTGGCGATCGGCGCGCAGATCTCGGCGAGCATCGCCAGGCGCTCCTCGACCGCAAACAGCGGCGCCTTGCCGGGATGGATGCCGATGGCGATGACCAGGCGGTCGACCAGCCGCGCCGCTTGGCGGATCACGTCCACATGGCCGTTGGTCACCGGATCGAACGAGCCGGCATAGAGCGCGACGCGAGGCATGAGCGCGGTCTAACCCGCGCCCCGGAAGGCCGCAAGGCACGCCGGCCGGCGCCGGCCCCCGCGCCGTGCCCATTTGTCGCATCGGATCAACACCTGGATTGTTGAGAGCATGGTCCAAACCGGCGGCCATCGCGCGGCTAATGGAATGGCGCAGGCCGAAGGGGCGGGCTTTGTGCGCGCCGGCCGTGGATTCAGCAACGATCTGCAAGCGGGCGCCTCGTCTTTCCACATCATAGTACCGATTTAGGTAGCAAAGCGCGGCGTTTTTCGGTACTAAGCCACCTTCGCATCTGAGTCTCTCCGACCTTCTGCAAGCGGTTTGCAAGCGCTTCCCGTTGCATCGCCAAGGCCGGAAACCTTTACGCAGCAGTCGCCGGCCGCCCTCCCGTTCAAAGCGGCAGCGAATGCATATAATTCCTTAAAGAATTAAAGTCAAGAGCAACGAATCCGCGCGTCATCGCCGCGCCGCCAGCAGCACCGCGGCCCCGCCGAGGAGGATCGCGCCCGAGGTTTTATCGGCGATGCGGCGCGCGCGCGCGGTGACGGCGGCGCGGGCGCGGGCAGCGAACAGCGCGTAAAGGCCGTCGCCGAGCGCGGCGATGACGGCGAAGGTCGCGGCCAACAGCCACAGGTCCGAGAGATTCTGGCCCGGGCCGAGGAACTGCGGCAGGAACGCCGCCTGAAAGATCAGAGTCTTGGGATTGGCAAACGCCACCGCGAAGCCGCGAGCGAAGGCGTGTTCGCCGCGCAAAACGGGGGTGGTGGCGGCGGTGGCCTTGGGCCGGGCGAACAGCTGCTGCAAGCCCAGCAGCGCCAGGTAGGCGGCGCCGATGTAGCGGATCAGATCGAAGTGGCGCGCGAACAGGTCGACGATCCAGCTAAGCCCGGCAGCGACCGCCGAGAGTTGCAGCAGCAGGCCGAAGTTGACGCCGCCGACCGTGAGCAATCCCGTGCGCGCGCCGTAGCGCAGGCTGGTGCCGACGACGAGCGCGACGTTCGGTCCGGGCGTCACGATCAACAGCGCCGAGGCGAGGACGAACAGGAGATAAAGCTGGAGGCTCATTGGCGCGGGTTCTAAAGCGTCAAGTCCGCCGAAGCGCCGGGCGCGAAGGCGGGCGCGGAGGCGGAATTCGGGAGCAAAAGGAATCCCGCATTCCGCTTCCGCCTTCGCGCTCCGCGCTTCGGCGGACTCCAAACCCGCCGTAGCTCGCGCAGCGAGCGAAGGTGGGTCGCTTCATGCGGGCTACAAGACTGCGAGACTCACTCCTCGCCGTTTTCCTCGCTGAGGCGCTCGACCGAGACCACGCGTTCGCCTTCAGCGGTATCGAACACGATGACGCCCTGCGTTCCGCGCCCGGCGATGCGGATGCCGTCGACCGGACAGCGGATCAATTGCCCGCGGTCGGTCACCAGCATGATCTGGTCGGCTTCCTCGACCGGGAACGAGGCGACGATACGGCCGTTGCGGCCGGTCACCGCCATGGCGACGATGCCTTTGCCGCCGCGCCCGGTGGTGCGGTATTCGTACGACGACGTGCGCTTGCCGTAGCCGCGCTCGGTGACCGTGAGCACGAATTGCTCCGCCGCCGACATTTCCACGTAGCGCGTCTCGCCCAGTTCGATGGCGCCCGTCGCTTCCTCGGCGTCGGCCGCGGCCTCTTCCCCTTCCCCATTGGCCTCGCCGCGGCGCACCGCGTTGGCGTGGCGCAGATAAGCGGCGCGCTCCTCGGCGCTCGCCTGCACGTGGCGCAGGATCGACAGCGAGATCACCGTGTCGCCCGCCGCCAGCGTGATGCCGCGCACGCCCATCGAGGTGCGGCCCTGGAACACCCGTACGTCGGTGACCGGGAAGCGGATGCACTGACCGGCGGCGCTGGTGAGCAGCACGTCTTCGTTTTCGGTGCAAATCTGCACGTCGACGATGGCGTCGCCCTCGTCGAGTTTCATGGCGATGATGCCGGAACGGCGCACGTCGACGAAGTCGGAGAGCTTGTTGCGGCGGACCGTGCCGCGGGTGGTGGCGAACATCACGTCGAGCTCGGCCCAGGAAGCTTCGTCCTCGGGCAGCGGCATGATGGTGGTGATGCGTTCGCCTTCTTCCAGCGGCAGGATGTTGATCAGCGCCTTGCCGCGCGACTGCGGGGCGGCGAGCGGCAGGCGCCAGACCTTCTCCTTGTAGACGCGCCCGCGCGAGGAGAAGAACAGCACCGGCGCGTGGGTCGAGGCGACGAACAGGCGGGCGACGAAATCCTCCTCGCGCGTCTGCATGCCGGCGCGGCCCTTGCCGCCGCGCTTCTGCGCGCGATAGGCGGAGAGCGGCACGCGCTTGACGTAGCCATGGTGCGAGACGGTGACGACCATGTCCTCGCGCTGGATCAGATCCTCGTCCTCCATCTCGCCTTCCTGGTCGAGGATCTGGGTACGGCGCGGGGTGGCGAACTTGCGCTTCACCTCTTCCAGTTCTTCCGTGATGATCGCCTGGATGCGCGCGCGCGAGCGCAGGATGTCGAGATAATCGGCGATCTCCTCGGCGAGCTTGTCCATCTCGGCGTTGATTTCGTCGCGGCCGAGCGCGGTAAGCCGTTGCAGGCGCAGGTCGAGGATCGCCTTGGCCTGTTCCAGCGAGAGCCGCGCGGTGCCGTCGGGCGAGAGCCGATGGCGCGGGTCGTCGATGAGGTCGAACAGCGCCCGGGCGGTCGCCGCCGGCCAGTCGCGCCCCATCAGGGCGTCGCGCGCCGCGTTCGGATCGGGCGCCGAGCGGATCATGCGAATCACTTCGTCGATGTTGGCGACCGCGATGGCGAGGCCGACCAGGATGTGGGCGCGGTCGCGCGCCTTGCCGAGCAGATATTTGGCGCGCCGCGACACCACCTCTTCGCGGAAGGCGACGAACGCCTGCAGCATGTCCTTCAAGGTCATGACCTGCGGGCGACCGCCGTCGAGCGCCACCATGTTGGCGCCGAAGGTCGATTGCAGCGGCGTGAAGCGGTAGAGCTGGTTGAGCACGACGTCCGCCATGGCGTCGCGCTTGAGCTCGATGACGACGCGGTAGCCGTCGCGGTCGGACTCGTCGCGCACCTCGGCGATGCCGTCGATCTTCTTCTCGCGCACCAGTTCGCCGATCTTCTCCACCATGGCGGCCTTGTTCACCTGGTAGGGAATCTCGGTGACGATGATCGCCTCGCGGTCCTTGCGCAGGGTTTCGATCGCGACCTTGCCGCGCATGATGATGGAGCCGCGGCCGAGCTGATAGGCGCCGCGGATGCCGATCTTGCCGAGGATGATGCCGCCGGTCGGGAAGTCCGGCCCCGGCACGATCGCCATGAGGTCGTCGAGCGAGAGCGAGGGGTCGCGGATGAGCGCGAGGCAGGCATCCGCCACCTCGCCGAGATTATGCGGCGGGATGTTGGTCGCCATGCCGACCGCGATGCCGCCGGCGCCGTTGACCAGGAGGTTGGGATAGCGCGCCGGCAGCACCACCGGCTCGCGCTCGTTGCCGTCGTAGTTCGGCTGGAAATCGACCGTGTCCTTGTCGATGTCATCGAGCAGGGTCAGCGCCGGCGGGGCGAGCCGCGATTCCGTGTAGCGCATGGCCGCGGGCGGATCGTCGTCGACCGAGCCGAAGTTGCCCTGGCCGTCGATCAGCACGAGGCGCATGGAAAAGTCCTGCGCCATGCGCACCAGCGCGTCGTAGATCGCTTGATCGCCGTGCGGGTGATATTTGCCCATCACGTCGCCGACGATGCGCGCCGACTTGACGTACTTCTTGTCCGGGGTGAGCCCGGCCTCGTGCATGGCGTAGAGGATGCGCCGGTGCACCGGCTTGAGGCCGTCGCGCACGTCGGGCAAGGCGCGCGCGACAATCACGCTCATGGCGTAATCGAGGTACGAGCGCTTTACCTCTTCCTCGATCGAAACGGGGCGGATGTCCGAGGGGATCGGGCCCCCCGGCGGGGTGTCATGGGTATCGGACAAGGGCGGATTCCAAGAATGCGAGCGGCTTTCGTTTAAATAGCTGATTCAGGGTCTGCAAACCACCCCCGCTGCGGCGCAAAAACGAAGTTTTTTCCCGTGACTCCTCAATAGGTTGCCCGGCCTGCGCGGGGTCGCGAAAAAGCCCCTGCGCAGGCCCGTTTTCCACCCTCAAATTTCACCCTACCGCGCGTGCAGAGCCCACCTAAGTAAGGTGGCCCGTTAACCCGAATCGTGCTCGCTGCGACCATGATCAAAGCCCCTCGCTTCCTTATGTGCCCGCCCGACCACTACGCGGTCGCGTACTCAATCAATCCCTGGATGGATCCGGCGACCTGGGCGCGGAACGACCGCGCGCTCGCCAAGGCGGCGCGCCGGGAGTGGGTGGCGCTGCGCCGCGCGCTGCTCGCGCTCGGCGCCACGATCGAACTGGTGCCGCCGGTCGCCGGGCTGCCGGACCTTGTATTCACCGCCAATTCCGCCGTCGTGCTCGACGGCAAGGCGCTCATCGCGCGCTTCCGCCATGCCGAGCGCAAGGGCGAGGAGCCGCACTACGAGGCGGCGCTGCGCGCGCTCGCGGCGCGTGGGCTCATTACCTCCGTTACGACCTTGCCGCCGCACCTCGTGCTGGAGGGCGCCGGCGACTGCGTATGGGACGCGGCGCGCAACCTGTTCTGGATGGG
>Ga0187784_10001091_pt1 | contig 21194 bp, 14 predicted proteins | sample 1015_SJ02_MP15_2_FD_132964 | JGI IMG/M metagenome (GOLD analysis project Ga0187784, IMG submission 132964) | Tropical peat soil microbial communities from peatlands in Department of Meta, Colombia - 1015_SJ02_MP15_20_MG | ecosystem: Environmental > Terrestrial > Soil > Wetlands > Peat | place...
AGCAGTGGGCAGTAAGCAGTGGGCAGTCGGCAGTGGGCAGTAGGCAGTGGGCAGTCGGCAGTGGGCAGTAGGCAGTAGGGAAGGACGCTGTCGACTGTCGACTGTCAACTGTGGACTGACGAGCATGTCCGATGGAGGTCGAGGGGAAATGCGCCTTGCAAAGATCAGCCGGCGCGAACTGTTGCAGCGTGCCGGCAAGTTAGCGGCGACGACAGCCCTGGGTGGGTCTGCTCTGAGAGAGGGAGTTGCGAACGCGGCTGACGGAGAAGCGACAGAGGCTCGGCCTGTTTTCGAGTGGATCCGGTCCGCGCGGTTGATGATTGCGGAGGGTTATGCCCCGCCCTTTTATCCTTCGCTGGACTACGAGCCGGAAAAGGCGCTGGCGCTTGCACGCCGGCTGAACTGCGATGCGTTGCGCTACCCCACCTTTTCCTACGTGGCGTACTTCCCCACCAAGACCAGGCTCCCGCGCCATCCTGAACTGGGCGGGCGCGATCCCCTCCGCGAGACGGTGAGCCTGTTCCACGACGCCGGGCTGAAGGTTGTAGCTTATAATCCGCTCAACCATCCCTTCATGGACGTGCAGGCGGACAACCCGGAATATCGCGATTGGATGCGCTACGACGCCGAGGGACGCCCCTTCACCACCGGTCACATGGGTTGGACCCGGTTCTACGAAGGATGTCTGACCTCAGGACATCCTCGATGAACCCTCGCTTCGCGGTCTCGAGGCGGTCTTTGATTTTGCCCGGAAGAACGACGAGCTTCTGCGCTCCGTCAGTCCCGCGCCGCAGGCGGGCATCCTTGCAGGGACGCAGACCATTGAATGGTATCAAAACTCGTATTTCCTTTCTCAAGCTTACAAAAATTACTATTATGGAGCGTGGCAGCTCCTGAAGGATAATGGCTACGATGCTGAGCCGTTTCTGGATTACGAGATGACGGCGGAGCGGCTGGCGAAATACAAGCTCGTGTATGTCCCGAACGCTCCGTGCCTGAGCTTGGCTCAGGTCTGGAAGCCGTTTATGAGGAGACTTTGGACGCTTCCCTGCGCGCTTATTTCCAGTCGCTGCTCGATCCCATTCTCGCCTCGACGCGAAGTTATGAGCTGGAGTTCCGTCCGGGTCTGATGTCCCAGTTCGCATCGTCCCGCGACACCTTGCTTCTGCACCTGCTAGCAAATACCGGGAACATCTGGAAGAAGCTTTTGGTGCAAGAGGAGTTTCTGCCGGTCAGGAACGTGCGCGCGCGCCTGCGGCTTCCCCAGGGCCGCAGCGTGAAGTCCGTGACGCTGATGTGGAGCGGCGCCAAGCCTTCGTGGAGCGTTCGGGCCGGCTGGGTCGAGCTTACCGTTCCCCAGGTGCAGGTTTATGAAGCGATTCGAGTGGAATTGGTGTAGGGCGTCAAATGCTGCTTTAGATTTGCCCGACGGCGGCTCGGCCGCCCCCAGAGGCGCGACATGAAAGTTGAGGCCTGGCATTTTGCTCGATTTCCTAGGTCCTTCCGTGCGTAGTGGCACACCAGGATGGTAATACCCCTGTCCCGCGAAGCGGGGTGGCCCCTTGCGGGGGCATAATCACTCGACCTTCTACACTCCCAACTTCTGTTTCGCGCATCCCGCTGCCGCGCGCTACTTGCGGCGGGCAAGGGGGCGGGATTATGATTTGAGATTCGCCCCTGGCAGGCGAAGTCCACAGGGTGGTATCAAAACTTGCACGAAGGAGCATAGTGATGAATTCAGTGCGGTTCCGCTTATCAATCCTACTCATCGAAGTGGCAGCTTTAGGGGTGGCTGCTTTGGCCGCACAGTCTCGGCCGACAATCACGCTTTTAGTCGATGCAACCCAAGCGCCGGAGAAGATCCTTCGCACGCGCATGGTAATGCCGGTGAAGCCCGGGCCGCTCACGCTTTATTACCCGAAATGGATTCCGGGCATGCACAACCCCTCGGGGCCCATCGGCAGCGTGGCCGGGCTGAAGTTCATGGCGAACGGCAAAGTGGTTCCCTGGCGACGCGATCTGCTTGACGTGTTCACCTTCCACGTGGACGTGCCCGAGGGCGCGGATAGTCTCGAGGCCACTTTCGAGCACATCGAAGCGGGTGGAGGCGGTATGGGCTTCGGGGGTTCGGCCACTGACAAGCTGGTGATTGTCAGTTGGAACCAAGACGTGATGTGTCCTGCGGGAGTCCCCGCCGCGTCGATCACCTATAGCCCAACGTTGCGCCTGCCCGAAGGGTGGAAGTTCGGCACCGCGCTGCCCCAGGAAAGCGTTGCGGGCAACGAGATCACCTTCAAGCCGGTCGCTCTGGATCGCCTGGTAGACTCGCCGGTGATTGCCGGCGAATACTATCGCGCGGTGGACGTCACGCCGCCCGGCGAGTCCATCCATCACGAAATCGACATGGTGGCGGACAGCGAGGCGGGGCTCGAAATGAGCCCCGAGATACAGAAGAACTTCACCAATCTGGTGGCGGAGACCGGCAAGCTTTTTGGCGCGCGCCATTACCGCGACTACCACTTCCTGCTGACCTTGAGCAATCACGTGGCGCATTTCGGCCTCGAGCATCACGAGTCCAACGACAGCCGCACCTTCGAGCGTGGCGCAACCATGCCGCAGGGCAAGCGCCAATTGGGAGGCCTGCTCTCGCACGAATTCGTCCACTCCTGGAACGGCAAGTTTCGCCGCCCGGCTGACCTGAGCACTCCCGACTTCGAGGCGCCGATGAAGAGCGATCTGCTGTGGGTCTACGAAGGTCTCACCGACTTCATGGGCAATCTCCTGGCCGCCCGCAGCGGCCTATGGACGCCTGAACAATACCGTGAGGATCTCGCCAGCACGGCGGCAGAGCTGGGTCCGGGTCGCCCCGGACGCACCTGGCGGCCTCTCCAAGATACCGCCGACGCGGTGGCCGGCTTGGCCTTCGGCGGGGGCGGAGGCGGTTGGATCGACTGGCGGCGCGGCACCGACTATTACCCCGAAGGCGATCTATTGTGGCTCGAGGTTGCTACCCTCATCCACGACCAGAGCCACGGGCAGAAGTCTTTGGAGGATTTCTGCCATCTCTTTTACGGCGGTCCGAATAACGGCCCCGAGCTGAAGCCCTACACCTTCCAAGACTTGGTCGGCGCCCTCAATCAAGTCGTGCCCTACGACTGGGCAAGCTTCTTTCATGAGCGCTTGACCTCCACTTCGCCCGAGGCCCCGGTGGGCGGGATCCAAGCCGGCGGATGGAAGGTGGATTACACCGAAAGGCCAGCGGAAGGCGCAGGCGGTGGGGGCGGCCCCTTTGGCGGAGGGATGGGCGCTGTCTACTCCCTCGGCCTTCGCCTTGGCAATGACGGCAGCGTGCAGGAATCGATCGTCGGCGGCCTCGCCTATCAGGCCGGGATCACCTCGGGCATGCGCGTGGTGGCCGTTAACGATCGCGCCTTCACGCCTGACCTGCTTCGCGACGCCATGAAGGCCGGCAAGAACGGCACTCAGCCGATTCGCTTGCTGGTGCTGAACGACGATTACTACAAGACCTGCACGATTGACTACCACGGCGGCGAACGCTTTCCCCACCTCGTCCGCCAGGAGGACAAACCGGACTTGCTCGACGATCTCGCCAAGCCGCTGGTCCAGACCAAATAAGCGGCAGCGTAGCGCTGGTGTGTGTCGAACTCGACCCTTTCAGGGTTGGCATACAGGTGCGGGCCGTCTACGGGGGGGGGTGTTGGCCACGTGCCGGGTCTCCCAGACAAAAGCCGCGGACCTCAAAAACGGAGGTCCGCGCTACTCCCTGTCATGCTGAGCCCTTCGCTGTCATCCTGAGCGTAGCGAAGGATCCCCGTAGTTCGCTAAGGGTAAACTCCGCGAAGCCTCTCTGCAGTTGGCCCGATGGTGGCGAGCGAAAAAACAACTGCGGAGATTCTTCGCCCGCCAAAAAGCGGCGGGGTCAGAATGACAGGGCCACATTATTCCTTCACGCTTTGCACGGCCTCGGCGTAGGTCAGCACGCGACCGCCATGTTCCTTCTGATATGTCTCCGCCTCGCCGCGCGTCTTAAAGGCCACGAGGGTGGGAAGGCAGCGGTCGAACTCGCGCACCGAAACGCTCTGGGGTTGCCTTTGGACAGCTTCCCCGTGTGCCGCGCAGTAATCGATGTTCCCGCCTTCGTCGTAGTAAGCCGTTTCCCCGGGGATTGACTCGCCGGAATTCAAATCCGTAGCCCAGACCTTCTGAACTTTGTCCGAGTGATTTACCGCGTAGTGCATCCCGCAGCGAGGGCAGCAAGCGTGTTCCGTGTGGCCATCCGTCTGGATAAGAAAACCCATTCCGGGATGAATTGGCCGGTTACAGATGTTGCAGAAGTTCGGGTTGGGCCGGATCTCATAGCGGTAGGCGAGGTAGCTTGTCAATCCGATGGCCGCGAGAGCGAGAAACGTGACCAGGGTGTCTCTCAGTTTCATTACTTCTGCGCCTCCGAGGGGAAAGAGCGGACCCCCTCACCCGGCCCGCGCCGGCTGGTGAAAGCGCCGGTCGCGGTCCACCCTCTCCCCCAAGGGGGAGAGGGGTGCTCCGTCGTCCAATGATCCTCTCCCACAAGGGGGAGAGGGCCCTTCTCTTATCCAAGGCACTACTCTCCCCCAAGGGAGAGGGCTACGAATCTGAGGCTTCGCGTGTGACCTCGGAGGCATTCTCATCTCAGGCTCGGTTTCACTTCGAAGTTCCACTTCCAGATCGCATAGATGGCTGGGTAAACCGCCAGTTCCAGGATGAACGACGTGAAGATGCCGCCGATCATAGGAGCGGCGATGCGTTTCATGACGTCCGAGCCCGTCCCCGTGGACCACATGATGGGGAGAAGTCCCATGAACATGCACGCCACGGTCATTACTTTCGGCCGAACCCGCTTCACCGCTCCGTGCAAAATGGCCTCCTTCAAGTCTTGCCAGCTTCTGAGCCGCCCCTTCCTCTCCCATTCATGATAAGCCAAATCGAGGTAGAGCAGCATGAAAACCCCGGTCTCCGCATCCACTCCCATCAAGGCGATCAGGCCTACCCACACGGCAATGCTCATGTTGTAGCCCAACCAATGCAACAGCCAGATAGCGCCGACGGCGGAAAAAGGAACGGCCAGAAAGACGATCATGGTTTTTGCCACAGACTTGGTGTTGAGATAAAGCAGCAGGAATACGATGAAGATGGTGATGGGGACAACCAGGGTCAGGCGCTGGCGGACGCGTTGGAGGTACTCGTACTGACCGCTCCAGCTCAGGCTGTAGCCGGCGGGCAGATGCGATTCCACTTTCTCATGAACGAGGTGGCGGGCCTCGTCAACGTAGCTGCCCAGGTCGCGCCCGGCCACATCCACGTACACGTAGCCGCTGAGCAGGCCGTTTTCGTCGCGGATCATTCCAGGGCCTTCCACCAAGCGAATGCCCGCGAGTTGAGCCATAGGAATCTGTGCGCCCGAGGGAGTTGAAACCAGCACGCGCTCGAGCGCCTCCACATCGCTGCGGAAATCGCGGAAATAGCGAACGTTGACGCCGTAGCGCTCCCGTCCTTCGACGGTAGTCGTGACGTCCTCTCCACCCACAGCCGACGTGATGTATCCCTGTACATCGTCGACGGTGAGCCCGTAACGCGCCAGCGCGTCGCGCTTCAGATCGAAGTCCAGGAAATACCCTCCGCCTGTCCGCTCGGCGTACACACTGCGCGTGCCCGGGATTTGGGCGAGGACGCGCTCGATCTCCTCGCCGATGTTTTGAATCTTGTTCAAGTCGGAGCCGAAGACTTTCACGCCCACCGGCGTTCGCACTCCGGTGGTGAGCATGTCAATGCGATTGCGGATGGGCATGGTCCAGGCATTGGTGGTTCCCGGGATTCTGAGCGCTTGATCCATCTCATCCACCAAATCCTCCTGGCTGATATGGTCGGGCCAGGTGCGGCGTAAGACTCTCTTCAACCATTCCGGGGCCCAAGAAGAGTACCAGCGTTGTTCCCACCGCCACTGGTCTTCGGGTTTCAGGACGACCGTGGTCTCCATCATCGATAAGGGAGCGGGGTCAGTGGAGGTTTCCGCGCGACCCGCCTTGCCGAAAACACGCTCGACTTCCGGAAAGCTTCTCAGCACGCGGTCCTGAATCTGCAAGAGCCGCTGCGCTTCGGTCAAAGAGATTCCGGGTAGGGTGGTGGGCATGTAGAGGAGCGTACCTTCGCTCAAAGGCGGCATGAATTCGGATCCCAAGCGGTTGAAAACCGGCACCGTCACAACCACAATGGCGACTGCGGCAGCTATCACCGCCCACCGGAAGCGCAGCGCCAACTCGGCAACGGGGTGATACACCTTCATCAAGAGGCGGGAGATCGGATGCTTCTCTTCGCGGTGAATCTTGCCCACCAGAACGGCGTTGACCAGGCGGGCCAGGAAACGCGGGCGGAAATCAAAGGCGTTCGCGTGCGTGAAAAGCAGGCGCAGAGCCGGATCGAGGGTGATGGCCAGAACTGCGGCGATGGCCATGGAGAAATTCTTGGTGAAAGCCAGTGGCTTGAAGAGCCGGCCCTCCTGCGCCTCCAAAGTGAAAATGGGCATGAACGAGACCGCAATCACCAGCAATGAGAAGAAACTCGCTCCTCCCACTTCTTTCACCGCTTCCACCACCACTTCGTGATAGTCTCTTTTCCGCCCTTGGGCATCCCACTCCTCCAGCTTCTTATGAGTTTGCTCGACCACGACTACTGCGGCGTCCACCATGGCGCCGATGGCAATGGCGATCCCGCCCAAGGACATGATGTTGGACGTGACGCCGACCAGTCTCATGGGAATGAACGAAATCAGCACAGTGATGGGGATGGTGAGGATCGGAATCAGGGCGCTGGGGATGTGCCACAGAAAGATCAGGATCACAGCGCTGACAATGGAGATTTCCTCGATCAGCGTGTGCTTGAGTGTAGCAATCGACCGGAGAATCAACTCGGAGCGGTCGTAAGTGGTTACCACTTGCACGCCGGGAGGAAGCGAAGGGCGAATCTCGTCCAGCCTGGCTTTGACGCGCGTGATCACCTCAAGCGCGTTCTCGCCATGGCGCATGATGACCACGCCGCCCACCACGTCGCCTTGGCCATCCAGGTCGGCGATTCCCCGGCGAATGTCGGGTCCTAAAGTGACTTGGCCGATGTCCTTCACGGTCACCGGCGTGCCCGTCAGGGGATCGACGCCTACCACGATCCGGTCCAGATCCGCCAGCGAGCGCGCGTAACCCCGGCCGCGCACCATGAACTCACGACTGGAGAATTCGACGAGCCGCCCGCCCACGTCATTGTTGCCTTGACGCACCGCCTCGGAGACTTTCTGGAGGGGGATGCGGTAGGCGGCGAGCAGATTCGGGTCAACCTGAATCTGGTATTGGCGAACCAAACCGCCAATCGCAGCCACTTCCGCCACGCCCGGCACGCTTTGCAGGTAGTAACGCAGATACCAGTCCTGGAAAGAGCGCAATGCTTCTGTGCTGTACCGGCCGCTGTAGCGGCGCTCTGCGAGCGCCGCCCGGCGGTCAGAGACCGCCGCTACAGAGGTATTGTCCACCAACGCGTACTGAAAGACCCAGCCGATGGAGGTGGCGTCCGGACCCAGCTCCACCTGCACACCCGAGGGCAAACGAGGACTGATCTTGGAGAGATATTCCAGCGTGCGCGAGCGCGCCCAGTAGATATCCGTACCTTCCTCGAAGATGATGTAAACGTAGGAGTATCCGAAGTCCGAGAAGCCGCGGATGTCCTTCACTTTCGGCGCGCCCAGCATGGCGCTGATAATCGGGTAGGTGACCTGGTCTTCCATGATGTCCGGGCTGCGGTCCCAGCGCGAATAGATGATCACCTGCGTGTCAGAAAGGTCAGGGATGGCGTCGAGGGGAAGGTGGTTGAGCGACCACCAACCCAGCACGACGGCGACTCCCACGAACAGGAACACCACGAACTTGTTTTTTGCGCAGAATTCAATGATGCGGTTGATCATGGCTGCATCCCCGGCATGCCCGCCATTGCTTCGATGGACTGGCGGAGATTGCTTTCAGAGTCGATCAAGAAGTTCGCGCGCGTGACCACGCTTTCGCCCGCTCGAAGGCCGCTCAGGATGGCAACGTAATCCTGCGTGCGCTCGCCGACCTTCACTTCACGCGCAACGAACGCGCCATGGCCGAGAGCCACGAAAACCACTTGACGCGCGCCGGAGTTAAGGACGGCATCCACGGGCACGGCCAGTTGCCGGCCAAAAGACTTGTGCAGTTCCACGTTGACGAACATTCCGGGCTTGAGCTTCAATTCAGGATTAGGAAATCCCATGCGCACGGTCCCGGTTCGCGTATCGGCCTTTACTTCGGGATTGACAAAAACAAGCCGGCCCTTCCAGGAGGCGCCGGCCAGCGATTCCGTCGTCAACGTTGCTTCCTGGCCCAGACTGACCGCCGGCATCTCGAATTCATAAACATCTGCCTGCACCCAAACGTTGCTGAGGTCCACGAGCTTGTAAAGCTCCGTGTCAGGCGTCACGTACTGATTGGGATAGGCCTTGCGTTCCATGACGTAGCCGGAGGCAGGCGCATAAAAGGTGATCTCACGTTGAACCTGGCGCGTTTCTTCCAATTGTCCGATTTGTGCCTCGGTCAAATCCCAAAGCGCAAGCCGCTGGCGCGCAGCCTGCAACAACGATTCGGACCCCGACGAAACCTCCAGATAGGGGCTCTTGGCCAGTGATTGGCGAGCTCGAAGCGCCAGCAGATACTCCTGCTCGGTGGCGAGGAGGTCGGGGCTATACATGGTGAACAGCGGTTCTCCCTTTTCGACGGGTTGCCAGGTGTAATCCACGAAGACTTTCTGGATCCAGCCGTTGACCTTCACGTGCACCTGGGCCAACCGCGTTTCGTCAATGGCCACCTGGCCCACGGTCCGGATCGTCTTCTCCACCGGGCGATAATCCGCCACGGCGGTGGTGACGCCCATGAGCTGCTGGCGGGCCGGGCTGATTTGAACCGCGCCGGGCGGCAAGGTCCCTTGGGCAGGAGTCACCTGCTCGTCGGCGTAGACCGGGACCAGCTTCATCCCGCAATCCGGGGCAATACCCGGCTTGTTGGACTTGTACCAGGGATGCATGGGGTCTTCGTAGTAAAGGATCTTCCGGCCGTTGGAAACCGTGGTGGGCGCCAGCGAAACTGGCGAACTCGGTCGCGGGATGAGAAGACTGCCCAGCTTTTCACGCGCGGGCCGCCAGATGAAGCTCAGGGTCACAATCAAACTGACCAGGCCCGCGCCCGCCAGGAATGCGCTAATTCTGCTTCCAGTGTCTTTTTCGTTTTTCATGATTCACCTCTCCTTTCTCATGTTGTCATTCCGAGCGGAGCGAGGAATCTCGCTCTGACTTCTTCCTGCACAAACCGGAGCGAGATTCCTCGCTCCGCTCGGAATGACAATGTAGCTTTGGGGTCCTGAATCCAGTTCTTACTGAATCAGACTCAGAGCTGTAAGCTCCTCCAGCCGCGCCAATGCCTTCTGGTGATTGGCGACTTGTTGCTTGTAGCTCAGTTCATAGTCGAGCAGCGTGGTGAAATTGCCGAGCACGTTCAGGAAATCCACGGCCCCGGTCTCATAGCTGGAAACTGAAGATTCCAGCGTAAGCGAAGACTGAGGGACAAGCCCTTGCGAGTAGAGTTTCAGAAGCCGCTCCGAAGCCAACACGTCCAAGAACTCCTGTTTGACGCGGTAGCGGAGCGTGGTCAGGCCATTGGCTTCCGTCTGCCGGGAAGACTCCAGATTCGCCGCCGCTTCGGCGATGGCCTTGTCCTGCTTCCGGTGCCGGAAAACGGGCAGCGAAGTCGAGAAGGTGATGCCATACATATCCGGCAGGCGGTCGCGTTGCATGTAGGTGTAACCCACGCTGAAGTCCGGACGGACCTCTCGCTTGGCCAAGTCCACCCACAGGCGGTTCTCTTCCACCATCGTCCGTTGCTGTTTCAGAACCGGATAATTGGCCTGGGCGGCGGCCTGAAGTTCATCGGGTGAGGCCTCGAGGTTGCCGGCCTTTAGCTCCTCGGGCGTGCCAATGGCCGTATCCACGGGGAGGTTTCGCAGGCTGTTGAGCTGCGCCTGGAAGGTCTGCCGCGCCTGCTCGAGCACGGTCTGCCGCTCGAGAAGGCGCGTTAGTTCCACCTGCGCCTTGAGAACGTCTTGTTGTGCAGCCTTGCCCACCGAGTAGCGGATTTCGGCAATCTTCGCGAACTTTTCGAGCAGCTCGCGATCCTTGCGAAGCGTGGAAAGACTCTGGTCGGTGAACCACAGGTCGAAATAGGCCTGCTTCACCTCCGCCGCGATGCGCCGCCACACAGCTTCGTAAGCCAAACTTTCCGCCTCCGCATCGCGTGAAGCGATTCCCGTCCGAAGGCGCGTCTTGCCGGGATAGGGAATCTCCTGCTCGGCCATGATCTGGCGGGCGCTGGAAGGGTCGCCGGCCATGACCGTAAATGGTGGAAAGACATTGCCTCCGTAGCTCAGGGAAAGCTTGGGATCAGGCCAGGCGCCAGCCTGGGGCACTCGCGCGCGTTTGGCTTGAACAGCGAGCTTGGCAGCCTCAATTTCCGGGTTGCGCTCCATTGCTTCTTGCACCAACGCGGTAAGGCTGACAGCTCCTTTATGCTCGGCTGGCGCGCTACCCGGCCCTTGAGACTGTGAAAGGAGGCGCGGTGGCGCAAAGAGAAACATCAGAAAGATGATCCAGGGACGCATGCTCGAATCTCCATACCAGAAGCGCTGAAATAAACGGGGTGGTGTTTTGCTCCGCGCACGGGAGCACTTTGAGTAGCCCCGCAGGCGCGGGATCCCCACGGATAGCAAGCCACCAAACGGCATCCAGCCCTGAAGCGACCGAACCGCCTTGAACAACCCCTTACGGGGTTGGGCAGGCTTTCGGGTGGTCGCCGACCGTGGGCTTGCGCCTACGGCTACTCACGGTTCACCGCTTCGCGGTGAGAACAATCTCGCGGCTGGTTTCAGATCAGGAGCAGGCAAGTCTGGAGTAGCGGGGTTAGAGGAGGAAAGGTGAGGCCGGAAGACGTAAGCCTTTCGGGCTGCCTTTCGATGCGGGGCGGAATCCGGTCAGTCGCAGGGTTGGTTTCAATCGCCTGGAGGGTCACGGAGCGGCTGGTACCGCTGGTGATTTCCGCCACGGAACTTTGAAGAGTTAAGGCCATTGCGAGACAGCAATCAGGCATGGAAGAAGGGCTTGGCAGCGACTTGCCCTTTGGTGCGGGGCAGCAGTCGTGGCTCCTGGAGGGTCGAGCGAAGCACACCTCGCGCAGGCCCGAGAACTGGAGCAACAACACCCCAAGCAGAATGTACGTCAAGCGCCTCAAAAGCTAATCCTCAGCCATGATTCTACGCCGGCGAGCGCTTGATTGCAAGGCCGTTTAGCCCCAGGCTCGAGTGAAGGGTCCGGAAAAAGCGGCTCTGCCGCCTGACTTGCGGAAAGCCTCGGGCTTTCCGGCCTTGGCCACCTCCCTCCTCTCCCCGGCTCGGCTGGAAGGCTGAGCCTTCCAGCCGAGCCGAGGGTTTGTCAGGGTAGAAGCCACCGGAAAGGCGAAGCCTTTCGGCAAGTCGGGCGGCAGAGCCGCTTCGGGACGTTACCCCTCGGGGACTCTGACGTGAGCCCAACAGGCGCACCCCAGCTATTGCTGCTCGCCTGGCTGGGTGTTAAGCTAGCCAGTTGGTTTCCTCAGGGCGACTCCATTGACTGTCACCCTGCCACGAGGATTTAGATCCGCGTTGGCAGTAAGCGCGCGACGCCACTGTTGCGTTTGTCAACACGAGGGCGTGCGAGGTTTTGCCAGGCGATGGATGACGGGGGTGGTTTCTGCGGCACACCCTTTGGGCGTTCCAGATCGAAGGGGAAAAGGTGCCTATTCTGGGTCGCCGGAAGGCACCGTCGAAAGTCAGGTCATTCGCGCGAATGCGGGAATCCACTTTCTCACAAACATGGACCCCCGCTTTCGCGGGGGTGATGTCTTGACTTTCACTTCTATGGGTGGGCCGCTGGCCCATGACCACTCAGAAGGACATTCCGGCAAGAGTGATAAACCCGGCAAGGGAGGACGGTGCTTGATGAGTTTCCAACCAAGAAGCAAACTCAGACCGGTGCTTGCGTCCCTGTCGATGGTGTTCTGGTTCAGCGCGCTGGCGGGTCAAGCCTTTGCCCAAAAGATGCCGGAGGCGGCGAAAGGGCCGTCGGTAGCTTGGCAGGTCAAAGCAGAAGGTGGGGATTACGTCGGCTCGGATCGCTGCAAGCTCTGTCACGCTGCGGAGGCTGCGCAGTTCGAGAAGACCGCCCACGCCAAATTCCCCCTCCCCGGCATGAACTATGTGGCGGGTTGTGAGGCTTGTCACGGGCCGGGCAAAGCCCATGCCGAGGCCATGGAAGCCGCGGTGGGCGACGACGCCAAGGTCGCGTCCGTGCTCAAACAGCATCTCATCTTCGCCTTTCATGCGAACGCCAAGGAAAACTCTGCACGCTGCCTCCAGTGCCACGTCTCCGGCGGGCACCAAGAGATGTTCGCCGAGTCCCGGCACGCGGCGGCGGCGGTTCCCTGTGAGCAATGCCATTCGCCCCACTTGGTCAAGGAGTCCAAGGACGAGAGCAAGGGCAGCCTCACTTACGCGCAAGCGAGCTTCTTCGAAGTCCCGCAGCTTCAGGACTCGGCGCGCTGGTTGCATAACAGCCTGCTGAAGGAGTCGGAGCCGGGCTTATGCTTTAACTGCCATGGCGACATCCAGGCGCTGTTTGCTTTGCCCGTGCATCATCGCGTCCCCGAGCAACTGATGAAGTGCACGGACTGTCATAACCCGCACGGCAGCATCAACCGCGCCAGCCTGAATGAGACCAACTGGGAGACCTGCGTCAAGTGCCACGTGGAGAAGCGCGGGCCTTATGTTTATGAGCACCCTGCCGCGCGGGTGCAGGGTTGCGTGATCTGCCACAATCCCCACGGCAGTACCAATCGCATGCTGCTGGTGCGGCGTGAAGGCCGGCAACTCTGCCTGCAATGCCACACCGGATTCCACACGCAAGCTGGCGTGCCGCATGGGCGCCTCGGCTTCCAGACCAGCGGGGAGTGTACCCGCTGCCACGTCGCGGTCCATGGTTCAAACTTTGACCCCGATTACTTGCGATGAAGGGAGGTGCGATGAGATTCGGATACTCTTTCATTGTCTGCTGGGTGGCGCTCTTGTTTTGCGGTCGTGTATTGGTAGCGCAGGACAGCACTGAAACTCCCTTGAACTTTGGCGGCTTCAATAACCAGGGGTCGGTGACGGTTGGTTACCGCTTCGACGACGTAAGGGGCTACGTGCCCATGTTTCAGGAGTTGTCCGATCTGAGGAAAGGTTTTCGCCTTACGGACTTCAACATGTTCGGCGAAGCCCGGAATGGGCTCAACCCCTTTGCGAACAGCTATTCCATGTCGGTCACCGGCCTCGGAGGCGAGCCTTTCGAAACCGGGCAGCTTTCCGTCAGCAAGACTCGCCTTTACGACTTCCGGGTGAACTGGCGACAGAGCTACTACTACTGGAATCAGGACAACAACCTGGTGCTGCCGATCGCGGCGGTGGGCTCGGGGCTGTCCAAGGGTCTCACCGATAACCACGCCTGGGGAACGGTGCGTAAGTTCGGTTCGGCGGACTTCACTTTGCACGCCACCAGCAACCTACGCTTCAACTTCAACTACTATCGCACCACCGATAGCGGCCCTGCCTTCACGACCGAGTCTCTGGATTTCTTCGATTCGCCAGGCTTCTGGGGCACTTTCGCGCGGGTCAACCCTTATTACCTGTACGCGCCCATCGATGATAACACCAATCGCTTCACCGGCGGGATCGACTACACGCTTCACTCCTGGTCTTTCCACTACAACCTCGGGTACCAGGCGTTCACGGAATCCCTGAGCCTGAATAACGTGAGCTCACCCGAGTTGAGCATCAATCCTGTCGCCAGCTCGACCAAGGAACCGCTCACCACCCTCTCGCAATCCGAGTACCGGCGCCTTACAACTCCCATCAGCGAGTTTTCCTTTACGGGGAAGCCGCTTTCCAACTTCGAGTGGCGCGGCGGCTACATCTATTACCGCTATCAGGGGCCAGCCACTCTGGACCAGTCTTACAACGGCACCGCCCCGAACAGCTCCGGCGCCCTTGCGCCTTACACGGTCAGCGAGAGCGCTCGGGACACGGTCGTTGAACCTGACAACATTGTGTATCAGGCTTTCACTTACAAGGTGAAACAGTGGTGGGAGATCATGGCCGACTATCGCTATTCCCGCTTCAGCACCGACGCGATGGGGAATTTCGGAAGCTTGTTCAGCATTGTCACCAACCCCACCTCTGCCACGCCCACCACCAGCACCACGCCCTCCTCCGGAACGGACTCCTTCGTCTGGCGGGATGGGCTGAGTGACTTCGACTTCAGCATGCTCTTTACCCCCACCCCTTCGCTCACCCTGCGGCCAGGAATTCATCTGCTCAAGGCAGATGTAGAGTCACTCGAGAACGGGGTGGCCGGTCCAGCTACCACGCTCCGCACCAAGACCGCCTCGCCCGAACTGAGTTTCGGCTATCAGCCCTCGAAGGTCTTCAGTGTGCGTGGGGACTTCCACACCTTCGACAACGGCTCATCTTACACGGCCATCACTCCGCACACCGAAGTGGCCGGACACCTTATCTTTCGCGTGCAGCCGGTGGCAAAGCTATCGCTCGAAGACGATCTGAATCTCGCCAACGACAAGTTGATCGACTCCAGTTTCAAGAACAACGTTCACTCCAACACGGCGATGCTTTCTTATGCTCTGAACGAACGCTTGTCGATTTTTGGAGGCTTCACCTACGACAGCATCTTTGCTGCGGGGAACATCGTTTACGTGCGTGGCACGCCGCCGCTCAACGATTTCCTGCGCGACCAGGAAGCAGATCGGGTGATACAAGCAGGAGTGGAAGCCAAGCTCAGCAAGCGTTTTGGCCTGCGCCTCATCGGCAACTTCGACCGCTCCACCGGCCTCGGCCAAACCAGTGGCGAGCCGCCAGCTTACGGACCACTCACTTGGCCACTGGTCACCGGCACCGTGTATTACGATTTCCCCAAGGCCGGCCGCCTGTCGGTGGACCTTCAGCGGACGTACTACATTGAGCAGATTGTCACCGGCAACAACTTCAGCGCTAACCTGCTGACGATTCGCTGGACGCGCGACTTTTGACGGGACAATACGGGTAAGTTAATGTCAGGACAACCAAGGCAGTGAACAGCCCTCTCCCTTGGGGAGAGGGTGTCGCGCGACGGCGCTTTCTCCAGCCGTCGCGGGACGGGTGAGGGGTTGCTTCCCTTCGCAAGCCTTGTGGGCCGGCTAAAGCTTCGAAGCAGTTATAGTCTCTCGCTGGCCCGCCGGTCCGCCCACTGCGGTGCAACTCAACCAAAGCTCGAAACACGGCGTTGTACCTTTGGTGGGGCCGAAGGCTTGAGGCGAGATTTCGCTACCGGTCGCGCATGGAAAAGCGGTTTGTCGGTGAGTACTTCTCCGAACGTTGACGGACAATTGAGCATGTGGGTCATCGCCGTCGAGCCCCATGCGCAAATGCGTTGCGAAAGAGAATTGCTTAGACGATGCCGCACTGGGGAAGCGCCCCCTCACCCGTCCCGCTCCGGCTGGTGAAAGCGCCGGAGCGGGACACCCTCTCCCCAAGGGAGAGGGCTGTTCACTCGCTTCGGACCCCCTGTTCCAGACCGCACTTGCGCGAACCGCAGGCAGGGTAGGCATGAAAGCGTCAAGGTGTCCCTCTTCGTGTATCAAATCCGACTGTTGAGGAAATTAACGCATCTTGATCAGGTTTGCCTTTTGAGCAATTTTTAAACACCTCCAGGGTACCTGTAATAGCCTCATTCACATCCGCTTAGTTCTGTGGTCGGAGACTAGAAGGAGCCCGCTATGGAGACATTTTTGCTGTGCCATACACACTCGGAGGGTCTTTACCCTGCTGGCACCATCTTGCTCAAGTCCCGAGAAGAAAGAAGGCCGGTTCGTCCATACGGCAGTTAGGATGGGTTGCCGAAACTTATTTGGAGGTGACTGATGCGCGGAATAGCCTGCGCCCTGGTCCTGTTTTTCTGTGCGACCGCTCGAGCCGTTGATTTGAAACCGCCCAGCAGCGCAGAGTTGTGCGGCGACTGTCACCGTGCCATCTTGGATGGGTGGAAGAGATCTGCCCATTCAACCGCCATGGAGAGCCGGCTCTTTCAGGATGCCCTCAAAGGCGCCGAGGCTGAATTCGGTGTCCAGGCCCGCAAGAACTGCCTCGGCTGTCACGCCCCTGTAGGTGTTCTGACGGGAGATCTTGACTTGGTCAGGAAGGTGAGTTGGGAAGGCATCACCTGCGACTACTGCCATTCCATCCAGGACGTTACGACAGCCGGCGGTAACCCAAAAGCCAAAGTCGAGTTCACGCTGGTGAAAAGCGGGCCCTCCAAGGACTTATCTTCGCCAGTTCATGGCACTCGTTTCTCGCCCCTGCATACTTCTTCGCTGGCCTGCATCACCTGCCACGAGTACTCGAACTCGCTGGGCTTCCCTGTCCTGGCGACATATTCCGAGTGGAAGAACAGCGCTTACGGAAAGAATGACGTAGGGTGCCAGGAATGCCACATGTTCCGCGTCGAGGGAGATGTGGTCGATCCTCGGGTTAAGCGAGCGCCGACGCTGACGCTCAATCTGCACGAGATTCCAGGCGGCCATTCGATCCAACAATTGAACAAGGCCATCAAAGCTGACCTCTCCGCCACCCGCGAAGGCGACCGGCTGCGGGTGGTCGTCAAGCTAAGCAATCGTGGTGCGGGACACGACGTGCCCACAGGGTCAGCATTGCGCCAATTGATATTGGACCTCCAGGCCGAGTCGCTGGATGGACACCATTTCAGCGAGGAACGCATCTACCGCCGCACTGTGGCGGACCGCAGCGGCGCCCTCCTGAATCGTGAGGACTTAGTTTTCATCAAAGGCGCCCATGTCGTGGAGGACACACGCTTGGCGCCCAATGAGACCAAAACCGAAACATTCTCCTTCCCCATACCAATGGGGATCCAGACACGAGTGAAGGCCAGCCTCTTCTACTATTACTCGCCTCTAGCAACCACTGAGGCGCAGCAGAAGGTCAAGTTTCTGGAGCTTACCCGCATCGCCCAATAGGGCTAATTGTCGATTTTCGATTGTCGATTGCCGATTGGGTCGGACGAGCGGGTTCAGCAACCTGAATATGCAAGCTGAATAACCGTAAACGTATCAACGTGTCCTAACTCACATTCCAGGCCGACTGTTGAGCAAATTAACGCAGGCTATGGCGGCTTTCAGCATGACGAGCCGCCCAATATCTTCACAGAACCAAGAAGTGGCTTGAGTTTCCAACGACTTAGATGCGGGATTAAAGATTAAGGGAAGCTAAGGATGGCGACATATTTGCTTCACACTAGGTACCTGGAGGTTTCTCAGAGTGGGGCTTGTACTTCTAGCGGCTACAAAGTTGGGAAAAAGTGATCGAAGGATTAATCTGGCCCTAATTTTAGCCATTTTTGTCATGTTGCCCCCTCAGGGTTTCGCTCAAGAGCCCATCACGCATCCGTTCATCGAACAAAAGGACATCAAGTCCGAGACGTGCCTAACCTGTCATCCCGAGAAGAAGCAAGGCAAGTTTGTCCACTCCGCGGTAGGAATGGGTTGCGAGAACTGCCATCAAGCCACCTCGGAAAAGGAAAAGACCACCATCAGTCCAGTCGCCACGGGCGGTGACCTGTGCGCGATGTGTCATGAAGCCTCAAAGGACCCTGTGCTTCACGCTCCCTATAAGAACGGCCAATGCCTTATTTGTCACGATCCGCATTCCTCGGAGTTCAAGGCACAAACGCGGGCGGAGGTGAACACAATTTGCCTCGCCTGCCACGGGCTTGCGCCAGCCCAGAAAGTCATGGCAGACGTTTTCGATTCTCAGAAAATCTCGAAGGCTGACCTCGACTCCATGCCTAAAATCGAGCTTGACCGCACCCTGCGCTTCGGCCATCCCTGGGCGACTCATCCGGTTGCCCAAGTAGCCAACCCGTTGCAGCCGGGAGAAAAAATGTCTTGCTTGAGCTGCCATACTCATCATTCCTCGGCGCAACAGAACCTCATCGTTGCGGTGAAAAGACCTGGGAACATCTGCACTTCATGTCACAAAGTGATCGACGAAGAAGCGGCCAAGAAGAAGGGCACGGCAGCGCCGCAGGCGCAACAGCAGCCGCAGCAGAAGGCGGACGCAACAAAGCAGTGAGGAAGGAAGGAGAAAACATGAGGACCGGACGATTAAAGGTGAAAAGAACGCGCCTGGCCACGGCGGGCATCCTCGCGCTGCTCTGTGCAACGCCGCTTCTTGCCGGAGGGGGAAGCAAGCAAAAGCGCGCCTCTTCCGCCGATGCCCCGGCCACTCTGGTTTGGCCCCTGCCCCCGGACAAGCCGCGCGTCCGGTTCCTGGAAATGTACTCCAACAACTTCGACATCGAGCCGCGGAAAAAGCGCACCTTCGTGGACCGCATGGTGGGCAATGCCGACCCCAACAAAGTTGAGTTCTTCAGCCGGGCGTGCAGCGCGGCCATGGATTCGCGCGGGCGGATTCTGCTGACGTCGACCCAGACTGCCACTGTTTTTGTGCTGGACAAAGACAACCGCCAGGTTGTGCGGATCCGCGGTGACCGAGGGATTCCGCTCAAGACCCCCACCGGCTTGGCCGTGGACAGCCATGACAATTTCTACGTTTCTGATTCGGGGCTGCACATGGTCCTGAAGTTCGACCGCGATGGCCACTTGCTGGCCACCATCGGGCAGAATCCCGCGCTCCAGAACCCTGCATTGCTTGCCTTGGACGAAGTCCGGCGCAGGCTATTCGTGGTAGATAGCCACCTCCATCAGGTGCTTGTGTACAACCTGGACACCCTGCAAAACATCGCCACGGTGGGCAAGCGGGGTAACAAGAACGGGGAATTCAACTTTCCCGTCGGTGTAGGCGTGAACCGCGACGGATACTTTGCGGTGAGCGATACGGGAAGCTGCTCCGTCCAGATCTTCTCCCCAGATTTCAAATTCGTGCGCCGCGTCGGCGCCCAGGGTGACCGCCCAGGCTACTTTACGCGCCCCAAGGGCGTGGCCTTCGACAGCGAGGGCAACATCTGGGTGGTGGATGCCGCTTTCAACAACATCCAGATCTTTGACCCCAAAGGAAAAATTCTGATGTTCGTGGGGAGCTTCGGCAGCGCCCCGGGCACCTTCAACCTGCCCGAGGGGATTTACATTGACCAGCACGACCGCGTTTACGTCGGGGATGCGCTAAATTCCCGCGTGCAAATTTTCCAGTTTTTGGGCGGCGACCACCCGGGTTCGCTGCGAAATCCATGAGAAAGGAGGGAGGAAAGCTTTTCCAGTAATACGGAGAACCATTCTCCGGCTTGATAATACCAATTGTAGAAAGAGGTGACCATGAAGAATCTAAGAATAGTTTTATGTGCGGCGCTCCTGCTGGTGGCGGTCAGCGCCACCGGCTGGGCCCAGAACGCGAGCAAGGCAAGCATTCTCGGCTCGCCGCACGATCTCCAAAACGACGATTGGTCCGCAACGTCCGGCGGCACTGCCACCGGGATCACCACCAACACTTGTTTCTTCTGCCACATTATCCACAAGACCAACACGAACAGGTCGGGCGTTGCCACCACCGAAAGCTTAGCGCCGGGTTACATGCTGTGGAACCACCAACTTTCCTCCACAGCCAGCTACGGCGTTTACAGCAGCGACACATTTACGGCTGCGCTTGCTGCCGGCGGCGTTTCTGCCCCTACCGACCTCGGGGGCTCCAACAATATCACCTCCCCGACGGTCAGCAACCTGTGCCTGAGCTGCCACGATGGCACGATCGCAATTGCTTCATTCTACGAAGGTGGATTCGGACTTCCAGCAAGTTACTCGTATTGGAACAATGGGCACGGCAACTCCTTGGGCATGTACACTGGAATGCAGATCGACAACCTCGCCAAGACGCACCCTGTTCACTTCCAGTATACTTCCGCCCTAGGGACAGCTATCGGGATGAAGGCGCCGGCGAGCCTCAATTCGGTTGACGGGGCTGGCGCGGTACCGCTTTTTGGTAACGCGGGCTATCTGGAATGCCCGACCTGCCACGACCCGCACAATGGGTCGACGATCGTAAGTGGCACGGTTTACCCGTTCGCTCGGCTCGCACTACAGAATGCTGAGAATGCAGCTAGCGGGGGCAATTGTACCTATTGCCATACTTAAGACTCATCGGAGGAGCGCCGGCGCGTCCGGCGCCTCCTCCGGATTTTTCCGGCGGCAGAGGGCTTCTCACTCCACTTCCGCCCTCTGTTGCCGGCTGCTCCACATGATTCCGGTTTTGTTTGCACCTTTGGGAGCTCGGTAGGACGGCAACGTGCCTGTGAGCGAGCGAAGAGATGGAGAAAGCAAGACTGGCAATTCGACTGGTGACGTTTGTCTTGGCGGCCGCCGTGTCCGCCCTAGGCCAAGAGTTGGCTCCTGAACGCTGGCAATTACAAGGCATGCTGGGCGCCGACTACAGCAAGGAAACCAGCACAGAGTTATTCCTGCCTCCCAGTCCCCAAGACACTTCCGAATACTCGACCATTGCCGGCGATTTAAGCCTTCTCCTGGGCGGGTTCTTGAAAGACCCCAAATTGCTCCCTTTCAGAATTGATTTCAGCGGCGAGCACGGCTCAAACGCCGTGGCCCTGGGCGGGTATCGGGACAACGTCTACGGCTTCGGCTTCGACGCTTCTTTCCTGCCCGACCGCCCCTTCCCGTTTCATATTTTCTACCGAAAGAGTGAGTATGGGGCTCTCGGCGCCGGTTTTAATGAGAATTCAGACTTCTCCTCCTTCGGATTCGATTGGGCTGTTCGAGTCCACCGCCTACCTCACTTGGATCTCCGCTACCTCAAGCAGTCCAACAGAATACAACTGATCACTTCGCTCACTAATTCAAATTATCACTTCAGTGAGCTCGGTATCGACGCGTCGGACAAATGGAAGGGCTGGAAGTGGAACGGGGGCTTTACCGATTTCTCGAGCGCCAACAGTGCAG
>Ga0187784_10001092_pt1 | contig 21175 bp, 19 predicted proteins | sample 1015_SJ02_MP15_2_FD_132964 | JGI IMG/M metagenome (GOLD analysis project Ga0187784, IMG submission 132964) | Tropical peat soil microbial communities from peatlands in Department of Meta, Colombia - 1015_SJ02_MP15_20_MG | ecosystem: Environmental > Terrestrial > Soil > Wetlands > Peat | place...
CGAGGCCCGACATCAGCACGGCGACGCCGCTGCCAACCGAGCCGAGCACGTTCTCGGCCGGCACCTCGCAATCCGCGAAGACGAGCTCGCCGGTATCGGAGCCGCGCATGCCGAGCTTGTCGAGCTTTTGCCCCGTGGAAAATCCCTTGAACCCGTTCTCGACAATGAAGGCGGTGATGCCGCGCGGCCCGGCGTTGGGATCGGTCTTGGCATAGATCACCAGCGTCTCGGCGAGCGGTCCGTTGGTGATCCACATTTTCGAGCCGTTGAGAATGAAACGGTCGCCCTTGCGCTCGGCGCGGGTGCGCATCGAGACCACGTCCGAGCCCGCACCCGCCTCCGACATCGCCAGCGCGCCGACGTGTTCGCCGGAAATGAGCTTCGGCAGGTAGCGCTTTTTCTGCTCGGCGCTGCCGTTGCGCCGGATCTGATTGACGCAGAGGTTCGAATGCGCGCCGTAGGAGAGGCCGACCGCGCCCGAGGCGCGCGAAATCTCCTCCATGGAGACGCAATGGGCGAGATAGCCCATGCCGGCGCCGCCCCATTCCTCCTCCACGGTGATGCCGAGAAGGCCGAGCGCCCCGAGCTGCGGCCACAGCTCGCGCGGAAACCGGTTGGAGCGGTCGATTTCGGCGGCGCGCGGCGCGATCTTGTGCTGGGCAAAACTGGCGACGGTGTCGCGCAGCATGTCGACGTCGCTGCCGAGATCGAAGTCGAGGCCGGGAAGGCGGTTCGGGATCATCGCGCGCTCCGTGCCGCGGCCGCGGGGGCTGCCGAGGCGCGCGCCGACGATAGCGGCTAGCGGCGAAGCTGTCAGCGGCGGGGCGCGCCTATCCCGCCACCGTGCGCGGCGGCCGCGCCAGCGCCCGATCGATCTCGGCCGCCGGAGCGGGTCCGGCAAACAGGAAGCCCTGCATCTCGTCACAGCCCGCGAGCCGCAGCAGCACGCGCTGCTCGTCGGTCTCGACCCCTTCGGCCAGCACTTTCATGCCGAGCGCGTGGCCGAGGGCGACGATCGAGTGAATGATCGCGGCGGTGTTGCCGGAGCTCCCCAGCGAGGCGACAAAAGCGCGGTCGATCTTCAGCCGATCGAACGGAAACTTTTGCAGATAGCTCATACTCGAATAGCCGGTGCCGAAATCGTCAAGCGCAATGCTCACGCCGAGCGCGCGCAACGCTTCGAGCCGGACCTGCGTCTCCTGCGGGTCCTGGATCAGGATTCCCTCGGTCACCTCCAGCACCACGCGCGAAGAGGCGATGCCGGTCTCGGCCATGAGGGCGCCGACGAGATCGACGAGCCAGCGATCGCGAATCTGCCGCGGCGAGAGATTGACCGACACGAATATCTTCGGCCAGCGCACGCCGTCGGCGAGCGCGCGGCGAAGCGCAATCTCGCCGAGCTGCGACATCAGGCCGTTCTGCTCGGCCAGCGGAATGAAGGCCGACGGCTCGATGGCGCCGCGGGTCGGGTGGGTCCAGCGCAGCAGCGCTTCGACCCCGACGATGCCGCCGCCGTCGGCGGCGACGATCGGCTGATAGTGCACGTCGAACGCCTGCAGCGCGATCGCCGATTCGAGCTCGCGCAGCAGAAAGCGCCGCTCCGCAGCCTCGCTCTCGATCTGCGGCGCAAAGCGCCGCGCCGTGCTGTGGCCCTCGCGCTTGGCGGCACGCAAGGCGAGGCCGGCGCGCCGCGCCAACACGTCGGCGCTGGTGCCGTCCTCCGGCGCCTGCGCGAAGCCGACGCTGGCGGAGATCTGCCACATGCGGTCGAGGAAGATCGGACGGAACAGCGCGGCGCGAATGCCGTCGATGAGCTCGGTGCAGATGCGGGGATCCTCGCTCGCCACGATGACGGCGAATTCGTCCTCCTCAAAACGCCCGAATACCGCGCCCGCCGGCAAGCCGGCGCGCAGATGATCGGCGACGCTCATGAGCACCGCATCGCCGCCGGCGCGCCCGAGCGTGTCATTGACCTCGTGAAACCCGTCGAGATCGATAACGGCGAAGGCGACGATGCCGGCGCCGCGCCGCGCCAGCGCCGCATCGAGCTTCTCGAGCATGACGCGGTGATTGGGCAGCCCGGTCAGGCCGTCTTCGCTGGTCAACCGGCGCACTGTTTCGGTCGCGCGATCGAGCGCACGCGCGAGGCGTTGCGCGGCGCGTGCGGCGACAAACGCACTGAGCGCAAGCGCGGCTGCAACCGCGGCGGCGAGGGTCCATAGCCGGTTCATGGCGCGAACGAGCGCGCGGTCGCTGACCCAGCTGAACCAGCCGACGATGCGGCCGCGGGAGTCGATGAGCGACTGCACCTCACGCTGGGCGTCGCCGGCCGGGTCGGAATCGAAGCGCAGCCCCTTGAGGCCGGCGCGCCGCTCGATGAGCCGCAATTCGGAATCGCCGATCCGGTCAACGTCGCCGGAGACGGCGCGAAACTCCTCCAGCGCCTGGCGCAGCGCCACTTGCCGCTCGACTTCGCGCCGGCTGTCGTCGAACTGGGTGACCGCAAAACCGATGCCGGCGCAAATGAGCATCGCGCCGGCGAGGATCATGAGCCACGGCGAGGCAACGCGGACGATGCGCGTCCCTGTGCCGCCGTGCACAGCCGGGAACGTCGGCTCATGCACAGGCCGCCGGTGTGCCGCCCGCCATTTTCGGGGTGCCGCAGCGGCCTGCATCACTCACGCCCCATCGGAAACTCAACTCGCCGCCCCGCAGGCTAGGTGTCCATGATTAACGTCAAGGAAAGAGCCCGGTTTGCTCAAGCGCATTCGTGGGCTCGGGCCCGCCACATATCGTTAATACGCCGTTAATCTTGGGTGCGCGTATATTCGAGGGCGAGGGGGTGGGTTGTGGTCCCGGCGGATAATGTGGCTTCCGGGTGCCCCGGGGGCGTAGCATGGGTAAGCTTCAAGCGTCGGTTGCCTTCATCTTGGCCGCGGCTCTGGCGGCGGTCGGCGCGGTTACCGCCGCGACACCCGCACGCGCGCAGGATTGTCCGGGAAATCCGGATGCGCTCGGCACGAGCCGCGTGCTGGTGCTCGATGGCAACGAACCGGCGCGGATCGGGGTGATGCAATATCCGGATTCGCTGCCGCTCGCCGACAAGGAAGTCGTCCTGACCTTCGACGACGGGCCGCTGCCGCGCTACACCGACCAGGTTCTGGACATCCTCGCTGCGCAATGCGTCAAGGCGACGTTCTTCATGGTCGGTCGCATGGCCCACGAGTACCCTGCCACGGCGCGGCGCGTCTACGAGGCCGGGCACACGGTCGGCACGCACAGCGAGGATCATCCGTCGCGGTTCGGAAATCTGCCGATCGAGAGGATGCGGCGCGAGATCGATCGCGGCATCGCCGACGTCGGTGCGGCGCTCGGCGATCCGCGGGATCTGGCGCCTTTCTTTCGCGTCCCCGGTCTCGCCCGCAGCGACACCGTCGAGCGCGAGCTTGCCGCGCGTTCGCTCGTCGTCTTCAGCAGCGATACCGTGGCTGATGATTGGCACCATCGCATCAAACCCGGCCAGATCATCGCGCGCGCCATGAGCCGGCTGGAGAAACGGGGCAAGGGAATCCTGCTCCTCCACGACATTCATCCGGTGACGGTCGCAGCTCTGCCGGGGCTGCTGCACGCTTTGAAGGAACAGGGATTTCACCTCGTGCACATGATGGCCGGCGAGCAGCCCGGCCGTATCGAAACCGCCGAGCAGCGGACATCGGCTTCGACTGAGGCGACGCGGCCTGGCGCCAGCGCCGGCACGCCGCCCGATCGCATCGCGTTGCCCTTGCCCGACATTGCCGCCTTCGATGCCGGCTATCGGCCAGAACAGGGCCTGACGGGCGTGGATGCCTCGGACGCCGCAAAACCGCCGGCGCCGAATATGCGCGACCTCGGTATCCTGCTCGGCGGCCTGGAGGCCAGCGAGGTGTCTGGATCGCGCTCGAACCTCGCCGCGACCGAGTTGAGCCCGACCGCCCCCACGCCATCCCGAAACTGACCGGAATCGGCCTGCCGCCGGCTCGGTTGCACATGGTGACGGCGCCGCGATACGCTTCGGCGCTGACCATGCTCGAGCGAAAGCGCTGCCCAAAATCATGACCCGCACCACCGAGCCGGACCGACGCCTATCGTGGCGGCTGCGCGTGGTCCTGGTCGCGGCTTTAGTATCGGCCGCGGCGCCCGCGCTGGCGGCCGACGGGATTCGCATCGCCGCGCAGAAGACCGGCACGCTCGCCTGGGAGCTGGACGTCCTGCGCGAGCACGGGCTCGACCGCGAGGCCGACCTCGCCATCGAGATCACCGAACTCGCCAGCACCGAGGCCGGCAAGATTGCGCTCAAGGGCGGCTCGGCCGACATGATCGTCTCCGACTGGCTGTGGGTCGCGCGCGAGCGCGCTCTCGGCGACAATCTCGTCTTCTATCCGTATTCGAGCGCGCTCGGCGCGGTGATGGTTCCTGGAAATTCGCCGATCCGGGACATCGCCGACCTCAAGGGCAAGACCATCGGCGTCGCCGGCGGGCCGCTCGACAAGAGCTGGCTGCTGCTGCAAGCGGCGGCGCAACAGTCGGGCCTCGATCTGAAAACGCAGGCGCAGATCGCCTATGGCGCGCCGCCGCTGCTCAGCCAAAAGGCGCTGCAGGGCGAGACCGACGCCACACTGACGTTCTGGAATTTTTGCGCCGAACTCGAGGCCAAGGGCATGCGGCGTGTCGTCTCGATCACGGATCTCGTCAAACGTTTTGGTGCTGCCGGGCCGGTCGCGATGATCGGCTACGTGTTCGATGGCGGCTGGGCGCGCGGCAAGGCGGCGCTGCTCGATCGTTTTTTCGCCGCCGCGCGCAAGGCGAGGCAGACTCTCGCCGATACGCCTGAGGAATGGCGGCGCCTCGCGCCACGCCTCGGCGTGACCGAGGCCGATGCGCTCGGCGTCTACCGGACCCGCTATTCGGAGGGGATTCCGCGGCGGCCGATCGCCGACGAGGCGGCCGACGCGCAGACGCTCTACCGCGTGCTCGCCCGGATCGGCGGCGTCGATCTCGTCGGACCGGCGCCTGAGCTCGATCCCGGCACGTTCTACAAAGCGGGACCGGGCGAATGAATTTCGCGCTGCGCGTCGCCTCGATCGCGCTGTTGCTGGCGGCATGGTTTGCCGGCTCGCACGCGATCGGCGCGCGCCTGTTGCCGGATCCGCAGGCGGTCGGGCTGGCCATCGTCCACGAAGCGCGCTCCGGGGCGCTCGCCTTCAATCTCGGCGTCACGCTGGCGCGCGTCGCGGCTTCGTTTGCGATTGCGATGACGCTCGGCACCGTGCTCGGGCTGGCGATGGGCCGCTTCCCCTTTTTCGATTGCCTGGCGGACCCCTGGCTCGTGGTGCTGCTCAATCTGCCGGCGCTGGTGATCATCGTGCTGGCCTATATCTGGGCCGGACTGACCGAGACCGCGGCGATCGCCGCGGTCGCGCTCAACAAGCTGCCGATCGCGACCGTTACCGTGCGCGAGGGCGCCCGCGCGCTCGACGGCATGCTCGACGAGATGGCGACGGTGTTCCGCATGGGGATGTGGGCCAGGCTGCGTCATGTCGTCTTGCCGCAGCTCGCGCCCTACATCGCCGCGGCGGCACGCGCCGGCCTGTCGCTCGTTTGGAAGATCGTGCTGATCGTCGAATTGCTCGGCCGGCCGAATGGCGTCGGCTTTCAGATCGGCGTTGCGTTCCAGCTATTCGACGTGACGCGGATCTTGGCCTATGCTCTGGCCTTCGTCGTTGTGATGCTCGCCGTCGAAACCTTCCTGGTGCAGCCGCTTGAACGACATGTTTCCCGCTGGCGTACCAGGCCGGCTTGATGTTCATATCAAGCGTAAGTTCTATCACGCGGCTTCCGGCGGCCGGCTGCACGTGCTTGGCGAGCTTTCGATTGCACTGGCGAACGGCGAGGTCGCGGCCATCGTCGGCCCCTCGGGATGCGGCAAGACGACGCTGCTGCGCATCATTGTCGGCCTCGATCATGATTTCGAAGGTAGCGTAACGCTGCCGGCGCACGGCCGGCTGGGCGTGGTTTTTCAGGAACCGCGGCTATTGCCTTGGCGCACCGTCGAGCAGAATCTGCGGCTGGTGGCGCCGCAGGCGAGCGACGCGGCGCTCGACGCCCTGTTCGCGACGCTCGGCCTCGCCGAGCACCGCCGCCACTATCCCGGCGAGCTCTCGCTCGGGCTTGCCCGCCGGGTCGCCTTAGCGCGCGCGTTCGCGGTCGAGCCGGAGCTTCTTGTGCTCGATGAGCCGTTCGTCTCGCTCGACGCCGCGCTCGCGGCGCGCCTGCGCGCCGAGCTCGTCGAGCTGGTCTCGCGTCGCCCGGTGACGACGCTCCTCGTCACCCACGACATCGAGGAGGCGATCGGCCTCGCCGATCGGGTGTTGCTGCTCTCGGCCTCGCCGGCGCGCCTGCTCGGCGATTTTCCGATCGAGCGTCCGCGCGTTGCCCGCACCGCAGACCAAGTGGAGTCGATCCGCGCCGCGATCGAGCGCAAGATCGCGCAGGGTTAGCTCTCTCGCGGCGACGCGCCGCGCCTATGGCTTGGCGGGCAGACTCTGCTCGACGCCGTAGCTCGCATAGATGCTATGGACGACGCCATCCGCCAGCATGTGATCAAGCGCGGTATTGATCGCCTGCACCAGCGCGTCGTCGGCCTTGCGGATGCCGACCGCCACCTCCCAGCGCAGTTCGGGCATGGTGTCGTAATCGTGCACCAGCCGGAGCGGGGCGTCCTTGTGGGTGATGTTGTAATACCCGATGGTCGATGGCGTCGCGAGCGCGACGTCGATCTCGCCCTTGCCGAGCGCATCGAGCATCTCATCCTCGAAGGTGAACGGAATGGTCGCCAGCCCTTTCTGGCCGAGTTTGACGCTGGCGAGCGATCCGACGATCGCGCCGACCCGCTGGCCCTTCTTGAGATCGCCGAAACCGTTGATGCCTTCGGTCCCCGGGCGCAGCGCAATCGCTACGCCGCTGACGGTGTAGGGCTTGGAGAGCCGAAGATGGGCATCCTCCGCCGTCTCCCGATCGACGATCGAGTCGAACAGGATGTCGCAATCGACCCGCGCCACATGGACCGGGAATATCACCCATCCGACTTCCAAGGCGACGCCGAGCTCCTTGGCGAGCGCCTCGCCGAGCTCGAGCTCGAAGCCGCGCCGGTCGCCCTTCTTGCTTGAGAATGGCAGCGCGTCCGGATTGGCGCAGACCATCAGTCTGCCACGCTGCTTGATGGCGTCGAGCGTGCGGGCATCGGCGGATGAGGTAACGGCCGCCGCCGAAAGCGCGGTTGCCGCGAGAGCCGTTGCCGCGAGCGCGCGCGGCAAAAGACCCGGCAGGCGTTTGGCGAAGGTCACGGCTTGGTCTCCGGTTTGAGGCTACGGATATAAACGAGCAGCGCCTGGAAGTCAGGCCCGGTCAACGCCGTGCCGAAGGCCGGCATCTTGCCCTCCGAACCGGTGGCGATGCGGGTCCGGATAAAATTGTCGTCGCGTTGCGAATTCATCAATTGCGGGCATTTTCCGCCCTGGCGGCCGCCATCCTCGTGACACCAGCCGCAGCCATAGCTGATGAACAAGCTCTTGCCGCGCGCGATCTGCGCGGCGGCGTCGGTCGGACCGGCCGGCGCCGCCGTCTCGGCAGCGCCCGCCGCCGAGAAGCCGGCTCCATGGCCGCAGCAAGCGGCGGCTAGAAGGATCGCGCCGGCGGCATTCATCCATTGCTTGATCATGTCGGTCTTGCTCGCCGATTGGCGCTGTTGCGCTTCAATGCTGAGGCGACGCGCCGCAATCGGCGTCGGAGGCCGGGGCGCCATCGCGGCTAGCGCAAGCCGGGAGCATTCCGGCTTGCGCCGCTGCAACAACGCGGAAGCCGCGGAGATCCGAGGCTTCCTTTAAGCCTCAGGGCAGCTTACTCCAGCGTGTAGACGATCAACGCGCCGGTGTTCTGCTCCATGTACTTGTACGGAGCGCCGAACATATCCGGATAGCCCTCGCTGACCATGCTGGGGAATCCGGTCACGGTGGCGATGTATTGCTTGCCGTTGATCTCGTAGCTGATGATACCGCCATTGTGGAGATTGCCGTCATTGGCCTTCCACAAATCCTTGCCGGTCTTCGCATCGAGAGCATGCAGCCAGCCGCGGGTGTCGGGCACAAACACGAGCCCGCCCGCCGTCGACAGCAAGCTCGCCAGTGGCGGCTCGGGGAAGTCTACCGACCAGGCGACCTTGCCGGTGATCGGATCGCGGGCATCGACGTGGCCGTGCATCTTGCCGCCCGGCGGGTCGGTGAACTTGAAGGTCGCGCCGATATTGAGCTGCGCGGCCGGCTCGGTCACCGGTTGGGTCTTGACGATCTCAAGGTCCATGCACCACTCGTTGACGACCTTGTAGTAAAGGCCGGTCTGCGGGTCGTAGGTGCCGGAGTTGAAGCTGATTCCGCCGGCAATCGCCGGGCAGAGATTCGTCTGCTTGCCCTCCGTCATGTCGCGACGGCCCTGCAGCTCGCCCGTTTTCGGGTCGATATTCTTCACGAAGTTGCTGGCCTTGACGACGTTGTAGACGTTCTCGAGCTTTCCATTGGCGCGGTCATACACGAAGATGTAGCCGCTCTTGTTGGGATGAACGTAGTATTTCTTGCCGTCACGGTCGATCTGCACGAACTCGCCGACCGCGCTGTCGAAGTCCCAGTTATCGTGCGGCAGCTCCTGATGATAGAACTTGAGCTTGCCGGTATCGGGATCGAGCGCAATGACCGAGGTGGTGTAGAGATTGTCGCCCGGACGCGGACCTTCGGTCTTCCAGTTCGATCCGGACCAGTCGTAGAGCGGCGCCGGATTGGCGGTGCCCCACCACACCGTATTGGTCTCCTCGTCGTAGGTGCCCGGCATCCAGCCGCCGCCACCGCCCGTGCGCCAGGTCTCGTTGCCCCAGGTCTGCTGCGCCTCAGGCGTGCCCGCGACGGTGTCGAATTCCCAAACCTTCTCGCCGGTCTTGGCGTTGACGGCGAAAATCGGGCCGCGATAGGGCCACTCGCCGCCCTGGCAGCCGATGATCACCTTGTCCTTGACCAAAAGCGGCGCGCCGGTGAATCCGACGGTGAGCTTTTGTGAATTAACCAGCTTGGTGTCCCAAGCCGGCTGGCCGGTCTTCATGTCGACCGCGATCAATCGTCCGTCGACGGTACCGACATAGAGCAGGCCGTTGCCCATCGCCATGCCGCGATTGTACGGCGAGTGGGTCTGGCGCGCGACGGTCTCCTCGTCGAGCTTCGGAATATACGACCACAGGATCTCGCCGGTATCGCCCTTGACGGCGAACACCTTGCTGTAGGAGCCCGAATAGTAGAGGACTCCGTCCTTCTCCAGCGGCGTCGTCTCGAGGCCGCGCGTCGAGCGGCCCACCTGCTCGATGAACGCCACTTTCAATTTGCCGACGTTCTCGGTGTTGATCTGCTTGAGCGGACTGTAGTTCCAGTCCTTGTAGCTGCCGTGGAAAGTCTCCCAGTCCTTGCCGGGCTCGGCCAGCGATTTGGAGTCTTGCGCGTAGGCGGTCGCGGTCAGCGCCGTGAGTAGGGTCGCCGCGGCTGCGCTCGTCATCAATCTTGCTCGAAGATTCATCTGCACTCTCCTCCCTTGGATCAGTTCGGTTCGGCCGTTGCCAATTGGCGAACAGCCGCTGGCAGCTAACGGCAGCCGCCGGATGCGCTGCGACTGCGCCCATCGGCGCCGCTAGCCGTCCGCACCGTCGTCACGGCGCGCTCGGCGAGTCCAATCGAACGTTGAGATGGTTTTCGATCGGCTGGGGCTGGTGTCGCACCTCCCTCATTGGCGGCCCATTGCGGTCTTTTTTGGCCGTTTGCGCCGCTACGTCGTCCAGCACCAGCGTGTTGAAGGTACGAAACTCCGGCGACGTGTCAAGCGGGGCGCGAGCACCCTGCCCTGTTCGCCCGGCGGCGGGCTTTTTGGCCGCAGACATGGGAACAACAGCTTGGCTGAGACAATTTCACCGCCGTCCAAATAAGGGACTGGGATCTTTTGAAGGATCAACGGGCAAGTGTCGAATACGTAGGAAGAATACGTAGGAAACTGTCACTGGTGCGGTCGAGAGGACTCGAACCTCCACGGGTTGCCCCGCTAGCACCTCAAGCTAGTGCGTCTACCAATTCCGCCACGACCGCATGTGGGGTGAGCGCGCCGCCAAATGACGCGGGATGCGGATGTAACAGTTCGCCTATGCGCGGACAAGGCCCGGGTTTTGGGCTTCCTCAGGCGGCGTCGGGTGTGCGCGGCAGGAGTTTTTTGACCTCGACCGCGATGCGGTTGCCGCTGACGATCACGGTCCCCTTTGCCACCGGCAGGTTGTTGGCGAGGATGCGAACCTCGTCCTCCTCGGAGGCGTCGAGCTCGATGATGGCGCCGCGGCCGAGCCGCAGCACCTGATGAATCGGCATGGCGGTCCGGCCCAGGACCACCGCGATGTCCACCGAGACTTTGTTAAGCGATGCCAAGACGTCCCCGCGCGGTTTTGTCGGTGCAGATTCAGTGCCATATTGTTTGAGCACGCCATGGTTACGAGGTGGTTAACACGCGCCGCGACCCGACCATCGGCCTCCTTCCGCCGCCCGGCTCGCCGCCGGCGCAATGGCTCGTCAGCGACGGCCTCGTCGACTATCAGAACGCGCTCGGCATCATGACCGCGCGCGCGGCGGCGATTGCGCGGGGAGAATCAGACGAGCTCATCTGGCTCCTCGAGCATCCGCCCCTTTATACGGCCGGCACGTCATCGCGGCCGCAGGAGCTGATCGAGGCGCGTTTTCCGGTGCACGTCACCGGTCGCGGCGGCCAATTCACCTATCACGGCCCGGGCCAGCGGGTCGGCTATGTCATGCTCGACCTCAAGCGCCGCGCGCCGGACGTGCGCCGCTTCGTCGCCACCGTCGAGGAATGGATCATCCGCGCGCTCGCGCGCTTGGCGGTACGCGGCGAGCGCCGCGACGACCGCATCGGGGTGTGGGTGCGGCGGCCGGACCAGGGCGCCGACCGCGAGGACAAGATCGCCGCCATCGGCATTCGCATCGAGCGTTGGGTGACGTTGCACGGCTTTGCGCTCAATGTCGCGCCGGAGCTGTCGCATTTCTCCGGCATCGTGCCTTGCGGCGTCTCCGATCAGCGCTACGGCATCACCTCGCTGGCTGATCTCGGCCGGCCCAGGTCGATGGCGGAGGTCGATCGGGCGCTGCGCGCCGAGTTTGAACCGTTATTTGGCGCGACGGCCGAGGCTCAGGCGTTCGCCAGCACCGAGAACAGCTCGCCGGGGCGACGCAGCGCCAGGTCCTCGGCCGTTCCATCGCGCTGATTGAGCGCCTCGACCCGCGAGCCCGGCGGGCCCAGCCGACAGGCCTCGACGATAGTGAGGACGAGTTCTTCCGGTCCGGCAAACAGGGCCTCGACTGCGCCGTCGCGGCGGTTGCGCACCCAGCCTTCGAGCCCGTGCTCGAGCGCGGTGATTTCGGCCCAGGCGCGAAAGCCGACGCCCTGTACGCGGCCCCGGATGGTCACATGGACCATTATGTCCATCCAAACTCTCCGAGCTTGCGCGCCCCGGCGCCCGCCGAGCGCGCCGGCAGCCATTGCTGCAAGGACGCGACGTAGTCGGACGGCAATTCCCACTCGCGCGCCGCGGCGGCGACAAGCTCGACATAGCCGGACCTCGCCCGGCCGATGCCGCATGGTCGCGCCAGATAAACGAGCGCCGTCTGGTGACGTCCGGCCTGTTGCACCGGCAGCGTCTCGGCGCGGTAAAGTCCGCCGGCGATGTTTTCCCAGGCGTCGAGACCGACGCGGTCGCGCGCGGTGAGCCGCCAAAGCACGCCATGAACCGCGGCCCCGCGCGTCGGCTCGACCGAGGCATAGCCGTCTGCGGTGATGACGAAGCGGTAATGCGCGAGGAGCGCTGTGCCGATCGGTTCCGCGGCGGGCGCATGCTTGCGCATGACCGCGCGGCTCATATTCGCGCCATAGGCGAAGTGCAGCATTATTGCCGCGCTCCCGCGCTCGGCTGCATCGCCGCCCACAGCGAGAACAGGATGGCGACGGCGAGCGGCACCACCGCCATCGCCACTAAAACCGCGACGATCAGCCAGGAGACATCGTAGTGCGGAGAGCCAAGGAGCGAGGCAATGATCGAGGCGAGCAGCAGCAACCCTAGTGCACTCGCCGCATTCGGGTCCGGCACTTCGCCAGCGGTGTTGAAGAATGACGCGGCGACGATGATGAGGAGCACGAGCGAAAGGACATAAAGGAGCCCGATGCCGGCCGCGAGCCCGGCACCGCGGCCGGCGTCGTGCATGCGCCGGGCGTGCAGCGCATACCAGATCCAGATCAGCAGCGCCTGAACGGCAACGAACGGCCACAGGCCGGCGCGCGCAATGACGTCCGGCGTCGTTAGCCAATGCGAGGCGGCGCCGGCGCCATAGCCGACGATGACGGCAAAGATGAAACCCTGCGGCGGCAGCCGCCCCGACGGTGAGAACAGAAAGCGCAGCGCTTGCATATTGGTCGGCTCCGGCGACGCCGGCCCTGCTCAGGCAAACTCCATGATCACCGCGTCGACTGCGACGCTGTCGCCCGGCTTGACTCGGATCGCCTTGATGTTGCCGTCGCGCTCGGCGCGAAGAATATTCTCCATTTTCATCGCCTCGACGACTGCGAGCGTCTCGCCGGCCTTGATCTCTTGGCCCTCGGCGACGGCGATCGAAACGACGAGGCCCGGCATCGGGCTGCGCAACGATTTGCCGGTGTCGGAGAGCGCTTTCGCCGGCATCAGGCGCGCATAGCGCGCCTCGCGCTCGGTGTAGACGAATGCTTTTACCTCGACGCCGCGATAGGCGAGCTCGAAACCGTTTGGAACCGTGCGCACATGGACGGCAACGTCGGCGCCGTCGAGAGTCCCGGCCCAGACCGGCACACCCGGGACCCAGCGCGAGCAGAGCAAATGGCGATTGCCATCTTCGAACAGCACCGCAATCGCCTGGCCCTCGCGTTCGACGTCGGCATGCAACACACCGGTGCCGAGCCAGATCGCGCGCCGGCGTTCGCGCGTGAGCGTGCTGTTGAGCTGCCCGGAGATACGGCGCTTGCGCTCGCCAAGCACGTGATCGATCGCCGCGGCGACCGCAGCGATGGTGCGCGCGACCTGCCCGGTCGGCGGCGTGCGCTCGAACCCGCGGGGAAATTCCTCGGCGATGAAGGCGGTCGAAAGCTTGCTGGCGCGCCAGCGCGGGTGCTGCATGATCGCGGCGAGAAACGGAATATTGTGGCGGATGCCCTCGATGGTGAAGGCGTCGAGCGCATGGGCCTGGGCGTCGATCGCCGCCCCCCGTGTCTTGGCGTGGGTGACGAGCTTGGCGATCATCGGATCGTAATAGACCGAGATTTCGCCGCCCTCGAACACGCCGGTGTCGTTCCGCACGGTCACGCCGTCATGCTCGCCTTCGGCCGGCGGGCGGTAGCGCACCAGCCGGCCGATCGAGGGGGCGAAGTTACGATACGGATCCTCGGCATAGACCCGGCTCTCGACCGCCCAGCCTTCGAGCTTGATGTCGCGCTGTTTGAAAAGAAGCGGCTCGCCGGCGGCGATGCGGATCATCTGCTCGACGAGGTCGATGCCGGTGACGAGCTCGGTTACCGGATGCTCGACCTGCAGCCGCGTGTTCATCTCAAGAAAGAAGAAGCTGCGGTCCTGCCCGGCGACGAATTCGACGGTGCCGGCGCTGTCGTAGCCGACGGCCTTGGCGAGCGCGACCGCCTGCTCGCCCATCGTCGCGCGCGTCTTGGCGTCCAGGAGCGGGCTCGGCGCCTCCTCGATGACTTTCTGGTTGCGGCGCTGGATCGAGCATTCGCGCTCGCCGAGATGAATGATGTTGCCGTGCTTGTCGCCCAGCACCTGGATTTCGACGTGGCGCGGATCGGTGATGAATTTCTCGATGAAGACGCGGTCATCGCCGAAGCTCGATTTCGCCTCGGAGCGGGCCCGGGCAAAATTCTCCGCGACCTCCGCCTTGCTGAAGGCGATGCGCATACCCTTGCCGCCGCCGCCGGCAGACGCCTTGATCATCACCGGGTAGCCGATCTTTTCGGCAATGGCGATCGCCTCGTCGTGATCCTCGATCACGCCGAGATGGCCCGGCACGGTCGAGACCTTGGCGCGGGCCGCGGCCTTCTTTGATTCGATCTTGTCGCCCATGGCGGCGATCGCCTTGGCGTTCGGCCCGATGAAGACGATGCCGGCCTTGGCGAGCGCCTCGGCAAAGGCGGCGCGCTCGGAGAGGAAGCCGTAGCCGGGATGCACCGCCTCGGCGCCGATCGACTTGCAGGCGGCAAGGATGTTGTCGATGACCAGGTAGCTTTGCGCCGCCGGCGGCGGACCGATCGCGACCGCGATGTCGGCCATCTCGACGTGGAGCGCGTCGCGGTCGGCTTCGGAAAAAACCGCGACGGTTTTGATCCCCATCCGGCGCGCGGTCTTGATGATCCGGCAGGCGATCTCGCCGCGATTGGCAATCAGGATTCGCTTGAACATTCCGGTCACTAGCCCGCAAGCCGGCGCTCTGGCTTAGCGGTGTCGCCGCAACGGAGTCAATGCGGGAGGCACATGCTCGGCGCCGTCAATGCCGCCAATAAAGCGACGCCAGCAGGGCGGCCGCAAGAAGCGCCGCCGCGCCCTGCCAGAATTGCACTGGATAGCGTTGATAGAGTGTCGGCGGCTGATGCACCTCAAGCGGCGCGCGCACCGGCCCGGTCTCCATCTCGAGGGCGAACTCGTTCATGTCGTGAAAGCGCTCGGCCGGATCGACGGCGATGGCGCGCCCGAGCGCGGCCTGAAGCCAGGCCGGCAGATCGGGACGCAGCTCGGCGAGCGGCACCGGCCGGCTGCGCCGCGGCGGGCTGACGGCGTCGAGATTGCCGTAGGGAAACTCGCCGGTGAAGGCGCGAAACATGGTGACGCCGAGCGCGTACATGTCGGTCGCCTCGTTGCCGGGCTCGCCGGTGAACATCTCCGGCGCCATATAGGCGGCGGTCCCCGGGATATCCTCAGGCGGGAAGTCCTCGAGCCCGGGCACGCGTACCACGCCGAGATCGATCAGCTTGAGCGAGCCGTTGTTCTCCAGGATCACATTGTCCGGCTTGATGTCGCGATGGATGATGCCGGCGCGGTGCAGCGTGGCGATGCCGCGCGCGAGCTTGATGGCGATGTTGCGTCCCTCCTCCAATCCCATCAGCGGCCGGCGCGCAATCCGCGTCGCCAGGAGCTCGCCCTGATAGAGGGGCATCACCGTATAGAGGCAGGTCTGCCGCCCGGGAGGCAGCTCGATGACGCGGCCGATCCAGGGACTATTCACGCGCGCGCCGACCCAGGCCTCGCGCACGAACGCGGCGTGGTAGGTGGCGACCGTCGCGACCTGGGGCTTCGGGAACTTCAACACCACCTCGCCGCCTTCGACCTCATCGACCGCGCCGAACAAACGGCTGTAGCGGCCGTCCGACACCAGCACCTTGAGGACGAAGCCATCGACCGTCTCGCCGTCGACCGGCACCGGGATCAACGGAAGCTGCATGATGGCGGCGCCGATATCGGCGGATTCCGCGGTGGGGAGCTCGACGACGTCGAGCACCAAGGCGGTGCTGTTGTCGGTCGACCCGGCATCGAGCGCGGCCGCAACCAGCGCCCGCGCGGAATCGTCGGAGGCCGAGCGCCCGCGCAGGATGTCGGCGATCGCCTCCGGCCGCAGCACCACATAGACGCCGTCGCTGCAGAGGAGGAAGCGGTCGTGCAGCGCGACCGGCTGGGCACCGTAGTCGAGCCGCACTTCGGTCTCGACGCCGAGCGCCCGGTTGAGGATGTTGGAGCGCCCGGTGCCGTCCTCGCGCACATGATCGATGGTGAGGCAAGCGAGGCGGTCGCCGCGCAGCCGATAGGCGCGCGTATCGCCGACATGCAGCACATGCGCGACGCGCCCGCGCAACACCAGCGCGGTGAAGGTGCACCCCATTCCGGCGAGCTCCGGGTCGCGCCGGCTCTGGGAATTGATCCAACCATTGAGCGAGCTGATGACGGTCGCCGCCGCGCGGCGCACCTCCATCGTCTCCGGCAGGTCGCAAAATCCGTCGAGAAAGCCGCGCACCGCGGTCTCGGCGGCAACCCGGCCGCCCTTGGCGCTGCCGATGCCGTCGGCGATCGCCGCGACCACATCCCGGCGCGGGCGCGGCAGCTCCCAGCCGAAAACGGCGCCGGCGAAATCCTCGTTGCGCGGGCGCGGTCCGGTCTCCGAAGCGAAGCCGACGCTGGCTTTGACGCCGGAAAGGCGTTCAGCCATCTCGGCGGCCCCGATCGATCCGGATTATGGCTGCCGCGGCCTTAATTCTCCAACTTGCAGTGATCATAGAGAAAATTGCCGCCGGTGGCCGAGGCGAGGGTGACGGTGAGATTTCCGGATTTGCGATCAAGCCTATAATACCAGCCATCATTAGCGTCGCGCCATGAGATTTCGGTGTCGCTGATGCTGGCGGGATTGGAGTCGACCGTGCGGCGGTCGTAATCGATCTTGATCTGCCAACTCGCGCCGCTGGAGAGGTTGGTGCAGGTCAGCGCGGTCGCGCCGCGTGCCGCTTCGGCGTGGGCGGCGGCTATCCCGATCCCCGACATCGCCGCTCCCAGTATGAGCAGCCGCATCCGAACCATGAACGAGAAGCCCATCATGTGTCTGCCTATTTTTTTATCAACCTGCGGACCTTCTAATCATCGCATAGAGGGTGATCCACAACCTTCATGAGAAAATCCGCCCGATTGGCTGGCATAAGTCTTGCCACATTACTTAATTGGCTTGGCCCATCTGCCGGAGGCGCGCAGAGGGCACCTGTCTGGGGGAAGCAAATGGCACTCGTACCATCACCACGGTGGCTAGATACTGGAGATAACGCCTGGCAATTGGCGGCCGCAACTTTCGTCGGCCTGCAGAGCATTCCCGGGCTGACCATTCTTTACGGCGGCATTGTCAAAAAGAAATGGGCGATCAATTCGGCATTCATGTCGATGTACGCCTTCGCTTCGGTGCTGATCGTCTGGGTCCTCTTTGATTACAACATGGCATTTGGACCGCAATGGTTCCCATTCCTCGGCACACCTAGTTTGGCGACATCTGCCGTCTTTACGACCGGCCAGGCAACGATCCCGGCTGCGGCCGCCGGCATTCCTCCCATGGCCTTCCCGATGGCGACACTCATTTTTTTCCAATTCGTGTTCGCCGCCATCACCGTCATCATCCTTGCCGGTTCGGTGCTCGGCCGCATGAACTTCACGGCTTGGATGATCTTCTGCCCGGTGTGGATGACCCTCGTCTACACGGTGGGCGCGTTCAGCCTGTGGGGCGGCGGCTGGCTCGCCGGCATGGGCGTGGCGGACTTCTCGGGCGGCTATGTGATCCATCTCGCCGCCGGCACGTCAGGCTTCGTCGCCGCCTGGGTGGTCGGCCCGAGGCTGCAGGCCGATCGCGACCATTTCCCGCCCAACAGCCTGTTGATCACGCTCGCCGGCGCCGGCGTCCTTTGGCTCGGCTGGAACGGTTTCAACGGCGGTGACCCCTACTTCGCCAACGCCGACGCGGGCGCCGCGGTGCTCAACACCAATACCGCCACCGCTGCGGCTCTTCTCGTCTGGACGCTTTTGGACAAGATGGCCTACGGCAAGCCGTCGGTGCTCGGCGCAGTCAATGGCATGATCGCGGGCCTGGTCGGCATCACGCCCGCCGCCGGTTACGTCGACGGCTGGGGCGCGATCGCCATCGGCGTCGTCGCCGGCATCATCCCGTGGCTGAGCATGAACAAGCTGCAAAAGATGAGCTTCATGTCCAAGGTCGACGATACGCTCAGCGTATTCTCCACGCACGGCGTCGCCGGGCTCATGGGCGGCTTGATGACCGGCATCATGGCCAATCCGGCCATGCTGCAATACATCGGCACCGACAAGGAAGCGCCCGGCATCAACGTGACCGGTCTCCTCTATGGCAACCCCGGCCAGGTTCTGCTGCAGCTCGAGGGTGCCGCTTTCATCATCGTGTACAACGCTATCGCGACCTACATCATCCTCAAGGTCATCTCCTTCATCGTGCCGCTGCGCATGGATGAGGCGACGCTGAAGGTCGGCGACGACGCGGTACACGGCGAAACTGCCTATGCGATCGGCACGGAGGGCGAGTAATCGCCCTCCGCCTACGAAGCACAGAAGCTTCTTAAGACTGATCGAATGTAGGCGGCCCCAGCCATTGCGGGGCCGCCTTTTTGTTGCATCCGCCTGAGGCGTCCGGCCGCGCCATGGCGAGCCCGGCTCCCCTCTGCTAGCCTCGCCGCGACGGATTGCGGGCGGTCGCGTTGGTCACGCCTGCGTCACGCGGCGTGTTCAGAAGATCGTCGCCCTCCGGAATCTTTCATGCCACGGCTCGCCGTCGCCACGCTGATCCTCACCGCCGCTTTGTCGCCGGCAGCATCGGCGCAAGCGCCGGCATCGCGGCCGCACAATGTGGTGCTTTTTGTCGCCGACGGGCTGCGTTTCCGCTCGGTCGATGACAGCACCGCCCCGACCATGGCAGCCCTGGCGCGCGATGGCGTGAGCCTGCGCAACAGCCATTCGCTGTTCCCAACCTTCACAACCGCCAACGCCTCCGCCATGGCGACCGGCCATATGCTTGGCGACACCGGCGATTTCTCCAACACGATCTATGCCGGCTTCCAGGTGCCGGGCGCCGGCAAGAGCGTGACGCCTTTTCTGGAAAGCGACCCGGTGCTCGGCGACGTCGACGAGCATTTCTTCGGCGACTATCTCGACGAAGCCACCATTCTCAAGCTCGCCCGCGGCAAGGGCTACAGCACCGCGGCGATCGGCAAGGTCGGCCCGACCCTGATCTTCGATCACACCGAGCGCACCGGCACGCAGACGATCATTGTTGACGATTCAACCGGCAGCCCCAAAGGCATCCCGCTGTCGGCGGAAATGATCGAACGGCTCAAGGTGGCCGACTTGCCGGCGGCGCCGCCGCCGCGCGGCGCCAACGCAAACTACGCGGGCACGCAGGTCGCCAATGTGGTGCAGCAGGATTATCTCACAGCGGTGACCACGCGAGCGATCTTGCCGCTGTTCAAAGAGCGCGACCGGCCGTTCGTCCTGGTGTTCTGGTCGCGCGATCCGGACGGCACCCAGCACTATCAGGGCGACAGCCTCAACGCGCTCGTTCCGGGCATCAACGGCCCGACCTCGCTCGCCGCGATCCGCAACGCCGACGATGATCTGGCGCGGATCCGCTCGGCGCTCGGCGATCTCGGGCTCCTCGATACGACGGACACCATCGTGGTCGCGGACCACGGCTTTTCCACCATCGGCAAGGAAAGCCGGACGAGCTCGACCGTGACGACGAAGTTCGCCGGCACGCCCGAAGGCCGCCTGCCCTGCGGCTTCCTCGCGCTCGACCTCGCGCACGCGCTGAGCCTGCCGCTTCTCGACCCGAACGACAATGACAAGCCGATCGCGAGCGGCGAGCGCACGAAGTTCTGCAACGGCCTCATCGGCGGCGACAAGGACGCGCCGAAAGTCGTGGTCGCCGCCAATGGCGGATCGGACCTGATCTATCTGCCCGACGGCGACAAGGAGATGGCCAAGCGCGTTATCGACGCGCTCCTCGCCGAGGACTATGTCAGCGGCATCTTCGTCGATGCGAAGCTCGGCAAGTTTCCCGGCACGCTCACGCTCGACGACATCGCGCTCGAAGGCGCCGCGGTGACGCCGCACCCAGCGATTGCGCTGAGCTTCCGCTCGTTCGACACCGTCTGTGGAGAGCCGGTGCGGTGCACCGTCGAGATCGCAGACACCTTGCTGCAGGAAGGCCAGGGCATGCACGGCTCGTTCAGCCGCGCCGATACCTGGAATTTCATGGCACTGCAGGGGCCGGACTTCAAATCGCATTTCGTCGATCCGGCGCCGGCCAGCAACGCCGATGTCGGCCGCACCATCGCGCAGCTGCTGCAGCTCGATGTCGGCGCCAAGGGCAAGCTCATCGGCCGTGTGCTCGCCGAGGCGATGCCCAACGGCGCCGTGCCAGAGGTCACCAGCGAAGTCGTGGCGTCAGAGCCGGCGGCGAATGGGCTCGCGACCGTCATCAACGTGCAGATGGTCGGGACCACGCGCTATTTCGACGCCGGCGGGTTTCCCGGACGCACGGTCGGACTTTCAGCGACGGCGCTGCCAGGGCCGGCGCGTTAACCGAACGCGCGACACTTACATGCTGAGGAAGGTGCGGCCGGCGCGCCGGCCCTCGGCCGCGATCCAGTCGAGAATAGCCACATCCACCGCATCGAACCCCGGCGGAAGCCGGGAAAGGCGAGAGCTGCTCTCCCGGCATGGCACGACGATCTGGGAGCGCGCGATCACCGCGGCAAGCGTCGCCGGTTCAAGGTCATGCTGATCAGCGGTTCGCTCCATGGCGCGACTATCCTTGGCGAGGCTGGCTGCCCAAGGGCGACCATGCGGCAAAGTCGGGGCAGGTGCAGTGATCGCGGTCACGTTCGCGGCGGCGCAACGAGAGCCCGTGATCGCCGCAAGCCGGTGCGGCAAGTCGTCGGAAGATTCTTCCGTACCAGAAGCCTGCCTCAGCTCAATTCTTCTTGGTTACTTGCTTATTTCAGCTGAATGATGCTCACTAGAGAGCCTAGCATTGCAGGCGCCCGAGCGCTATGTAACGCTCAGAAATACATTCCCGAACATCGCGCATCAGAGCAAACAACGGAGGATTTCATGGCGCTCCAGATCGGCGACACCGCCCCGGATTTCGAAGCCGATACGACCGAAGGCAAAATCCGCTTCCACGATTGGATCGGCAACGGCTGGGCCGTGCTGTTCTCCCATCCGAAGGATTTTACGCCGGTGTGCACCACCGAGCTCGGCACCATGGCCCGCCTCAAGCCGGAATTCGACAAGCGCGGCGTGAAGATCCTCGGGCTCTCGGTCGATCCGGTCGAAAACCACAAGAAGTGGGCCGGCGACATCAAGGACGTGGTCGGCTTCGCGCCGAATTACCCGCTGGTCGGCGACACCGACCTTAAG
>Ga0187784_10001093_pt1 | contig 21168 bp, 18 predicted proteins | sample 1015_SJ02_MP15_2_FD_132964 | JGI IMG/M metagenome (GOLD analysis project Ga0187784, IMG submission 132964) | Tropical peat soil microbial communities from peatlands in Department of Meta, Colombia - 1015_SJ02_MP15_20_MG | ecosystem: Environmental > Terrestrial > Soil > Wetlands > Peat | place...
GACCCGGCTCGCCTTTTCCGAGACAACCAGTGCGCGCTGCCTGATGGGGTCCTGGGTCGCGACTCCTACCGGGCAAAGGTCGGTGTGGCAGCGAAGCGACTGGATGCAGCCGAGAGCGAACATAAAGCCGCGCGCCGAGTTGCACCAATCGGCGCCTAGGGCCATGGCCCGGACCATGTCGAAGCCGGTGATGATTTTGCCGCTCGCGCCAAGCTTGACGTGTTGTCGCAAGTTTAGTCCGACGAGCGCGTTGTGAACGAACATCAGTCCGTCCCGCAGCGGCATCCCGACATGATCGACGAACTCAAGCGGCCCCGCGCCCGTCCCGCCCTCTGCGCCGTCGACGACGATAAAGTCCGGATAGAGACCCGTTTCCAGCATGGCCTTGCAGATGCCGAGGAACTCCCAAGGATGACCGACGCAAAGCTTGAATCCAACGGGCTTGCCGCGCGCGAGCCGGCGTAACCGTTCGACGTACTCGAGCAGTCCGCGCGGCGTCGAAAACTCCGAATGAGAAGCCGGCGAGATGCAATCCCTGCCGACCGGCGCGCCCCGGGCGATGGAGATCTCCCGTGACACTTTGGCCGCTGGAAGCACCCCCCCATGCCCGGGTTTTGCGCCTTGACTGAGCTTGATCTCGATCATTTTGACCTGTGGTTCGTTCGCTTGCTCGGCGAAACGCTCAGGTGAAAAACCGCCGTCGGGATTGCGGCAACCGAAATAGCCGCTGCCGATCTGCCAAATGATGTCGCCGCCATTCTGCCGGTGGTGGCGGCTGAATCCGCCCTCGCCGGTGTCATGCGCGAAGCTGCCGAGCCTCGCGCCCAGATTGAGCGCCAGGATCGCATTGGCGCTCAGCGCGCCGAAGCTCATGGCGGATATGTTTAGGACTGAAATCGAATAGGGTTGGAGACAGCCGGGGCCTCCGACCATGGTGCGGAAAGGTTCGGTTGCGACCCGTCTTGGAGCGATGGAGTGGTTGATCCACTCGAACGACGCGGCGTTGACGTCAAGCTCCGTTCCGAACGGGAATTTATCGATGTCTCTCTTGGCCCGCTCAAACGCCAACGTCCGCTCGCTGCGACTGAACGGCTGACTGTCGGTGTCGCTCTCGGCGAAATACTGGCGGATCTCCGGGCGGATAGCCTCCAGGAGAAAACGGATGTGTCCCACGACTGGATAATTGCGGAGGAGGCTGTGTTGCGTTTGCAGAAGGTCATGCGTGCCCAGCGACGCGAGAATCGCGGCCAAACCGAAAGGGAGCCAGAAGACGGGATTGTTGAAGGAAACAGGCAGCAGCAAGACTGCGGCGACGAGTACGCCGGCGTAGGTTATGTAGCGCCCCGAGAAGGGCAGTAGCAGGTGACGCATGGTGGTGGTGGTCTCCATTGGTAAGCGGCAGGAGATTCTGTGCGAGGCGCCTCGTCACAAGACGGCCCAGGCTCGATAGCGTCCTCGTCCAGTCAGTTGGCGCAGGTTTGAAGAGAGTGGTTCGGCGATCATTGTCGTCTCCGCTTGCTATGAGGCTTTGCAGGCCGTGGCCGCCAGGGGCGCGCCTGCCGACGACCGGCGAAGCCAAACACGGTTCGACAAGCTGTGGCAATTCGGAGTTGCTCCCCTTGCCGGCGCGTTTCCTTAGCGACAGTTCTCGCGCGAGCTTTAGCCAGTGGATGTCGTTCGCGTCGCGTAGGGCCGTGGTTTTCACCGCCTGTGCAAAGTCGGCGCGGCGCGCAGAAATATCTTGCCGGCGCGCGCGCCGGTATTGGGCGTGAAGTTCTTCCCCGGCATCGTGAACAAGCACAGCCGCCAGGCGCCGGCTGGCGCGATCAGAGAGGCCCGCCGCCTTGCCGCGCGCGCCGACAGCGCGGCCTATCAGGCGACGATCTTCAACTGGTGCGAGGAGACCGGCAAGGTCTTCACGATCGGCGCCGATCAGGACGCGGCGGTGAAGGCGGCGATCGCGACCATTGCCGTGAAGGCAAGGAAGAAGTCCCGCGACGGCGAGATTGCGGAGACCGTCCATTGCATGAACAAGACCGACAAGGCGTTCCGGCTCATCGTCATGCTGCCTCCGCAGACGCAGGATTTGTTCGAGGAGAGCTCGCCCTGGCGCTATCGCGTCATCGCCAGCAATCACCCAAACGAAAGCGCCGCGGCGACGATGGAAGGGTATAGCCGGCGCGGTGACGCGAGCGAGAACCGCATCCAGCCTCAAGATCGGCTTCGGCATGGAATACATGCCGTGCGGAACCTTCGCCCCGAACGCGGCGTTCTTTTGCATCGGAGTGCTGACCTACAATCTCTATCTCGGCTTTCGTCGCGACGGGCCCGGCAAAGGGTTCGAGCGCGCGCAAGTGCAGACCGTGCGCTGGCGGCTGTTCAACACGGCGGGCAAGGTCGTCTGGCATGCGCGGCGGCTGGTGTTGAAGGTCAACGCCGAGGCGATGGAGAGGTTTGCGGCGATCCGCGAGCGTTGCGCGCGTCTCATATGGGAGGGAGAGAAGTCTCCAGAAACTTCATGACGGCGGGGTTCTCGAGCTGGCGCGTGGAGGCGGCGCGAGCCGACGAGGCGGAGTTGCACGGAAGGCGTCGAAAATTGCCCCACGCCGGCTGCCGCAGGCGCGAATTCTTTGCCGTAGAGGCGTGCAGGCGGCGCGCAAAACGCACCGAAACCTGAAGACGGGCCGAAAAACCGCTTCAGCCCAGCAGCCGCCAATCGCTTTCAAATTTCATCGCGGATATTGGGCCAGCCAGAATCGCAATCGCCGAGCGCCGTACGAAGTAAGAACAGCAATCGCGCCTCAATCAATCCGGATTTTCAGTTAAAATGCAAAGCTAGCGCTCGCGCCAATTCCCGGCCGTTGCTTTCGATTTCGCCTCTGGGACCGCGTCTTTCGGAGTCGCCGGCGTGCATTCTTCGGCTGCTCCAGCAGCCTCTCGTCGACGCGACGCTCGGCGAGCAAGAGAACGAAGCAGCGCCGAGACGGAGCAACCATTTGGCGGGTCTCGGCGCCGCCCGACCGCCGAGGGGCGGCGATGCGCGCGGGGGAGCAGGCTCGCCAACACTACCTCTAAATCTGAGACTTTCAAGCCAATTTAAAGACGAGAGACGGTGGCGGAGCTCGCGCAGCGTTGCGCTGCATTTCAAGGCTCGAAAAAACAGACCAGTCCGACAAACTTGTGAGCGCCCTGCCAAATTTCGACGCCTTTGAGGCGCACTCCTGAACCCCAAGCACGTCGTTTTCGACGAGCGTCTCGACAAACTTGACAGTCACGCTTAAGAACGAAAAATGTGGGGGTTTTTTTACATAATAGGAGACTCAAAATATCCGGCGAACAATACGATCGCTAAAAATGACATGAGGCAGGCTTATGCTGAGCTATTGGACAATCGCCGCAAAGGTGTCCTTGAACGCATTACCTCAGACGGGCGTCACAAGCGCATGCGCTTATACCTGTTACTTATCAGAAGCTTCCAGCTAAAACTTGCCCATAACTAGATACCGTTAACCACTTGAAATAGCATATGGGCTGTCAACGGCTTATGGACGTCTTGTTAGAAAAAAATAAGGAGTTGTTTGTCTTAAATAGAACCTTCCAACGGCCAACACGGAGACGACGGGGCTAGGAAAATGACCGATATGCTGTTCGCACAGAGGGGCTACCTGCTCAAGCTAGCTTCAATGTCGGATACGGATGAGAGTGTTTACTCTTTACCGATCCTGCCGAAAATTGGTATAGCTATAAATGTGAACGCATCTATCTTACTGATTATCCCGATTATTCTAATTACGTCGATCGACCGGCACAATAACATTCATTCTATTGTCATACTATCTAAGATGATGCTCTGCTTTTGGGTTGGTGTTGGTGTCGCTATAGCTTCAGGACTATGTGATTATGGAGCAAGAAGCATGTATCGTATCGAGAACGCCAAAAAAGGATTTTTCTGGAAATGTGCGGACTTGTTCGATTATTCCGCTCTGGGGATGTCTCTTGCATCGATGGCCATTTTTTTCTGGGCGGCCTGGTATGCAATATCAGCTTTAAGAGAAGTGGCCCTGAATTTTTAGGAAGCGGTTGGGAAACAGTATAGCGGCGCCGGCTCGCAGCATTGACCATCGACGCACCCAAGAGCGTGGGTTCGGGGGCAAATGGCAACGTTCAAGGCGGCGCCGCGTTCCACTCGTGTCCGGTAACAGCTCGTCGCATGCCGGCGCTCAGGCAGAGATCGAATTTGCATGCAAAACGAAATACGTCCCCTTGAGACCCCTCGTACAAGCGCAGCGGCCCAAGAGCCGGAAAGCGAGCAAAACTGCGGGAAGCGTATGAGCCGCGAAAGCTGCGCTTCTTGTGGTTTCGGACATCCGCCTTCGTCTTCGCCCTTTTCGGCGCAACCACAGCTTCGCTGAGGACCGCGACAAACCTTGCGACAGCCCGGCTGATAGAAAAGAAGTGACGCTGTGAGCGCCAGGCTCTGTCGCAAATTGACCGGGCGCTCCGATGTTCACTCAGTTCGCGCTCTACGTAACTGCGTTGAAAAGCTGAGAGCGATCTACGCCACGAAAAGGTCTCGCTCCAGCACGGCGCAAAAATGGAGGGAGTCATGAAGCGAATGTTACTGACCGCCGTCGCCAGCATGGCGCTTGTCTGCGGCCCGGCGGCTCTCTCCGAAACGATGATGGGCGAGCACAAGGTCTTCCTGCCGCAGGACATCAAGTGGGGCGCAGCGCCAACTTCGCTGCCGGCGGGGGCGGAAGCGGCCGTGCTATACGGCGATCCCACGAAGGAGGGCATGTTCGCGCTTCGGGTCAAATTGCCGAGAGGGTACAGCATTCCGCCGCATACACACTCCAAAGGCGAACTGCTCACAATCATTTCAGGGAACTTCAGCTTAGGGCTGGGCGCCAAGATGGACCGTACGGGTGCAGTATCCCTTGCCGCGGGAAGTTTCTCATCCATGCCGCCAGGGGTTCCACACTTTGCTTTCGCAAATGAGGATACAGTCGTGCAAATCAACGCGATGGGACCGTGGGGCATCAATTACGTCGACCCGCGAGACGATCCTCGTCTCAACGTCGCGCCCAAGGAGCGACAAGCCCCTGGGCGCGATTAGCTCACCCGAAGCAAAACAGAGCGCCGCGCCCGTTCATCCGGAGTCGCGGCGCAATTTCGGGAGAAACTGACGTGTCGACCCCTCCATAGATAAGCCGGGCCCTGGCTGCGGCAAGGTCGCTATGGCGGGTCGCCAGTCGGCGAAGGCGGACCACTACACTGCGCCGCTCGTCGCCAAAAGGCGCACCACACCCAACACGCCCGGCAGTTCAGTCTGCCGGCGCTCCCAATCGAGGACAGGGCGCTCCCCGTCCGCGCCCGCCCCGATGAGTCGGGTCGCAACCCGGCGCCTCAAAGCGCTTGGCCAGCACGGCAGACGAGTCTAATGCCGCGTGACGCTCGGATATATATCCGATGCTGGTCGCCAGCATAAGCCATTGCCAAAAGTTTGACGCACCGCATTCATAACAACCGCGCGGAGAGCCCGTCTCCATTGCTCACGTGTTGGAGGCTCCCACGATTCGTCTGGCCAAACATACTCGCCTTGCGCGGCTACGCCTGACCAGCCGCCGGCAACACACGACGTCGCTTCTGTCTGTCGGACCACTACAGAACCGAAGCCGAGGACTATGCTGTTCATGATCGCCTCCTCTTGAGCTAAGCCTTTAGAGGCGCGCTACATCAGTTAAGCTCTTTAGAGCGCAAAAGCATCGTGGCAATCCCCGGCTGTTCGAAACGACCGATAAATTTCTGCGCGAGCACGATTTTGAAGGTCGCGCCGCCCCCGGGCGTCTCTTCGACGAAGATGTCCCCTCCTTGCATCTCAATAAGCTCCTTGGCGATGCCGAGACCAAGACCCGCGCCGGGAGCCTGATTGCTCTTGCGCCAGAACGGCTCGAAAATCTTCTCCCGATCCTCGACGCTGACGCCTTCGCCGTGGTCGACTACCGCTATAGTGGCGTCGGCGCCGACGCGCACGAAGATCGTCTCGCCCTTTCGCTCGGCCTTCAGCGCGTTGTCCAGGAGATTGGCGACGACGCACTCGATCGCGCGACGATTTCCGCGAACAAGGACAGGGCTCCGATCCGACTCGAAGCTCACGCCGCATCCGGCTTTGATTGCGAGCACGGCATAGTCCGCGACCACTTGGCGAACCGTTTCTGCAAGCTCCACTCTTTGCTCAAGCGGCGCCTGCTGCTCGCGCAAGCGGGCGGCGATGAGCAATTGCTCGACGATCGCTTGCAGCTGACTGACGTCCCGCGCGAGATCCGCCCTGAAGCTCGGCTCCTCCGTATCTTCCAGACGCGCGCGCATGATCGCAAGCGGCGTGCGCAGCTCATGCGCGACATTCGCCGTGTAGCGGCGCATGCGCGCCGCGCTAGCGTCGAGCCGCCCCAGCGCTTGGTTCACCGCGCCGACGAGCGGCGCGATCTCCGCGGGCGCGCCGTCGACGGGGAGCCGCTGATGCAGCGTGTCCATGTCGATGTGATCCGCCTTGCGCGCGACGGCTTTGACCGGCGCGAGCCCATTTCGCACGGCGAACCAGGCGATGACCAAAGTGAGCGCTATCGATGCGGAGGAGAAGACCGCGGTGCGAGCGACGCCTGCCTTCATCGAGTAATAAACGTCATACCAGCGGAACTTCGCTCCCGAAATGACGATGGACATGCGGCCCGCGGGCGTGTTCTCCACTTCGAGATACATTTTAGATTGCGTGGCGTCTTCCCCGCGCGCCATGAACTGCATCATCATCGGCTTCGCCCGTATGACTCCATTCAGCATCGCTACGAGTTCAGTGGAAGACCCGACGAGAGGCTCGTAACTTTCCGAATCGAAGGCGGCAAATTTCAAGCCCGACGCCTTCACGTCGTCCAAGAGTTCCGGACCAGGTTCAATTTTCCTTGTTCCGTCGACTGATCTCACGACTGACTGCGAGACGAGGTCGAAGGCTCTCGGCACTGCGAATTCGTCGAGCGTCATGGCGTAATTGAACACGCCCGTGAACGCCACGATCATCGTCATGGCCCAGAAGAGGACCAGCGCCGGGATTTGCGCGAGGAGAAGGAAAAGAATGACGCGCCAGGCGACCGACGGATTCTTCACCTTCTGCTCGTCCCGGTCGCGGTTGTGATCAACACATACCCCAGGCCGCGCGCCGAATGGATATCGATTCCCGCGTCCAGTTCGACGAGCCTCGAGCGCAAACGCGACACCAGTGTCGTAAGCGTATGCTCCTGAACCTCTTCGTCCATCCCATAGATGTTTGCGACGAGCGTCTCGCGCGCCGTGATGCGTCCAGCGCGTCGTAGCAGCGTTTCCAGCAAAGCCAGTTCGCGGCGCAGGAACAGCGCCGGGCGCCCGGCCACTAGCGCGGTGCGCGAGTCGAAATCAAATGACAGCGCGCCAATCTGGATCGGCGGCGTCTTCTCGCCGCCAGGCCTGCGCAGGCTCGCGCGGATGCGCGCCATCATCTCGTCGAGGTTGAAGGGCTTCGTCAGATAGTCGTCGGCGCCGGCGTCGAGTCCTTGGATGCGGTCGTCAACGGCGTCGAGCGCAGTCAACATCAATATCCGGCACCCGGGCTGCTTCTCGCGAATGCGCGAGATGAGCGCGAGCCCGTCGCCGTCGGGGAGCCGCCGATCCAGAAGCGCCACCGGATAGGAAAAGTCGGACAGCGACGAAGTCGCGCCCTCGATCGAGTCGAATTGATCGACGGCGAATCCCTCCCGCCGGATGCGACGCGCGACGCGGCCGGCGAGCTCGCCATTGTCTTCCACCAGCAAGATTCGCATGGGCGCCGCTCCCATTTCGATAGACCCGGCGCGACGGGCGCGCTCGCGCGGAATTCGCTCCAGCCGCCGCCTCTTCGTCATGGCTCGTTTGCGCGAGGCCGCTGGCCTGCCCGACTCCTAGCCCGCTCCGCCAGCCGCAAGCAACTGTGGCGCCTGAGACACAGCGCAAGTTTCTTTGTCGGCGTCGTCGCGGCGTAACTTTGGCAGGACCTTTCGCCGCTAGCTCTCGAATTGGTCCTGAAGATTCGGGTCTTGTGAAGACGTCCCGGGTCTCACAATTCGACGCCCGTTCGGGAAGCGGCGCTCCGGCTCAAATCAGGCATGAAGATCGCAAAAGAAAATTCTTCTTGCTCGATCCGCGCGACGATCGCACGGATCGCGGCGCTGCTTTTCACGCTGCAAGCAGTTTTCGCGATCGACGCGTCAGTGGCGCATTCCCTGCGCAGGGCGGACGGGCTAATTTTCGCGGCCATTGCGATCGAAACTTGCGGAGTCGCGCAGCAGAGCCAAACGCCTTCTCCCCTTCGAGACGGAGCGCACGCGCAATGTTGCGTTCTCTGCGAAGATCGCGGCTTTGGCGCCCCTCCCTTGGTTGTCGCGACGCTTCTCGACTGGCGGCCCAATTGCTCCCGCTGCAAAACGGCTGCCCGAGGGGGCGTTCAAGATCCGCCTCCCTGGCCGATGAGCGGCTGGGCAAGCTCATGGTCGTCACAGGCGCCTCCGAACTTTTCCTGAGGACGCACGAAGCGCCTATGGCGCCGCAACCCTCGATCGCCCCGTCGTGGGTCGGAAAAGGCAAGCCGCAATTCCGAATTCAGTAACGCGTTTGCGCGTCACGGACGCCTTCGCCACGCGCTCAGCGTTCGCTTTCTCGGCGAAGGGAAAAGGCCACGCCGCACTCGTCGCAACAGGAACAGGGCGCGCCGCTCGGAGCGCCGAGGAGGTTGAAATGACTCTTTGCCGTCTGCTCACAGCAGTCTCCTGGGGAGCTCTGGCTATCGGCGCGGTAGCCGACTCCGCGTTAGCGCAGGAGAGCCTGCCGACGATAGACATAGGGGCCGCGCAACCGCGCGCCGGAAGCCAAGGGGGAGCCGGAACCCCGCAAGGGCCCGCAACCAACGGCAACGGAACGAATATCGGACCAGGAGCCAACGGGGAAATATGCGCCGGTCCGCTCTGCAACGATCCGACATCCTACTCGGCGCCGGTCGAATCGCTCGGCGCCAAGGTCAATACGCCGGTTATGAACACGCCGGTCACAACCAGGACCGTCACGCATCAGATGCTTGAAGACCAGCAGGTCATCACGCTCGACCAAGCGTTGCGGGATGTGAGCGGCGTGGCCGTGACCGGCGGCGGCTCGATCGGCGTCGGCAACAACTTCGGATCGATCATTCTTCGCGGCTTTCAAACGCACGCTTACTACCGCGACGGAATCAGAGTCGACGAGTTTGGCGGAAATCTCATCGGTCCGGCGGCCGCGGATTTCGCCAATGTGGAAAGCCTTGAAGTGCTGAAAGGTCCCGCAGCGATCCTATATGGAGCCGTGGAGCCCGGCGGCATCATCAACCTCAATCTGAAGCAGCCGCTGGATCAGCCCGCCTACTCGGTTCAGCAGCAGATCGGCAGCTACCAATCCTACCGCACGACGCTCGACGCCACGGGTCCGCTCTCCGAAAACAAGAAGCTGCTTTATCGATTCACAATGTCATATGAAAACGACCAGTCATTCGAACAATATAATTACACACGTAATCTATCGTTGAACCCGGTGATAAAATGGAATATCGACGCGAACACATGGATCAAACTTGAAACACAGTATCAGGAAAATCACTTTGATCAATTTTACGGCTCCATTCCGTTTTACACGAGCCTCAGTCCCTTCTTCATCCAGCCGCTGTGGCTCGGGCGCAGCTGGAATTGGGGACCGCCCTCGCCGGCCTGGCAGACGCAGACGTTCTCGCAGCTGACCTGGAACCACGAATTCGACAATGATTGGTCGATTCATCAAGCCATATTCTGGCAACAGGGCCATTTCGTCTCTGCAGGCACCAGTCCCCTCTTCATGACAGATGAGATTACCGGCGGATTCGGGTCGAACGTGCTTCAAAACATCTATCAATATTCTGGTGACGAGAAACAAGCGGAATATGCGACGGTCATCGATGTGACTGGAAAATTTACGACCGGAGAACTCAAGCATACCCTGCTAATTGGTGGCGATTATTATCGTTATAATCAGAGAGGCTCCGACGTGACCGCTGGCGCGCTCGGGACCATCTCTGTACTTGGACCGCTTTTCTATCAGCCTCCGTCCTCATTCTATCCGGCCTACGCTCAAGCCCAACAGGCCGACAATGTAGGCGTTTATATCCAGGACCAAATCGATCTCCCTTATAGCTTCCATGTGCTTGGCGGCGCGCGCTACCAGTATATCTCGAGCCGGGACGAGATCACAGATCCGACGAACGTTTGCGGGCCATTCGCGGGACCGACCTTTTCAGGCTATGGCATCCCTTGCACTCTCGATACGCTGACGCAGCGCGGCATTTCCGTGAACCAGAGAGTGACGCCGCGCGTCGGCCTCTTGTGGCGGCCGCTCGAGTGGCTCAGCCTCTACGGCAATTATGTCGAGTCCTATAGTCCAAACTACAGCGCCGAACTCGTCGTCGGCACAAACCAGCCGACGCCGCCGAGCGCCGGCCAACAGGAGGAGGCCGGCGTCAAATTGTCGTTGCTGGGCAATAAATTGCAGGTGACGGCGGATTACTACCATCTCGTCAAGACCAATATTCCAGTCGGCATTCCAAACAATTTCACCCAGGTTGAGCTCATCGGCGAGGCGCGGTCGCAGGGTCCCGAACTCGACCTCCAGGGCGAGATTCTCCCCGGCTGGAAGGTGAACCTCGCTTACGCCAACACCGACGCCATAACCACCAAAGGAGTTGTGAACGGGACCTACTACGCCTTTCCGGTTGGCTCGCCGCTGCCCTATGTTCCGCGGAATGTGGGGAGCCTCTCCTCGACCTATGAGTTCCAGGACGGGTTGTTTGAGGGACTGAAGCTCGGGGCGCGGTACGACTACACGGGCTATCTGCCTTTCTATCACTACGACAACGCAGGCAATTACATTCTGGGTTACAGCACGCCGAGCTACGGTCTCGTGGGCCTTATGGCGAGCTATGACTTCACCTACGAAGGCTTCAAAATTCGTGCCCAACTCAATGTCGACAATCTCTTCGACATAACCTACTTCAACACGGGCGGCTTCGGCTGGATACCGAACTACCTTCCGGGCGGAGCCGCGCCGTTGGTCAATAATTTCACGATCCAACCCGGCTGGAACAACGCCAACCTCAACGTGTACGGCGCCCCGCGCACGATCCGAGGCGCGATCAAGATCGCCTTCTGAGCGGCGGCGCGTCTTCGTCCGAAGCTGGAACGCGCCGCCCTCAGAGCGCGAAGGGCTCCAGATCGACGAGCTTCCCCGCCGCGTCGAACCCTCTTGCGCGCGCCGCGATGCGCACGCGGGCGCCGTCACGCGCCACCTCGAACAGATTATAGGAAGCGCCGGGCCCATGGGCTTTCGGTCTCGCTGAGGCCGACGCGGCGCCGACGACCGGGGTCGAACCGCCCGGCGCCGGCAGCATGTGCAAGCTGCGCAGGTGGTTGTGTCCGTGCAGAACGAGCTCTGCGCCGCAGCGCGCGATGACCGCCTCGAAATCGGCAGCGTCATCGAGGCCGCGGAACGGCCGTGCGCCGCCTCGGTGCGGCGGGTGATGCAGCAGCACGACCCTTGCCAGCCCTTCCGCTCCGGTCCGCTCCAGCAGCGCGACGAGATCCGCGCGCTGCCGGCTTCCCAGGCGCCCCGAAGCGACGAAGGGCGAGGTGGGAATTCCAGACGACAGTCCGATCAACGCGACGCCGCCGCGACGCCGCAGATAGGGAAAGTCTTTTGAGCCGTCGTCTCCGGTCGTCCAGGGCGCAAAGGCCTCCGCGAGCGCCGGCATAGCGCCCGGCGTATAGGCGTCATGATTGCCAGGCGAGAAGCTCACCCGCTCCGGCGGGCCGAGCCGCCGCAGCCAAGCCACGGCCTCGGCGATCTCCGCCGGCAGGCCGATGTTCACGATGTCGCCCGTCAGGGCTATGTGGTCCGGCCGCTGCGCGAGAAGATCGTCGACGAGCCGCCCGAGCAGCTCCATGTCGTGTTGCCGCGAGCGCTTATGCAGCCAGTTGGCGTAGCCGGTCGCGCGCTTGCCCATGAGCTCGCGCAGGCGCGGGCGCGGAATCGGCCCGATGTGGGCGTCGGAGAGATGGGCGAGGAGGATCATGTCGAATGCAGCTCTTCTAAGATCGGCCTTCGCGGCGCGGCCACAGGAAGAGAGCGCTCCCGCGGATAGCCGCGCCGAAGCCGCATCTGGCCTCAACGGGCAGGAGGATGCAATCGCGTGTCGAGCGCGAAGGGTTCCTGTAAGCGAAACGCGTAAGCGCCTTTGGCCAAAGCGGGGTCAAACAGCAGGTTCCAGCTGAACGGCGACACCGCGGACGGGATTGCGACGAATCTGTGCTGACGCAGCAAGGCGTCCCCGAAAGATCGCTGACCTGCCGAAGCAGGGCAAGGCCGCAACCAGTTCGCATTTGGGATCGTCGCGGGATCGACCACATGAATCTGCAAGGGGTCGAGGATTTGAAACGAGGTCATTACGTGGGGAACCGTGTCCAGCGCGCCGAAACCTCTGTGAACAGCAATCTCAAGAATAGCTGTTGCCGGATCAAGGCAACAGTATACCGTGCTGACGTCGCTACTGTTCCACCTTCCTCCGTGAAGCGACGCACCTCGGCCGCTATCCCAGGAATCTTTATAAGTGGTCTGATGGAGCCGCCACCCGAGCATAACGCCGTCTCCGAGCGGCGGCGGGAGCGTCGCCTTGGAGTCGAAACGCAGCGCCATCTTCAGACGTAGACGCCAAATTTCAATTGATCGAGGAAATCCGACACGTCGCGCGCTCCCTCGGGCGTCTTGAGAAGGTCAATGGGACGCCGGTCGCCTAGGCCGATTGCGGGAAGGCCCAACCAACGTTCCGCCGCCTCCCGGGATCCGAAAACCTCGATCCCTCGGCTGACGACATCGGCCGTTCTGAGGGATTGCTCGTCGATCCCTTTGAGCGCTTGCTCGGCAAGATATTTGGGCAGATTGTCGGCGAGGTAGGCGGCCGTCTCATCTATTGGGACGCCCGTGCTTTCCGCGATCTGCTGTAGCTGCTCGGGGCCCAGCACCTTTTTCACATCTTGGGCGTTAAGGGGAAGATTGCCGCCTTCGCCGATCCAAGAGTGGACCTCCTGGCCGTATCCGCTTCTTTCGAATTCGGCGACGACATCTTCGATTCCGGCGTGCCTCTCGACGTAGCGCCGAAGAACGGAACGCGCGCGGGCGCTATGAAAAACGCCGTCCAGGAGACCCATGTGCCCGCACCCTCATAGCGCCGCACGAGACCTCATCGGTCCACGCGGGAAAACGCGCCGCTTGCATAATAAGCGCCCGTTCCGAGTTTGTTAAGCCGCGAATTTTCGAAATGCTATGCCCCCCCGATCAAGACACCCGCGCCGAGCACGATCGCGCCGCCGAGCACGATCTGGAATACGGCCTGCAAGAAGGGCGTATCCATGTAGCGGGCCCGCACATAGGCGATCGCCCAGAGCTCGAAGAACACGACGACCCCGGCGATTGTCGTCGCGAGGCGAAAATGGTCGGGCAGGGAGTCCGGCACAAGATAGGGCAGCGTGTGGCCGAGGCCTCCGAGCGCCGTCATCAGCCCGCAGACCCCGCCGCGCAGGAAGGGCGAGCCGCGTCCGGTCAAGGAGCCGTCGTCGGAGAGCGCTTCCGCGAAGCCCATGCTGATCCCGGCGCCGATCGCGGACGCGAGCCCGACGAGAAAGGTCGGCCAGTTGGCTTGCGTGGCGAAGGCGGCCGCAAAGAGCGGCGCGAGCGTCGATACCGAGCCGTCCATCAGCCCGGCGAGCCCCGGCTGCACATATTGCAGCACGAAGACGCGCCGGCGCGTCTGCTCCTCCTCTTCCAGCGCGCTTTCGGTCAGCGTCGCGGCGCCGATGTTTTCGGCGACGCGCTCATGGCCCCGCTCCATGACGGCGAGATCGCCCAGAAGTTTGCGGGCGCCGACATCGGTCGTGTGGTCGCGCGCCTTCTCATAGAAGCGGCGGCTCTCGAACTCCATGAGCTCCGCCTGCTTGCGGATCGTGTCGAGCGGAAGGTTCTTCGTCAGCCACACGGGGCGGCGACGCAGGAAGCCCTTCACGTCCTCGCGGCGGATCGGCGGAAGGTGCTCGCCGAAGCGCCCGCGATATTGGTCGAGCAGCAGGTGGCGGTGGCGGGTCTCCTCTGCCGACATCTGCTCGAAGAGCCGCGCCGAGGCAGGATAGCGTTCGGCAAGATCCTCGGCGAAGCTCATGTAAATGCGGCCGTCCTCCTCCTCAGAGGTGATGGCGAGCGCGAGAATTTCGCGTTCGGTCAGCTCCGCAAAGGCTTTCACGCAGGGGCTCCCCGTTGTCTGTGACCCGATTTTCCGGCGCGACGGATTTTTATAGCGCTTTGACGGCTTTCGCCACAAATTGCGTGCTTAAATTCGTATCAGGGAGCCGGAAGGAGCTTCTATGACAGTTCGCGACCGGGAGCCTCGCTCGAGCTTCGTCTCGAGCCTGATCGCCCATGTTGGACTTCTGCATCGCGCCATGACGATCGGCGTGCGCGGCCTCGTCGTCGATTCGGGGAATCAGGTGCTGCTCGTGCGCCACACTTATGTTTCGGGCTGGTTCTTGCCCGGCGGTGGGGTCGAGGGCGGCGAAACGCTCCGGCAGTCGCTGGAGCGCGAGCTCTGCGAGGAAGGCAATATAGAGCTCGTCTCGGAGCCGAGGCTTTATGGGATCTATTACAATCGCGCGACCTCGCGGCGCGACCATGTGGCCTTTTACCTCGTGCGCGACTTTCGCCAGACTGCGCCGCATGTTCCGGATCGAGAGATCGCCGAGGCGCGCTTCTTCCCCGCCGACGCCTTGCCCGAGGCCACGACCCGCGCGACGCGGGCGCGCATCGGCGAAGCGCTCTTCGACGCGCCGAAGTCTCCCTACTGGTGAAGGTCCGCTTGGCCGAGGCCTCGCAACGCGTGTTTCGCTTCGCGCCGTCGCCGAACGGACGCTTGCACCTCGGCCACGCCTATTCGGCCTTGTTGAATTTCGAGTTCGCGCAGAGCTGCGGCGGACGATTCTTGGTGCGCATCGAGGACATCGACCTCGGTCGGGCGCGTCCAGAGTTCGAGGCGGCGATCTATGAGGATCTCGCCTGGCTCGGGATCGACTGGGAGCGTCCGGCGCGTCGCCAATCGGAGCATTACGGCGATTATCTCGCGGCGCTGGAGCGACTCGACGCGCTCGGACTCCTCTATCCCTGCGTCTGCACGCGCGCCGACATTGCGCGCGCCGCCCCGCCCGACGGACCGCGCGATCCCGACGGCGCCCCGCTCTATCCCGGGACCTGCCGCGACAAGCCCCGTTCGCCCCTGCGCGAAACCCTGAGGAGTGCCGGCGTCGCATTGCGTCTCGACATGGCGCGGGCGCGCGAAAGGCTGGTTCTCGACTGGACGGAATTCGGGGTCGGCGCCGTAGCGGCCCGGCCGGAAGCTTGGGGCGACGTCGTGCTCGGCCGCAAGGACGTTCCCGCGAGCTATCATCTCGCCGTCGTCGTCGACGATGCGATCCAGGGCGTGACGGACGTCGTGCGCGGTCGCGACCTCTACCATGCGACGAGCGTGCATCGGCTGCTGCAGCATCTGCTCGGGCTGCCGCGACCGGATTATCGGCATCATGCGCTCGTGCTCGGCCCAGGCGGCGAGAAGCTCGCCAAGAGCCGGGGCTCAGCCTCGCTGCGCGACCTGCGCGAAGCGGGGGTGACGCCTGCCGAGGCGCGCGCCATGATCGGCGCGCTTCTCTAACTCTGCTTGCGCGCGAGCAGGCCCTGCAAGACGCGCTTGGCCTTTTCGCGCAGGCGGCGACGCCAAAGCTCGCGGCGGCAAGCGCTTGCGAAGGCCGCCGCGCTCACGCCCGGCAAAGGAACTGCGAGGTCGCAAATTCCGATCCGATCCGGCCAGAAGCGGTCGATCATGGGATGATTGGCGATGGCGCAAGAGTCGGTGAGCGCAATGTCGTCCCGCGCGGCCAGCGCCGCGGTGAGCTCGTAGACGAGACCTATGCCCGGCGCGCGGGAGCGAAACGCCTCGTCATAGGCGATTTTCCAGAAGAAGGCGCGGTCCTCGCTTTCGAGCACGACGCCCATGGCGAGGGGGCGCTCATCAAGCGTCAGGCTCGCGATCCGGCACTTGCCCTCGCGCGCCAATCCCTCCGTCGCGCTACGGAAAAAGGCGGCCAGGGCGGGATCGACCAGGAAAGCGGTCGACCGTTTCCAGCCCGAGGATTCGAGCTCCAGGAAGCGCCCGGCGGCGACGCGCGCCTCTTGCGCGCTCGCCGAGATCGAGAATGAAGCCGCGCCCGCTTCGGCAAGTCGTCGTCGCCGGCGCTGAAGATCCTTCAGCGCTTTCGCCGAGGCGCCGCGCCGGCAGAGCGCATCGCGGTCGGATCCCCTGAGCAGCGCCGCCCGGTCGAAGATTTCGAGCTCCGTCGCCTGCCCGCCTCGGCTGCGGGCGACGTCGAGCAGGGCCTTGTGCAGCGGGCCGTCCCTGACGAGCCGCGGAAGCACCACGCCCGACGCGCTTGAGCCCTTCGCCAGCCAGTCGAGGAACGCCGCAAGCGCCGGCGCGTCGCAGTCGCGGTCGACGAGCGGGGCGCCGAGCGCGGTCTGCTTGTGCAGCCAGATGCTCATGAGGTCGCCGCCGAACCGGAAGCGCCGGGCGGCGATAGGAAAGAGCCCGACCAGTCGCCGCTCCAGGCTTTCTTGGCGCCAGACCGCGACGAAGTGCGGGCGCAATTGCGCGGGCGTGCTGCCAGCGAGCGCGAGCGCAAATGCCGGCTCGAAAAATACGTTCGGCTCCATGGCGCGCGCCGCGAGCTCCCGCCACGCGCGGACCTCGCCCTCGAATTCCTCGACAAGAAGCCTCTGCACGGGGAGTCCATTCGCCGTCGCCGACATTTACGTGTTCTCCTGGACACAGCGCCGGCGAGGCCCCATTTGCAATAGGCGCGGAGCTGGCCAAGGGCGGCGCGGCGGGTGTATGCTATGCGCCCGATGAAAGATGAGAGAGCCCTTAATCCTCTGTTGTGCGAGACGCGTCGCAGGGCGCGTGATGGCCATGCTGCGAATGAACCGCTCTGAACGAACGCCTAACGGCGCGGTCGAGGCTCAACTGGAGTATCGCGACGGGGACTATCGCGTGCGCAAGGCCGGCACCTTCGTGCGCTGCGCCGTCACAGGCGAGCCCATCGCGCTCGAGGAGCTGCGCTACTGGAGCGTGGACCGGCAGGAGGCCTACAGCGGCCCCCAGGCGCGCATGCGCCGCAGCGAGACGCCGGCGAAGACTGAGCCCTAAACCCAGCCGGCAGTCTCCCGGGCCCGGCGACCGACGATCTCGTCGACGCCGACACATTCTGCAGCGAGCCGCGCGGCGAGGCCGGACGTCACGCGCCGGATGAGTCCGGGACCTTCGAAAACCAGCGCCGAATAGAGCTGCAGCAGGCTCGCGCCGGCTTCGAGCTTCTCGAAGGCGGTCTCCGATCCCGCCACGCCGCCGACGCCGATGAGCGGAAACTGGCCTTCGACGCGCAGATAGGTCTCCGCCAGAAGCCGCGTCGAAAGCCGGAACAGCGGCTCCCCGGAGAGGCCGCCGGCCTCGCCGGCGTGGCGCGAGCGCAGCCAAGACGGTCGCGCGAGCGTCGTGTTCGCGACGATCATGCCGTCGACCTTGGCGTCGCGGGCGACGCGCACGACCGCATCGAGCTCGGCGGGCGTGAGGTCCGGCGCGATTTTGAGCAGCAGAGGCGGACGACGCGGCGCCGCCGCCCGCGCATCGGCGACGCGCGTCAGCAGCTCGCGTAGCGCTTTCTCCGCCTGGAGGTCGCGCAGCCCGGGCGTATTCGGCGAGGACACGTTGACCGTGAGATAGTCGGCGACTTCGGCGAAAGCCTTTACGCCCGCCACGAAATCCTGGATCCGGTCTTCGGAATCCTTATTGGCGCCGATGTTGACCCCGACGATTCCGCGCGATCGCCGTCTGGCGAGGCGCGCCAGCGCCGGGGCATGGCCGTCATTGTTGAAGCCGTAGCGATTGATGACGGCGCGATCCTCCGTGAGGCGGAAGACGCGCGGGCGCGGATTGCCCCGCTGAGGGCGCGGAGTCAGCGTGCCGACCTCGACGAAGCCGAAGCCGAGCCCGAGCGCCTGATCGAAGGCCTCGGCGTTCTTGTCGAAACCGGCGGCGAGACCCAGCGGATTGGGGAAGCGGAGTCCCAAGGCGGTGATCGCCAGCCGCGGGTCGTCCGGGGGCGGCTGGGCGGCGGGCGCGAGGCGCAATCCGACGACCGCCGCGCGGTGGGCGGTCTCGGCGTCGAGGCGACGCAAAGCCCAAGCGGCGGCGTCGCCGATGAAGTCTCTGAAAGTCGTCAAGGGGACTCGCAAGAGGTCGTCGCGGCGCTCGTCCGCGAATTTCGCGGGGGGCGACCGCTCACGAAGCCGAATAGCGCGACGCGCGGGTCGTCTCCAGTCCCACGTTGACGATAGGCCCTAGTCGGCGCAGGTCACGGCGCGCTTGACTCGCATTCGCCCCGCTCCGTCGGGCGACTTGGTCACGACCACGGTGCAGTCTTCGTCTTCGGCGCCGTAGGCGCGTCCGAGCCGCATCGCCGGTCCGCTGGCGAGCGGCCTCACGCCCTGCTCCGCCTGCTCGACGCCTAATTGGCGCAAGGCCGGCGCCGGATCCGACTCGCGGCCGATCGAGCTCGAGGGCGCCGACGCGATCGCCGCCGCCACGCCCGCTGCGACCGTGGCGGCGAGGACGAGCTTGGAATTCCGCCCCTTGAACAAATCCGACGCGAACATTTTGGGCCCCCTGAGGCCGAAGGCAAGCCGAAGCTCACTCTTTGCCGCAGAAAAACGCGCGAGGCCGACTTTGGTTGCCTCGAAGCGTCAACCAAAAGCAAATTTTTTTGCGGCTGCTAACGAGCGAGTCTTGCGATGAGGCTCGAGGTGTCCCAGCGCGCGCCGCCCAGGCGCTCGACTTCGGCGTAGAACTGGTCGACGAGCGCGGCGACCGGCAGCAGCGCGCCGTTGCGGCGCGCTTCGTCGAGGCAGATCGCGAGGTCCTTGCGCATCCACTCGACGGCGAAGCCGTGGTCGAATTCGCCGGCGAGCATGGTCGCGGCCCGGTTCTCCATCTGCCAGGACTGGGCTGCGCCATTCTTGATCAGCGCCACGACAGCCGAGGCGTCGAGGCCCGCTCGGGTCGCGAAGTGCAGGGCCTCGGCAAGGCTCTGGATCAGGCCCGCGATGGCGATCTGATTGACCATCTTGGTGAGCTGGCCTGCGCCGCTCGGCCCCATATGCGCGATGGCGCGGGCATAAGCCGAGATCACCGGCTGCGCCCGGGCGAAATCCGCCGCCTCCCCGCCGCACATGACGGTGAGCGCGCCGCGCTCGGCTCCCGCCTGGCCGCCGGAAACCGGCGCGTCGATGAATCCCAGCCCTTTTGCGCGCGCCGCAGCGAAGAGCTCGCGCGCGGCTTCTGCGGAGGCCGTCGTGTGGTCGACGAAAATCGCGCCTTCCTTCATGCCGGCGAAGGCGCCGGTGTCGCCGAGCGTCACCTGGCGCAAGTCGTCGTCATTGCCGACGCAGGCGAAGACTAAATCCGCGCCTTTCGCCGCCGCGCGCGGCGTGGGCGCGGCGCGCGCGGAAAATTCCGCGGCGAAGCGCTCGGCCTTGGCGGTCGTGCGGTTGTAGACCGCGGTCGGATGGCCGGCGCGCGCAAGGTGTCCGGCGACCGGATAGCCCATGACGCCAAGCCCCAGGAAGGCGACGCTGGGTTTGTCGCTCATCGCTTTGTCCTCGCTTTAAGGAAGGTCAGCCGCCGGTCGCGCTCATGGCGCGAGAGACCGCGGGCCGCGCCGCGCGGTCGATCACGAAGTCGTGGCCCTTGGGCTTGCGCGCGATCGCCTCGGCGATTGCGGCGTGCAAGGCGTCATCGTTGAGGCTCTCGCGCAACGGGGCGCGCAGATCCGCGGCGTCCTCCTGGCCCAGGCACATGTAGAGCGTGCCGGTGCAGGTGACGCGCACGCGGTTGCAACTCTCGCAGAAATTCTGCGTCAGCGGCGTGATGAAGCCGATGCGCCCGCCGGTCTCCCGCGCGCGCAGATAGCGCGAGGGGCCGCCGGTCGTGTAGTCGACCGGGGCGAGCGTGAATTCTTCTTCGAGGCGGGCGCGCACCTGCGTCAGCGGGAGATATTGGTCGACGCGGGCCGCGCCGTCGACCTCGCCGAGCGGCATGACCTCGATGAAGGAGATGTCCATCCCGCGATCATGGGCGAAGCGCGTCAGGCTCACGAATTCGTCGGCGTTGACGCCCTTGAGCGCGACGGTGTTGAGCTTGACCGCGAGTCCCGCCTTTTGGGCGGCCTCGACCCCCTCGAGCACGCGCGCGAGATCGCCGCCGCGGGTCACGGTGCGGAATTTTTCAGGGTCGCGCGTGTCGAGCGAGACGTTGACGCGCTTGACGCCGCAGTCGGCGAGCGGCTCTGCGAAGCGCGCGAGCCGCGAGCCGTTTGTCGTCAGCGTCAGCTCCTTGAGGCCGCCGAGAATCAGATGTCGCGACAGCGAGCGGAACAGATTCATGACGTCATGGCGAACGAGCGGCTCGCCGCCGGTGATGCGCAGCTTGGTGGTCCCGCGGACGACGAAGGCGGAGCAGAGCCGGTCGAGCTCCTCCAGCGTCAGCAGATCCTTGCGCGGCAGGAAGCGCATGCGCTCGGACATGCAATAGACGCAGCGGAAGTCGCAGCGGTCCGTGACCGAGACCCGCAGATAAGAGACGCGCCGCCCGAAGGGATCGACGAGCGGTGGGGTCTCCGCGGGTGCGAGCGAGGTCTGAGGACGGAAGTTCATGGCAAGCGGAATATCACAGCAGCGGCGGCTGGCGCCATCCTGCCCGTCGCGAGAAATAGGGCGGGGTCGCGCGCCGGCGAGGACGGACGCCTTGTCACGCCCGGACGGCTATGGCAAAAGCCGGCGCAAGGCGCTGCAGTAGCTCAGTGGTAGAGCACTCCCTTGGTAAGGGAGAGGTCGAGAGTTCAATCCTCTCTTGCAGCACCA
>Ga0187784_10001094_pt1 | contig 21161 bp, 15 predicted proteins | sample 1015_SJ02_MP15_2_FD_132964 | JGI IMG/M metagenome (GOLD analysis project Ga0187784, IMG submission 132964) | Tropical peat soil microbial communities from peatlands in Department of Meta, Colombia - 1015_SJ02_MP15_20_MG | ecosystem: Environmental > Terrestrial > Soil > Wetlands > Peat | place...
CCGCGGTGATCGTCGAGCCGGTGGCGTGCTCGGCGGGCGTGCTGATCCCGCCCAAGGGGTATCTGAAGCGCCTGCGCGAGATCTGCAGCAAATACGGCATCCTCTTGATCTTCGACGAGGTCATCACTGGCTTCGGCCGGCTCGGCGCCGGCTTCGCCGCGGAATATTTCGGCGTGCAGCCCGATCTCGTCACCTGCGCCAAGGGCCTGACCTCGGGCGCGGTGCCGATGGGCGCCACCATCGTGCGCAAGGCCATCTACGACGCCTTCATGACCGGGCCCGAGCACGTCATCGAGCTCTTCCACGGCTACACCTATTCCGGCCATCCGCTCGCCTGCGCCGCCGGCCTTGCCGCGCTCGACGTCTATGCGGAGGAAGGGCTCTTCGACAAGGCGCGCGATCTCTCGCCCTATTGGCAGGATGCGGTGCACGCGCTGAAGGGCCTGCCGCACGTCATCGACATCCGCAATCTCGGCCTCGTCGCCGCGGTCGAGCTCGAGCCCATCGCCGGCCAGCCGACCAAGCGCGCCTTCGACGCCTTCCTGCGCGCCTATGAGCAGGGATTGCTGGTGCGCACCACCGGCGACATCATCGCGCTCTCGCCGCCGCTCACCATCACCCGCGCGACGGTGGACGAGCTCTTCGGCAAGCTCGCGAAGGTGCTGAAGGAGACGGCCTGACGCCGCGCGACGGATAAAAGTCCTTCTCCGCCCCTTGGGGCGGAGAAGGATTTAGGATGAGGTGGGGGGCGCTGGCGATAACGCAGTCCTGGCGAGCGTTGCGGTATCCTCGATCGGACAGTGGGAGAATCGCCCGCGCGGTGCGGGCTCTCGCGGTTGCAAGAGTAACCGTTGCCGCCCGCCGGCGACGACGCATTGCGTCGCCCCCTACCTCGCCCCCACCCCCTTCAGCACCATCGCCACCATCGTCTTCCGCGCCGCCGCGAACACCTCCTCATCGAGCTTGTCCTTCCCCAGCACGGCGGCGATCTGCGCCGCGAAATCGGCATAGGTCTGCGTCATCGCCCAGATCATGAAGAGGAGATGCTCGGGCTCGACCGGGTCGATCTTGCCGGCCGCCGCCCAGGCGCGGATGGTCGCGCTCTTCTGCTGCACCAGGCGGCGGAGCCGCTTCTTGAGGAAGGGCTCGACGTGCCGCGCGCCGGAGATCAGCTCCATCGCCCAGAGCCGCGACGGCTCCGGCAGCAGCCGCGAGCTTTCGAGCTTCTGCGCGATGTAGCGCTCGAGCGCCTCGGCGGGCTCGGCGCCCGGGCGGATCTCGTCCATGGCGTCGAGCCAGATCTCGAGAATCCGGTCGAGCACGCCGGCATAAAGCACCTGCTTGGTGCGGAAATAGTAATGCAGATTGGGCTTGGGCACGCCCGCCTTGCGCGCGATCTCGGCGGTGCTGGCGCCGTTGAAGCCCTTCTTGGCGAAGACCGCCTCGGCCGCCTTGAGGATGCGCGCCTCGTTGCGCTCGCGGATGGCGCCGCGGCCGTTCACCGGCGTGCCGTTCATCCGCCGCGCGGGCTTGCGCGCGCGCGCGCGGCGCGGCGCGCCGGCCATGTCCCGTCCGCGGCGCAGCCTTTCCAGCTCCGTCGTCGTCATGGCGCTCCTCTTCCCCGACCGGCATCTTTATCCGCGCGGGGCGGGCGCCGTCAAAAGGAATTTCCTGACCGCTCGTTCAAAGCTTGATCGACCGGTCAGGTTCTGAATAGAGTTGAGGAAGGCCCGCCGCGCCAAGGGCGGGCGTGACCGGGGTGGCAGAGGGATGGCGAAGGAGACCGCCGGCAAGGCGCCGGACATCGCTTCCGGGCGGCTTCGGCCCGAGGCTTATCGCCTGGGCTTCGGCGACCTCCACCCCCCGCTCGCGCGCGAGGCGGCGCTGGTCGAGGCCAATCGCTGCTATTTCTGCCACGACGCGCCTTGCGTCGAGGCCTGCCCCACCGCCATCGACATCCCGCAATTCATCCGCCAGATCGCCACCGGCAACATCGAGGGCTCCGGCCGCACCATCCTCGCCGCCAACATCTTCGGCGGCGCCTGCGCCCGGGTCTGCCCGACCGAGGTGCTGTGCGAGCGCGCCTGCGTGCGCGAGGCGCAGGAGGGAAAGCCTGTCGCCATCGGCCGGCTGCAGCGCTATGCCACCGACCCGCTTCTGGAGGAGGGCCGCCATCCCTTCGCCCGCGCGCCGCGCACCGGCAAGCGCGCCGCCGTGGTCGGCGGCGGCCCGGCCGGGCTTTCCTGCGCCCATCGCCTCGCCATGCTGGGCCACGACGTCACCGTCTTCGAGGCGCGCGAGCGGCTGGGCGGGCTCAACGAATACGGCGTCGCCGAGTACAAGGTGGCCGATCGTTTTGCCCGCGCCGAGGTCGATTTCATCCTCGGCATCGGCGGCATCGAGCTGCGCGCCGGACAGGCGCTCGGCCGCGACGTGACCCTGGCGGAGCTGCGCCGCAGCTATGATGCCGTCTTTCTGGGCATGGGACTTGCAGGGGTGAACGCGCTGGGCTGCGAGGGAGAGGCGCTGGAAGGCGTGATGAACGCCGTCGACTACATCGCCGAGCTGCGCCAGGCGGCGAGCTTCGCCGCTCTGCCCGTGGGCCGGCGCATCGTCGTCATCGGCGGCGGCAACACCGCCATCGACGTGGCGGTGCAGACCAAGCGCCTCGGCGCCGAGGACGTGACCATCGTCTATCGCCGCGGGCCCGAGGCGATGGGCGCCACCGCCCATGAGCGGGAATTTGCGCAAATCAACGGCGTCAAGATCAAACATTGGGCAAAGCCGCTCCGCCTCACGGGTCATGACGGGCATGTCGCCGAGGCGGTGTTCGAATATACGAGGATGGAGGCGCAGCGCCTCGTCGGCACCGGCGAGAGCTTCGCGCTGCCGGCCGACATGGTGTTCAAGGCGATCGGCCAGGTCTTCCTCGCCGATCCCCTGCGCGAGAACGGCCGCGAGCTGCTTCAGCTCGAGGACGGCCGCATCGCCGCCGACGAGGAAGGCAGGACCTCGCTCGCCGGCGTCTGGGCCGGCGGCGACTGTACCGGCCAGGGCGAGGACCTGACGGTGCGCGCGGTCGCCGACGGCAAGCGCGCGGCGCTGTCGATCGACCGCGCCTTGCGCCGCTGAAGGAGGGCATCATGGCCGATCTCGCAACGAGCTTCGCCGGCATCAAATCGCCCAATCCCTTCTGGCTCGCCTCGGCGCCGCCCACCGACAAGGCCTATAACGTCGTGCGCGCCTTCAAGGCGGGCTGGGGCGGCGTTGTGTGGAAGACGCTCGGCGAGGATCCGCCGATCGTCAACACCGCGTCGCGCTACGGCGCGCTTTCCTACAAGGGCAACCGCGTCGCCGGCTTCACCAACATCGAGCTGATCACCGACCGGCCGCTCGCGGTCAATCTGCGCGAGATCAAGGAAGTGAAGCGGGACTGGCCCGACCGCGCCCTCGTCGTCTCGCTGATGGTGCCGTGCGAGGAGGAGAGCTGGAAGCGCGTGCTGCGCCAGGTCGAGGAGACCGGCGCCGACGGCGTCGAGCTCAATTTCGGCTGCCCGCACGGCATGTCCGAGCGCGGCATGGGCGCCGCCGTCGGCCAGGTGCCGGACTATGTCGAGATGGTCACGCGCTGGTGCAAGCAGCACACGCGCATGCCGGTGATCGTCAAGCTCACCCCCAACGTCACCAACATCCTGGGGCCGGCGCGCGCCGCGGCGAAGGGCGGCGCCGACGCGGTGAGCCTCATCAACACGCTCAACTCGATCATCGCCGTCGATCTCGACCAGATGGCGCCGGCGCCGGTGGTCGACGGCAAGGGCACCCATGGCGGCTATTGCGGCCCGGCGGTGAAGCCGGTGGCGCTGCACATGGTGGCCGAGATCGCCCGCGATCCGCAATGCCGCAACATCCCGATCGCCGGCATCGGCGGCATCGAGAGCTGGCGCGACGCGGCCGAGTTCATGGCGCTGGGCGCCGGCGTGGTGCAGGTCTGCACCGCCGCCATGCATTACGGCTTCCGCATCGTCGCCGACATGATCGACGGCCTCGGCCGCTGGATGGACATGAAGGGCCATGCGCGGCTCGACGGTTTCCGCGGCAAGGCGGTGCCCAACGTCACCGACTGGCAGTTCCTCAACCTCAACTACCAGATCGTCGCGCGCATCGACCAGGCGCTCTGCATCAAATGCGGCCTCTGCCACATCGCCTGCGAGGACACCGCGCATCAGGCGATCGCCGCCGCCCGCGTCGACGGCGCGCGGCGCTACGAGGTCGTCGACAAGGAATGCGTCGGCTGCAATCTCTGCATGTATGTGTGTCCGGTCGAGGATTGCATTACCATGGTCCGGACCGACAGCGGGCAAGGGCATCTCGACTGGACGCAGCATCCCAACAATCCCTTGCGCAAGGCGGCGGAATAGGAGCGGACGCGATGCCCGGCGCACAGAACCTTCGGATCGACCAGCAGCGCCTGTGGCAGAGCCTGATGGAGATGGCCAGGATCGGCGCCACGGAGAAAGGCGGCTGCAAGCGCCTGGCGCTCACCGATCTCGACAAGGAGGGCCGCGACCTCTTCGTGCGCTGGTGCAAGGAGGCGGGTTGCGCCGTCACCGTCGACCGCATGGGCAACATCTTCGCCCGCCGCCCCGGCCGGCGCGCCGACCTGCCGCCGGTGGTGACCGGCAGCCATCTCGACACCCAGCCGACCGGCGGCAAGTTCGACGGCGTCTACGGCGTGCTGGCCGGGCTCGAGGTGATCCGCACCTTGAACGATCTCGGCTACGAGACCGAGGCGCCGATCGAGGTCAGCGTCTGGACCAACGAGGAAGGCTCGCGCTTTGCCCCGGCGATGGTCGCCTCGGGCGTCTTCGCCGGCGTCTTCAGCGAGGAATACGGGCTCTCCCGCGCCGATCTCGACGGCAAGACCATCGGCGAAGAGCTGAAGCGCATCGGCTATGCCGGCGCGGCGCCGGTCGGCGGGCGCAAGTTCAAGGCCTTCTTCGAGGCGCATATCGAGCAGGGGCCGATCCTCGAGGCCGAGCGCAAGACCATCGGCGTAGTGCAGGGCATCCAGGGCATCCGCTGGTTCGAGGCGACGCTCACCGGCAATGAGAGCCATGCCGGCACGACGCCGATGAACCGCCGCAAGGACGCGCTGCTGGGCGCCGCCCGCCTCGTCGACCGGATCAACCGCATCGCTCTCGACCACGCGCCCGGCGTCTCCACCGTTGGGCTGCTGCAAGTGCGGCCCAATTCGCGCAACACCATCCCCGGCAGCGTCTTCTTCTCGGTCGATCTGCGCCATCCGGACGACGCCGAGCTGATGCGCATGCGCGGCGATCTCGAAGCGGCGGTCGGCGAGGTCTGCGGCGCGCTCGGGCTCGCGGCCGATCTCACGGAGATCTGGCATTCGCCGGCGGTGCATTACCACGACGGCTGCATCGCCGCCGTGCGCCGCGCCGCCGCGGAGCTGGGCTACGCCCATCGCGACATCGTCTCCGGCGCCGGCCATGACGCGGGCTACGTCAACCGCGTGGCACCGGTGGGGATGGTGTTCATTCCTTGCGCCGACGGCATCAGCCACAACGAGGTCGAGAGCGCGACGGCCGAGGATCTGGCCGCCGGCTGCAACGTGCTGCTGCACGCCATGCTCGAGCATGCCGCGGGATGACCGGGCGAAAGCGGCGATGGGCGGCCTCGTCGTCGGCGAGGCGCTGAGCATGGCCGAGGCCCTGGCGCCCGGCGCGCCGCCCGCCGTCGAGATCCACGGCCTCAACCTCGTCTTCGACGCCGGCGACGCGCCGGTGACCGCCTTGGCCGATGTCGACCTCACCGTCGCGCGCGGCGATTTCGTCTCGCTGATCGGTCCTTCCGGCTGCGGCAAGACCACCTTGCTGCGCGTCATGGCCGATCTCGAGCGCGCAAACTCCGGCACGGTGCGGGTCAACGGCGTCTCGCCCGAGGCGGCGCGGCTTGCCCGCGCCTACGGCTACGTCTTTCAGGCGCCGGCGCTCTACGCCTGGCGCTCGGTGCTGCGCAACGTCACCTTGCCGCTGGAGATCATGGGGCTGCCGCGCGCCGAGCGCGAGGAACGCGCGCGCCGCGTGCTCTCGCTGGTCAACCTCGAGGGCTTCGAGCGCAAATTCCCCTGGCAGCTTTCCGGCGGCATGCAGCAGCGCGTCTCGATCGCCCGCGCGCTCTCCTTCGATCCCGAGCTGCTGCTGATGGACGAGCCCTTCGGCGCGCTCGACGAGATCATCCGCGATCATTTGAACGAAGAGCTGCTGCGCCTCTGGCAGCGCACCGGCAAGACGGTGATCTTCGTCACCCACTCGATCCCCGAGGCGGTGTTCCTGTCGACGCGCATCGTCGTCATGAGCCCGCGGCCGGGGCGGATCATCGACGTCATCGACGGCAACCTGCCGGCCGAGCGCACGCTCGACATGCGCGAGTCCGCGGCCTTTGCCGCCATCGCCCATCGCGTCCGCGCCGGGCTCAAGGCCGGGCACAGCTATGACGTCGCGTGAGGCCGCGCCGCGCCTGCTGGCCGGGGGCAGCGCGCTGCCGATGCTCGCGGTGCTGCTGGCGCTTCTCGTCCTCTGGTATGTCGGCACCGTCTGGCTCAACGCGCCGGTGGTCATCGACCGCTATGAGCGCGGCGGCGTCGCCGGCTGGACCCTCGACGAGCTCGTCGCCGACACCATGGCGATGGACCGGCCGGTGCTGCCGGCGCCGCATCAGGTGCTGGCCGAGCTCGACAAGACGGTGCTCGAGGTCGCGCCGACCTCGCGCCGCAGCCTCGTCTATCACGGCTGGGTGACGCTCTCCTCGGCGCTCCTGGGCTTCGCCATCGGCTCCGTGCTCGGCGTCGTGCTCGCCGCGGGTATCGTCCATCTGCGCACGCTCGAGCGCTCGCTGATGCCCTGGATCATCGCGTCGCAGACCGTGCCGATCCTGGCGATCGCGCCGATGATCATCGTCGTGCTGGGCTCGCTGGGCTTCGTCGGCCTCGTGCCCAAGGCGATCATCTCGGCCTATCTCTGCTTCTTCCCGGTGACCATCGGCATGGTCAAGGGATTGACCTCGCCCGATCCCATCCATCTCGACCTCGTGCGCACCTACAACGCCGGCACCGGGCAGATCTTCTGGAAGCTGCGCTGGCCCTCGGCGGTGGCCTATCTCTTCGCCAGCCTCAAGGTCGCGGTGGCGCTCGCCATCGTCGGCGCCATCGTCGGCGAGCTGCCGACCGGCGCCCAGGCCGGGCTCGGCGCAAGGCTGCTGACCGGCTCCTATTACGGCCAGACGGTGCAGATCTGGGCGGCTCTCGTCGTCGCCGCCGTCGTCGCCGGCCTTTCGGTCGCCGCCGTCGGCCTTGCCGAGCGCGTCACGATCGAGCGCATGGGCGGCCGGCCATGAGGCGACGCGATCCGCTCCTCGCCATGTCCTTTATCCTCGGTCTCCTCGCGCTCGCTCTGCCGCTGGGCGAAGCGCGCTGGACGGCCGCGCCGCTCACGCTCTGGCTCCTCGCGCTGGTCGCTGTCGCGCTCCTCTTCACTCCTCTCCGCCCCTGGGGGCGGAGAGGCGGGGTGAGGTGGGGGATGCCAGGGCCTATGCCGAGCAGCCGCGACGCCCCAGCAACCCGGCCGACCGCTTTGCGGTCGGCCCCGCTTGGGTTCGATCGCGAAGCGATCGAACGGGTTGCTCACCCGACCTCTCCGCCCCTGAGGGGCGGAGAGGGGCGCAGCGAGATGGTGGCGGAGGCCGCGCTGGCCTTTGCCGGCAGCGTCGCCGGCGCCGCGGCGCTTTATCTGCTGCTTGCCGCCGGCGCCGCCGGCGGTGAAGCCGCTGGCCTCTGGCTCGGCCTCGTCGCGCTGACGCTGCTCGTCTGGCGCGCGCTGGAGCGCGGCGCGGCGCTCGGGATGGCGTCGCGCTCGCCGCTCGTCGATCTCGCCATTCCGCTGCTGTTCGGCCTCTGGCTGCTCTATCTCTGGCAGCTCCTGGCCGAGGGCTTTGCCATTCCCGAAGTATTGCTGCCGGCGCCCGGCCGCATCGCCGCGGTGCTCGCGGGCTCGCTGCCGGTGCTGGGCGATGATTTCGTCCAGACCTTCCTCAAATCCATGGTGCCGGGCTACCTCATCGGCTGCGGCGCGGGCTTCCTTACCGGCGTGCTGGTCGATCGCGAGCCGTTCCTGCAGCGCGGCCTGCTGCCGATCGGCAATCTCGTCAGCGCGCTGCCCATCGTCGGCGTGGCGCCGATCATGGTGATGTGGTTCGGCTTCGACTGGCAGTCCAAGGCCGCGGTGGTGGTGATCATGACCTTCTTCCCGATGCTGGTGAACACCATCGCCGGGCTGGGCGCGCTCGGCCGCATCGAGCGCGACCTCATGCGCACCTACGCCGCAAGCTACGGCCAGACGCTGCGCTTCGCGCGCCTCCAGGCGGCGCTGCCCTTCCTCTTCACCGCGCTCAAGGTCAACTCGACCCTGGCGCTGATCGGCGCCATCGTCGCCGAGTTCTTCGGCACGCCGATCCACGGCATGGGCTTTCGCATCTCCGCCGGCGTCGGCCGCATGGACCTTCCGCTGGTCTGGGCGACCATCGCCGTGGCGGCGCTCACCGGTTCGGCCGTCTATGGCGGCATCGCGCTCCTCGAGCGCAGCCTGACCTTCTGGCATCCGTCGTTTCGCAAAGTCTCGTAAACGGCCCGCCGGGCCGGCATTGAGGAGGAGGGACCTGATGAGGAAAATTCTGCTATCGGCCGTCGCGGCCGGGGGGTTGCTGGCGGGGGCGGCTTCGGCCGAGGCCGCCGACGCGGTCACCATCCAGCTCAAATGGGTGACCCAGGCGCAATTCGCCGGCTACTACGTCGCCAAGGACAAGGGCTTCTACAAGGAGGCCGGGCTCGACGTCACGATCAAGCCGGGCGGACCCGACATCGCGCCCGAGCAGGTGCTGGCGGCCGGCGGCGCCGACGTCATCATCGACTGGATGCCGGCGGCGCTCGCCGCGCGCGAGAAAGGCGTGCCGCTGGTCAACATCTCCCAGACCTTCCAGCTTTCCGGGCTGGAGCTCACCTGCCTCAAATCGAGCGGCGTCAAGACGCCGGCCGATTTCCCCGGCCATACCCTGGGCGTCTGGTATTTCGGCAACGAGTATCCGTTCCTCGCCTGGATGGCGAAGCTCAACATCCCCACCGAAGGCGGCGCCAAAGGCGTGACCGTGATCAAGCAGGGCTTCAACGTCGACCCGCTGCTCCAGAAGCAGGCCGCCTGCATCTCGACCATGACCTATAACGAGTATTGGCAGGTGATCGACGCCGGCTACAAGCCCGAGGATCTCGTGGTCTTCAAATACGCCAGCGAAGGCGTCTCGACCCTCGAGGACGGGCTCTACGCCAATGGCGACAAGCTCAAGGACCCCGCCTTCGCCGACAAGCTGGCGAAGTTCATCGCCGCTTCCGGCAAGGGCTGGGCCTGGGCGGTCAAGAACCCGGACGCGGCCGCCAAGATCGTGCTCGACAACGACGCCACCGGCGCCCAGACCGAGAAGCACCAGAAGCGGATGATGGGCGAGATCGCCAAGCTCGTCGACATCCAGAAGCCGCTGGGCTATCTCGTTCCCGCCGATTACGAGCGCACCGTGGCGGTTCTGCTGTCCTCGAAATCGACGCCGGTCATCACCAAGAAGCCCGAAGGCGCCTGGACGCACGCGGTCTACGACGCCTCCAAGAAGTATTGGGATCCCGCCAGCGCGAAGTGACGTGACGCGGCCCCTCTCCCGCGCGCGGGAGAGGGGCGCGCGGCGGGATTTTTCGCATGATCGAGTGAGGCCGCCGCGCGCTCGGCGCCGGCGCGCCGGTGCCGCTGCTCTCTTTCCGCCTCGCCGGCTGAGCGCGCGCTTTCGCGAAAAGCAGAACGGCCGCGGCGCCGGGACGCCGCGGCCGCGTTCGGACGGCGCCCGGTTACTTCGACTCGCTTAGCTGCCCCGTCTGCGTCGGCGCTTGCAGCGGCGCGCCGCTGCCGTTGGTGGCATAGACGCCCTCCGGCGGCACGACGAGCTCGGGGTGCGGGTCGAACACATTGGCATAGATCCGGTTTTCCGAGCGGGCGATCTTGGCAAAGCCCGCCAGCTCCGGATGCGGGTTGCCGATGCTGGCATACCAGCCGCCGGCGGGCGCTTGCGCCGTCTCTTGGGCGAGCGCCGCCGAGGCGGCGGGCAACGCCAGCGCCAGCGACAATGCCGCGGCGTAGCCGAGGCGGGCGAAATGGAATTTGGTCGACATGATAAAAGTCTCCTTCTTGGCCAGAGGTCTGCGGCACGATCGATGGCCGCATTATTCCTCGCCGTGAAAGATGGGGCGGTGCCGTCCGCGCATAAGCCGGCAAAGGGCGAATGCTTTGTTGACTCCGGTTGAAGAATGGCGGGAAGCGAGGAAAGGCTTGGATTTGCGCGGAAAACCGCCGCGCACCGGCGCCGAAGGGCGGTCAAGGTGTGAGCGGGATCACAGCAGATGATGGGAGGTTGCCGCGCCGGCGCCCGGTCTATCGGCTCGTGCCCGCGCTTTCCCTGCGCGGATGTTGTCCATGGCAATCGATTGATCCCATAGGGCGACCGCCGGCGTCGGGCGCGGCCGGGCGCTCGTGAAGATGGAGATATCTGCGTTGATTCAGTGGATTATGCTATCTCCCGGGGGAGCCGAGCCGGCTAGGGCCGTGCCGGCCCGCCGCTCCGCCTGGGTTCATCTCTCGTTAGCTCTCCCGCCTTAGTCTTTCCCGGTCTCCGCTGCCTCGGGACGGGCGATGATGTTCGGCCTTGACGTCAAAGGCTTTCTCTCTTCGAAGCCGGGACTGGGCTTTCTCTATTTCGCCGTTTTCGCGGCGGCCTTCGCCGCCGGCCTCGGCTATGCCGTCTATGGCATGAGCCTGCGCGCCTATACCGCCGACAAGGGCGAGGAACAGGCGACCGCGCTGCAGCTCGTCGACGCCTTCGTCACCAATTATTCCGAGCTGCGCGGCCGCTTCGCCGCCGCCGATGCGCCGGTGCCGGCCAGCTTCCGCGCGCATTCCATCGAGCTTTTCAACCGCATGCGCGGCGCCGACGAGACGCTGCGCATGCGCTGGGTCGGCCGTAGCGGGCGCGCCATCGCCACGCCGCCCGCCGATGCCGACATGGCGGCGATCATCGAGACGCTTGCCGGCGAGGCCGAGGCGAAGCCGGTCTCGCGCCTGATCGCTCTCGGCGATGCGCGGGTGTTCCGCACCGTCTATCCCTCGGTCGCGACGCAGCAGAGCTGCGTCGATTGCCACAATCAGCAGCAGCCGGAGACGCCGCGCTGGCGTCTCGGCGAGCTGATGGGCGCCTTCGCCATCGACGTCCCCGCCGACGCCTTCCTGCATCGCAACCTGCGCCAGAGCGCCGGGCTGGGGCTCGTCATCTTTCTCTCGCTCGCCGGCGTCGGCCTCGTCGTCGCGCTGATCTATTTCCGCCAGTTGGGCGAGCGCGAGGCCGCCTGGCGCGAGCTGCGCGTCGCCAAGGAAGAGGCCGAGACCGCCAGCCGCTCGAAATCCGAGTTCCTCGCCAATACCAGCCACGAGCTGCGCACGCCGCTGAACGCCATCATCGGCTTCGCCGATCTGCTGGCGGGGCAGAAATTCGGTCCCCTGGGCAATCCGCGCTATGTCGGCTACGCCGTCGACATCCGCGACAGCGGCCAGCATCTGCTCGAGCTCATCAACGACGTGCTCGATCTCTCCAAGGTCGAGTACGGCAAGCTCGAATTGCTCGAGGAGCCGGTCGACGTCGCCGCCGCCGCCGAGTCCTGCCTGCGCCTGATGCGCCCGCGCGCCGAGGCGGCGCAGGTCGGCCTCGCCGCCGAGCTGCCGGCGGGGCTGCCCGCGCTGCGCGCCGACGATCGCCGGCTGAAGCAGATCCTGCTGAACCTGCTGTCGAACGCGGTGAAGTTCACCCCCGCCGGCGGCAGCGTCGTGCTGCGCGCGCGCGCCGATGCCGAGGGCTTCCACCTCAGCGTCGCCGACACCGGCATCGGCATTGCCGACGGCGATCTCGCCAAGGCGCTCAGCCCCTTCGGCCAGGTCGACAGCCGTCTGGCGCGGCGTTATTCCGGCACCGGCCTCGGCCTGCCGCTGACCAAGGCGATGGTCGAGCTTCATGGCGGCCGGCTGCGCATCGACAGCCGCGTCGGCGCCGGCACGACCGTGACCGTGTCGCTGCCTCCCGGGCGCCTGCTGCCGCTCGCGGTCGAGACCGCGGCCTGACGCCGCCCGGCTTGCGCTCGCAGCGCCGGCGGTCGGAGGATGCGCGCAAAACCCGCGGCGACGGCGATGTCGTCGGTTTGACCCGGTTCGCGCCGGAACGCCGCCCAAGCCTCTGATCCCACCGTCGGGCGCGATGCCCGGCGGTCAGGCGGCCCGCACGCCGGCGAGGAAGCTGGCGACCTCGGATTGCAGGCGTTCGGCCTCGCGCGACAGCAGCCGCGCCGTGTCGAGCACCTTGGCGGCGGCCGAGCCGCTTTCTGCGACGGTGCGATGGGCGGTGGCGACGTTTCCCGACACCTGCCGCGTGCCCTCTGCCGCCTGCTGGACGTTGCCGGCGATCTCGCGCGTCGCGGCGCCCTGCTCTTCGACGGCCGCCGCGACCGTGGCGGCGATGCCGTTCATCTGCGTCACGGTCTTGCCGATGGCCTCGATCGCCGCGACCGCGGTCCCGGTCATCGACTGGATTTCCGCCACCGTGGCCTGGATTTCCTCGGTCGCCTTGGCGGTCTCGGTGGCGAGCGACTTCACTTCCGAGGCGACGACGGCGAAGCCTTTGCCCGCCTCGCCCGCGCGCGCCGCCTCGATGGTGGCGTTGAGCGCGAGCAGATTGGTCTGGCGCGCGATGCCGTTGATCAGCGCCACGATGGCGCCGACGCGCTTGGCCGAATTGGCGAGCGCGCCCATGGCCGCGTTGGCGCGGTCTGCCTCGGAGACGGCGCCGGAGGCGATCTGCGAGGAGGTCGCGACCTGGCGGGAGATCTCGTGGATGGAGGAGGAGAGTTCCTCGGTGGCGGAGGCGACGGTCCCGACATTGGCGCTGGTCTGCTCCGCCGCCGCGGCGGCGGCCGTCGTCTCGCCGTCGGCCGCCGCAGCGGCCCCCCTCATCGCGTTGGCCGAGGCTTCCATCTCGACTGCCGACGACGCCATGCCGTCGGCCACGCTCTTGACCGACGCCTCGAAACCGTCCGCCAGCTTGTGCATCGCTGTCTGGCGCTCCTGCGCCGCCTCGGCCTTCAGGCGATCCTGCTCGGCGGCCAGGCGCGTGGCCTCGGCCGACCTCTCCTTCAGCACGGCGATGGCCTGCGCCATGGTCCCGATCTCGTCCCGCCGGTCCGCTCCCGGGACGGCCGCTGAAAGATCGCCGTCGGCGAGGCGATGCGTGGCCTTCGCGAGCGAGAGGATCGGGACGGTGATGCGGCGGCCGAGCCAGAAGGCCGCGCCGAAGCTCACGAGCGCGACCGCCGCGACGATGCCGACGATGCGGGCCGCGTTGCTCCAGACCGCCGTCTCGACGTCGTCGAGGTACACGCCCGATCCCACGACCCACTTCCAGCCTTCCGACAGCTTGGAATAGGTCGCCTTGGGCGCGGGCGGCGTGTTCGGCCGCTTGGGCCAAAGGTAATAGTTGAAGCCGCCCCCCGCCTCGGCCGCCTTGATCATGTCGCGGGAGAAATAGGCGCCGTTGCCGTCCTTGTTGTCGATCGACTGCGTGCCTTCGCGGTCGGCGAACATGCCGTTGACGACGATGATGCCGTCCGGGCGGCGGGCGGTCACGTACTCGTCGCCGTCGAAACGGATGGCGCGGAGCACGTCCTTGGCCGCGGTTTGCGCCGCCTCCTCGGACATCTCGCCTTTCGCGGCCCTGGCTTCGAAGAACGCGACGATGTTCGCCGCCGCTTCCGTCACGGCGCGGGCGCGCGCCTCGCGCTCGGCGAAGGTGACGGTGCCGATGGTGCGGACCGACACGAAGCCGACCACGATCAGCGCCGTCAAGGCGACGATCGGAGCGACGAGGATCTGGCCGTTGACGCTGCGGAAGATTGTCCGCAAGGCTGCTCCTTCCCGCCCTGTTTGAAGTTCCTGTCGCTTGGCCGCGACGCTGTGGATCACTCTACTGCGGGAAAGTGAAAGACCGGTTTACGCCCGGCAGGCTTTTGCCCGTCCCGTCCCGGCAACGCCGAAAAAAAAGGACCGCCGAAGCGGTCCTTTGGGAAGTCCCGAGGGATCAGAAGTCCATGCCGCCCATGCCGCCGCCATGCGGCATCGCCGGAGCGGGTTTCGGCTCGGGTTTCTCCGCCACCATCGCCTCGGTGGTGACCAGCAGCCCCGCGACCGACGCCGCGTCCTGCAGCGCCAGGCGCACGACCTTGGTCGGATCGATGATGCCGGCCTTGAGCATGTCGACGTACTCGCCGGTCTGCGCGTCGAAGCCGTAGTTCGGGTCGCTCTTGTCGTGCAGCTTGCCGATCACGATCGAGCCGTCGACGCCGGCGTTCTCGGCGATTTGGCGCACCGGGCTTTGCAGGGCGCGGCGCACGATGTCGATGCCCACCTTCTGGTCGTCATTGGCGGGCTTGAGCTTCGCCAGCGCCTTGCTGGCGAAGAGCAGCGCCACGCCGCCGCCGGCGACGATGCCTTCCTCGACCGCGGCGCGGGTCGCGTGCATCGCGTCGTCGACGCGGTCCTTGCGCTCCTTCACCTCGACCTCGGTGGCGCCGCCGACGCGGATGATCGCGACGCCGCCGGCGAGCTTCGCCAGGCGCTCCTGGAGCTTCTCGCGGTCGTAGTCCGAGGTGGTCTCCTCGATCTGCGCCCGGATCTGGCCGATGCGGCCCTGGATGTCCTGCTTCTTGCCGGCGCCGTCGATGATGGTGGTGTTCTCCTTCTCGATCCGCGTCCTTTTGGCCTTGCCCAGCATGCCGAGCGTCACGTTTTCGAGCTTGATGCCGAGATCCTCGCTGATGAGCTGGCCCGCCGTCAGGATGGCGATGTCCTCGAGCATCGCCTTGCGGCGGTCGCCGAAGCCCGGCGCTTTCACCGCCGCCACCTTCAAGCCGCCGCGCAGCTTGTTGACCACCAGCGTGGCGAGCGCTTCGCCCTCGACCTCCTCGGCGATGATCAGCAGCGGCTTGCCGCTCTGGACCACGGCTTCGAGCAGCGGCAGCAGCGACTGGAGATTCGAGAGCTTCTTCTCGTGGATGAGGATATAGGGATCCTCGAGTTCGCAGATCATCTTGTCGGCGTTGGTCACGAAATAGGGCGAGATGTAGCCGCGGTCGAACTGCATGCCCTCGACCACTTCCAGCTCGGTCTCCATGCTCTTGGCTTCTTCGACCGTGATCACGCCCTCGTTCCCCACCTTCTGCATGGCTTTGGAGAGCATCTCGCCGACTTCCCGGTCGCCGTTGGCGGAGATCGTGCCCACCTGGGCGATTTCCTCGTTGGTCGAGACCTTCTTCGAGCGTTTCTTCAAATCCTCGACCACCGCCTCCACGGCGCTTTCGATGCCGCGCTTCAAATCCATGGGGTTGAGGCCGGCGGCGACCGCCTTGACGCCTTCGCGCACGATCGCATGGGCGAGCACCGTCGCGGTGGTCGTGCCGTCGCCCGCCTGGTCGCTGGTCTTGGTCGCGACTTCGCGGATCATCTGCGCGCCCATGTTCTCGAACTTGTCGGCGAGCTCGATCTCCTTGGCCACCGTGACGCCGTCCTTGGTGATGCGCGGCGCGCCGAACGACTTGTCGAGGACGACGTTGCGGCCCTTGGGGCCGAGCGTCACCCGCACGGCGTGGGCGAGAATGTCGATGCCGTGTAGCATCCGGTCGCGGGCGTCGGTCTGGAACCTGACTTCCTTGGCTGGCATTGCTGTCCTCCTTCAGGCGACTTTCTTGGCCTTCGAGGGCTTGCCCTCGATGACGCCCATCACGTCGCTTTCCTTCATGATCATCAGCTCTTCGCCGTCGATCTTGACTTCCGTCCCCGACCATTTGCCGAACAGTATCCGGTCGCCGACCTTGAGGTCGAGCGGCTGCAGCCGGCCCTGCTCGTCCCGGGCGCCGGGGCCGACGGCGACGACTTCGCCTTCTTGCGGCTTTTCCTTGGCCGTGTCGGGGATGATGATGCCGCCGGCGGTCTTCTCCTCCTGCTCGAGGCTACGGACCACCACGCGGTCGTGCAATGGACGGAATTTCATGAAACCCTCCTCCCTCGTTGGCACTCGAATAGCGAGAGTGCCAAGGACTTAGGGAGATGGCCGGCCGCTTTCAAGCGCCGGCTCGGCGCCTGGGCCGCGACATTTTCTGCTCAGGGGACCAGCAGGACCTTGCCGATATTGCGCCGTGCCTCGATATGGGCATGCGCCGCCGCCGCCTCGGCGAAGGCGAAGCTGCGATCCACCACCGGATTGATCTTGCCTTCCGCCTGCCAGCGCAGGATATCGGCGAGCCAGCGCCGTAGCGTCGCCGTTTCGCCCCAGAGACGGCCGAGATTGACGCCGAACACGCCCAGATTGGCGTTCATCAGCGCCGGCGGCGTGAACCGCAGCCACGGCACGCCGGCGGCGGCGCGCAGCAGCGGCAGAAACCGTCCTTGCCGCTCGGCGGCGGCGGCAAAGCCGAACGCCCCGAGCCGTCCCAGCGGCGCCAGGCAATCGAGGCTCTGCCGCCAGGAGCGCCCGCCGATGGGATCGAGCGCGAGATCGACCCCGCGTCCCGCCGTCAGCGCCTTGACCTGCGCCGCCAGATCCCCGGCTCTGGCGTCGACCAGCAGCCTGACGCCGCGCCGGCGCAGGAAATCATGCTTGGCCGCCGATGCCACCCCGATGACCTCGGCGCCGGCGATCTGCGCCAGCTCGATCGCCGAAAGCCCGACGCCGCCGCCGGCGGAATGAATGAGCACCGTCTCGCCCTTGCCGAGCCGGCCCAGGGCGATGACCAGCGCGTAGGCGGTGAGATAGGTGAGCGGCAGCGCCGCCCCTTGCGCGGCATCGAGTCCGGCGGGAAGCGCGAACACCTGGCTCTCGGGCACCGCGACATGGCTCGCATAGCCGCCGAAGCGGGTCAGCGCCGCCACCTTTTGGCCGAGGGCGAACTGCTCCGCGCCCGGCCCCAGGGCCGCGACCTCGCCCGCCACCTCGTAGCCGACGACGCAAGGCGGCTTGGGCGCGTCGGGATAGACGCCGCGCCGCGCCATGATGTCGGCGAAATTGACCCCTGCCGCCGCTACCGCGATCAGCACTTCGCCCGCGCCCGGGCTCGGCACCGCCGCCTCGCGCAGCGCCAGCACCTCGGGCGGCCCGTGCCGCGTGATCCAGATCTGCCGCATCGGCGGCGCCATGCCGTCCTCTCGCGACGATGGTGCGGGAAGCCACGCTAGCCCGGACAGCGCCCGTCGGCCAGGGCGCCTCGCCCGCGGTCAGGGCGCCAATTCCGCCAGCAGCGCCGTCGCCTCCCGGAGGTCGGGCGCGTCGAAGCCTTCGCTGAACCAGCCATGGATGGCGGCAAGAAGCTCGCGGGCCTCGCCGCGCTTGCCCTGTCCGAGCCACAGCCGCGCCAGGCGGATCGACGCCCTCAGCTCCGCGAGCTTCGCGCTCTGCCGCCGCGCCACCGCGAGCGCCTGGCGATAGCTCCGCTCCGCCGCCGAGGAACCGCCCGCGTCCTTCAGCAAATCGCCGCGCAAGCGATGCAGCTCGGCCTCGCCGATCCGTTCGTCGGTCGTCTCGATCGTCTGCTCCGCCTCGGCGAGGCACTTCAGCCCTTCGCCCGGCTCGCCGAGCAGGGCGTGGATTTCGGCGAGCATCAGCAGCGCAAGCTGCGTGTTGAAGACCGCTCCGGTGGCGCGCACCGCCGCGAGCCCCTCGGCGACCAGCGCGCGTCCTTCCCGCGCTTGCCCGAGCGTCGCCAGCGACCAGCCGCGAAAAGCCGTCGCCCAACCCCGGAAATAGGGGAAACCGTGCTCCGCGGAAAGCGCGAGAAGCTCCTCGGCATGCTGTTGCAGCTTGGGCGAGCGGGTGACCCACGCGCTCCAACTGCCGAAATGGAGCACGACGGCGAGGCTGTGGGCTTCCTTGAGCCGGCGCGCCTCCGCCAGCGCCTCCTCCGCCCGCGCCCGCGCCTGGTCGACATGGCCCAGATGCGCCAAGGTCACGGCGAGATAGGCGAGCATCCCGGAATAGAGATCCTCGGACAACGATCCGCGGATCGCGCGATGCGCCGGCTCGGCGAGGCCGTGACATTGCTCCAGGAGCGCGCGGGCGGCGACGAATTCGCCGACCAGGAGGTGGGTCAGCCCGCTGATGCGGCGGCCCTGCAATTGCACCGCGATGTCGTTGCGCGCCTCGCCGATCTCTATGATCTGCTCGGCCAGCGACAGCGCCAGCTTGCGCTCCGACCGGGCCGCATGAAACGCCCATTGGCCATAGAGCAGCGGCACGAGGTATTCCGGCCGCTCGATCTGCTCGGCCAGCACGCGCGCCCGGGCGACGGTTTCGCCCACTTCGGCCGCCGACCAGCCTTTCGTGGCGGCCAGCGCCGGCCGCAGCGCCATGTGCAGATCCAGCTCCTGCTGTCGGCGCCGCGTGCCGTCCGGCAGGCCGGTGAGCGCGTCGAGCCCCTTGCGGAGCTGGGCGACCGCTTCCGTCATGGCCGAGCGCGCCATCGCCTGCTGGCCGGCCTTGAGCCAGTAAGCCGCCGCCTTTTCCGACAGCCCGGCTTCCGCGCAGTGCCGCCCGAGCACGGCGGGCTGGGCCGCGGCGATCGCCGGGAATTGCTCTTCGAGGGTTGCGGCAATGCGGGCGTGGAGGTGCTGGCGCCGGCCGCGCAGCAAGGTGCCGTAGGCGGTGTCCTGCACCAGCGCGTGCTTGAAGGTGTATTCCGCCTCGGGGGGCGTCCCGCGCCGGAAGATCAGCTCGGCGTCCACGAGCTGCGCCAAGGCCTCGTCCAGCCGGTGGCGCGGCATGGCCGCCACGGCGCTGATCAGCTCGTGCGAGAAGCGCCGTCCGAGAGCGGCGGCAATCTGCGCCACCTCGCGCGTCGGCGCCAGGCGGTCGAGCCGTGCCAGGAGCGAGGCCTGGAGCGACGTCGGAATCGTCGGCGCGCCGGGCGGACCCGTCGCCGCGGACCGGTCGCCGGGCGCCGCGAGCAGGCCGCTCTCGATCACCGCCTTGGTCAATTCCTCGATGAACAACGGCACGCCGTCGGTCCGGTCGGCGATCTCGACGGCGATCTCCCGGGGAAGGAGCTTGTCGCCCGCGACGCGCGCGATCATCGCGGCGCTTTGGCGCGGCGGCAGCCGGTTGAGGCCGAGCAGCGTCACCGGCGGGCGGTCGAGCCAGGCTGGCGCGAATTCCGGCCGGAAGGTGATGATCGCCAGGACGCGCAGGGCCGGCACGCGGTCGATCAGCATGCCCAGCATCTCCCGCGTCGTGGGGTCGCTCCAGTGGACATCCTCGAACAACATCAGCAGCGGTCGACGCCGCGCCAGCCCCTCGATTTGCGCCAACAGCGCGTTCAGGGTCTTCTCCTTGCGCCGCTGCGGCGTGAGGCTGAGCGGCCGATGGCGGCCGGCCGTCGGGATCGACAGCAAATCCGCCAGCAGCGGCAGCGCCTCGCCCGGCTCGTCGCTGGCCAGCGCGAGCACCGCTTCGAGCTTGGCCAGCCGTTGCGCGTCCGTGTCGCCGCGGCGGAGTCCGGCCGCGCGCTCGAGCTGCATGATGTTCGGATGGAGCGCGCTGTCCTGGTGATGCGGCGAGCAGAAATAGCGCAGCCGCGTATGCGGCTCGCCTCTCAGCCGCTCGAAGATGGTCTCGGCGAGGCGCGATTTGCCGATGCCCGCTTCGCCCGAGATCAGCACGACCGAGCCCTCGCCGGCTTTCGCCCGCTCCCAGCGGCGCAGCAGCAGCTCGATCTCCTCCTCGCGCCCGACCAGCGGCGTCGTGGTCGCGCGCAATGCCTTGAACCGGTTCTCCGCGCCGCTCGCGCCCAGCGCCTGCCAGGCCGGAACGTTTTCGGCGAAGCCCTTGAGCGCCACCGCGCCGAGATCGCGATAGTCGAAGAGGCCGCCGGTCAGCTTGCGCGTGCTCGACGAGATCACCACCGCGCCCGGCTCGGCCAGCGCTTGCAGCCGCGCGGCGAGATTGGGCGTCTCGCCGACCAGCGCTTCCTCCTGCGCCGCGCCCGCGCCGATGAGCGCGCCGACCACGACGAGCCCGGTGGCGATGCCGACCCGCGCCTGCAAAGGCGCGCCGGCGGCGGTCCTGAGCTTCGGCACCGCCGCGGCGAGCGCCAGCCCGGCGCGGACGGCGCGCTCGGCATCATGCTCGCCCGCCCTCGGATAACCGAAACAGGCGAGCACGCCGTCGCTCATGTAATTGGCGACGAAGCCGCCATGGTGCTCGATCAGCTCGGCGCAGCAGCGATGATAGGCGCCGATGACGCTCAGGAGATCCTCGGGGTCGAGGCTGCCGGACAGCGCCGCGGAACCCGTGAAATCGCAGAGCATCACCGTGAGCTGGCGCAGCTCGGCATAGTCCCGCGGGTGCCGATCGGCCGCGGTGCTCGGCTGAGGTGTGGCGCGGGCAAGCTCGCCGATCGCCGCCAGCATCCGCCGCCGATGCTCCAGCACGACGCCGAACTCCCTGAGGTCGCGGTCCGTCAAGCGGCTGAGACCCGAGAGGTCGATGTCGTTCTCGGAAAAGCGCTGGGCGTACTCGGACATGCCGAGCGACCCCAGCCACTGCGCGATCTCGGACACGGCTTCCCTCGCGGGGTTTGCGCCGTATCGAATGATACAGCATCAATAAGACGAAACAACGACCACATCGGGAAGGGGCCGCACTCGAAGGAGTACCCGTAATCAGAATTGGGTACGAGAACGCCGAGAGCGTGGAGAAGCGGCGAGCGCCGCGCTTTGCCCGAATTTCAGGGACACAGTCGCGCGAATCTTCCCCTCTCCGCCCCTTGGGAATTTCAGGGACATAATACATAATTCACAGTCGCGCGAATCTTCCCCTCTCCGCCCCTTGGGTGGAGAGGCCGGGTGAGGTGGGGTATTTGTCGCGCCGCGCCGCGTCGTCGCTGAATCAGGTATTGTGTCCCCGTAATTCGTGGCGAA
>Ga0187784_10001095_pt1 | contig 21145 bp, 15 predicted proteins | sample 1015_SJ02_MP15_2_FD_132964 | JGI IMG/M metagenome (GOLD analysis project Ga0187784, IMG submission 132964) | Tropical peat soil microbial communities from peatlands in Department of Meta, Colombia - 1015_SJ02_MP15_20_MG | ecosystem: Environmental > Terrestrial > Soil > Wetlands > Peat | place...
GAAGGCGGAGATGCCGTAGATGATGCCGAAATTGATCGCCTTGGCACGGCGGCGCACCTCGCCCGGCATGTTCTTGACCGGCACGCCGAACATTTCCGACGCCGTCATGGCGTGGATGTCGAGCCCGTCGCGAAACGCCTGGCGCAATGACTCGATGCCGGCGATCTCGGCGAGGAGCCGCAGCTCGATCTGCGAATAATCGGCGGAGACGAGTTTTCGGCCCGGCGCGGCGACAAACGCGCGGCGGATCTTGCGGCCGTCTTCGGTGCGCACCGGGATGTTCTGCAAATTCGGCTCCGACGACGACAGCCGGCCGGTGGTGGTCGCGGCCAGCGCGTAGCTCGTGTGCACGCGATGCGTGGTCGGATGCACGAAGCCCGGCAGCGCGTCGGTATAGGTCGATTTCAGCTTCGAGACCTGGCGCCAGTCGAGGATTTTCTGCGGCAGCTTGTGGCCTTGCTCGGCAAGCTCTTCGAGCAGCCGCGCGCCGGTCGCCCATTGGCCGGTCTTGGTTCTGGTGCCGCCCGGCAATTGCAGCTTGCCGAACAGAATGTCGCCGATCTGCTTTGGTGAGCCGACATTGACCGGCTCGCCGGCGAGCGTGTTGATCTCGGCTTGCAGCCCTGCGGCTTCCCGCGCGAATTCGCCGGACAGCCGCGACAGCACTTGCCGGTCGACCGAAATACCGCGCCGCTCCATGTCGGCGAGCACGCGCAACAGCGGCCGCTCCAGCGTCTCGTAAACGGTCAGCACATGCTCGGCGGCGAGCCGGGGTTTTAGCACCTGCCACAGCCGCAGCGTCACGTCGGCGTCCTCGGCGGCATATTCGGTCGCCTTGGCGACGTCGACGCAGTCGAACGTGATCTTCGACTTGCCGGCCTTGGTGACCTCGTTGAAATCGATGGTCTGGTGATCGAAGTAGCGCCGTGCCAGCGGATCGAGGCCGTGATCGGAACGGCCGGCGTCGACCACGTAGGACATCAGCATGGTGTCGTCATACGGCGCGATCGCGATGCCGCGCATGGCGAAAATCTGCCAGTCGAATTTCAGGTTCTGGCCGATCTTGAGCACGCCGGCATCTTCCAGAAGCGGCTTCATGGCGTCGAGCGCGTCGCGTTCGGGGATCTGGTCGGGTGCCTTCTCGCCCCTGAACAATCCGCCCGCGCCGCCGTCGCCGACCTGGCGGTGCGACAGCGGCACGTAGCAGGCTTCGTTCGGCTTAAGCGCCAGCGAGAAACCGCACAGCTCGGCCTGCATCGGATCGAGCGAGTTGGTCTCGGTATCGATGGCGACAACGCCGAGATCGCGCGCGCGCTCGATCCAGGTCTTGAGTTGATCGACGCTGCGGACGGTCTCATATTTGGCGCGATCGAATTTTTGCTGGTGCGCGATTTCGAGCCGCGCCGCTGCGAGCGCTTGCGGGGTGAGCGCACCGTTGGTGTCTTTTCCTCTCCCGTCCCGGGAGAGGCCGGCCGCCGTAGGCGGCCGGGTGAGGGCCGTCTGCGGCATGCTACTCGGACCCTCACCCGGCGAGGCCCTACGGGCTTCGCCGTCCTCTCCCGGAACGGGAGAGGGTAAAGAAGCAGCGCCGTGCCCCGCGAGCTTGGCGTCGGGCTCCACGTCGCCGGCCTCGATGCCGGCGAATTCCGCCACTCGCCGCGTCAGCGAATTAAATTCCATCGCCTTGAGAAAGGCGATCAGCCGCTTGTGGTCCGGCTCGTGCACGGCGAGATCGCCGATCGGCACGGCAACCGTGACATGATCGTCGAGCGTGACCAACTTTTTCGACAGTCGCGCCATGTCGGCATTGTCGAGCAGCGATTGCCGGCGTTTGTCCTGCTTGATCTCGCGAGCGCGCTTGAGCAGGGTTTCGAGATCGCCGTATTCGCCGATCAGCTGCGCCGCGGTTTTGACGCCGATGCCGGGCACGCCCGGCACGTTGTCGGTCGAGTCGCCGATCAGCGCCTGCACCTCGACGACCTTTTCCGGCGGCACGCCGAATTTCTCGATCACTTCGGCGCGGCCGATTTTCTTGTCCTTCATGGTATCGAACATGACGACGCCGTCGGCGACGAGCTGCATCAAATCCTTGTCCGAGGAGACGATGGTCGCGGTGGCGCCGGCCGCGCAGGCTTGCCGCACATAGGTCGCGATCAGGTCGTCGGCCTCAAAGCCCTTTTGCTCGAGGCAGGGCAGATCGAAGGCGTGGACCGCTTCGCGGATCAGCGGAAATTGCGGCCGTAGATCGTCGGGCGGATCCGGGCGGTGCGCCTTGTAGTCGGGATACATGTCGGTGCGGAAGGTGTGCTCGGAGACGTCGAACACCACCGCGAGGTGGGTCGGCTTGTCCTCCGGCTTCATGTCGCGCAGAAGCTTCCACAGCATGTTGCAGAAGCCGAACACGGCATTGAGCTGCAGCCCGTCGGACTTGCGGTTGATCGGCGGCAACGCGTGATAGGCGCGGAAAATGTAGGACGAGCCGTCGACCAGGAAGACGTGGTCGCCTTTTTTCAACGGCGCGGCGGCCGCCCCGGCGGTTTGCGGCTTTGGCGCCTTTTGCGGAGCTTTTTGTGCTGCGGGCATGATCGCCAATATATAGGGGCTTCGCCCTGATTAGCACCGCCATTGGACGATACTGTGGACTACTCCTCGCTGCCGATTGACGAGGCGCTGCCGGGCCTGACCGCGGCCTTGCGCGCGCGCAATGCCGCGGTGCTGGTGGCGCCGCCCGGCGCCGGCAAGACCACTCGCGTGCCGCTCGTTCTTGCCGGCGAGGACTGGGTCAAGAACCGCCGCATCCTGGTGCTCGAACCGCGCCGGCTCGCGGCGCGGGTGGCCGCCGCGCGCATGGCGTGGACGCTGAACGAGCGAGTCGGCGAGACGGTAGGGTTGCGGGTGCGCTTCGGCTCGAAGGTTTCGCGCAAGACCCGCACCGAAATCGTCACCGAGGGCATTTTCACCCGGCTCATCCTCGACGATCCGACGCTCGACGACGTCGCCGCGGTGCTGTTTGACGAATTCCACGAGCGTTCGCTTGACGCCGATCTCGGTCTCGCGCTGGCGCGCGACGCGCAGCAGGGCTTGCGCGAGGATTTGCGGCTCCTCGTGATGTCGGCGACGATCGACGGCGCCCGCGTCGCGGCGCTCCTTGGCGATGCGCCCGTCATCCAAAGCGAGGGCCGCGCCTTTGCGGTCGAGACCCGCTATGTCGGCCGCGTTGCCGGCGCCATCGAGCCGCAAATGGCCGACGCCATCGTGCGCGCCATGCGCGGCGACAAAGGTTCATTGCTGGCGTTTCTGCCCGGTGCCGCCGAAATCCGCCGCACCCAGACGCTGCTAGAAGGCCGCACCGATGCCTCGACCGATGTGGTGGCGCTCTACGGCGCGCTTGGCGGCGAGGAGCAGGGACGCGCCATCGAGCCGGCTCTTCCTGGCCGCCGCAAGATCGTACTGGCGACGTCGATCGCGGAAACCTCGATCACGATTGAGGGCGTGCGCATCGTGGTCGATTCGGGCCTCGCCCGCGTGCCGCGCTACGAGCCCGATGTCGGCGTAACGCGGCTCGAAACCGTGCGGGTGTCGCGCGCGGCGGCCGATCAGCGCCGTGGCCGCGCCGGGCGCACCGAGCCGGGCATCTGCTACCGGCTCTGGGACGAGCCGCAGACCGCGGCGCTCGAGCCGTTCGCCCGGCCGGAAATCCTCGCCGCCGACTTGTCCGCTTTCGCGCTCGACCTCGCCGCCTGGGGCGCCGCGCCCGAAAACCTCGCCTTCCTCGATCCACCGCCGCGCCCCGCGCTCGCCGAAGCGAAAGCGTTGCTCGCGACCCTGGGTGCGATCGATGGCGATGGCCGCATCACCGCCGAAGGCCAGCACTTGCGGCAACTGCCGCTGCCGCCGCGGCTCGCCCGCATGGTGGTCGATGCCGGAGCGGTTGGCAAAGCACCGCAAGCCGCCGAGCTCGCCGCCTTGATCGGCGAACGCGGGCTCGGCGGCGACGACGTCGATCTGCGCGAACGCCTCAACGCGCTGCATCGCGACCGCTCCCCGCGCGGACGAGATGTCGGCGCGATAGCTAAACGCTGGGCGGAGATTGCGCAGTCGAATACCTCACCGCTCGCGGGACGAACTCCCTCCCCCCTTGTGGGGGAGGGTCGGGGTGGGGGGTCGCGAGGCGACGTGAGAGCGTCGACGCACGCACACGTACATCGTTCCTCCACGCAGGCGCGTCACCTGCCGACCCCCACCCCCATCCCCTCCCCACAAGGGGGAGGGGAGGAGTTATCCGTCGGCGCGCTCGTCGCCCTCGCCTACCCCGAGCGGATTGCCAAAAATCGCGGTGGTGGCTCTGGCGCGTTTTTGTTGGCGAACGGCCGCGGCGCTTCGATCGATACCGCCTCACCGCTGGCGCGTGAGCCGTTCCTGGCTGTCGCCGAACTCACCGGCAGCGCCACGGCGGGCCGCATCCTCTCCGCCGCGCCGATCACGCTTGCGGAGATCGAGGCGCGCTTTGCCGACCGCATCGATTCTCGCGAAGAGATTACGTTCGACCCCGCGAGCATGAGCCTGCGCGGGCGCAAAAGCCGCCGCCTCGGCGCCATCGCGCTCGCGGACCGGCCGATGCCGGTCGTCGCCTGCGACGACACCACGAGGCAACTCGCCGACGGCATCGCCGCGGCCGGAGTCGACCGGTTGCCTTGGACCAAATCGCTCCAGCAATGGCGCGATCGCGTGATGTTCCTGCGCTTAAGCGAAGGCAAAGAATGGCCCGATCTGTCGGACACGGCGCTGGCGCAGACTGCGCGCGATTGGCTCGCGCCGGTGCTCGCCGGCAAAACCGCGCTCGCCGACGTCACCGCGGACGAACTGGAACAGGCCTTGCACAACCTGCTGCCGTGGCCGCTCAAACGAAGGCTCGATGCCGAGGCGCCGACCCATTTCGAAGCGCCGACCGGCTCGCGGGTGCCGATCGATTACCAGGTGGAAGGCGGCCCGAAAATTGCGATCCGGGTGCAGGAACTGTTCGGGCTTAACCGCCACCCGGCGATCGCCGGCGGCAACATCCCGCTCCTCATCGAACTGCTCTCGCCGGCGCACCGGCCGGTGCAGATGACGCGCGATCTGCCGGGTTTCTGGCGCGGCAGCTACTCAGCCGTGCGCGCCGACATGCGCGGCCGTTATCCAAAACATCCGTGGCCCGACGATCCCGTTGCGGCCACGGCAACGCGCCGCGCCAAGCCGCGCAAAATATAAAATTCGAGCGAATGCTTTAGTTGGAGGCTCACCATTGCGAGTCAAATCCCCCGCCGTTTCGCGCAGCATTAGCGCCGTGTTCGCGGTGGCGTGGTCTGATGCCGCCGAATAACGGACGTAAATTCCATGCGTTCTGTCCTCATCTTCGCCGCTCTGGCGCTCGCCGCCAGCGTCATCGTTCCGCGCTATGCCGCGCAGATCCACGCCGGCAGTGTTGCGCCGACCATGATGACGGCGCACCCGGTGACGCCGGCCGCTGCGCCATCGAATTCGCGTTCGGTCGTCATCTCGCCGGGCCGCAACGGACATTTTCAAGTCGAAGGCCGCGTCGACGGCCGCCGTCTCGATTTCATGGTCGATACCGGCGCTTCGGTGATCGCGCTCACCGAGCGCGACGCGGCGTCGCTCGGCATCCATCCGGCGGAGCGCGATTATGTCGCCGCGGTCAGGACCGCGAACGGCACGGCGCGCGCCGCGCCGGTCGAACTCAACATGGTCGAGATCGACGACCTGACGGTGCACAACGTCGCCGCCATGGTGCTGCCGGAGGGCGCGCTCAGCGACAATCTCCTCGGCCTGTCGTTCCTGTCGCGGCTGCGGCGCTTCGAATATTCCGACGGCAAGCTGGTTCTGGAGCAGTAGCAACCATTCCTGTTTCCGGTCGTTTAAGCTATTGCTGTCGGGTTTTTCGATTCGGATCAATCGTTCGATGTTTCCCAAGCCAAAGCCCGCGCTGAAGCCGAACACTTACGCCTATGAATCCGAGCCGATGGTGAAGACCACCGGCTTTCGCGAGTACGACGCGCGCTGGCTGTTCGGAGCCGAGATCAACTTGATGGGCGTTCAGGCGCTGGGGCTTGGGCTCGGCACGCTGATCCACGAACTCGGCGTCAAGCCGCATGTCGTCACCGGCCACGATTTCCGCTCCTATTCGGCGTCGATCAAAATGGCGCTTTCCAACGGCCTGATCGCGGCCGGCTGCAAGGTCTATGACATCGGGCTGGCGGTGACGCCGATGGCCTATTTCGCGCAATTCGATCTCGACGTGCCGTGCGTCGCCATGGTCACGGCGTCGCACAACGACAACGGCTGGACCGGCGTGAAGATGGGCGCCAACCGACCCCTCACCTTCGGTCCCGACGAGATGACCCGCCTCAAGGACATCGTGCTCAACGGCCGATTCAAACCGCAAGCCGGCGGCGCCTACGAATTCGTCGAGAATTTTCCGGCGCGCTATATCGCCGACCTCACCAACCGGCCGAAACTCAAGCGCCGGCTCAAGGTGGTGTGCGCCTGCGGCAACGGCACTGCGGGCGCCTTCGCGCCGCAGGCCCTGGCAAAAATCGGCTGCGAAGTGGTGCCGCTCGATTGCGAGCTCGACCACACCTTTCCGAACTACAATCCGAACACCGAAGATTTGAAGATGCTGCACGCCATGCGCGACGCCGTGCTTAACAGCAAGGCCGACGTCGGCTTGGGCTTCGACGGCGACGGCGACCGCTGCGGCGTGGTCGACAACGACGGCGAGGAAATATTCGCCGACAAGGTCGGCGTCATGCTCGCGCGCGACATTTCATCAAACCACAAAAACGCGCTGTTCGTCGCCGACGTGAAGTCGACCGGCCTGTTCATGACCGATCCGCTTCTGATCACGAACGGCGCCAAAACCGATTACTGGAAGACCGGGCATTCCTACATGAAGCGCCGCGTCAACGAAATCGGCGCCATCGCCGGCTTCGAGAAATCCGGTCACTTCTTTTTCAACAAACCGTTCGGCCGCGGCTATGACGACGGGCTGATCTTCGCCTTCGCGGTGTGCGACATGCTCGACCGCAATCCCGATAAAACCATGGCGGACCTGAAAAACGCGCTGCCGAAAACCTGGTCGTCGCCCACCATGTCGCCGCATTGCGCCGACGAAGAAAAGTACGGCGTGGTCGATGCCGTGGTGAAGCATTTCGAAGCCGAGAAGAACAACGGCAGCAAGGTCGCCGGCCAGCCGATCCGCGATCTAAACACCGTCAACGGCGTGCGCGTCACCGTCGCCGACGGCAGCTGGGGCCTGGTGCGCGCCTCCTCCAACAAGCCGGAACTGGTCGTCGTCGTCGAAAGCCCGGTGTCGGAAGCGCGCATGCGCGACATGTTCAAGTCGCTCGACGCCGTGCTACGCACGCACAAGGAAGTCGGCGAGTATAATCAGAAGATCTGAAACTTCATCCTGCCCCGTGCGGGGCGCCCCGCCGCGCGAGCGCGGCGGGGACCCCGTTGCGGGGAAGGGGGACCGTCCCGCGACAGCAGGACGGTGGAAGGGGCGTCGGCCTCCGCCGGAGCTTTAAATGAACATGAAGATTTGTTGGGCCGGCGGCGCCACCGCCATGGTTGCGTCTGCCGCGGCCATAGCAATCGTTGCCGCCGTCGCAACTTCGCCACGCCCGGCAGTTGCCGACGACTGCCCGAACGGCGCGACACGCTTCGGGGTTGAGCCGTACGATACGGCGGCGCGGTCTTGAGGCAAAGGGTGGCTATCTAAGTGGTCGCGCAAATACATGTGAAAGAGTATGCGCAGCACTGATCGCAGCCGGCATTGAGTTCACAAACGGCAACTCGCCCGGGGTGTGCTTCACCGCGCGGAAATGATACAATTTGTTTCCGTCTTCGTAAATTGCAGCAAGCTCCTTATAATCCGAACTCACACCTCCGCATAAACATCAATCTCCACCGCGCCGGGAAACATCGTGCGCCAGGTTTGAAAGTAGGCCTGCATCCGCGCGTCGCCGGCGATGCGTTGCCGGTTCAGCTCCCAGCCTTCGTCCGCCTCGTATTCGATGACCTGGATGAATTTCGCCGGATCGTCGACGTTTTGCAGCAGCCGCACTTCGGCACTGCCGAACATCTGGTAGAACGGCGTCGCCGCCTTGATCATGGCGATCAGTTGGGTTGCATCCGTCGTCGGCAGCATGAAGCGCAATTGCAGCACGCGCCGGACCTTTGGATCATCGTTGCTCATGGCTTGGAGTCCTATTTGAATTTGTCGCGGAATGGGTGCGCCGGATAGACGCCGAGGATTTTCAGCGACTTCGGTTGCGAGACGAATTCCAATTCTTCGAGCGCGAGTTCGAGCGCGCGCTGTTTCGGATGACCCTGCACGTCGGCGTAAAACTGGGTGGCGGCGAAGCTGCCGTCGACCATGTAGCTTTCGAGCTTGGTCATGTTGACGCCGTTGGTGGCGAAACCGCCCAGCGCCTTGTAGAGCGCGGCCGGGATGTTGCGGACCTGGAATACGAAAGTCGTGATCACGCGCTCGTGCTTGCGGTTCGCCCATTTCGGCTGGCGCGCCAGAACGATGAAGCGCGTCGTATTGTGCTTGGCGTCGGCGACGTCCTTCTTCAGGATGCGCAACCGATAAATCTTGGCCGCAAGCTTGGTCGCCAGCGCCGCGCGCGTGACGTCTCCCGCTTCGGCGACTTCTTTCGCCGCTCCTGCCGTGTCGGCGGCGACCACCGCCTTGATGCCGAGCTTGCGGATGATGTTGCGGCATTGCCCGAGTGCGTGGACGTGGCTTTCGACCGTCTTGATCGTTTTCAACGTCGCTGATTTGGGCGCCATGAGCTGATGCTGCACCGGCAGGAACCACTCCGCCACGATATGCAGCCGCGACGCCGGCATCAGATGATGGATATCCGCCACCCGGCCGGCGACCGAATTGTCGATCGGGATCATGGCGAGCGCGGCGCGGCCGGTGCGAACCGCGGCGAAGGCGTCCTCGAAGGTCGGACAGGGCAGCGGCTCATAGCCGCGGTAGGCCTCCTTGCAGGCGATATGCGAATTCGCCCCCGGCTCGCCCTGGTATGCAATCTTCTTGCGTTTGGTCATTCTGCGTTGGGTCATTTTACATTGTTGTCATCTTGCGCGTTACGCCGGCCGACCCGTTAGCATGGTACGGGCCCTTTCCAAATCCTCGGGCGTGTCGACGCCGAGCGGCACCGTGTCGACGATCTCGACGTCGATGCGCATGCCGGCCTCAAGCGCGCGCAGCTGTTCGAGTTTCTCGCGGCGCTCGAGCGGCGATGGCGCAAGCTTGACGAACCGCTCCAGCGCCGAGCGCCGGTAGGCATAAAGCCCAATGTGATGATAGAGCGGTCCGTCGCCGGAAGGAGCGCTGGCGCGGGTAAAGTAAAGCGCGCGCAGCCGTGCCGGCGCGACCGGCGTGCCCACCACCTTGACCACATTGGCATCGGTCCGCTCTTCGGCGCGCTTTATCTCCGCCGCAAGCGTGGCGATATCGACGGCGGGGTCGGTCAAGGGCCGCAGCACCGCGGCGATGGTGGCGGGCGAAAGCGTCGGTAGATCGCCTTGCAGATTGACGACGATCTTGGCATGACCTTGCGAATCGACCTTGCCGAGCGCCTCGAAAATACGGTCGGAGCCCGAGGCATGATCCGCCCGCGTCAGCACCGCCCGCCCGCCGGCCTTAGCCACAACGGCGGCGATTTCGGCTGACTCGGTGGCAACCACCACCGGGCCGAGGGCCGCCGCCAGCGCGCGGCGCAGCACATGCACGATCATCGGCTCGCCCGCTATAGCGGCGAGCGGCTTGCCCGGCAGCCTGGTGGCGGCCATGCGGGCGGGAATGAGAATCAGGACATCGGGCATCGCGCAGCGAGCGAGCTTATACGGGTTGCAAGAGGCGCGGCAAACCGGCTAATTGTGCACTGCCCACCTGTTCTCCGCTGCGGAGCTATCCGGCGATGAATTCGTTCGAAGTCAACAAGATTCTTGGCGCCCTGTTGGGTACTTGCCTGATCCTGGTCGCCATGCATATCGCCGCCGGCGCGATCTTTGCGCCGCAGACACCGGCAAAGCCCGGCTATGACATCGCGGTGAAGACGGAGGGGTCGCAGAGCGCGGCGGCAGCGCCAGCGGAAGTGCCGATCGAGAGCCTGCTGGCGGGCGCCTCGACCGATCGCGGCGCCCAGGTCGCCAAGCAATGCCAGGCCTGCCATAACTTCGAGAAGGGCGCCGGCGCCAAGGTCGGCCCCAACCTTTACGGCATCGTTGGCCGCGCGGTCGCATCAGTGCCGGGCTTCAATTACTCGGCCGCACTAAAGGCCAAAGGCGGCGCCTGGACCTTCGATGCGCTCAACACTTGGCTGAGCAAGCCCAGCGCCGACGTTCCCGGCACGGCGATGACTTTTGCCGGCCTTACCAACGAGAAACAGCGCGCCGACATCATCGCTTACCTCGACAGCCTCTCCGACAGTCCGGTGCCGCTGCCGACCGCCCAAAACCAGGGCGCTGCGGCACCGGCCGCGCCGGCCGCGAACCCACCTGCGACCGCGCCGGCCGCGCCCCCGGCCCCGCCGTCCGGCGCCGCCGAGCCACCCAAGCAATAGACGCCCCCGCCTGCAGGCCGATTTCTGCAACCGCTGCATAGGCCAGTGATGATTATTCCATCGCGGTGCACACCGGCATACTGGCGCTGTCATCGAAAAGACGGATAATGACAGGCATCGATTGCTGCCCGTCAAATGAGTTGGAGGTGCCGGTGAACCGTCGATCCCTGCTTACGTCCGCCCTGCTCGCTGTCGCCGCGCCGCGGCTTCAACTGCCCGGCTGGATCACTCCCGCGCGGGCACAAGCGCCGGCGCCGGCAAAAAACTGGCGGCATGGCACGTCGCTGTTCGGCGACCTGAAATATCCGGAAGGCTTCAAGCACTTCGACTACGTCAATGCGGCCGCGCCGAAGACCGGCGCGGCGCGGCAGATCGCGCTCGGCACCTTCGACAATTTCAACATGGTAGTCGCCGGCGTCAAAGGCTCGCTGGCCAGCGGCATCGATCTCCTCTATGAGACGCTCGCGATAGGCGCGCTTGACGAAGTCTCGAGCGAATACGGCCTGCTCGCCGAGGCGGTGAGCTATCCGGACGATTACTCTTCGGCATCGTATCGGCTGCGCGCCGAGGCAAAATGGCATGACGGCACACCGGTCACGCCGGACGACGTGATTTTTTCCCTCGAAGCCTTCAAGAAATACAGTCCGCAGCACTCCGCCTATTACCGTCACGTCGCCAAGGTCGAGAAGACCGACGATCGCGAAGTCACCTTCACGTTCGACGCCTCGGGCAACCGTGAACTGCCGCAGATCATCGGCCAGCTCACCGTCTTGCCCAAGGCGTGGTGGCAAGGCACCGACAAGGACGGCAAACAACGCGATATCAGCTCAACCACGCTCGAGCCGCCGCTCGGCAGCGCGGCCTACCGTATCAGGGAGTTTTCGCCCGGCCGCAACATCGTCTACGAGCGCGTCAAGGACCATTGGGGCCGGGCCGTCAACGTCAATATCGGCCGCGATAATTTCGACGAGCTGCACTACGAATATTTCCGCGATACCACGGTCGCGCTCGAAGCGTTCAAGGCCGATACCGTCGATTGGCGTAGCGAGAACAGCGCCAAGAATTGGGCCACCGCCTACGACTTCCCGGCGGTCGGCGACAAACGCGTGCTGCTCGAGGAGTTTCCCATCCGCAATGTCGGCATGATGCAGGCCTTCGCCTTCAACATCCGCCGCGACAAATTCGCCGATCCGCGGGTGCGGCTCGCCTTCAATTACGCGTTCGATTTCGAGGAAATGAACAGGCAGATTTTCTTCGGGCAGTACAAACGCGTCGCCAGTTATTTTGAAGGCACCGAACTCGCCGCCACCGGCGTGCCGACCGGCCGCGAGCTCGAACTGTTGGAAACCGTGCGCGACAAGGTGCCCGCCGAGGCTTTCAGGAGGCCTTATGCCAATCCGGTCAACGGCACGCCCGAGGAAGTGCGCAAAAATCTGCGCGAGGCGGTGCGGCTGATGCGCGAGGCAGGTTACGAGGTACGCGACCAGCAACTGATCAACAGCAAGACCAATGAGCCTTTCGCGGTCGAATTCCTCGCCGAGGATCCGAGCTTCGAGCGCGTATTCTTGTTTTACAAGCCTTCGCTCGAACGTCTCGGCATCAATGTGACGGTACGCACGGTCGATGAGGCGCAGTACGAGAACCGGCTGCGGACCTGGGATTTCGACATCATCACCTCGGCTTGGGGCGAGTCGTTGTCGCCCGGCAACGAGCAGCGCGGCTATTGGGGCTCCCAGGCGGCCGACGAACCCGGCTCGTTCAACATCATCGGCATCAAGAATCCAGCGGTCGATGCCATGATCGAACAGATCGTCTTCGCCAAGAGCCGGACCGATCTCGAAGCCGCCACGCGTGCGCTCGACCGCATCTTGTTGTGGAATCATTACCTGGTGCCGCAGTGGACCTACGGCAAAGTGCGCACCGCGCGTTGGGATCGCTTCGGCCATCCCGATCCGATGCCGAAATACGGCCGGGCGGCGTTTCCGACCGTGTGGTGGTGGGACGCGGAAAAAGCCGCAAAGACGGGCTAGCGCCATCCACATCAATCGTCAGTCCGGAAGCCGCGCAGCGGCGGTCCGGAATCCATAACCTTCGTCCTCACAATTTTTGCACGACGGATGAGAATAACTGCGTCGACATGGGAAATCTGACGCGCCGAAGCGTGCTTTCGCTCACCACGGGTACCGCGGCCGCGGCCCTGTACGCCGGCATTCGCCCCGCGCGTGCCGACGATCTAATTGAAGCCCACGGCCTTTCCGCCTTCGGCGATCTCGCCTACCCGCCGGACTTTGCGCATTTTCGTTACGTCGATCCGAATGCGCCGAAGGGCGGCGTGTTTTCACAGATCGGTCCGGACCAGCTCTACAACCAGAATTTTCTCACCTTCAACTCGCTCAACACGTTCATCCTCAAGGGCGACGCGGCGCAGGGCATGGAGCTGACCTTCGCCACGCTGATGGTGCGATGCGGCGACGAGCCGGACGCCATGTACGGCCTTGCCGCGGCCAAGGTGCGCCGCTCGGCAGACGGCCTCGTCTATCAATTCCTGATCCGGCCGCAGGCCAAATTTCACGACGGCTCGCCGCTCACCGCCCACGACGTCGCCTTCTCGCTCAACATCCTCAAGGAAAAAGGCCATCCGATCATCAGTCAGTCGCTGCGCGACTTCGTCGGCGCCAGGGCCGACGATGACGCCACCGTGACGATAAGCTTTGCGCCGAAGCGCGCACGCGATGTGCCGCTGTTCGTGGCCGGCCTGCCGATCCTTTCGCGCGCCTATTACGCAACCCGGCCGTTCGACCAATCCACCCTCGACGTGCCGCTCGGCTCCGGCGCCTACCGGGTCGGCCGCTTCGAGCCGGGCCGCCATATCGAATACGAGCGCGTCAAGGATTGGTGGGGCGCCGATCTGCCGGTCGGCCGCGGCCAGAACAATTTCGACATTGTGCGCTTTGAATATTACCGCGATCGCGATGTCGGCTTTGAAGGCTTTTCGGCGGGCAACTATCTGTTCCGCGAGGAGTTCACGTCGCGATTCTGGGCGATGCGCTACGACTTTCCGGCGGCGAAGGACGGCCGCGTCAAGCGCGACGAGATACCCGACGATACGCCGTCCGGCGCGCAAGGCTGGTTCATCAACACGCGGCGGCCGAAATTCGCCGACCCGCGGCTGCGCGAGGCGCTGGGCGACGCGTTTGATTTCGAATGGACCAACAAGACCATCATGTACGGCGCTTATCTGCGCACCGTCTCGGTGTTTCAAAACTCCGAGATGATGGCGCAAGGCCAGCCGAGCGCCGACGAGATCGCGTTGCTCGAGCCGTTCCGCGCCCGCTTGCCGGCGGCAGTATTCGGCGAGCCCTATACGCCGCCGGTGTCCGACGGCTCCGGGCAGGATCGCGCGCTGTTGCGCCGGGCGGCGCAGCTGCTGCTCGACGCCGGCTGCGTCATCAAGGACGGCAAACGCCTGTTGCCGGGTGGCGAGCCCATCGCAATAGAATTTCTGATCGACGAGCCGGCCTTCGAGCCGCACCATATGCCGTTCATCAGAAACCTCGGGCTGCTCGGCATCGACGCCAGTTTGCGCATCGTCGACCCGGTGCAGTACCGCGCGCGGCGCGACGACTTCGACTTCGACATCACCATCGACCGGTTCAACTTCTCGTCGACGCCGGGCGACTCGTTGCGTTCGTTCTTTTCCTCGCCGGCCGCGGCGCTGAAAGGCTCGAACAACCTCGCCGGCATGGCGGATCCGGTGATCGATGCGCTGATCGACGCCGTGGTCGCGGCCGATTCACGCTCCGCTCTGGTCACCGCCTGCCGGGCGCTCGACCGGGTGATCCGAGCCGGCCGCTACTGGATCCCGAACTGGTATAAAGCCTCGCACTGGATCGCCTATTGGGACGTTTTCGGCCGGCCCCCCGCGCAACCGCGCTATTTCCGCGGTATCCCCGACGCCTGGTGGTCCGACCCCGCCAAGGCGGCAAAAATCCCCAGGGCAGGCTAGGATGCCGCGTGGTATATGGTCGTTGCCGGAACGCGGCGTCGCGTTGCCGTCATCCTGCGGTGCGAACAAATTGGGCGGCGAAGGATCATGGTCGAAATGTGAGGGCACCGGGACGCAATGACTGCCTACATCATCCGCCGCATCCTGTTCATGATCCCGACGATCTTCGGCATCATGCTGGTATCGTTCGTCGTCGTTCAATTCGCGCCGGGCGGGCCGGTTGAGCGCGTCATCGCGCAGCTCTCCGGCACCGATACCGGCGCCACGTCGCGCATTTCCGGCTCCGCCGGCGGCGATTTCGGCGCCCGCGGCGCGATGGCAAGCGGCGCGCAGCAAGACGTTACTTCCAAATATCGCGGCGCCCAGGGGCTGGATCCCGAATTCATCAAAAGCCTGGAAAAGCAGTTCGGCTTCGACAAGCCGGCCTACGAGCGCTTTTCCATCATGCTGTGGCACTATCTGCGCTTCGATTTCGGCAAGAGCTATTTCCGCGACATCAGCGTGCTTCAGCTCATCAAGGAAAAGCTGCCGGTATCGATCTCGCTCGGCATCTGGATGACGCTTTTGAGCTATCTGATCTCGATCCCGCTCGGCATCCGCAAGGCGGTGCGCGACGGCTCGCAGTTCGACACCTGGACCTCAGGCGTCATCATCGTCGGCTACGCCATTCCCGGCTTCCTGTTCGCCATCCTGCTCATCATCCTGTTCGCCGGCGGTTCGTTCTTTCAGATCTTTCCGTTGCGCGGATTGGTTTCGGACAACTGGGCGCAATTTCCCTGGTGGGAAAAGATTCTCGATTATTTCTGGCACCTGACGCTGCCGATCATCTCCATGGGGCTGGCCGCTTTTGCCACCATGACGCTGCTCACCAAAAACTCGTTTCTGGAGGAGTTGCGCAAGCAATACGTGCTCACCGCACGCGCCAAGGGCTGCTCCGAGCGGCAGGTGCTGTACGGCCATATTTTCCGCAACGCCATGCTGCTCGTGATCGCCGGCTTCCCGGCCGCGTTCGTGTCCGCCTTCTTTGCCGGCTCGCTGTTGATCGAGACCATCTTCTCGCTCGACGGCCTCGGCCTGCTCAGCTTCGAGAGCGTGCTCAACCGCGACTATCCGGTGGTGTTCGCCAATCTCTACATTTTCGCGCTGGTCGGCCTCGTCGTTAATCTGATCTCCGACCTCACCTATACCTGGATCGATCCCCGCATCGATTTCGAGACGCGGGAGGTGTGAGGTGGACGCCAAGAGCCACGGCGGAAAAACCCTCGAAACCGGCGACGGCGGCGCCGTCGGGTCCGAGTTTTTGCCGGACCTCGAGCCGGCCGGTCCGCTCGGGCTTGCCGTGCTGCCGCGCGGCTTTGAATTTTCTCCGATCAATCTCCGGCGTTGGCAGAATTTCAAGGCCAACCGGCGCGGCTACTGGTCGTTATGGCTGTTTCTGTTCCTGTTCATCGTCTCGCTGTTGGCCGAATTCATCGCCAACGACAAGCCGATCTTCATCCACTACGACGGCAAGAACTACTTTCCGGTCTTCATCACTTATCCGGACACGGAATTCGGCGATGTTCTCGGCACTGCCGCCGATTACCGCGATCCCTATTTGCAAGCGTTTCTCGACGAGCATCACGCCATCGCGATCTGGGCGCCGATCCGGTTCTCCTACAACACCATCAACGATCGACCGCCGTCAGCATTTCCCTCCAAGCCGACCTGGCTGTTGAACAAATCCGATTGCGATTTCGCGGCCAAAAACGGCTACTCGCAATGCGGCACGCTCGAATATAACTGGCTCGGCACCGACGACCAGGGCCGCGACGTGTTGGCGCGGCTGATCTACGGCTTTCGCATTTCGGTGCTGTTCGGACTGGTTCTGACCATCGTATCGTCGATCATCGGCGTCGCCGCCGGCGCCGTGCAAGGCTATTTCGGCGGCTGGACCGATCTTCTGTTCCAGCGCTTCATCGAGATTTGGACCTCGGTGCCGGAGCTTTACCTGCTGCTCATCATTTCGTCGGTGCTGGTGCCCGGCTTCTTCGTGCTGCTCGGGATATTGCTGTTGTTCTCCTGGGTGCGGCTCGTCGGCCTGGTGCGCGCCGAATTTCTGCGCGGGCGCAATTTCGAATACATCCAGGCGGCGCGTGCGCTTGGGGTTTCCAACAAAGTCATCATGTTCCGCCATCTGTTGCCGAACGCGATGGTGGCGACGCTGACATTCCTGCCGTTCGTCATGTCGTCGTCGGTGATGACGCTCACCGCGCTCGACTTCCTCGGCTTCGGCCTGCCGCCGGGCTCGCCGTCGCTCGGCGAGCTGTTGTCGCAAGCCAAGGCCAATGTGCAGGCGCCGTGGCTCGGGCTGACCGGCTTCTTCACCGTCGCGCTGATGCTGTCGCTGCTGATCTTCGTCGGCGAAGCCGTGCGCGACGCGTTTGATCCGCGAAAGACATACGCGTGAAAGACGTATCCATGAATGAGGAGTTTTGTCTCTCCGTCCGCGATCTCTCCATTGCCTTCCGTTCCGGCGGGCGCGAGACGCTGGCGGTCGACCGCGTTTCGTTCGACATCGTCAAGGGCGAGTGCCTGGCGCTGGTCGGCGAATCCGGCTCCGGCAAGTCGGCGACCGCGCTCTCGATCTTGAAGCTCCTGCCCTATCCGGCCGCGCGGCATCCTTCGGGCAGCATCGTCTTCCACGGCCGCGATCTATTGCAGCTTCCCCAACGCGAAATCCGGCGGGTGCGCGGCGACGAAATTACCATCGTCTTCCAGGAGCCGATGACCTCGCTCAATCCGTTGCACACGATCGAGAAGCAAATCGGCGAAATTTTGTTATTGCATCGCGGGCTCGCCGGCGCGGCGGCGCGCGAACGCACGCTGGAGGTGCTCAACCAGGTCGGCATTCCAGACCCGCAAACTCGGCTCAAAAGCTATCCGCATCAGCTTTCGGGCGGCCAGCGCCAGCGTGTGATGATCGCCATGGCGCTGGCCAACGAGCCCGATCTGCTCATCGCCGACGAGCCGACCACCGCGCTCGACGTCACGGTGCAGGCGCAAATCATTGCGCTTTTGAAGGACATCCAGGCGCGGCTCGGCATGTCGCTTTTGTTCATCACCCACGACCTCGGCATCGTGCGCAAGATCGCGCAACGGGTCTGCGTGATGAAGGACGGCAAAATCGTTGAGCAAGGCGCCATCGAGAGGGTCTTTACCGCGCCCGAGCATCCCTACACGCGCGCGCTGCTGGCCGCAGAGCCGAAGCCCGATCCGGCATTGCCGCAACCCGACGCGCCGATAATTCTCGAAGCGACTGACCTCAAAGTCTGGTTCCCGATCAAACGCGGCCTGATGCGCAAGACCATCGGCCACATCAAAGCCGTCGACGGCGTGTCGGTCGAACTGCGCCGAGGCGAGACGCTCGGCGTGGTCGGCGAATCCGGCTCCGGCAAATCGACCCTGGGGCTTGCGATCTTAAGGTTGATTTCCTCCGACGGGCCGATCGTCTTTATGGGCAACGAGCTGCAGGGCCTGCGCTTCAAGCAGATGCGCCCGTTCCGCCGCGACATGCAGATCGTATTCCAGGATCCCTACGGCTCACTGTCGCCGCGCATGTCGGTGGCCGACATCATCAAGGAGGGGCTCTGGGTCCATCATCCGGAGCTGACGGAGCGCCAACGCGACAAGCAGGTGATCCGGGCATTGCGCGATGTCGGGCTCGACCCCGCTATGCGCTTCCGCTTTCCCCATGAGTTCTCCGGCGGTCAGCGCCAGCGCATCGCGGTGGCGCGCGCCGTGGTGCTGGAGCCGACTTTCGTCGTGCTCGACGAGCCGACCAGCGCGCTCGACATGCTGATTCAGGCGCAGATGGTCGATCTGTTGCGCGATCTGCAGAAGCGGCGCAACCTCACTTATCTGTTCATCTCGCACGATTTGCGCGTGGTCGCCGCGCTCTCCAGCCGGCTTCTGGTCATGCGGCACGGCAAGGTGGTGGAAGCGGGCGCCGCCGCCGAACTGTTCCGCCGGCCCAAGACCGACTATACCCGCGCGCTGTTCGCGGCGGCGTTCAAGCTCGAGACCGTGCCCGAGGGCGTCGTCGCGCAGTGACGGAAATGCCGAAGCCGCCATTGAGGGAGGCGGAATGACGGGCTCTCGGGACTGGCTGACGGGTTTGAGCTGCGCCGCGTCGTTGTTGCTGGCGACGCCGGGACTCGCCGACACCATCAAGCTCGTCGTTCCATTCGCCGCGGGCGGCCCGGTCGACCAACTGGCGCGCGGCGCGCGGACTTAAGCTAGCCTTACAAATTTCCCCGGCGTTTTTTGCCGCAGAAAAAATAACGAGAAAGGAGCGCCTCTCGCCCCATGCGCCAACGGGGCTCACACCGCTACCTCACCTGTATGGGATTCAGGTAATCAATGACAGCCACGCTGCGCAGCCGCGCGATGGGTTCGGGATTGAAGGCAGCAAGCAGACTCGTGCGTAACTCAAGTAACTCAAGCGACGCACCCGACCGCGCCTCCGAACCGGCGTTGTCTGGTGCTCGCTGAGCTACTTAAGACGGCTCCGGCCACGATCGTGGCCGGGGCCCTGATATGGATCAATCTCCAAGTTCGTCAGCGCGGGCTCGCCCGTCACCGGCCGGTCTGCGGATTTGAACCCGCTCCAAAGTTTGCTCCGCCAGGACCTGCAGGCCCGAGGTTTTGGTTCTGCTGAGGCACGACGTTATAGAGTCCCCTCAGGCCGGACGGTGCGACGGTCCGCGGGCTAGCCGATTGGCTGATCGGCCCGCCGCTCTGCGGATTTGAACCCGCTCCATAATTCGGTCCGGCAGGACCTTGCTGCGCGGAGGCCGAGACAGAAGCGAGCGCAACGCCGAGAACCAATGCACCTAAACCGGTGGTGATTTTTCTCATAGCACCTTGCTCCTTTCTAAGACGCATCTAAGACGCGATCTAAGACGCGATGAGAGTTACACTTGGTGCCACAGCGGTGTTGACCTGAATCAAATTCATGCCTGCGCGATTTGGGAGTCTGTGCTGCAATTTCGCTGCGCGACGCGTCACTATGCCATCTTGCGCTGTGAGAGCGGCGGGTCTCTATTGAGGTTGCGGCAAACAGTAGGAAATCGGACCGGACAAAGCGGCAAGCGATTCTTGGCCTCCCGGCCGAGCAAGAAGTAAAATTGAATGCCCTGGCGCGCCCAATGAACGTAAGCGGCGAGATGATGGTCTTGGCTACGAAAGTTTACGCCCCGCGCCGTCGAGTTGATTGGATAAAGTCCGCTGATGGCAGGTCCTGGCCTGAAGCGCCGGTTGCCGTCGCGCAGTGATTCTGTCGCTAGCAGAGCAATAGCGGACCGGACGCCGACATCGCCGAACCGATGTGTTTGACCTATCGCGGACATCTGGGGCTGATGACCATTCCGACTATTGGGTTCCTCTTGACCGCTCGATAGGCGACAGTATCGTCATCTCATTACCGAGGCACCGTCGCTGGAGTGGGGCGAATGACATCTGATATTGGGCGGCGGGAATTCATTGCCCTTCTCGGCGGCGCAGCGGCGTTGTCGCAAACCGCGCGCGCACAACGCGCGGCCGGAAAGATCGCGCGCATCGGCATCATCGACACTTCGCCGAATTGGGACCCCTTCCGCCAGCAATTGCGCGACTTGCAGTATGTCGAAGGGCAAAACCTCACCTTCGAGTATCGGCAGGCCGATGGCGTTCCGGATCGATTGGACGCCGCCGCCGCCGCGCTGGTGCAGGTGCCCGTCGATGTCATCGCGGTGTTCGGCACGCCGGCTGCGAAGGCGGCGCAACGAGCGACCAAAACCATTCCCATCGTCGCCATTTCGATCGGCGATCCCGTTGCCGCCGGGCTAGTGACGAGTCTGGGACATCCTGACGGCAACATCACCGGCAACACCATTCTCGGCGCCGAGATCGTCACCAAACGGCTGCAAATCCTCAAAGACGCGGTTCCCGCGGCCGTGCGTGTGGCGTTGCTTTGGAATCCCGACAACGCGTCAAGTGCCGTAATTTTCGAGGAGATGGGCAAGGCAGCGCCGTTATTTCACATGACCCTGGTTTCCTTGCCGGTGCGCACGGTCGACGACTTCGACCGCATCTTTGCGCAGATGTCGGCCGCTCGTCCCGACGCCTTGCTGGCGAGCAACGATGCGCTGCATCAGGCGCACATGGCGATGGTGATCGACTTCCTGTTGCAGAACCGAATTCCGGGCCTATTCCAAATCCGGCAAAATGTCGTCGATGGCGGGCTGATGTCCTATGGCGTGAGCTTCCCCGACCTGTTTCGGGAGGGCGCACTCTACGTCGACAAGATTTTGCATGGGACCAAGCCCGCGGACCTTCCCATCGCGCAGCCGGTCACGTTCGAATTCATTATCAACCTGAAAACCGCCAAGGCGCTCGGGCTCGAGATTCCCACAACGCTCATCGCCCGCGCCGACGAGGTGATCGAATGAGACTGTTTGCTGCGGCGATACAGCAA
>Ga0187784_10001096_pt1 | contig 21144 bp, 24 predicted proteins | sample 1015_SJ02_MP15_2_FD_132964 | JGI IMG/M metagenome (GOLD analysis project Ga0187784, IMG submission 132964) | Tropical peat soil microbial communities from peatlands in Department of Meta, Colombia - 1015_SJ02_MP15_20_MG | ecosystem: Environmental > Terrestrial > Soil > Wetlands > Peat | place...
CCGCCGGTGACGCTCATGTGGCGCGCCAGCGCCGGCCGCCGGTGGCGCCGATCGATGATGAAGTCGTGGCCCTTGGGTTTGCGGGCGATTGCTTCATCGATCGCGTCATGCAGAAGTTCGTTGCCTTCGGAAGCGCGCAATGGTTTGCGCAGATCGGCCGCGTCGGCCTGACCAAGGCACATATAGAGAGTGCCGGTACAGGTGACTCGCACGCGGTTGCACGATTCGCAGAAATTGTGGGTGAGCGGGGTGATAAACCCGAGCCTCCCGCCCGTTTCGGCGACCCGCACGTAGCGAGCCGGCCCACCGGTGCGGTAGTCGAGCTCTTCGAGCGTAAATCGTTGCCCCAAACGCGCGCGCACCATCGACAGCGGCAAATATTGGTCGAGACGCCCTTCGCCGATATCGCCAAGCGGCATCACCTCGATCAGTGTCAAGTCCATGCCGCGCCTGTGCGCCCACTCGATCAGGCGCGGGAACTCGTCTTCATTCACGCCTTTAAGGGCTACGGTATTGATCTTGATTTGCAAGCCGGCGGATTGCGCTGCGTCAATACCGGCGAGCACCTGATCCAAGGCGCCCCAACGTGTGATGTCGCGGAATTTCGCCGCATCGAGCGTGTCGAGCGAGACGTTGATGCGGCGCACGCCGTGAGCCTTGAGTTCCGCCGCAAACTTCTCAAGCTGTGAGCCGTTGGTGGTCAGCGTCAGCTCGTCGAGATCCCCAGATACGAGGTGGCGCGAGAGCGTTCCGAACAGCGTCATGATGCCGCGACGGACAAGCGGTTCGCCGCCAGTGAGGCGAAGCTTACGCACCCCGCGCGCGACGAACGCCGAGCATAGCCGATCAAGTTCTTCGAGCGTCAGCAAATCGGCCTTCGGCAAGAAGGCCATGTGCTCGTTCATGCAATAAACGCAGCGGAAATCGCAGCGGTCTGTGACCGAAACGCGCAGGTAGGTGATCTCGCGGCCGAACGGATCGGTCAGCGTTGGTCGGGCAACGCCTCCATAGAAGGCGCGATCAAGTTCCGGGTTGGGCAAGGGTTCCACCATCCACGCTGTCCATCGGCAGGCGTTTTCGGTGCCCAGAGCTCCATGTGAGCTTCATCAGGCAGGGCCAGCACACTAACACATATAGGTCAGCTTTTGTGCCCGATAAAGTCCTGACCGTCCACGGCATTATTAACGAGGCCGAGGTCATCGATCGCGGCCGGAAGCTGGGCGAAGGAGCTGATGACCCGATCGGGTCCGAGCGAGGCGATGGGAACGTCGGTATAGCCGAAATCAACGGCGACAATCGGCACGGCGGCGGCCCGAGCGGTGCGGACGTCGGTCGCCGAATCCCCGATCATGACCGCGTGCCTCGGCTCGCCGCCGGCACGCATGACTGTGGCGCGAAAGATCTGCGGATTGGGTTTCTGAATACCAAAAGTGTCCTGACCGCATATCGCCGCGAAAAGCCGGCTGAGCCCAAGCTCCTCCAACAGACGCGTTGCCAGCCATTCGAGCTTGTTAGTGCATACCGCCAGCCGGTGGCCGGTCGCAGCGAGCCGATCGAGGACCGGCTCGACGGCAGCAAAGGGGCGCGAGCGGTCGGCGATATGCTCGGCGTAGTGAGCGACGAAAGCCGCGTAGAGTGCATCGACATCGGCAGCCGAGCAGTCTCGCCCTTCGGACGCTAGCGCGCGCTCAATCATGCTTCTCGCTCCGCCGCCGATCATCGGACGCGCAGCGTCGAAATGCACCGCGGGCAAATCGTGCCGGGCAAGCGTAAAATTGAGAGTGTCGATCAGATCGGGAGCGGTATCAACAAGCGTCCCGTCAAGATCGAAAACAAGGGTCAGCATGGTTTTGCCTAGCTGGCGGTGGCCTCGGCTGCAAGCGTCTTAGCTGCGCGGAATCCGATTTTGCCTAATTTGCAAAATTGCCCGTTCAGTCGCGCAAAGATTTCATTTCTGCCGCTTTTACCCTAGACAGGCGGTGATGGATGTCGAATCGTTCAAACATGCCGCCGCAGCCCGCGCCATCGATTTCGTGCAATCCGGTATGCGGCTTGGGCTCGGCACCGGCTCGACCGCCGCTCACTTTATTGATCTGCTGTCGGAGCGCGTGCGCGCGGGTCTGGACGTGGTCGCCGTCCCGACCTCGGAAGCGACGCGCGACCACGCTGTGCGGGGCGGTATCGCACTCACGACGTTGGACGAAACACCGCTATTGGATCTGACCGTCGACGGTGCCGACGAGATTGCGCCAGACCTGACGCTGATCAAAGGCGGGGGCGGCGCGCTGTTGCGCGAGAAGGTGGTGGCTGCCGCTTCCACGCGGATGATCGTCATTGCCGACGAATCGAAGTGGGTCTCGATGCTGGGCCGTTTCCCGTTGCCGATCGAGATCGCGCCATTCGGCGCCACCGCTATTCACCGGGCGGTGGAGACCGCGAGCGCCGAGGCCGGCTGTCCGGGACCGGCGGTGCTGCGCAAGGCGGCGAACGGCAAGCCTTTCGTCACGGATGGCGGTCATTGGCTGTTGGATGCGAACTTGCAACGCATCGCCGATCCGCCAGCACTGGCGGCGCGGCTCTGCACCGTTCCCGGCGTCATGGAACACGGTCTGTTCATCGGCTTGGCGGAGACTGCTATTCTCGCCGGTCCGGACGGGGTGCGTCTCGTCGAACGGCGCTGAAATCCATACATTCATTGCAAGCGCATTTGCCAGCGGTATCAGCATGTCCGGTTACGATGTCGATCTATTTGTTATTGGCGGAGGTTCGGGCGGCGTACGCGCCGCGCGCATGGCGGCGCAACACGGCGCCCGCGTCATGCTCGCGGAGGAATACCGTGTCGGAGGGACCTGCGTCATCCGCGGCTGTGTGCCGAAAAAACTGTTGGTCTATGCCTCGCGCTTCCGCGCCGAATTTGAGGATGCCGCCGGTTACGGCTGGGACGTCGCGCACGTCAAGTTCGATTGGCCGACCTTGATCGCCAACAAGGACAAGGAAATCGCGAGGCTCGAAGCCGCCTACACCACCACACTCGAGAAAGCCGGCGTCGCGCTCGTCAAGCAACGCGCGGCGTTAACCGATGCCCATACGGTGCAGCTTGCGGACGGCCAGCGCGTACGCGCGGCCTACATCCTGATCGCCACCGGCGGCGCGCCCACTCTCGGCGATCCCATTCCCGGCATCGAGCACGCGATCTCCTCCAATGAGGCGTTCCATTTGCAGCAGCTGCCGCCGCAAGTGCTGATTCAGGGCGGCGGCTACGTCGCGCTGGAATTTGCCGGCATTTTTGCCGGTCTTGGTTCGCGCGTAACGCTCGTCTATCGCGGTGAGAACATCTTGCGCGGTTTCGACGACGATGTTCGCCAGCACGTCCGCATGGACATGGAAAAACGGGGCATTCGCGTCCTTACCGGTTGCAAAGTCGCAGCGATCGAGCGAACCGAGTCTCGCTTCGTGGCCCGACTCACCGGCGGCGCCCAAGTTGCCGCCGACCGCATCATGTTCGCCACCGGCCGGGCGCCCAACGTTGCCAAGATCGGTCTGAAAGAGGCGGGGGTGAAGATCGCCGACAACGGCGGCGTGGCGGTCGACGAATATTCGCGCAGCAGCGCAGCAAACATCTACGCCATCGGTGACGTCACCAACCGCGTCAACCTCACGCCCGTCGCCATCCGCGAAGGCGCAGCCTTTGCCGACACCGTCTTCGGCGGCCGACCCACGGCGGTCGACCACACCAACGTGCCAACGGCTGTTTTCTCCGATCCCGAGGTCGGCGCTGTGGGGCTTACGGAGGCGGAGGCGCGGGCGCGGCTTCCGCAGACCGACGTCTACCGGGCCATGTTCAGGCCGTTGAAAGCGACTTTGTCGGGCCGCGACACCACGGTGCTCGTCAAGCTCGTGGTCGACGGCCAGACCGACCGCGTGGTCGGCTGCCATATCGTGGGCGAGGCGGCCGCCGAAATGATCCAGGTGGCCGCCGTTGCGGTAAGGATGAAGGCGACCAAGGCCGATTTCGACGCGACCATGGCGCTTCATCCGACCACGGCCGAGGAACTGGTCACGCTGCGGACGAAGAGTGCGAGCTACTCCCGCGCCGCAGCCGAATAAGCACTTCACCCTTTCTCTGTCGCGCTGCAGCGAGGTTGTGTATAAAACCGCGCAAACGCGGAGATAGTTAATGTCCAGGCGCGCGAATGCGGCGAAGTGGAGCCCGAATTCCTGGCGCAACAAGCCGATCGTCCAGGTGCCGGAATATCCGGATGGCAAACTTTTGGCCGACGTCGAGGGGCAGCTCGCAAGCTTTCCGCCGCTCGTTTTTGCCGGCGAGGCGCGCAACCTCAAGCGGGCTCTGGCGAAGGTTGCGGCCGGCGAAGCTTTTTTGCTGCAGGGTGGCGATTGCGCGGAGAGCTTCGCCGAGCATGGCGCCAACAACATACGCGATTTCTTTCGCCTGTTCTTGCAGATGGCGGTGGTGCTGACCTACGCCGCGGCTTCGCCCGTAGTGAAAGTCGGCCGCATTGCCGGCCAGTTCGCCAAGCCGCGATCCTCACCGACCGAGAAGCGCGGCAGCATAGAACTGCCGGCTTATCGTGGCGACATCATCAACGGGACCGATTTCACTGCGGAGGCGCGCACACCCGATCCGCGCCGGCAGCTCGAAGCCTATCGGCAGTCGGCGGCGACGTTGAACCTTTTGCGCGCGTTTGCCACCGGCGGATATGCCAATCTGTCGAACGCGCATCAATGGATGCTGTCCTTCGTCAAGGACTCTCCGCAGTCAAAACGTTATCAGGAGCTTGCCGGTCACCTGACCGAAGCCCTCGATTTCATGCGCGCGTGCGGCATCGATCCCGAGATCCATCCGGAAATGCGCACGACCGATTTTTTCACCAGCCACGAAGCCTTACTGCTCGGCTATGAGCAGGCCTTCACCCGCGTCGATTCGACAACCGGCGACTGGTACTGCACGTCCGGTCACATGCTGTGGATCGGCGACCGCACCCGACAGCCCGAGCACGCGCATGTGGAATTCTGCCGCGGTATCAAAAATCCGCTCGGGCTAAAGACCGGCCCGACACAGAAGCCGGACGAGCTTCTCAAGCTTATCGACATCCTCGATCCCGACAACGAGCCCGGCCGGCTGACGTTGATCTGTCGCATGGGCGCGGACAAGGTCGCCGAACATTTGCCGCGGCTTCTGCGCGCGGTCAAACGCGAAGGCCGCAACGTGGTGTGGTCGTGCGATCCCATGCACGGTAACACCATTACCTCCGTGACCGGATACAAGACGCGGCCCTTCGATCAAATCCTCAAGGAGGTGCGGACGTTTTTTCAAGTGCATGCAGTCGAAGGCACCTATGCCGGCGGCGTGCATCTGGAAATGACCGGGCAGAATGTCACTGAATGCACCGGCGGCGCGCGCGCGATCAGCGAGGAGCATCTTAACGACCGTTACCACACGGTGTGCGATCCGCGGCTCAACGCCGAGCAGTCGCTCGACCTCGCGTTTCTGTTAGCCGATCTGTTGAAGGACAAGCGCTCGCCCGTGGCGAAACCGCTGCCGGCTGCCGCCGGCCCTTAGAAGCGTTAAGGCCTTCGCCATGAACGAGCGTATTGCCGATCGTCTTGCCATTGCCGTGGCGCAGCTTAACCCCATTGTCGGCGACGTCACCGGTAATCTTCAGCGCGCCCGTGCGGCGCGCGCGCAAGTCAGCCGCGAGGGCGCCGACGTGGTCGCCTTTTCCGAACTTTTTATTGCCGGCTATCCGCCGGAGGATTTGGTGCTTAAGCCGGCGTTTCAGGCCGCGTGCCGCGCCGCGGTCGAGACGCTGGCGCGCGAAACCGCCGATGGCGGCCCCGGCGTGCTCATCGGTACTCCCTGGATCGAAGACAAGAAGCTCTATAACGCCTATGCGCTGCTTGCCGGCGGGCGCATCGAAGCAATCCGCTTCAAAGTCGACCTTCCGAATTACGGCGTGTTTGACGAGAAACGGGTGTTCGCGGCCGGGCCGATGCCCGGCCCGATCGTGATTAAGGGAGTCCGCGTCGGCATCCCGATTTGCGAGGATATCTGGAAACCGGACGTGGTTGAGTGCGTGGCCGAGACCGGCGGCGAAATTCTGCTCGTTCCGAACGGTTCGCCCTATTGGCGCGGCAAGACAGAGGAGCGCCTCAACATTGTAATTAACCGTGTGGTCGAGGCCGGTCTACCGCTCATTTATGTGAATCAGGTCGGCGGGCAGGATGAGCTGGTGTTCGACGGCGCTTCGTTCGCGGTCAATGCCGATCGCTCGATCGGCTTCCAGCTTCCCGAATTCCGTGAGGCCCTGGTAACCACCCATTGGGCGCGGGTCGACGGGCTGTGGCACTGCAGACGCGGGCCGATGGCGGCGGCCGACGACTTGGATCGGGCGGATTACACCGCCTGCATGCTGGGCTTGCGCGACTATGTCGACAAGAACCGCTTCAAGGGCGTTGTCCTCGGCCTTTCCGGTGGCGTCGATTCGGCTTTGTGCGCGGCGCTTGCCACAGATGCGCTTGGCCCGGACCGCGTGCGCTGCGTCATGCTGCCCTACCGCTACACCTCGCAAGACTCGCTCGATGATGCCGCCGCGATTGTGCGCGCGCTCGGCGTTCGCTACGACATCGTCCTAATCGAGCGGGCGGTGAGCGGGTTGGAAGCTTCGCTTGCCGAAATTTTTGCCGGCGCGCCGCGCGATGTTACCGAAGAGAACTTACAGGCGCGCGCGCGGGGCGTTATCCTCATGGCCGTGTCCAATAAATTCGGCCTGATGGTGGTGACGACCGGAAATAAGTCGGAAATGTCGGTCGGCTACGCCACGCTTTACGGCGACATGAATGGCGGGTTCAATCCGATCAAGGATTTGTACAAGACCGAGGTTTTTCGGCTGGCAAAGCTGCGCAATTGCTGGAAACCGATGGGCGCCCGCGGCCCCGATGGGCCAGTGATGCCCGGCAATGTGTTCACTCGCGCGCCGAGCGCCGAGTTGCGCGAAAACCAGACCGACCAGGATACGCTGCCGCCCTACGACGTGCTCGATCAAATCCTCGAGCGCCTGGTTGAGCGGGAAGAGCCGGTCGCCGCGATTGTCGCTGCCGGCTTTGATCGGGCAACCGTGGCGAAGGTCGAGGGCATGCTTCATCTAGCCGAGTACAAGCGCCGGCAAGCCGCGCCCGGCGTCAAAGTGACTTTGAAGAATTTCGGCCGCGACCGGCGCTATCCGATCACCAGCCGCTTTCGCGATCCCGGCACCGATTCTGCGGCCGACCAGGCAGCACTTCTTAAAGCACCCGTCGCGGCCAAAGCCGGGACGGCGGATTTTTAGGGCGCCGTTATTGCGCGCTCCTGGACGCCGAAATTAATAACGCAGAATGACGCCGCCGCGCAGGTAGGGGCCCAGGCGGTTGAATGAGTCGATCGCCGCGCCTGCGGCCACCGACCATTCGAATGCTCCGAAGCGAAATGCAGTGATGTGGACTCCAAGTCGCCATTCTTGATAATCGACGCACCAGAGCGCCTGAGCCTCCGGGCCGAGATAGAAACTGTCGAAAATTCGCCAGCCTGTGGCGGCTCGCGCCGATCCGATCAGAGCGATTGAGGCGATGGAGCCATCGAGCGCGATCATGCTTGCCGGACTTAGCTGGTACCAGGCGTCAACGCTCATTTGCGCGCCGGCATAAAATCCGCGCAGCAGGCTCTTAGGGTCATAAGGCGCAAGCTTGTAATCCTGGACGATGGGTCCGACGTAAAAACCAATAAAGGCGTCGTTATCATTCATTCGCCAGCCGGGCAGAACGGCGCCTGAAAGTTGCGTCACGCGCACGTCTGTGTGCAGCCCCTCGGACGGATAGGTGTAAATACCGCCGTAGGCCAGAAATTTGGTAGCGAAGCTGTCGTGATCAAGACCGGCAGGCGCCCAGATTCCTCCGGCGTTCCCGAAAGCACCGTAGAATCGCAACTCGTTGTAACCTGAAAAAAGATCTGCGCCGCCGAAAAGCAAAAGCGAGGGGTCGCTCGGCGCATCGCCATCCGCAAGCGCGGCGGTGCAAAAAATCATCGCCGTGGCAAGCGCCACGCCCGAAGGCAACACGCAACGCACAGAAGACGCTCCCCCCGGTGCGCCTCAACGCCCGCCGCGCTTAAAGCTACCCTTGCGTGTAGTGTAAGTCGAGAAGGACTGGCCTTCCGGTTGCGCCCGGCTTGCGAGCAGAAAAAGAACTTACTCTTTTTACGCGAATTATATCGTTGGCGCTGAGATCGGGCTAGGGCCAAAGCCGGCGGCTTGCCAACTCTGCGCCTTGCACAAGAGCTTCTAGTTTCGCCCAGGCAATCATCGGATGCACCCGCCCGCCGAGGCCGCAATCGGTGCAGGCGATCACGCGCTCGCGCCCGACGCTATCGGTAAAGCGCAGAATCCGCTGGGCGACGAGATCGGGATGCTCGACGACATTGGTCGCATGGCTCACGACGCCCGGTAAAATTATTTTGCCATCCGCAAGCTTAACCTCTTCCCACACGGTCCACTCATGCTCGTGGCGGACATTGCCGGCCTCGAAGGAATACGCCTGACACTTTACCGCCAGCATGACGTCGACAATGTCGCGCATCGGAATATCGGTGGTGTGCGGGCCATGCCAGCTGCCCCAGCACAAATGAAAGCGGATGCGGTCTTCGGGCAACCCGCGCAGCGCGTGGTTGAGCGCCTCGATCCGCACCATAGTGAACTTTTTGTAGTCCTCCACGGTCGGCTCGGGATTGATCATGTCCCAGTTTTCCGCAATCGCGGGGTCGTCAAGCTGCAAAACCAGCCCCGCATCGATGATGGCCTTGTATTCCTCGCGCATCGCGTCGGCGCAGGCGAATAAAAATTCTTCTTCCGTTTTGTAATATTTGTTGGCGAAGCGCATCAGGCTCGCCGGAGCAACCGACGTCATAAAGCCTTCTTCCACGCCGCTCGCGCTCAGGGCGGTTTTGAAGTTCGCAATGTCCGATGCGATCGCGTCCTGTCCCTTGTAGGAGACCGGAGCGACGCAGACCGGCCAGTGGGCCTTGCGCGGACCGGTGCTCGCTGGGCCTTCCGGGTCACCATAGATTTCGGGAAAGCGGTTGCGGTCGCGGCGGTCGGCCATGCCGGTCAGCACAATCTGACCAGGCTTGCTTCGCCGTACCGGTTGACCGTAGAGACCTGGCCCGCTCGCGAGATCAAGCCCGCTCAGGCGGTTAAACGCGTAATTCCACCAGGCTCCATAGTTTACGCGACTGCCCATCGCCTTGCCGAACTCGCCGTCGCCTGGAACGTCGATGCCGAAATCCTTTTGTCGCCGCACGACGTCGACTACGGCGCCGCGAAGGTGATCCTGGAAACGTTTCTCGTCGGTCGTTTCCCCCGCCTCACGCGCACGGTTGGCTTCAATTAAGTCATCCGGGCGCGGCAGGCTGCCAGCCTGACTCGTCAGAATACGGTCGCGGCTTGCTCTCATGACGCGATGCACTCCATTTTTCTCAAGACGCCCTTACGGCGCCGAGGTTTGATGGGAAACGCCGTTAACGCCAAAGTGCACGGCTTGCCAGCGCCGCGCCTTGAGCGAGCGCCTCAAGCTTCGCCCAGGCGATGGCGGGATGGACCCGGCCGCCGAGTCCGCAATCGGTTGAAGCGATGACGCTCTCCCGACCGACGCTTTTGGTGAAACGGAGAATGCGTTGCGCGACGAGTTCAGGATGTTCCACCACATTGGTGGCGTGACTCACCACTCCCGGCAAAATGATCTTGCCTTCCGGAAGCTTGACGTCCTCCCAAACGGTCCACTCATGCTCGTGGCGGACATTGCCGGCTTCGAAGGAGTAGGCTTGGCACTTAACGGCCAGCATAACGTCGACAATGTCGCGCATCGGAATATCGGTGGTGTGCGGGCCGTGCCAGCTTCCCCAGCACAAATGAAAGCGGATGCGATCCTCGGGCAGTCCCCTGATGGCATGATTGAGCGCGTCGACCCGCAGCATGGAAAATTTCTGATAGTCTTTTACCGAGGGCTCCGGATTCACCAGGTCCCAGCTCTCGGCGATAGAGGGATCATCAAGCTGTAAAATCAACCCGGCGTCGACAATCGCCTTGTATTCGTTGCGCATCGCCTCGGCACAGGCAAACAGAAATTCCTCGTCGGTCTTGTAGTAAACGTTAGCAAGGCGCGCCGCGCTGCCCGGCGCGACTGAGGTCATGAAACCTTGCTCGACGCCGCATGACTTCAGCGCCGCCAGAAAATGAGCGATATCGGATTTGATCGCATCCTGGCCCTTGTAGGTGATCGGACCGACGCAGACCGGCCAGCTTGGCGCCCGCGGCCCGGTATAAACGCTGCCCTCGGGGTCGGTATAGACCGCAAGAAATTTTTGCCGGTCGCGGCGATCGGCGTTGCTGGACAGTACGATTTCACCCGGGCTGCTGCGCTTGGGCGGAATTTCGTTCATTCCCGGACCGGCCAGGTCGAGGCCGTCAAGACGATTGAACGAATAGCTCCACCAAGCCCGGTAATTGACCTTGTGACCCATCGATTTGCCGAACTCGCCGTCGCCCGGGATGTCGATCCCGCATTCTTTCTGCCGGCGCACAACATCGATAACGGATCGGCGCAACGTTTCCTGGAAGGCCTTTTCGTCAGTTGTTTCGCCGGCCTCGCGGGCGCGGTTCGCTTCGATCAAGTCGTCCGGCCGCGGCAAGCTTCCGGCATGACTGGTCAGAATATGGTCGCGGCTGGTGCGCATGGGATTAGCGGACGACGGAAGATGGACGACGGAGGACGGAGCAGGGGCTCCGCTTCTCCGATTATCCGTCCTCCGTCGTTTGTCCTCTGTCGTCTGCTTCAGATTGCGTGGAACGGCTGCTGTTTGATCGATTCGACGAAGCCGTAGAACACTTCGTTGATTTTGCCCCAGTTCGCCAGCTTCTTCATATTGTTGAGCCAGCGCTGCACGTTGGGATATTGCGAGAAGTCGACGCGCACGGTCTCGCCAAGGGTGACAAGAGCGGCGCCGAAATAGTCGGCGATGGTGATCTGGTTGCCTGTTAAGTACTGGTTGCTCGGACCGATGAAGTGGTCGTTGAGCACTTTCAGCCATTTCTTGGCGTTGGTCTGGCCGAGCTCGACGGTCGCAGCCTGAGCCTCATCGCTGCGCCGCTTGTTACTGGGGAATATCTGCGGGTAAATCATATTGTACGCCCAGTCGCGGTAAAACTGGGTGTTGATCCAGTCCATGACTTCGTTGACTTTGGCGCGCTGCTTCAAATCCTTCGGATAGGTGGCCGAGCCGATCTTGTCGGCAAGGTATTTCAGAATCGCCGAGCTTTCGGTTAGTCGCAGGTCGCCGTCTTCGAGCATCGGCACCATGCAGCTCGGGTTGAGGTCGGAATAAGGTCGCTTCATATGCTCGCCGGTAAAAAGGTCGACGGTAACTTCGTCGACCGGGATTTTATTTTCAGCAATGAATAGCCGCACCGGCCGGCTCGTCATCGAAACTGGATGCATGTAGAGCTTCATGGCAATAATCCTCCCAATTGCTGCTATTTGGTATCCATATTCTAGAGCATCTTCGTTGGCCATGGAAAGCCAAGCCGTGAAACGGCAGATCGGTGACACAGTGGGCAATGGTCTCGCGATGGGCGTACAATGCGTAAAGCGGCGTGCACCTTCTGCGTCCAATATTTCGTGACAAAGTTTGCTGCTTTGTGATGCCGCGGGGCAAGTTTGGCACCAGAACCGACCTCTTGGCGCTCGGCGCCGTGGAGCATAAGCACTTTTTTCGAAAGCGGTGCTCGAACGGCGCCAGCTGCTGATGCTGGTCGGCTTCCGTCGAGCTGCTTTAGTCGGCGAAGCGCAGGGAGCAGACAAGATTAGAAGATTAGCCCGAGGCGCTCGCTAATCCGCGCGGTCGTGCGCATCCGATACTCTGCTAGCCGTTGACGGCGGCCGATCGTTCGGCTCCGGACTTTATCGATCCCTTCGCACGGTCCCGGAAGAAGTCGAGCACGCGCCGAGCGGTGTCGACCGGCAATCGATCGTAGCTGTCCAGCGCCCGGTCGATATCTTGCGAAGACGCGCCGCCCTCAGGTCCGCGCAAGAGGAGGATGGCCCGGGTCGACGCCGGCGACAAGCCGGCGACCTTGGCGAGAATGAGTGCCAGCTCGAAATTTTTATCGACAAGCGCCCGCTCTACGACGTCGGCTGGCATGTCGCATACGATCCCGAGGGCGACGGCAGTTTCCTCAAGTTTTCGATCATTGGCAAACTGCGCAATTTCTTTTTCGGTAAGGCGGCCGAGGCGATGTTGCCGCTCTAACCGTGTATGCGTGGCGGCAAGTCGTGCCGATGCCTTGGCCTCATCTGCGCCGACGATTTCGCGCACCATCCGCTCTGCGGCGCTCGTTGTCTGCGGGTTTGCGGCGGCGAGCCGGGCGCGTACTTGGCGCGAGGCATTCTCCAAGAGAACAAGGAAGTGTGGCCGCGGAATATCTGGGCGCATGCCGATAACGGCAGCAAGCTCATCGTCCCCGGTCGCCCATTTGACCAGGAGGCGAAAACCGAAGTCGGAAATGCGTGCGCTGCTGTTGGTGGCTATTGAGAGATTTAACTTGCGATCGCCGCGTTCGATGAGCAGATCGGTCAGGGCTTCGCCAAGATCCCGGCGCCGCGATATGGCCAAGAGATGCTGCAAACTCTTGGTCTTGGCGCTTGCGAGCAGAGCTGGTTCTTGCAGACGCTCCGATCCGATCAGAACGGGCCCCGCCACTTCGATATCGTGGTCAAAAGCCAGCGCGTGAATCACGCCGTAAGGAGCGTTGGCGATTGGCGCGAGTTTGCATGCCAGCGCGGCGCGTGCGCTCGTTCCGACCGACTCGATCAAGCGCATCATGACGTCATCGAATAAGCGGAGCTGTTCTTCAGAAAAACGCGATGCGCCGGGGATAAAGACGTCGGCGATGCGCGCAAGCATGTCGATCCGGCGCGCCTCGCTCCCCGACTTTAGCGCAGCGTCGAGTTCGTCCATGATCGAAGAGCTAAGGACCGACATCTGAGCGTCCTGCGCCATTAACGCGGAAGATGCCGTTATAACGGTGAATAAAGGCTTGCCGCGCGGTTGCGGCAAAGCCGGCGTGGGCTGTGCCAGACTCTAGCCGCGCCGGCGCGGCCGGTTACCGGCAAATACCCCTATGCGATTGTGAACCTCCGCAGGGACGCGGTATTCGCGCACGACGCTCCCCTGGTCGCGAAACCCGCAAGCTTCCCGTTGGACGATAAAGCACCATAGCGCATAGCTGGCGTCTTCGAGGAGCTGCATCCGAACCGGTTGCGAAGGGCTTGAAACAGCCTCGCCAAAACCGCCTGCGACCGCATCATGGGCTGACAAACTGGTCAGAGCCGCTTCCAGCGCCGGTCCAGGCGGCCGAGCGCTGCCGCTTGTTCTTGGACGATCTCGTAGTCGAGGGCGTTTTCGCGGATGTCGCCCTCTTGGGCGTGGGACGATCGGCGTGCCATGGCGGAAAAGTAAGCCGTCGATGGTCTTTCGTCATCGGCCGGCGAGGGTTTGCCGGGCACTTCCGACGGTGGCCCTGCCATCAAGCTCAGGAGGCCGTCGCAGTGGGCGCTTCCTCACGTTTCCAGGTGGTCAGACTAATCCCCGCCGCAGCATCGAGGTCGCACCGCGGGCCAGGCTTAAGACCGAGACCGGTGAGCACGTCTTCAGGCGTTTTATGCGGTCCAACCTGCGGGAATACCGGCCGGCCGCCGGGAATTCTCGCGTGCGCGGCGCGCGTCAAATGGAAGGCGTCGTAGAGCGGCAAAAACAAAGCGAACACATCGGTGCCGCCGATGACCGCGATGATGCCGTCTGCGGCGTCGAGGCGGGCGAGGGCCGCGTCCAGCGTTGCACCGGCAGGATTCCAGAGGAGCGAATTTGGCTGCGCCGGATCGCTCGAAAGGGACGGGACGTGGCGAGTCAAAATAAGTCGCTTGCGACGCGGTGCGCGCGGGCCGCCTTCGTGCGAATGGCGCCCATGAACGACAACGGCCGCCCGGTCGAGCTCGGCTTGGAGGAATCTCTGGTCGGCATCATTGCGAATCGCGTCCGGCATGGTCCCACCGGCGTCAGCGATCATGCCGTCCGTAGAAACGATGGCGTAACCTTCGATGCGGTGAGCCTCAACCATGAAAGAACGATAGCCGCGCGAGACTAGGGTGTCATGCTGCTCAAGGGGCGGGACGCATCGGGCGTTCCCCCGGCCCGCGGGAGCGTCAGACCGAGCAGGATTTCCGCACGGGCGCCGCGCCGCGCGCACGAAAAAGTTTGCATTATCGGCGCAAGCAGCCTATGTCGAATTCAAACAAGAGTTTGAAAAAGGCAGGTTGTGACACGACCGTCCGACATCACGCGCGAGCGGATTATCAGAGCGGCGGAGCGGTTGTTTGCCGATCGCGGCTACGACCACACCAGCATCCGCGCGATCGTCGCCAAGGCCCGCGTCAATCAGGCCGCAATCAATTACCACTTCGCTGGCAAGGACGGACTATATCGCGAAGTGCTGCGCTCGGCGTTTCGCACGCTCACCGAAGGTCAAATCGCGCATGCCGCTGAAATGAAAGCCATGTCGCGCGAACGTGCGCTTGCCGAATTCGTCCGCTACCAGTTGCGGGCGCTGATGCAGCGCGACGAACTCAATCGTCCAATACGTATATTCAATTGGGAGGCCGTGCGGCCCACGGCGGTCTTTCGCGAGCTTTTGAGCGAAGAGGCGGCCCCGTTCATGGGGCTTGCTACCGACATCATACGCCGGTTTATGCCCGCGGCCGACCAGCGGACGCTGACGCTTGCGGCCATCTGGCTGGTCGGCCAATGCGGCGTGTTTGTGCGCAACCGCGACCGCCTCGCGGGCCCGCCTATTTCACTCGAAATCGACGAGGCAGCCATCGAGCGCCTGGCCGAACTGATCAGTGCCTGGGCGATCGGAGGATTGGGCGCGGGGGTCTAGATGTCCTTTTCCCCTGAGAATCCGCCACTCGGCCGCAAAAAATCCTTGTTCCCGGCCACAGCGCGCCTATAACATCTGTTTGAAATTCAGTCAGTCGTTTGAAAAATTCCGAGATGGAGGAGATATCATGCGATATCATCAAACGCTGGCCGCGCGCTTGCTAAACAAGCTCGTTCTCGACATCCTGCCGGCGGCAGCCGCGAGCCTGATTGGCGGCCTTCTCTTCACTCATTACGGCCTCGGCCGCATCACCGAGCCAGCCGCCCAAACCGCAGCGGCTTCCGCCGAAATGATGCAGCTCTTGCGCGACGAGCACGGGCTAATCGTTACCTTTCTCGACGCGCAGCTGGCGCGTGAAAGAACCGCTGCCGAAAACGCCGCTCACCGCGGAAGCGGCGAAGTTAGTGCGGAGGCGATTACGCCGGCCCAGGCGCCCGCGGCCGCCGTCGCCGTCAAACCGGTGATATCGCGCGTGAGAATGGCGGACACGACACCCGCGTCGGCCCCGCTTGTGATCGCGCAGGTGCAGCAGGGCGAAAGCCCGGGCGCGGCTTCCCAGATCCCTCAATTGCTCATTGCCCAGACGATGGGCCTTAAGGACCACGTCGTCACGGTCACCCATCGCGTCGTCTCGGCTCTCGGCGGTATTTCGGGCTGGATTGGGCTGATTGGCGATCATCTCCCCGGAATAGAGACAAAGTCGCGGCCGGCCACCGACATGGTTACTGCGTCCTGAGGACAGTCCGCTCGTTTAGCCTCGAATCTCACGCCGGTTTTCCCGGATAGCAATTCCCGGATAGCAACAGGAACGGCTTGTTAATCGCTGCGTTTGACTATTCGACGGCGTGAAGAGGGCAACGGGGGCGGGCGAACGATAAATGTCTGTTTCGGAGGTCGTCATGCCGCACGCCGGCAACTTCAACACCGAATGGGGCTATTTGGCTCCCAAACCCGGCTTCATTCGCACGCTTCGCATGGTCCTCGGGGCCGGAGCAATAGGCACCGTCGCTGGAATGGCGGTCGCAATGGCGCTGGTCGCGCGCCCTGCCGCTGATCTTTCCGTTGCCGCACGCACCATGGCGCAATCGACTGGGTCAGGCGCGTTGTCCAAGTCGACCGTTTCGACTTCCAACACTCAGTCTAACGCTAAGGTCTTGGCGAGCAAAGCGGAACACGTTGCGCCGCCGCCGTCGGCTCGTTCAAGCGAGCAGCCTCGAGAGTCGGAGAATCCTGCGGCCGCTGAGTCGCATTTAGCGACGACGGTTCAACGGCCGGCTGGCGTTGCAGCTTTGGCCGAGGCACCCGCGGTAAGAGATAATGCAGCAGAAGTGCCGAGCGTGACGACACCGACTCCGTCGGCGAAGCGGGTGACTAAGAAGGAACAAATAGCGCGCGCTTCCACTCCGCGAAACGAGCAAGGTTCTTTCGCGCGAAGTGACCAGGGCTCTTTCGCGGGCACGCCCTCCGGCCCGCTCGACTTGATTCCCTTTGTCGGCCGGACAATTCTTGGCGCAAATCCATTCTGGAATGACCAAGTCAGATAGAAACAATTAGAAGAAGCGCGAAGCGGGATGTGCCGTCTCGCGTAGCGACGTCGATCGCTGGACTATGACACCGGTCGGTGCTTATCGGCAAACACCCTGCGCAAACGCGCCGTCAATAGCGCCTTGCGCGGCCGCATAGTCCGGCATTCCCACTGCGATCTTACTCCACCCGGCGCCCCACGGATTGCTGGCACTGTCCCACCAAATTTCGCAGCGGCCGTCGCCGAACTGCACCACGGCATAATCGGCGCGCGCGGGCGTCGACGCCGCCAGCGCCACCGTCAGAAAGCCGACCGCAAATACTAATTGTTTCATGCTGCGCTCCCTGAATACCTGGCAAACTCAGGAGGCCCGGCGCGGTTCCGAGCAAGGCTGCCTTGTTCTAATGGCTAGGCCGACTGTTCCGACGCAATGAAGCCGGCCGGCATGTTGCGCTTGGAGAACGAAAACAATCGTACGGCCGATGGACCTTGTCTGAACCCGGCGGTTTCCGATAGTACCAGGAACCGTGTTCACCCAGGTCCGGAACAATGCGCGGCGCTCCATTTGTGCCCATGCATGCCGGCAAGTAATGCGGAGGAACGTCCATGCCGGAGATTGTCGTCTATTTGCTTGAGGGTCGCTCGCTCGAAGAAAAGCGCGGACTGGTGAAGGACGTCACAGCCGCGGTGGTCAAGAATATTGGAGTGCCGATCGAATCAGTCACCGTTTCCCTGGTCGAGACGGCGAAAGCGGCAAAGGGCAAGGGCGGCGTCCTTTTCAGCGACATGGCCCCGCGTTAATCGGTGGCTGGCCGGAGGCTGTACCCCACGCTTAAGGTCGGCAAACGCGTACTGCGCGCGCCAGATCTGCACCGAGTGCATTGCACAAATTCCTTGCTGCAATGCGGCACGAGCGCCATAATACGGGCCGCAATTCAGAGGTGCGGCTATGAGCGATGTGTGGGAGACAAAAGATGGCCGGCGGCGGGTAAGACACGATCCGCCAACCCTGGAAGAGGCTGCGGTTGCGGCGCAGGGTCTTACCACCGATCCAAACGAGCAGATCGAGATTGTCGCTTCGCTGATGCAAGTGCCGCCGGCGGAGGCAACGGCGGCTGTACTTCGGTTGGGACAGCGCAGAGAAGTGGAGCGCGTGACGGTGACCGGGCGCATTGGCGCGCCGCGCGCCGTCGTCGTCGAAAGGCGAGGGCCGCGCTACGCGGTTGCTCTTCGGCGTTCGGTGGCGCGTTAGCGGCCGGTTAGGTCAAAGGCGACCGGCGCCGCTGCTATAGCCAGCGGCGGCCGCCGGGATCTGAAATCACCCCGTTCGTGACGAGCCGATGCCACACGAACAGCACGACGATGGCGCCGATCACCGCGCCGATGAGTCCGGCGCCCTCGCTCGGGCGATACCAGCCCACGGCTTGACCGATGAAAGTGGCGACGAACGCGCCGACAATGCCGAGCAGTGTAGTGAGAATGAAACCTGCCGGGTTGTTGGGGCCCGGCGCCAACATGCGGGCGATAATTCCGGCAACGAAACCAATGATGATGACCCAGAGAATGTGCATGCCGACCTCCACGTGCCGGGTCAATTAAGGGCACATATCGCGGGACCTTCCAAGACCGGCAGCGCTTGGCACGACAGTTTTCCTGCGAGACTGTCGCGCCCGAGGCGAGCCAAGCTCTTGGGAGCCTCGGCCAGCGCGCGCTATACTTAATGCCGGTCGCCAAGCAGCGCTTGCGGAGCAACTTGTGATGACCAAGACTCTGGTAAAACCGCGGACCAAAGTGGCTGCAAAGACGCAGCGGCCGCCGCTCTACAAGGTCATTCTGCTCAACGACGACTATACGCCGCGAGAATTTGTTGTTCTCGTGCTCAAGGCGGTCTTCCGCATGAATGCCGACCAGGCCTATCGCGTGATGATGACCGCGCACCAAAAAGGCGCCTGCGTCATCGCCGTCTACGTTCGCGACGTGGCCGAGACCAAAGCCAAAGAGGGGACCGAGCTCGGCAAGCAGAAAGGCTATCCTCTGTTCTTCACCACCGAGCCCGAAGAATAGAGATTCTGGCCGCTTGTTACCGGGCCATTGGCTTATCAAGCCATTGGCTTACCAGGCCATTGGCACTGTCGAATGCGCAGGCACCGACATGGCTGTGCGCGTGCGCTCGCCGGTCTGCGTCGCCGGAGCTTTATAATCAGACATGAGCGCGCCGACCGTCACGCCGGCGAGAAACACCGTCACCAAGGCGAGCATCATAGTGGCCTCACGGCGCGGAGGCGGCGGCATGTGGCGCAATTGCCTGCTCAAAAATTTCTGGTCGCGGCGGTCCATCACATTCTTCTTCGCGACCCGTGCAAAATAAAAACGCGCGACGGCTCACCGCGTTCCCGCCAGCCGATCGCGGCGACCACAGGTCTCGCACTGCACCAAATCTTCGCACAACAGCGCCGACATCATGACCGGCTTTACGCCGGCCATGATCTTTTTAGGCGCGCCGCCGAGCCGGGGATCGATAGGCCATGCGCACGTGTCCCGCGCAGTAAGGGAACCCGGTGATGGCATCGTTGCCGCAAAAGGCAAAATCAACCGCGCCCGGATCGCTGACCGGCCAACGGCATTTGCCTTGTCCAAGCTCCAGCAATGAGCAGCGTTCCGCGCTGTCGACCAGGACAATCTGCGCGGCTGTCGGATCGGGAACGAACGGTGTCTTTGCCGCAAGTCGCAGCACTCTACGTTGGGATGGCAGCCGCGGGGGCCGGGCGCGCGGAGGGCATGAGCGCGCCGGCACACCCGCAGGGCGCCCCGGCGACAGGCCGAGACGATGGATTTTGCCGATGACGGCGTTGCGGGTGACGCCGATCTCGGCGGCGATCTGACTGCAGGTCAGACCCGCAACCACAAAATTTCGAAGCTGCTGGACGCGCTCCGGATTCCAAGTGGCAACAAGCGATGGGGTGGTCATGACATGGCCTCGTGAGCGGCCGGATCTGGGCCGCCGACAGGACGAAGGCGGCGCGCAACGCGCTTTCCGCGAGCCGGCGAGCACGTGCCTGAGCGCGAATTCGGTGCCGCGGCGCATGGCGCCGCATTCACCGAGCCGCATCCGCGCCTAAGCGATTGCCAGCCCGATGTTTTTCACATCGAGCCCCGAGCCGGGGCTGCTTTAAGCCTGTTGAGCGAAAACCTTCGCCGCCGCCAAAACTTGCATGATTCGAGTCGCGTGCCAAGCGTTTTAAGGCTATTATAACCAAGTTATAATCTGAGGCGTACGGACCAAAATGGCGCGGCCCGAAAATCGTTCCGAGGCGAGGGCGTTGAGCCTCACCTTACCGCTCGAAACCTTCAACTATCTGGCGCTGCTGGCGACATTGGGAAAGCTCGGCCGCACCGAAAATGAGGTGGCGACCCACATCCTGGTGCGCGAAGCTTACGCGATGCATGCTCGCGGCTTCCACGACATGCGCATTCCGCCGCCGGCGGACGAAGGCGGGTGACGGTCTCCCTCGACCGCCGACTCTTCATCAGAACTTTGTGAGATGCGCGCGGGCGGGCCTGACGTTAGATAACGGCCGAGAGCGCGACATTCTGCGAGGTTCGCCATGGACGCGTCGACTTCACTCACCGGTTCTTCTAATGCGGCGTCGTCGGCGGGCGGCCTCGCGCGGCTTGCTCCCTTCGTGTTGAGCATCGTCCGCATCATGGCGGCGCTCTTGTTCCTTGAACACGGCCTGTCAAAGTTTTTCGGATTTCCGTCAGCGGACACGCCACACCCGACGCCGTTCGAGCTGGAGTGGTTTTCCGCGGTGATCGAACTCGTCGGCGGCGTACTGGTGACGCTCGGCCTGTTCACGCGCGTCGCGGCGCTCATTATGTCGGGCGAGATGGCGATCGGCTATTTTCTGGTCCACGCGCCGAAGAGCTTCTATCCGTATCTCAACGAAGGGGAGCTGGCGATTATGTATTGCTTTGTCTTTTTCTATTTGGTCTTCGCCGGCGCCGGCCCGCTGAGCCTTGACGCCCTGATCTGGCGAAAGAGCCCGCGCTCCTAGTGCAGCCGCTAGCGCTCGCATCCGGGTCTGCCGCTTGATCGGCGCAAAGCCATCCTGCATGTTTCGAGCTCGCGGGGCGCCGATTGCTCAAAAATGCCTCTGATCATTTCGCATCCGAGCTGCAATCGACGTCGGAGGAGGGCATGCGATGGCGCTGATTCACGATCCTGAACAATGGCGCAGGCGGCTGGCGGCGCTGCCGCTGGTAAGCTTTGCCGCCGGCGACATCGTGTTCGCCGAGGGCACCAAGACCGGCCGGCTGCTCATTCTCAAAAGCGGCGCGGTCTCGATCATGAAGGGCGATATCGAGTTCGCCAAGGTGGACGAACCCGGCGCGGTGTTCGGCGAGCTCTCGGCGCTGCTCGACGCGCCGCACAGTGCGGACGTGATCGCGCTTGAACCGTCGGAGTTTCATGCCGCCGACGCAGAAGCTTTGCTGCGAGATCCGGTGGCGCTGTCCTACGTTACGGTGGTCTTGGCGCGGCGGATCGACGCCGCCAACCAGGGGCTGCTGCAGCTCAAGATC
>Ga0187784_10001097_pt1 | contig 21144 bp, 16 predicted proteins | sample 1015_SJ02_MP15_2_FD_132964 | JGI IMG/M metagenome (GOLD analysis project Ga0187784, IMG submission 132964) | Tropical peat soil microbial communities from peatlands in Department of Meta, Colombia - 1015_SJ02_MP15_20_MG | ecosystem: Environmental > Terrestrial > Soil > Wetlands > Peat | place...
CACCTCACCACGACAACCGGGCCACAGTGGAGGCGACGGGCGGATTCGAACCGCCGAATCGGGGTTTTGCAGACCCCTGCCTTGCCACTTGGCTACGTCGCCGCGCCTCAATCACAACTGGAGAGGGAGATGGGACTTGAACCCACGGCCTTCTCCTTGGCAAGGAGACGCTCTACCTCTGAGCTACTCCCGCGCTCCAACCTATTCGCTTGGCCCTGTCAATTATACCAGATGCCGCGCCGGGCGGAACCGGATGCGCGCCCTCCTATCATAGCAAAGGCCACCCAGGTGTCAACGCGTCGGCTCGAAGCACAGGGAGCATCGCCCTCGCGCGTTCGGCGGAGCAGCCCCCCCTTTCGATTGCGCCCGGCCCGTCGGTTGCACCCGGTCCCCGCGGATTCACGAGCCGCGAACGAGCGACATGAACTCCGCACGGGTGCTCGGGTTATCCCGGAAGAGACCTCGATTGGCAGAGGTCACAACGCGGCTGCCCGGCTTCTTGACGCCGCGGATGGTCATGCACAGATGGGTCGCGTCGATGACGACGGCGGCCCCCTTCGCGCGGAGTCCTTCCATGAGCGTGTCGGCCACCATCGATGTCAGACGTTCCTGAACCTGGGGTCTTTTGGCAAGCGTCTCAACAAGACGGGCGATCTTGCTGATGCCGACGAGCCGCCCGTTCGGAATATATCCGACGTGAGCGACGCCGTGAAACGGGAGCAAATGGTGCTCGCAAAGGCTCGCGAACGGGATCTCCTTGACGACCACCATCTCCCTGTGGTCTTCCTCCTCGAATCCCACAGTCAGCAGCTCCATCGGGTCGGTGTACAACCCGGCGACCATCTCCTCGTACGCGTCGGCAATACGGCGCGGCGTCTCGACGAGGCCCTCGCGATTGGGATCCTCGCCGATCGCCTGAAGGATCGCGAGGACGGCGGCCTCGATAGCCGGCTTGTCCACGCCGGTTCTAACCGACCCGTCGATGCTTAGTCCGTTGCGTCCATTTGACAGGTCGCGGGCTCGCACCATGCCTTTCACCTCCGTGACTCGCCGTGGGCGCCGTGTGACGTCCCGGCCGCTTCAAGGCCCGTCACCGGCGTACGATCTCTGCATCATCGTCATCAAACGCTTCATGAGTCGGACGTCGTGGCGACGCACCAGCTGCGCGCCCTGGGCTACGCCGTAGGCGACCGCAGCGGCCGTGCCCTCAAGCAACTCCACAATCGGCAGCCCGAGCACGCCGCGAATGTAGTTCTCGCGGGACGTGGCAATGCAGATCGGGCCCCCGTAGCTCCTCAAGCGTCGCAACACGTCAAGGTCGCGGTGCGCAGTCATGCCGAAGCTGGATCCCGGATCACGACAAGTTGCGACGCCTGCACGCCGGCCCTCGGGCGGCATCGGTTCGGTCCTCGAGGAAGACATACACTTCGTCGGTCACGGATTTGTACCGAGGATCGATCTGGCGCCACCTTCGGGCGCCCTTTGAGCTGCGTGACGACGAGCGAAGCACCGGTTTCCCCCGCCACCTCGGCCATCCTGAGACCGCCAGCCCGCGGATGTCGTTGATCAGTCAGGCCCCTGCCGCGGCCGCCTGACGGGCGACCACGGGTTCATACGTGTCCACGGCGGTCGGAACCCTCATCCCGACCGCTCAGCGCTTCGAGCAGGGGCACGACACAGTGGACCGTTCCGACGGGACCTCGGCCGGGATCGATGGCCGGAGTCCCTTTGCGCCTCATCTTAACACTTGGCGCCCAAGAGCGGGGCGTTCCCCCGGGGAATGGGGCGCGGTACGGCGAAGCCACAGAAGACGACACCACTGGAGGTACGCTATGGTGCGGCTAGGCATGTCCATCCGTGGGGGGGAGCACCGTGACGACGAACTGGCGCTCGCCCGGCACCTCGGATACGACGCGGTCGAGATCAGCATGGACGGCACCGGAATGGTCTTCGGGGGGCGGCTGAATCCGGAGGTGCTCCGTGACACGCTCGCCTCGTTTTCCCGCGACGACCTCTGGTACTCGGTGCACAGCCCGAGTAGCCTGGACCTGCGGGACCGGGCCAATCGAGAGGTACAACTGGCGCTGGCCCGTGCCACGCTACGGTTTACCCGAGAAGTCGGCGGCCGAGTGCTCGTCGTCCACTTCGAGCGCCACAGCCCGGACCCCGAGGACGAAGTCGCGTTCGCCGATGCGATCCGGCGCCTGTCCGATGAAGCGGGCGACGTGTTGCTTGGCATCGAAAACATCGAGATCGAACGCGTCGAACCGGTGATCGAGTTCGTCAGGCGCATGAACCGGCCGAACGTCGCGATGACGCTGGACATCGGCCACGCCTATCTCGCGGCGGCGCACTTCCGGTTCGACTTCTTTGAGGCCGTGCGGGACGCATTCCCGGTGGTTCGCCACGTCCACGTGAACGACAACTTTGGCCGGTACGACCCGCTGCGTCTGGAGAACTTCACCCTCTATCGGACGCAGACCCCCGCCGACACGTTCCCGCTCGGCAAGGGGGACCTGCATCTGCCGGTCGGATGGGGTGCGATCCCGCTGGATCGTGTGTGCGGTCTGTTGGGAGGGTACCAGGGAACGCTGATCCACGAGTACCGGGCCCACTTGTTCCTGCCGTACGCGGGGCCGGCGTATGCCGCGGCGCGCCGGATCGCTGAGATGCTGGACTAACCCTGAGCCTCTCCCGCCAGGGAGCTTCGCAGCCTGTGAAGCAGCGGATTCGGAAGTTCGGCGGAAGAATCTGGCGTCTGCCAAAACGATTTGACAAACCCGTAAGCCGATGCAAGAATGATTGCTGAAGACACAGGCCCCTTTGGTCCCAGTGACCCTATGATCCAGCGAAACCTGAGCCGTCTCAGCGACGTTGCTCGGCTCGCCGGGGTGTCTATCCCGACTGCCTCCCAGGCATTGAATGGCCATGCCAGAATCAGCGCCGAGACGCGACGGCGGGTACGTGAGGCCGCTCGCCAGCTTCGCTACACCCCTCACGCGGCTGCCAGGCGTCTCATACTTGGACGCTCAAACTCCATTGCGATCGTTCCCGGCACGAACCTAACAGGCCTGTTCTCGGATCTCTTCTATCGGGCCCTCTTATCCGGCGTCGGCGGCGTCTTCGAAGAAACCGGGTTTCGTATGCTGATCACGCCCGCGATCCGATCTGCCACGGAGGTTCCGCAGTTCATTCAGATGGCCCGCGGACGCGAGGTCGACGGGGTCCTGGTGGCGGGTGTCGTGGAGGCGGCGTGGATCAATGCGGTCACGGTCACGGGCATGCCGGTCGTGCTGCTGGACAATCACGACCCTGAACTCAGCGTGCTCGCCGTGGTGAACGACAATGCGCAGGGCGCCTACAGCGCGACGCGGTATCTGACTGCGCTCGGGCACACCCGCATTGGCCTCATCGGCGCCGCGGTCACGTATCCGTTCGGGCCGGAGACGCGGGCGGGGTATCGTCGAGCCCTGCGCGACGCGGGGCTCCCCGTCGATCCGAACCTTGAGGTGTCGAGCCCGATCGACGTCGACCGTGCGCGCGCGAGCACCGGCAGACTCCTGACCCTCCCGAATCCCCCGTCGGCCATCTTCGCCGTCACGGACGCCATGGCTCTCGGGGTGATCAAGGCGGCCCACGATCGTGGGTGGAGCATTCCTGGCGACCTCTCCGTGGTCGGTATGGACGACATCGAGCTGGCCTCAGCCACGAGCCCGCCCTTGACAACCGTTCGGATCCGCAAAGAGGAGATGGGGCAAAAAGCCGCACAGGCCCTCATTCGCGTGATTGCCGGCCAAGAACCCGGACCCAGCCCGATTGTCCTCTCCAACGAGTTGGTCGTGAGAGGCACCACAGGGAGGAAGCGATGACGCGGCGCACAGAAGAACGGCTCGCCATGCATGGCGGCACACCCGTCCGGACCGAACCACTGCCCCCCGGATACCCCGGGGGACTCATGATCGGTGAGCAGGAAAAAGCGGCGGTCCTCGAGGTCTTGGACAGTCAGAGTTTGTTCCGCCACTACGGTCCCCGCCCGTTGCACAAGGTGGCCCAGTTCGAGCACGCGTTTGCCAAGGCGATGGGGGCGCGCCACGCGATTGGGGTCACGTCGGGGACGGCGGCGTTGATGACCGCGCTGGCCGCCCTCGGCGCCGGCCCGGGCGACGAGGTCATTGTTCCGACCTACACGTGGGTGGCGACGGTCAACGCCGTGGTCCATCTCGGCGCCGTGCCCGTATTCGTCGACATCGACGACACGCTGACGATCGACCCGACGAAGATCGAAGCGGCTGTCACCCCGCAGACGAAAGTCATCCTGCCGGTCCACATGCGAGGCGCGGGCGCCGACATGGATCCCATTCGCACCGTCGCGGCCAAACATCGTCTGCACATCGTCGAGGATGCCGCGCAGGCGGTGGGCGGACGCTACCGAGGCCGCCGGCTCGGGACGCTCGGAGACATCGGGGCCTACAGTCTCCAGTATCACAAGGTCATCACGACGGGAGAGGGCGGCATGGCCGTGACCGACACGGCGGCCTTGTGGGAACGGGCGGTTCGCTACCACGACCAGGGCTCGGTCCGGATGGAGGAGCTCGACGAGACAATCCCCGTCGGCAACCAGCTCATGATCGGGATCAACTTCCGAATGAGCGAGATCACCGGCGCGATCGGCCTGGTGCAACTCGGCCGCATGGAGTGGATCATCGAGCAGATGCGGACTCACAAAGCCGCCGTGATCGACGGCTTGCGCGGAATCGGTGGCCTGACGATGCGCCGGCTGCCCGATCCGGACGGCGACACCGGCGCGACGCTGATGTTCTCGCTGCCGACCGCCGAACTGGCGCGTGAGTTCAGCAAGGCGCTGACGGCCGAGGGAGTTCGCGCGACCGTCGCGTGGGACAGCGGGCAGCACGTCTACTACCACTTCGATCAGATCATCGAGCGCCGGATGTTCGCGCAGCGCCACTGTGCGTGGGAGTGCCCGCACTACCAGGGCCGTGCGCGGCTCGCCAAGGGCATGTTCCCCCGGACGGACGACCTGTTGCAGCGTACCCTGCACATCGATCTGAACCCGCTGTTGACCGAGCGCGACGAGTTCGATATCGTGCGGGCGGCCCGTAAGGTGTCCGCCGCGCTGCTGTAAGAGGGACAGATGTCGCACGAACTCGGCGTCGCTGTGCTCGGTTACGGCGGCATCGCGCGCGCCCACGTGGCCGCGATCCGGCGCCACGGGGAAGCTTTCCCCGACGCAGGGAGGCGCGGACGTCTCCTCGCCATCGCGGGACGCCGAGAGCGCGACGTGGCGTCAGCGGCGGAGCGGCTCGGTGCGTCGCGGTGGACGACGGACTGGCGCACGCTCGTGGACGATCCTGCGATCGACATCCTCATCAACGCGGGACCCAACGGCGTCCATGCCGAGCCGAGCATCGACGCGCTGCGGGCCGGCAAGGCCGTCCTCTGCGAGAAACCCCTGGCCCGCACGGCCGCGGAGGCCGAAGCCATGGTGCGCGCCGCCGAGGGCGGCCGCCCCGCCATGACCGGGTTCAACTACCGCTTCGTCCCTGCCGTCCTGCTGGCCCGCCGTCTCCTCCTCGATGGGGATCTCGGGCGCATCTACCACTTCCGGACCCGATACAGCGACGACTCATTGCTCAACCCGGAGACGCCGTTCGCCTGGCGTCACGACCGGACGGCGGCGGGGAGCGGCGTGATCGGCGACCTCGCCGCGCACGCGATCGATCTCGCGCATTTTCTGGTCGGGCCGGTCGCGGCAGTCACGGCGGCCACCCGCACGTACACGGCGACGCGGCCGTGCGGAGCCGAGCGACGGGCGGTTACGGTGGAGGATGCGGTCGTGGCCACCCTGGAGTTCCGGAACGGCGCGATCGGCACCCTGGAGGCGAGCGGCATGTGCCCCGGGCGCAAGAACCTCCTGACGTTCGAGATCAACGGGGCCCGCGGTACCGTCGCGTTCGACCTCGAGCGCCTGAACGAACTGCGCGTCTACCACGGCGACGGAATCGCTCGGGGGTTGGCCGACGTGCTGGTGACCGAGTCCGATCATCCCTTCGGCGGACGCTGGTGGCCCCCCGGGCACATCCTGGGCTGGGAGCACACGTTTGTTCATCAGTTCGAAGAGTTGGTCCGCCGCGTGACGAAGAGCGGCGGTGAGTACGTCGGGGCGACGTTCGCGGATGGCCACGCCAGCGCGCGCGTGTGCGACGCGCTGGGCGTGGCCGCCGAAACCGGACGGCGCGCGGAAGTGGCCCCGGAGCCAGATACGTGAATGCAGTCTCGCCAACGCCAGGATGGCATGCGGGCAGTCGATCGTGAGGATTGCATGAAGGTGGTGATCACTCTGTGGTTGTGAAGGTCGGTGTTGTCGGCGCAGGCACCATGGGGCGGCGCCATCTGCAGGCGCTCGCCTCCGATCCCCGCGTCCGTGTCGTCGGCGTCGCCGACGCGGCAGAGGCGGTCGCCCGTGACGCCGCGGCCAGCGTCGCGGGACGCCCCTGCTCCACCCTCGCGGAACTCGTGGACCTCGGCATCGACGCGGTGTTCGTGACCCTTCCGAACGTCTTCCACGCGCAGGTCGTGCTCGAGGCGCTGGACCAGGGTCTGCATGTCTTTGCGGAAAAGCCCATGGCGACCTCGCTTGCGGACGCGCGAACGATCGCCCGGCGGGCGGCCCGCTCCCCTCGCGTCTACCAGATGGGGTTCAACCGGCGATGGGCCCCCGCGTACAAGCATCTCAAGCAGCAGATCGAGCGTGGATTCGCCCCTTGCTCCGCCAACGTCAAGATGAACGACGGGGACATGCTGACCCCGAGCTGGTATACGGACGTCGCGGTGTCCGGAGGATTCATGTACGACACCGCGATTCATCTGATCGACATGATCGCTTGGCTCGTCGGACCGATCGAAAGCGTCGCGGCGATCGGTCGGCGCAGCTGCTACCCCGATTACGACGACATCGCCCTGATGCTGCGCTGCCGTGGTGGTCAGCCGGTCGCGTTCACCACGTGCGGACACGCTTCCTGGGCGGCGCCGCTGGAGCGGGTGGAGCTGTATGGAGACCACGCCCTGCTTGTCTCGGAGGATCTCGATTGTGTTCGCCTGACCACACGCGATAGTCCGCGCGCGTCCTGGCGGCAGCTTCCGTCGGCCGGGCCGCTCGATCTCTGGGGGTACGTGGAGGAGGACCGGGCGTTCATCGACGCGTGCCTCGGGGCCGCGCCCCCCCCGGTGACCGTTCACGATGCATTCCACAGCGTTGCCGTGGTGGATGCAGCTTACACGAGCGTCGCGCGCCAGGGAGTTCCCGTACCTGTTCCGGGGCCGTGATGAGCTCAGACGATCGATCCCCGCCCAGACGCGGCCCACGCCGCGAGCCGCGCGAGCGTATGCGAGACCGCAGGAAGGTAGGCTGGCCTCCCGAATCATCTCGTGGTGCGACCTCGCGGCTGTCGGGCGACGCTGCGGTGGACCAGTGGTCCCGACTATGCAGAAGTCCTCCGGAGTCGGTCGGGGGGTACGGCGATCGAGGCCACGCATGCGCGCGCCGCGATCAGGTCGAGAGTGAACGGATATCGTAGCGGGGAATGGATCGTGACCGGGATCCGACCTCCGAGACGTTCGGTCAGCGCACGGCTCGGCACGTACGTCGATACGTCGACACAAGGAGGGCAAGATCATGAGACGGACCGCATGGGGACGAGCGGTCACAGTCGCCGTAGGTGTCACGCTCGTCGCGTTTCTGATCGGGGCCACCGGCCCCACTGCGGGGGCGCAGAACCCCACGACGCTGAACGTGTACATCAACGGTGACACGAACATCTTTGACCTCTGGAACAAGACTTTGCTGCCGGCGTTTACCAAGCACTACCCGCAGTACCGGGCGAATTTCGTGCCACTCCTCCACGGTGAAGGATCGCAGGGCGTCTTCGACAAGATTCTCGCCGCGAAGCAGGCCGGACGGCCGACGGACGTCGACCTGTGGGAAACGCAGCCGTCGTTTGTGGCCCAGGGCGCACCCCAGGGCCTGTGGGTGAAGCTCACGAACAGTCTGATCCCGAACCTCTCTCGGGTCCCTGCGCAGAAGCTGGAGGCGGAAGACTACTACGGCATGCCGTACCGCGGCTCGTCCGTGGTGATCGCGTACAACAGCGCGTTCGTCAAGAATCCGCCGACGACCCTTGACGATCTCCTCGCGTGGATCAAAGCCAATCCCGGGAAGTTCACGTACTGTGACCCCAACACCGGCGGCTCCGGCCAGGCGTTCATCGTCGCGGTGGTGTACAAGTTTGCGCAGATGGCCCAGTATACCGGGAGCGCGTACGATCCCAAGGCGGAGTCCGCGTGGGACCCTGCCTGGCAATTGCTGAAGAGCCTCAACTCCTCGATGTACAACAACGGATTCCATCCCAACGGGAACGTCGCCGTGCTGCAGTTGCTCAGTCAGCAAAACGTCTACATCGCACCCGTGTGGTCCGACATGGGCACCGACTACCTGAAGCGAGGCCTGCTGCCCAAGACGGTGAGACTGGAGCAGATCACGCCGCCCCTGTTCGGTGGGGACTCGACGGTCACGGCGCCGCTCGGCTCGGCACACCTGGAAGGCACCTTCACGCTCCTCAACTGGTTGCTCACGCCCGAGGCGCAGCAGATGGTCATCAACGCCGTCTCAGGGTATCCGGGGGTCGACTGGAAGTACATGCCGGACAGCGTGCGCAGGCAGTTCGCCGACGTCGCGAAGCCGTACGCGCCGCTACCGAACGCAAAGTATCTCGCGGACATCCTGCGCCTGTGGCATGAACAGGTCGCGGGAGGCGGATAGCGCGGAACGCTGAGGCCGTCGGGCTCAAGGTCGGGAGACCAACCGTGTCCGGGGGGTGGAAGCGGGGAGCACTAGGGTTAGCCCTGGTGCTCCCGCCCCTGCTTGTGCTGGCTTTTCTCGTGATCCTCCCGGCCATCACGGCCGTCGTTGCGACCCTCACCCCGGCACCGGACGCGACCTCGACATCGCGGTTCGTCAATTACGCGGAGGTGCTCGGTACGCGGATTCTCAGGACCGACATCGCCTTCACCGTCGTCGTGACCCTCATCGCGGTGGCGGTCGTGTTCTGCCTGAGCTACCCGCTGGCGCTCTACCTCCGGTTCACGAAAACGCGTGTGGCAGCGTTGCTGGGCGTCCTGTTCATGGTGCCGCTCTTCGTGCCGGTCGTGATCGCGTCGTTCGCGATGATCACGTTCCTCGTCGGGCACGGCCTCGTCTCGACGGTGCTGTATCGTCTCGGGATCGTCCAGTTCCCATCGCTGGTGTACAATGCGACGGGCATCGTTCTGACGCAGGTCTGGGTCAACATTCCATTTGCGGTGCTGATCCTCGGTGCGGGGCTGCAGGCGATCGACGACTCATTGATCGAGGGCGCGCGAGACGTCGGTGCAGGGAGCTTGCGGACGTTCTTCTCCGTGATTCTCCCTCTCAACGCCACCTCGACGATGATCACACTGACGCTGCAGTTCATCGGGGTCTTCGGGTCGTTCACGATCCCTTATCTGGTCGGCGGCAACGCGCCGCAGATGCTCGGCGTGACGATGACGAACTACCTGACCCAATACCTGCGTCGAACGGAATCGGTCACCATGGCGGTCATTGCGTTCATCATCGCGTCGGTCGTCGGCGTCATCTACGTGGCCAGCGTAAGCCGCCGGGAGCGCCGGGCGTGACGCGGCCAGCCTGGTTCTGGGGGGTCGGTGCGCTTCGCCGAGCGGTGGGAATCGGTGCGCTGCTCGCGCTCGCGGCGTTCATTCTCGGGCCGCTCGCCACCCTGTTGGTATGGGCGTTCGCAGGGACGTGGTTGTTTCCGAACCTACTGCCGGAGTTCTCACTCAGATGGTGGGTCTACGTTCTGACCAACGCCGACGTGAGCAAGGCGATCCGCATGAGCGCCCTGAGCGCGCCGACGGCGACGCTGCTGTCGGCGCTGGTCTGTATTCCAGCCGCCTACGCGTTCGCGCGTCTGGAATTCCCGGGCAAGCGCGTGCTGCTGCTCTCATTTCTCAGCGCGAACGCCTTTCCGAAGATCGGCCTGTACGTCAGTATCGCGACGCTCTTCTATCGGCTCAACCTGATGGACACATTCACCGGCGTCGTCCTGATCCAGCTTGTGAACACGCTGTTGTTCATGATCTGGATCCCCACCGGCACGTTCCGCGGGATCAACACGAACCTGGAGGAGGCGGCAAGGGACGCCGGCGCGGGACCGCTACGGACGTTCTTCCAGATCACGCTGCCGATCGCGCTCCCAGGCCTCATCGTAGCGGCGTTGTTCGCGTTCATCGCCGCATTCGACGAAGCCCAGGGCTCGTTGATCGTCGGCACCCCGAACCATATCACGATGCCGGTGCTCATGTACGCCCTGGTGCTCGGCTACCCGCAGCCGGTCGGCGCGGTGTTCTCCGTGCTCCTCTCCCTGCCCTCGGTCATCCTGCTGCTCATCACACAGCGCTATCTTCGAGCCGGGTATCTCGCCGCAGGTTATAGTCTGTGAACGAATGGAGGTAGCGTGGCCCGCCTGTCGCTGAACCACCTGACAAAACGCTTCGGCTCCTACGCAGCCGTGCATGATGTGTCGCTCGAGGTGCACGATGGCGAGTTGATGTGCCTGCTCGGCCCTTCGGGCTGCGGCAAGACGACCACGCTCAGGATGATCGGCGGGTTCATCACGCCGGACGCCGGCGACATCCAAATCGACCGGCGGAGCGTGCTCGGCATGCCGCCCGAGCGCCGGCCCACGGCGATGGTGTTCCAGCGGTACAATCTGTGGCCGCACATGACGGTCGAGAACAACATCGCGTTCGGCCTCAAGATCCGCCGGCTCGGACGGGCCGAGATCGAACGCAAGGTTCACGACGCTCTGTCGCTTGTGGGCCTTCCGAATGCGGGCCGCAAGCACCCCCACGAGCTCTCCGGCGGGGAACAGCAGCGGATCGCGGTCGCGCGTGTGCTCGTGCTCGAACCGCAGATCCTCCTCCTGGACGAGCCCTTCAGCAACCTGGACGCCCGCCTCCGCGTGCACATGCGCGAGGAGGTCAAGCAGTTGCAGCGGAAAGTCGGAATCACCACGGTGTTCGTGACCCACGACCAGGAGGAGGCACTGACGATCGCCGACCGGATCGCGGTCATGCAGCAGGGAGTGCTCGAGCAAGTGGACACGCCGGCGGCGCTGTACGCAACCCCGCGCACGCTGTTTGTCGCGGACTTCATCGGCACCATGAACCTGATCCCGGGGCGGATGCACGCGCAGGCGGCCGGGACCGTCATCACAGCGGGTCCGTGGCGTCTCGCGGCCGACCGGCGCTGGCCGGAGGACAGCGAGGTGACCGTGGCGGTGCGGCCGGAAGACCTCGTCCTCGCTCCGGACGGGATCCCGGTGGAGGTCCGCCGCGTCATCAACCTGGGGCACTATCTGCAGGTACTCCTCGATGCTCCGAGTGTCGGCATCCTCCGGATGTTCGCCTCGAAGGGCGAGAGGCTCGCGGAGGGGCAGCGCGTTCCGGTCGGAATCGCGCGCGCGCTGGTATTTCACGGACCGGAGGTCGTCGAGATCGGAGGGCCGATGCAGCCCACGATGCCCTCGCCGGCCGATCGGCGGTGACGCCACGGGTCGTCCCCGGCAGCGTCTGGGAGCACGTGTTCGCGACGCGCGCACCGGGCGAAGCCTGGGTCACGCTCACGCTGGCCGCACCCGGCACATCGTGGGCGCGCGGCGAAGCTGCGGTGATGGCGCTGGACGTGGACGGCATCCACCGACAGGAGATGGTCCTGGCGGCGGGAGACGAACCCACTGAGTACACTCGCTCCCTGGGATGCCGGCCGGCCGGCCCGCACCTGCTCCGCCTGTGGATCGATCGCAGTCTCTCGGCGGCGAACGTCGAGGCCGTGGACCTCCACGCCGTCAACTCCGGTATGATCCATGACGCAGACCCGGCGATGCCGGCGTGGCGTCACGCGCCGGTCCTCCATTATCGGGACGGGGACGCACCGCTCGGCAACGCCTCGACCGATACGCCGCTCGTCCTGTTCTATCGCCCGGTCAGCGAGCCGGGCTCGTCCACGCCGCTAAAGGGCATCGAGTATCACGTCGTCTTCAGTCATGAGGACGCCGGCACAGACCTCACCGGCCTGCTTGCGAAGTGGGGACACACCACGGACATCGAATGGGTGTATCGGGTGGTGTGGGATACGTCGGGCACGATCACGCGCGAGGAGTTTCAGGGCCCAGGTCACCGGGTTGTGCCGTTTCGCGGGACCCGCGCGCTTGGCGGGCACCCTGTCCTCCAAGTCTCCGGCCGGCACGGCATGGTCATGGACCGCGTGTCCTGCCCGTTCCGCGTGGCGCTGACGCCGGCCTGGATGCAGCCCCCGGATGAACCGAGAGAATCCGTAATGCACCGGTTCCCGTGGACGTACCGGGTGAGCGCGCTGGAAGTCGTCCGCCAGGTCGCCCTCGAGCCGGTTGCCGATCCACGTCGTCCCGCCCCCGCCGACCCGCGGGCATACCTGTTCCTCCAGTGGAAGCGGCGCACCCTGGATATGAGTCCGCTCGAGGCGGGCGTCCGGACCGACGAGACCTGGTACACGTCGGCATGGGGGCGAGCGGAGCTCGCGTTCGAGGGTGAGGACGCCGAAAGCACCGCAGTGAAGCTCCCCGCGGGCATCTCCGCATCCGACATCACCGCGATCGCCCTTCGGGCCGTCGCCCCACTCCCGACGCCGCTCGAAGTCCGGCTCGTGAGGGCATTCTTCCTGGACGATAACTACCGGCCGCGCCCCGAGCTTCCGGCAAAAGGATCCGCGACGCTGCGTGCGCCTGGAACGTGGGCGTCCGTCTGGGAGCGGCGCTAGGAAGGTCCGCCGGGCGCGGGATGCTCGGCGAGGAACGTGTGAATGCGACCGGCAACCTTCGGCCCTATCCCCTCCACCGACGCGATTTCCTCGACGGTCGCGGTCCGGATGTTGCGGACGGAGCCAAACCGGCGAATCAACGCCTTCTTTCTGCGCTCGCCGATGCCCGGAATCTCATCCAGGACCGAGAAGACGATCCTGCGCTGCCGCAGCATCTGGTGATATGCGTTCGCGAACCGGTGGGCTTCGTCGCGGATCCGCTGCAACAGTTGCAATCCCTGTGAATCACGGGGCAGCGCGCGCGGCTCGGACAGGTCCGGCACGTAGACCAGTTCCTGCTGCTTCGCGAGAGCGATCACGGGAATGGATTGGTTGTACTCGAACAGGACCTCCCGGGCTGCTCCGAGTTGACCGCGGCCGCCGTCCAGAACGATCAGGTCCGGGAGCGCCGCCCACTTCACCGGCACCGGCTCGTCGCGGTCGAGCCGCTCCTGTTCCTGCCGCGCCTTGGCAAACCGTCGCTGGAGCACCTCCCGCATCATGGCCACGTCGTCTGGTCCTTCCGTGTACCTCATCCGGAACCGGCGATAGTCGCGCTTCTTCAAGCGGCCGCCTTCCGCCACAACGAGCGACGCAACCGACTCGCCTCCCTGAAAGTTGCTGATGTCGTAGCACTCGATGCGAATGGGCGGCGTGTCGAGCCCAAGGAATTGCGCGAGCTCGCGCGCCCCGGGGCCCACCTGATCGCCGCGGCCTGCGCGCTCCTGAAACAGGTGTAGGCTCGCGTTCTCCCGCGCCATCGCGACGAGGCGGGCGCGATCGCCGCGCTGCGGCTGGCTGATGACAACCCGACCGCCGCGCCGCTCGCCGAGCCACCGCTCGATGACTTCGCGGTCGGGAATCGGCTCCGGCACCAGGATCTCCGACGGCGGCGCCGAGGACGCCTCGTAGAACTGGCTCATGAACGCCGACAGCGCCTCCGCGGTCCGGACGCCGCGGGTCCCCTGAAGCATTACGTGCTCCTGTCCGACGAGCCGGCCGGCCCGGACGAAAAAGATCTGCACGCATCCCTCGTCCCCGTCCTGGGCGAGCGCGAGGATGTCTCGGTCCTCCGCCCCGGCCGAGACGATCCGTTGCTTCTCACCGAGGGCCTCGAGCCCTCGCAGCTGATCCCTTAGCTGTGCGGCCCGCTCGAAATCGAGCGCCTTCGCGGCCGCGTCCATCTGGGAGCGCAGGCTGTCGATCAGGGTCTCCTGCTTCCCCTCGAGGAACTCCCCGGCCTGGCGGACTTGCTCCGCGTACTGCTCCGCGGACGCACCCCAGCCGACGCACGGCGCGCTGCACTGCCCGATGTAATGGTCGAGACATGGACGCGGCAGCGTCTTGTCGATCTCGAGATTGCACGTGCGCAGCTTGAACAACCGCCGGATCATCCGGATCGTCCGTCCCACCAGCTTGGGTTCGTGGTACGGGTACGGCCCGAAGTACTTTGCCCCGTCGCGGGCGACCTTGCGTGTCATGACGATCTTGGGATACGGCTCGTTCGTGAGCTTGAGGTACGGATACGCCTTGTCGTCGGCCATCCGCACGTTGTACCAAGGATGGTGGCGTTTGATCAGCGTTGCCTCGAGGATCAACGCCTCGACCTCGGTGGCGCACACGACCGTCTCGACGTCGCGGATTTTCGAGATGAGGTGCAGAATCCGGGGACTGTCGGTGTGCCCCGGCTGGAAATACTGGCGCACCCGTGAGCGGAGCGATGTCGCCTTGCCGACGTACATAACTCGGCCGGCGCCATCCTTCATGAGGTACACGCCCGGTTGCTCCGGGAGCGCGGCGAGCTTCTCCCCGAGCCCCGTCCCCGGCGTCGACTCCGTCAGGTCGCCGTTCGGCGACGGTTCGGGCGCTGTCGCAGGTGAGTGTGGGGTCGTCACCATTTCATTATAGCGGCTTCCGGTGACGCAGGCTCGAGCCGCCTCGTGTGGCCCGGCACCTCGACGCAACGATGCCTCTCGCGCGACCGCCGCCGGGTTAGGCCGAAGTGGCTCCGGTCAACCGAAGGCGCGGATGGCCTGCACGGCCTCGCGTGCGGCCGACCACAACAAGCGGATCTCAGCAGAATACATAAGACACCGCATCCCGGCACCCCGGCCCCGCTGCACGACCTTGAGGTCGCCCGGGTGGAGACCGGCGGCGATGTTGTGGCGGCGTGCCACGGCCGCCACGCGCCGGTAGGCTTCCTCCATCTTGGGATGCAGCAACTCTCCCGGCACGCCGAGCGCGATGCTCAGGTCGGTCGGTCCAACCAGCAGCACATCGATGCCAGGCACGGCGGCGATCTCGTCCAGGTTGTCGAGACAACGCGGACTCTCGACCTGCGCCATCAACATCGTCTCCGCATTGGACCACGCGATCGCGTCCGGGACCGACGCGCCCGAGTAGTCGGTCACGGCGCTGCGGAGCCCGAATCCCCGCTCCCCGACCGGCGGGTACTTCGCGCACCGCACGATCGTGCGCGCATCGTCCACGGTCTCGACGTGTGGGACCATGAGGCCCAGGGCGCCGGCGTCGAGCGTCCGGGCGATCAGCGCGTAGCCGATCTCCGTGACCCGCACGAGCGGTGCGATCCCCGCACTGCGCGCGGCCCGGCAGACCCTCTGGATCGTCTCCATGTCGGCCGAGCCGTGCTCGGTGTCGACGACGAAGAAGTCGAAGCCGGCCGCCGCCAGCACGTAGGCGATCTCCTCGGTCCGCATCTCGGACACCATCGTCCCGATCGCGGTGCCACCCTGAAGGAGCTTGGCCTTCGCCGCGTTGGGAGTCATTGCGCCACCCCCTCTCCGACGAGCAGACGGCAGCCGGGTTGTTCGCGGACCGCCGGGTTGGCCAGATAGGTCGGCCACTCTCCCCGGAGGAGCTGAGCGGCCTGACGGCCGACCTTCTCCGCCAGTTCCTGCATGGCCTCAACGGTCGTCGACGCATAGTGCGGCGTCAGCACGACGTTGTCCATCTGGTGCAGCGGGTTATCCTTGGCCGGCGGCTCCGGAGTCTGAACGTCGAGCCCGGCCCCACCCAACCGCCCGGAGCGGAGCGCCGCGATGAGCGCCTCCTGATCGACGACCCCGCCGCGGGACGCGTTGATGAGTATCGCGCCCGGCTTCATTCGCGCGAACGCCGCCGCCCCGATCATCCCGCGTGTCTCGGACGTGAGCGGAGGGTGCAGGGAGACAATGTCCGCCCGAGCCAGGAGCTCGTCCGGCTCGACCTTTTCCACTCCCATGGCCTCCATCGTCGCAGCGTCCACATGGGGGTCTACGGCAACAACCCTGAGGCCGAACCCTCGAGCGCGCTCGGCGACCTTCCGTGCGATGTTGCCAAAGGCGACCAGACCGAGGGTCTGGCCGCGCAGCGTGTGCATCGGCTGTAGCGTGCTGGGCGCCCACCCCCCGCTCCGGACATGGCGATCGGCGAGCACGACCTTGCGGCTGACCGCGAGAATAAGTGCCCACGTGGCGTCGGCCACCTCGTCGTAGCAGAAGTCCGGCACGTAGGCCACGCACACACCGTGCCGCGTCGCCGCCGGGATGTCGATGGTGTCGAGGCCGACCCCGGTGCGGACGATGCCGACCAGGCGCGGTGCCCCAGCCAACACGGTGTCCGTGATCCGCGCGGCGCTCACCACGAGTACGCGCGCCTCGCGCGCCGCCGCAACCAGGTCCGCCTCGCTGCGACACGACACCGAGCGGAACACACCCCCGGCCGCCTCGATCTCCTTCGTATCGAGGCGAAACCTGGGGCCGCTCTCACCTTCCGTCCACAACACGAGCCGCGTTTCGGCCATTGCGCCCTCCCTGCCGACGGATCGGATCCCTCCCCCCAGGGATTGCGGTGCGCACTCGGCGGTCCCCTCTGTTGGCGGAAGTGCGGAGCGGCGCGAGGCCAGGCCTACTCGGGCACGCCCTGCGGTTCCACAGAAGCCTTGCGCCGCCGGGCTCATCGTACACGCTTGGACTAGACCCCCCGACGCCTCCCAACCGGCAGGCGAGGTCTCGCCGGCGACGCCTCCTGCAGGCCCGGCGCCTCGGCATCGCGCCCTCGGTCTCCGTTCGCCGCCCCGGCCCGCTCCCCGTCCAGGTGCGGGCCCGCAGCACCGGCCTCGCGCCCCACACCGGGAGGGAGGATCTTGCGGAGAAACTGGCCGGTGTAGGATGCGGCGACCTGTGCCACCGACTCCGGGGTGCCCTCGGCGATCACCTGCCCCCCGAAGTCGCCGCCCTCCGGCCCGAGGTCGACGATCCAGTCCGCGGTCTTGATCACGTCCAGGTTGTGCTCGATCACGAGGACCGTGTTGCCGGCGTCCACGAGGCGGTGCAGGACGTCCAGCAGCCGCTGGACGTCGGCGAAGTGGAGGCCGACGGTCGGCTCGTCGAGAATGTACAGCGTCCGGCCCGTGTCGCGGCGGCTCAGTTCGGTGCTAAGCTTGACCCGCTGCGCCTCTCCACCCGACAGCGTCGTCGCCGGCTGGCCGAGCGCGATGTAGCCCAGCCCGACGTCCGCAAGCGTGCGGAGCTTGCGCTTGATCCGCGGGATCGCATCGAAGAACCCGAGCGCCTCGTCGACCGTCATGTCGAGCACGTCGGCGATGGACCTGCCCTTATACTTGATCTCGAGCGTTTCTCGATTGTACCGCTTGCCCTTGCAGACCTCGCACGGCACGTACACGTCCGGAAGGAAGTGCATCTCGATGCGAACGATCCCGTCCCCCTCGCACGCGTCGCACCGGCCGCCACGCACGTTGAACGAGAACCGTCCCTGCTTGAACCCCCGCACCCGCGCGTCGGGCGTCTGCGCGAAGAGTTCGCGGATCAAGTCGAACGTTTTCGTGTACGTCGCCGGGTTGCTGCGCGGCGTGCGGCCGATCGGTGACTGGTCGATGTTGATCACCTTGTCGAGCAGCCGCAGCCCATCGATGCGCTCGTGCGCGCCGGGTCTGGCGCGGGTCCCGTGGAGATGGTAGGACAGCGCCCGGTAGAGGATGTCGCCGATCAACGTCGACTTGCCCGATCCGGAGACACCGGTCACGCACACGAACTCTCCAAGCGGGATGGCCACGTCGATGTCCTTGAGATTGTGCTCGCGCGCGCCACGGATCACCAGCACCTCGCCCCGCCCTCGCCGGCGGCGGGGCGGGACTGCGATCCGGCGCACACCCGAGAGGTACTGCCCGGTCACCGAGAGGGGCGTGCGCATGATCGTCTCTAGCGGCCCCGAGGCGACGACGTGCCCGCCGTGTGCGCCTGCCCCCGGCCCGATGTCCACGATCCAGTCGGCCGCGCGGATCGTGTCCTCGTCGTGCTCCACCACGAGAATCGTGTTGCCCAGGTCGCGCAGCCGCTCCAGCGTCTCGATCAGGCGATGATTGTCCCGCTGGTGTAGTCCCACGCTCGGCTCGTCGAGGACGTAGAGGACCCCCATCAGGCCCGAGCCGATTTGGGTCGCCAGCCTGATCCGCTGTGCCTCCCCGCCGGACAGGGTGTTTGCCGTCCGATCCAGCGTGAGATAGTCCAGCCCGACGTCCACCAGGAACCGCAGGCGCGCGCGGATCTCCTTGAGAATCTGCTGCGCGATCATCTGCTCGCGATCGCTCACGGCGAGCGTCGAGAAGAACTGCATCGCCCCCCTCACGGTCAGCGCGCACACCTCGGCGATCGAGCGCCCGCCGACCGTCACCGCGAGACTCTCCTTCTTCAGCCGCGTCCCGCGGCAGTCCGGACACGGCGCGCTGCTCATGAACTGCTCGATCTCTTCCTTGATGTACTCGGAGTCGCTCTCCTGGTACCGGCGCTCGAGCTGCGGCACGATGCCTTCGAACGGGGCGTCGTACTGGCGGAGGGTTCCCCAGCGGTTGTGATACCGGAGGCGGATCGGCTCGTCGGTCCCGTTGAGCAGCGCCCGCACAAACTCGCGCGGCAGCTTCCGAACCGGAGTGTGCATGTCCACGCCGAAGTGGTCCGCCAGCGAGTGGAGGACCTCCTGATAGTACTCGCTCGTGGAGTTCGCCCACGGCACTACGCCGCCGTCGAGGAGGGACAGCGCGGGATCCAGAACCAGCGCTGGATCGACCTCCTGCTTGAAGCCCAAGCCGGTGCAGGTTGGGCACGCACCGTACGGCGCGTTGAACGAAAAGATCCGCGGCTCGATCTCAGGCAGGCTCACGCCGTCGTCGGGACACGCGAAGTTCCGGCTAAATACAAACTCCTCGCCGTCGACGACCGAGATGCCCACGAGCCCCTGGCCAAGCTTGAGCGCAGTCTCCACCGAGTCGTTGAGCCGACTCCGGATGTCTGGCCGCACCACCAGACGGTCCACCACGACGTCGATCTGATGCTTGCGGTTCTTGTCGAGGGGGATCTCCTCGCCGAGCTCGTACAGGTTCCCGTCGACGCGCACGCGGGCAAACCCCTGCCTTCTGAGATCCAGGAACAGCTGCCGGTACTCGCCCTTGCGGCCACGGATGATCGGCCCGAGCACGAGGATCCGGCGGCCCTGCGGCATTTCCAACACCCGATCGACGATCTGCTCCGGCGTCTGCCGGCTGATCGGCTTGCCGCATTTGGGACAGTGCGGCGTCCCGATGCGCGCGAATAACAGGCGTAAGTAGTCGTAGACCTCCGTGACCGTGCCGACCGTGGAGCGGGGATTTCTAGGCGCGCCTTTCTGATCGATCGACACGGCCGGGCTCAGCCCGTCGATGTGGTCCACGTCCGGCTTCTCCATCAAGCCAAGGAACTGCCGCGCGTAGGCAGAGAGCGACTCCACGTACTTGCGCTGGCCCTCGGCGTAAATGGTGTCGAACGCGAGCGAGGACTTGCCGGACCCGGAGAGGCCGGTCAGCACCACCAACCGGTCTCGCGGCAGCTCGACGTCGATGTTCTTGAGATTGTGCTCGCGCGCGCCCCGCACGACGATGCAATCAAGCGGCATGATAACCCCTCTGTACGCCGCCAGCCGGCGGCGGGTACGGGAAGATAACCGAACGTGTGTTCGTCAATGCCACCCGAATTCCTTTGCTGTCGCCACTACGCAAAACGCTGCGCCGGTCCGGAACGATCTCCCCCAGTCAGCGCCGCCACGGGCCAAGCGTAGTCTCCTTCCGGTCTAGCGCGGACGGCCGTACCCGCTCCTGCGGCCCCTCGAACGCGCTCCCCCGCCCGCGGCGGCAGATGGCCGGCGCCCCCGGCGCGACCTGGTACCACCGAAAAACGGCTCCCCCAACCCTCTCCGGAGCTCCTGGAGTTGATCGCGCAGCGCCGCGGCCTTCTCGAACTGCAACTCCGCGGCGGCTTTCCGCATCTCGCGCTCCAGCACCTCGATCGTGCCTTCGAGCTCGCCCGGGCTCAGCATCAACAGGCGTGCGATGTCCCAGGACACTCGCTTGCCCTGCTCGGCCAGACCGACGAGCTCGTTGGCCGTGAGCACCGTGCCGTCGCGCCCGTCCTGAGTGTTGTAGACGCCTGGCTCCTCCTCCACCGCCTCCTCGAGCTCGATCATGTCGAGGATCGGCTTCACGACCGTCGTCGGCGTGATGCCGTGCTCCTCATTGTACCGCAGTTGAATCTCCCGGCGCCGGTTCGTCTCGGCGATCGCCCGGCGCATCGAGTCGGTGGCTTCATCGGCGTAGAGAATGACCCGGCCGCCGAGGTGCCGCGCTGCCCGTCCCATCGTCTGAATCAGGCTCGTCTCCGAACGGAGATACCCCTCCCTGTCGGCATCGAGGATCGCGACGAGCGATACCTCCGGAAGATCGAGCCCCTCCCGCAGCAGGTTGATGCCGACCAGCACGTCGTAGGTGCCCTGACGCAGATCCTTCAGGATCTGGACCCGCTGCAGAGTCTCGACCTCCGCGTGGAGGTAGTGCACCTTCATGCCGAGCTCCTGCAGGTAATCGGAGAGATCCTCGGCCATACGCTTGGTCAGGGTCGTCACCAGCGTCCGCTCGCCGCGGTCGACCTGCGCCTTGATCTCGCCGATCAAATCGTCGACCTGCCCCTTCGCCGGGCGTACGTCGACCTGGGGATCTACGAGGCCGGTCGGGCGGACGATCTGCTCGACGACCCGACTGCTCACGGAGAGCTCGTACGGACCGGGGGTGGCGGAGACAAACACATTCTGGGGCACAAGCGAGTCGAACTCTTCGAACGTCAGCGGCCGGTTGTCATAGGCCGACGGCAGGC
>Ga0187784_10001098_pt1 | contig 21139 bp, 15 predicted proteins | sample 1015_SJ02_MP15_2_FD_132964 | JGI IMG/M metagenome (GOLD analysis project Ga0187784, IMG submission 132964) | Tropical peat soil microbial communities from peatlands in Department of Meta, Colombia - 1015_SJ02_MP15_20_MG | ecosystem: Environmental > Terrestrial > Soil > Wetlands > Peat | place...
ATGGCCGGCCCAGGCCGACAGGGGCAGCGCCCCGCCGTCGATCCCGGTAAACGCAAAATCATGCGCATTCTCGGACATCCCGTCCCTCCGCCGATTCCCGATCGTCGCGCGCAACATAGCGCGAATCGTCTGAAGCGCGCAGGCGCGGGACACCGCGGCGCGGGATTTGCGTTGCGCCGGGGCGAAGGTTAACCGAGACTGCGGACAAACGCGGGCGGAGAACGAACGGGGATGCTAATCAGCTTTTTGCTCAAGGGGATGCTGGTTGGCGTGGTGATCGCCGTACCGGTCGGCCCGGTCGGCATTCTCTGCATTCGCCGCACCATCCTCGACGGCCGGCTCGCCGGGTTGTTCTCGGGGCTCGGCGCCGCCACGGCCGATTCCGTGTTCGGGATCATCGCCGGCTTCGGGCTGACCGTCGTTTCCGACTCGCTGTTCTACTATCAGGATGTGCTGCGCATCGGCGCGGCGGTATTTCTGCTCTATGTCGGAATCACCTCGTTGATGACCGATCCGATCGCGCGGCGCCGCTCGGACGACGACCCGCACGGCCTGTTCGGCGATTTCGCCTCGACCTTTGCGCTGACCATCACCAACCCGGTGACGATCCTGTCGTTTCTCGCGATCTTCGGGGCGATCGGCTTTACCGGCGACGACGCGACGATGGAGCACGCCGCGATTCTCGTCGCCGGGGTGTGGTGCGGCTCGTTCTTGTGGTGGATCGGGCTGGTCGCGGCGTCGGGCTTTTTGCGCTTGTCGTTTCAGCGCCACCATCTGGTATGGATCAGCCGCGGCTCAGGCGGCGTTCTGGTGTTCGCGGGGGTCATGCTGATCGGCAGCCTGCTGCTGGAACACGGCTGGATCTGAGCCTTGGTCTATCTGCCGCCGCATTTCACCGAGACCGACGAAAAAATCCTGCTCGGGCATATCGAGCGGCACGATTTCGGCCTGCTGGTCACCAAGGGCGATGCGCTGATCGCCAGCCAGGTGCCGTTTCTCAGCGAGCGGCGTGACGGGAAGCTCCATCTGATCGGGCATCTGGCGCGGCCCAATCCGCAATGCGCCGACCTCGCGGCGGGCGGCGAGGCGCTCGTCATCTTCACCGGGCCGCACGCCTATATCTCGCCGTCATGGTACGGCGCGCAGCCGGCGGTGCCGACCTGGAACTACGCCAGCGTCCATGCCTATGGCGCGGCGAGGGCGATCAGCGACAAGGACTGGCTCAACGATCTGCTGCGCCGCCTCAGCGAGCGCCACGAGGCGCACGAGACCAACCCGTGGCGCATGCAGGACCAGCCCGAGGCGTTCTTGAATGGGATGCTGGGCGGCATCGTCGGGTTTGAGATCGCCGTCACCCGGCTCGAAGGCAAGTTCAAGCTCAGCCAGAACCGGCCGGCGAGCGACCGGCCGCGCATCATCGCCGCGCTCGAAGCGCGCGACGACGCGGATTCGCACGGCGTCGCCCGGCTGATGCGCCAGCGGGAACCCTCCTAAATTCCACCCCGGCACAGGCCGGGGCCCATGCTTCAACTGTTCAAGCGGTGGCAAATGGGTCCCGGCCTTCGCCGGGATGACGAATCTATTCACCTCGCGTCAGCGCCTCGGCCTCTTCTTGTGTGCCGCAATCGAGCACCGCCTCGGCAACGGCGCGGGCAAAGCCGGCGCGGGCGAAAGCGGCCAGTTCCCTCAGGCGAAGCTCATCATCCACCGGCGCTCGCCGCCACGGCCCGAGACGGCGACGCCGGGCAAACGCGACAGCCGCGGTGAGGTCGGGGTCGCCGCCCTCCCCGCGCAGCGCGTCGATCGCCGCCTGCGCGTCTTCGGCGGCGACACCCTTGGCCGCAAGCCCGGCGCGGATCGTGCGCAGCGACTGGCCGCGGCGCAGCCGCGCCCGCGCCCGCCCGGTCGCGTAGGCCGCGTCGTCGACCAGCCCCGAGGCGCGGTAGCGCGCGACCAGCGCGTCGATCGCCACGGCGGCCTGCGCCGCCGCCTCGCCATCGTCGGGCAGGCGCTTTCTCACGCGGCGCAGCAACACACGACGTAAATTCTCGGCTGAGCTCGCGAAGCGGCCGAGATAAGCGAGCGCCCAGCGCTCGATGACGGCATTGTCGACGGTTTCTTGCCCCATTGCCGCGCATTGTCCTCTACCATCGTTTGCGGGGAAACCTTCCGAGACGCGGCGTGAGCGACGCGAGCCCTGTTACTCCCACTTTGCTGCCGCGAATGCGCGTGGTGATCCCGCTTGTCGTCGGCTGCGCGTTCTTTATGGAAGGGCTCGATTCGACGATGATCGCGGTGTCGATCCCGGCGATGGCAAAAAGCCTCGGCGAGAGCCCGCTGCGCCTCAACCTGGTGATCGCCAGCTATCTGTTGAGCCTCGCCGTCTTCATCCCGGTCAGCGGATGGATCGCCGACCGGCTCGGCACGCGCCGCGTGTTTTGCGCCGCGGTGCTGATCTTCGCCGCCGGCTCGGCGCTGTGCGGCCTCTCGACCAATCTGCCGGTGCTGATCGGGTTCCGCGTGCTGCAGGGGTTCGGCGGGGCGATGATGACGCCGGTCGGCCGGCTCATCCTGTTACGCAGCTTTCCGCGCGCCAGCCTCGTCTCGGCGATGAACTGGATGACGATCCCGGCGATGATCGGCCCGACCGTGGGGCCGATCGTCGGCGGCGTGCTGACGAGCTACGCGTCGTGGCGCTGGGTGTTCTATCTCAACGTGCCGATGGGCGTGCTCGGCGCGGCGCTCGGGTTTTTCCTGTTCGAGAACTACCGTGCGCCGGCGCCGCAGCGCTTCGACATCGGCGGGTTCCTCATCGCGGCGCTCGGCCTTTTCCTCTTCGAGTTCGCCATCGAGAATCTCGGCCGGCCGATGATCGCGCCCTGGGTCGGCGAGGCGTTCTTTCCGATCTCGCTGGTGACCCTCTATCTCTATGTCCGCCACGCGCGGCACGCCGCGGCGCCGGTGCTCGACCTCAACCTTTTGAAGATCAAGACCTTCCGCATCGGCACGGTGACCGGTGGGGTGTGCCGCATGGGGCTCGACGCGACGCCGTTCATGCTGCCGCTATTGTTCCAGGTCGGGTTCGGGTTCAACCCGATGCAGGCGGGGTCGCTGACCTTCGCCTCGACCCTCGGCGCGATGCTGGTGCGGTCGGGGTCGCGCGCGCTCTTACGCTGGCTGGGTTTCCGCCTGACCCTGATCGCCGGCGCGCTTGGCGCCGCGGTGGTGACTGCGCTCTTCGCGCTGCTCGAAGCCGATACGCCGACCTGGATCATCATCGCCTGCGTGCTGATCTCAGGCTGCGTGCGCAGCATCCAATACCTTGCCCTGAACACGATCAGCTTTGCCGACGTGCCGTCGCCGCTGTTGTCGCGCAGCACCAGCGTCAGCGGCGTGTTCCAGCAGCTGGCGCGCGGCTTCGGGGTGGCGCTGGGCGCGGCGCTGCTCGCCATCGTCGCCAGCGGCGATCACGTCACGGTCGGCAATTTCCGCGTGGTGTTCCTGCTGATCGCGGCGATCCCGCTGGTCTCGACGCTGGGCTTTATGCGATTGGCCGAGGACGACGGCGCCGAGGTCAGCGGCCACCCGACCCACGCCGCGGTCGAGACCGATGACAAAGCGCGCGAGGGCGCAGCAAACTAAGCCGACGCCCGGCATCAAATTTGCTCATCGGGATCAGCCCTCCCAGCGCAAGGCGGTCGACGATGGATGAGCGGCAATTGCGTCAGCGGATCGACGAGGTGCGCAGCGGCCGCCGGTCACGGCGCGATTTTCTGGGCGAGATGGCCGGGTTCGGACTGAGCGCCCCGTTTGTCACGCAGTTGCTCGCGCATGGCGGCGTCGCGATGGCCGCGAGCGAGACCGACTACAAGCCGAGCGAGGCAGGCGGCGGCGGTGTCCTCAAGCTGCTGTGGTGGCAGGGCCCGACGCTGCTCAACCCGCATTTCGCGGTCGGCATCAAAGACCAGGACGGCTCGCGCGTGTTTTACGAGCCGCTCGCCGGCTGGGACCCGGACGGCAATCTCTTTCCCATCCTTGCCGCTGAAATCCCGAGCGTCGAGGCGGGCACCATCGACCAGGAGCTCAAATGGGTCGTCTGGCGGCTGAAGCACGGCGTCACATGGCATGACGGCCAGCCCTTCACCGCCGACGACTGCGTTTTCAACTGGGAGTACGCCTCCGACCCCGCGACGGCCGCGACGACCAGCGGCACCTACAAGGACATCAAGGTCTCCAAGGTCGACGACCATACGATCAAGATCGACTTTTCGCAGCCGACTCCGTTTTGGGCCGACGCCTTTGTCAGCGTGCGCGGCATGATCATCCCGAAGCATCTCTTCGAACCGTACAAGGGCGGCAACTCGCGCGAGGCGCCGGCGAATTTATCGCCAGTCGGCACCGGACCCTATCTGTTCGAAGCCTTCCGTCCGGGCGATCTCATTCAGGGCAAGCTCAACCCGAATTATCACATCTCGAACCGGCCCTATTTCGACGCGGTCGAAATGAAAGGCGGCGGCGACGCGGTGTCGGCGGCGCGCGCGGTGCTGCAGACCGGCGAATACGATTTCGCCTGGAACATGCAGGTCGAGGACGAGCTGTTGAAACGGCTCGAGGATGGCGGCAAGGGTCATGTGCAGATTTTCGCCAGCGGGAGCGTCGAACATATCTCGCTCAACAACAGCGATCCGTGGAAGGAGGTCGACGGCGAGCGCTCCAGCACCAAAACCACCCACCCTTTCCTCACCGACCCGGCGGTGCGCCGGGCGCTGAACCTGCTGGTCGACCGCGCCTCGGTCGAGACGTTCATCTATGGCCGCACCGGCAAGGCCACCGCCAACTACATCAACAACCCGCGGCAATTCGCCTCGAACGATACGTCATTCGAGTTCAACGCGACGAAAGCGGCCGAGTTGCTCGGCAAGGCCGGCTGGCTGCCCGGCGCCGACGGCGTCCGCGAAAAGGACGGGGTCAGGCTCAGCATCGTTTATCAGACGTCGATCAATGCGCCGCGCCAGAAGACCCAGGAAATCGTCAAGCAAGCCTGCGCCAAAGCCGGGATCGCGATCGAGATCAAGACCGTGCCGGCCTCGGTGTTCTTCTCGTCCGATGTCGGCAACCCTGACACGGCGTCGAAATTCTATGCCGATATCGAGATGGTGACGACGCAGATGAGCCAGCCCGATCCGGCTGACTTCATGCGCCGCTTCCTCTCGACCGAAATGGCGAGCAAGGACAACAAATGGCAGGGCCGCAACGCCGCCCGCTGGAAAAACCCCGAGTTCGATGCCCTCTATCACGCCGCCGAACACGAGATCGACCTGGTCAAGCGCGCCGCGTTGTTTATCCAGATGAACGACCTGGTCATCGCGAACGTCGTCGTGATCCCGATCGTCTATCGCCCGGCAGTGGCGGCGGTGTCGAACAAGCTTCACGTGCTGCTGTCCGGCTGGGACAGCTATATCGGACGCTTTCACGACTGGTATGCCGACACCTGACCAGGGTAAATCTTCCTCCCCCGTGCGCACGTGCGCACGGGGGAGGGTCGGGATGCCGAAGATCAGGCGAGGTCGAAGCGGTCGAGCTCCATGACCTTGGCCCAGGCCGCGACGAAGTCCGCCACGAACTTCTCCTTCGAGTCGGCGCAGGCATAGACCTCCGCCACCGCCCGCAGCTGCGAGTGCGACCCGAAGATCAAGTCGGCACGGGTCGCGGTCCACCTCGCTTCACCACTCTTCCTGTCGCGGCCTTCATAGACGCCTTCCGCGCCACCTGGTTGCCATTCCGTGCCCATGTCGAGCAGGTTGACGAAGAAGTCGTTGGTCAGCGTCTCCGGCCGCTTGGTGAAGACGCCGTGCGGCGACTTGCCCGTGTTGGCGCCGAGCACGCGCAGGCCGCCGACAAGCACCGTCATCTCCGGCGCGGTCAGCGACAGCAGTTGCGCCTTATCGACAAGCAGCGCTTCCGGCGATAGGCGTTGCGCGCCACGCAGATAGTTGCGGAACCCGTCGGCCGTCGGTTCGAGCGGTGCGAAGGATTCGACGTCGGTTTGCGCTTGCGACGCGTCCATGCGCCCGGCCGTGAAGGGCACCTTCACGTCGTGGCCGGCGGCCTTCGCGGCTTTTTCGATCGCCGCGCCGCCGCCGAGCACGATCAGGTCAGCGAGCGACACCTTCTTGCCGCCCGACTGCGCCGCGTTGAAGTCGCGCTGGATCGCCTCGAGCGTCGACAGCACTCTCGCCAATTCGGCGGGCTGGTTGACGTCCCAGTCCTTTTGCGGCGCGAGACGGATGCGCGCCCCATTGGCGCCGCCCCGCTTGTCGGAGCCGCGGAAGGTCGAGGCCGACGCCCAGGCTGCCGCGACCAGCTGCGACACCGGCAGGCCCGAGGCGAGGATTTTCGCCTTCAGCGCCGCGATATCCGCTTCGCCGACCAGCGGGTGATCGACCGCCGGGATCGGGTCCTGCCACGCGAGCTCTTCTTTGGGCACGAGCGGGCCGAGATAGCGCGCGATCGGGCCCATGTCGCGGTGCGTCAGCTTGAACCAGGCCCGCGCGAACGCATCGGCGAACGCGTCCGGGTGTTCGTAGAAGCGCCGCGAGATCTTTTCGTAGGCCGGGTCGAAGCGTAGCGAGAGGTCGGTCGTCAGCATGGTCGGCACGTGTTTTTTCGACGGATCAAAAGCGTCGGGGATCGTCGCCTCGGCGCCTTTCGCCTTCCATTGCTTCGCGCCCGCCGGGCTCTGGGTCAGCTCCCACTCGTAGCCGAAGAGGTTCTCGAAGAAATGGTTGCTCCATTTGGTCGGCGTCGGCGACCAGGTGACCTCCGGGCCACCGGTGATCGCGTCGGCGCCCTTGCCGGTGCCGTGCTTGCTGAGCCAGCCAAAGCCTTGCGCCTCGATGGGGGCGCCTTCCGGCTCGGGACCGACGAGCGCCGCGTCGCCGGCGCCATGGGCCTTGCCGAAGGTATGGCCGCCGGCGATCAGCGCGACGGTTTCCTCATCGTTCATCGCCATGCGGGCAAAGGTCTCGCGGATATCGCGCGCCGCGGCGACCGGATCGGGGTTGCCGTTTGGCCCTTCGGGATTGACGTAGATGAGGCCCATCTGCACCGCGCCGAGCGGCTTCTGCAGATCACGGTCGCCGCTGTAGCGCTCATCGGCCAGCCACTTGCCTTCGGGACCCCAGTAGATCGACTCGTCGGGCTCCCAGACCTCCTCGCGCCCGCCGCCAAAGCCAAAGGTCTTGAAGCCCATCGACTCAAGCGCGACGTTGCCGGCGAGGATCATCAAGTCGGCCCAGGAGATCTTGCGGCCGTATTTCTGCTTGATCGGCCATAACAGGCGCCGCGCCTTGTCGAGGTTGGCGTTGTCGGGCCAGCTATTGACCGGCGCGAAACGCTGCTGGCCGGCGCCGCCGCCGCCGCGCCCGTCGCCGATGCGGTAGGTGCCGGCGAGGTGCCACGCCATGCGGATGAAGAGGCCGCCGTAATGGCCGAAATCGGCCGGCCACCAATCTTGCGAGTCGGTCATCAACGCGTGTAGGTCCTTAATCACCGCATCAAGGTCGAGACCCTTGAATTCCTTCGGGTAGTCGAACGCCTTGTCCATCGGATTGGACAAGGCCGAGTGCTGGTGAAGAACCTGGAGGTTCAGCTGGTTCGGCCACCAGTCGCGATTGGTGTGCGCACGGGCTCCACCCGAAAACGGGCACTTGCTTTCATCCGGCATGGCTCTCTCCCGTCTAAATTAGAATTGTTCTAACCTAAGGAGCTGACCGATGGTTCGTCAAGTCCTCGCCAAGCAGATGGTTCACGATGGCGTGAACGCCAGATGGCGGACCAGAATTTTCGCGCGGCCTTTTGCACACGCGGGCGAATTGACAGAGTTATCCACCGTCCTCATACTCCGCCGCTTTCCTGCACGGCGGCCGCGGCGGTCGCCAACGCGAGGAGAGCAGCGATGAAGCGCGACCCGGCCTGTATTCAGCCGGCCTTTGATCAGAACGTGCGGTTGATCGCGCCTATTGGCGGGCGACGACGACGATAACGGTAGCGTTGGTCGTCAATCCTTTCCGCCAAATCCATCGCACAGGAGAATTTCCGTGATTACACCCGTGATGCCGACCTACGGTCGGTGGGATGTCGCCGTTGATCATGGCCAGGGCTGCTATCTCTGGTCGACCGACGGGCGCAAGTTTCTCGATTTCACCAGCGGCATTGCCGTCACCTCGCTCGGGCATTGCCACCCGCATGTGATCGAGATGGTCACCAAGCAGGCAGGCGAGCTGTGGCATTCGTCGAACCTGTTCCGCATTCCGGGGCAGGAGAAGCTGGCGCAGCGGCTGGTCGACAACAGTTTCGCCGACACCGTGTTCTTCAACAATTCGGGCGCCGAGGCCTGCGAGCTCTCGCTCAAGGTCGCGCGCAAATACCAGAGCACGGTCGGCCACCCCGAAAAGTACCGGATCATCGGTTGCAACGGCTCGTTCCACGGCCGCAGCTTCGCGACGCTCGCCGCCGCTGGCGCCGAGGCCTATCTCAAGGGCTTCGGCCCGGTGATGGATGGGTTCGACCATGTCGCGTTCAACAATCTCAACGAGATGCGCGCCGCGGTGACGCCCGAGACCGCCGGCATCATCGTCGAGCCGGTGCAGGGCGAAGGTGGTGTGCGCGCCCCGTCGGCCGATTACCTGAAGGGCCTGCGCGCGATCTGCGACGAGTTCGGCCTGATGCTGATCTATGACGAGGTGCAGTGCGGCATGGGGCGCACCGGCAAGCTCTTCGCGCATCAGTGGACCGGCGTCGCGCCCGACATCATGGCGGTGGCGAAGGCGCTGGGGAACGGGCTGCCGATCGGCGCGTGCCTGGCGACCGAGAAGGCCGCGGTCGGGATGGTGCCCGGCTCGCACGGCTCGACCTTTGGCGGCAACCCGATGTCGGTCGCGGCGGGCAACGCGGTGCTCGACGTGATGCTGGCGCCGGGCTTTTTCGACAAGGTCAACGACAACGCCAAATATCTTTGGGGCAAGCTCGAAGGGCTGGTCGGGCAATACCCCAAGCTGTTCGAGAGCGTGCGCGGCCAGGGGATGCTGCTCGGCGTCAAATGCATCGTGACCGCCGGCGATGTCGTCGCCAAGGCGCGCGACAAAGGCCTTTTGGTGCTGACCGCGGGCGACAACGTGCTGCGCATCCTGCCGCCACTCGTCGCCGGCAAAGCCGAGCTCGACGAGGCGGTCGGCATCCTCGCCAAGGTGGCGAGCGAATGGCCCGCGTAAGAGCGATAGCGCAGGACGCTACACTGGTCGGCGGCGGGGATACCTCGCCGCCGCGCCACTTCCTCGACCTCGACCAGTTCGGCGGCCAGGAGCTCAAGGGCATCCTCGACCTCGGCTTCGCCTACAAGAACGGGCGCGGCGACCGGCCGCTCGCCGGCAAGACGCTGGCGATGATCTTCGAGAAGCCATCGACCCGCACCCGCGTGTCGTTCGAGGTGGCGATGCGCCAGCTTGGCGGCGACACCATCATTCTCGGCACGCAGGATAGCCAGCTCGGCCGCGGCGAGACGATCGCCGATACCGCGCGCGTGCTGTCGCGCTATGTCGATGCGATCATGATCCGCACCAACCACCATCAGAAGCTTGCCGAGCTGGCGCAGTACGCGACCGTGCCGGTGATCAACGGCCTGACCGACGCCTCGCACCCCTGCCAGATCATGGCCGACGTCATGACCTTGCAGGAAAAGAAAGGCCCGCTCGCCAATGCCGTCGTGGCGTGGAGCGGCGACGGCAACAATGTTGCGGCGAGCTGGATCCACGGCGCGGTGCGCTTTGGCTTCGAGCTGCGTCTCGCCTGCCCCGAGGAATTGGCGCCCGAGCCGCGCCTCATCGACTGGGCGCGGCGCGAGGGCGGCCGCGTGCGCCTCACGTCCAGCCCGCAAGAAGCGGTCGCCGGCGCCGACTGCGTCGTCACCGACACCTGGGTGTCGATGGGGGTCGAGGCGAGCGTCAACCGCCACAACCTGCTCGCTCCCTACCGGGTCGACGACCGGCTGATGGCCGAGGCGAAACCCGACGCGGTGTTCATGCACTGCCTGCCCGTGAAGCGCGGCGAGGAGGTGACTGCCTCCGTCGTCGACGGGCCGCAATCGGTGGTGTGGGACGAGGCGGAGAACCGGCTCCACGTGCAGAAGGGCATCCTCGCCTGGTGCCTCGGCTAGCGGGTCCGGCCGACCCTATTTGTCGGAAGCGAAGATGTTTCCCTGCTTGACGGTGCAGGTATAGGTCGAGACCGTCATCGAAACCAGCTGCGCGACATAGCCCCACCTCCGCATCACCATGACCCGCCCTGTCGCCGGGTCGGGCTGCAATGCTCCCGTGACCGTGCAGGCCGATCGGCTCGGATCGACCGTGATGGTGATGACATCGAATCCCTCGTTTTCCTTGCTGATCCAGGTGAGGCGGTTGCTCTCCATGGTCCAGACGCCCAGCCGGCCCCGCGCTCCCTCCATAACCTTGTCGGGAGCCGCGACGTTGGATGTGTGGTCGACACCGCCAACACCGTAATCCGTGTTTCCATAGCTGAACACGTTGCCAGCCAGACTGACGTAAATTTGTTTATGCGTCGTGAATGTGCCAGCAGCACCGTACCGTTTGCTGGCTTGGGGATCGTTGTACGCAAACGCTATGGTGGCCGTCACGTCGATCGAGTAGCCCTTGAGATCGTCGGCTCCCGCTCCATTGGCGCTGGGCGCCAGCGCGACGAAAACTATGCCGACAAGAGCCATCGCATATTTGCACATACTGCGGTTTCCTATGTGTCGTAACACGAACCAGCGTACCATTAAGGCGGGACTTGCAAACCCGTCGGGCCATCGGATCCGCCGTCGCGCCGCTTACTTGTCGGAAGCGAAGATGTTTCCTGGCTTGACGGTGCAGGTATAGGTGCGAACCGTTAGGGAGACCAGCTGCGCGAGATAGCCGTATATTCGCATGCGCATGACCCGCCCTGTCGCCGGGTCGGGCTGCAGCGCCACAGCGAGTGTGCAGGCCGTTCGGCTTGGGTCGACCGTAATGGTGTAAACCTGGAAGCCCTCATTTTCCTTGGCGATCCGCGTCAGGCGGTTGCCCTCGATGGTCCAGACGTTCAGCCGGCCCCGGTCTGCTTCCACAACCTTGTCGGGAGCGGTGACGGTGGACCTGCGGTCGACGCTCGCATCCGGATACCTCGTGTCTTTGTAGCCGAACACATTGCCGGCGAGACTCACGTACACTTGTGTGTGCGTCGTCAATTCTCCGGCATCCTTGATTTGTTTGCTGGCTTGGGGATCGTTGAAGGCAAAGGCTAGCGTCGCCATCAGGTCGATCGAATAGCCCTTGAGATCGTCCGCCGCCGCTCGCGTGGCGCAGGGGGCGAGTGCCCCGAAAACCACGCCGGCAACGGCCATGACATATCTGAACATGCTGCACCTTCCTGTCGGTGTAGTCGTATCATAGCGTGGCCGAGCACGGGCACTCGGCGTGGACGAAACAAGCGGCCGCCCTATATAGTTGTTACGTCCCGCGCTGCGCCGGGCAACGATACAAATGGCCGGGTCCCACCCGGCCATGATGATTTCATGAGCGGAGAACAGCGGATTGCCCGACGACCTAGCGCCCAGAACCGACGATGTCGTCCAGCCGTTCCAGCTTGACCCGTTCGCGCTGCGCGGTCGGCTGGTGCGCCTGGGACCGACGGTCGACCGCATCCTTGGCCAGCACGATTACCCCGAGCCGGTCGCGACCCTGCTCGGCGAGGCGATCACCTTGGCGGTGCTGCTCGCGGGCGCGCTCAAATACGACGGCGTCTTCACCCTGCAGACCAAGGGCGATGGGCCGGTGCGCCTTCTGGTCGCCGACGTGCGCACCGATGGCGCGGTGCGCGGCTATGCGCAATACGACGCGACCCGGCTCGGCGAGATCACGCCGAGCGAGCGCGGCGATAACGAAAGCCCGTCGGTGCCCGATCTGCTCGGCAGCGGCTATATCGCCTTTACCGTCGACCAAGGCGACGACACCGAGCGCTATCAGGGCATCGTCTCGATCACCGGCGCGACTCTCGCCGAATGCGCCCAGCACTATTTCCGGCAATCCGAGCAGTTCCAGGCCGGGCTGAAGCTCGCGGTCGGGCGAACGGGCGAGGAAGGCACCTGGCGCGCCGGCGGGCTGATGCTGCAGCGCGTGCCGCCCGAAGGCGGCAGCACGCCCATCGCCGACGATGTCGAGGACGCCTGGCGCCGGGTGATGGTGCTGATGAGCTCGGCGACCTCGGCCGAGCTGGTCGCGCCCGACATCCCGCCTCGCCGCCTGCTGTGGCGCCTCTTTCACGATGACGGCGTGCGGGTCTATCAGACGCATGCGGTCGAGGCGCGCTGCCGCTGCTCGCGCGAGCGCATCGCCGGCATCTTGAAGGCGTTCCCGTCGGACGAGATCGACGAGATGAAGAAGGAGGCGGTGACCACCGTCACCTGCGAATTCTGCAACACGCGCTACGAATTCGCCGCCGCCGAGCTGGCGCAGATCGCCGAGGCTTAGGGCTATTTCTTCCGCGCGTCGGCGATCAGCCGCTTCAAATCGCTGGCGCTGATCGCGCCGGGGACGATGGTGCTGCCGACGATAAAGGACGGCGTGCCGTCGAGGTCGAGCGCCTTGCCAAGGTCGAGATTGGCCTTCAACTCGCCGTCGATCTCGGGCGAATTCATGTCGCGCTTGGCCTGATCGACATCGACCCCGACCGAGGCGGCGACCTTGTAGATCACCGTCTCGTCGATATGGCCGCTCGTGTTCATCATCGCGCGGTGAAACGCGTCGTATTTGCCCTGCTTCTTGGCGGCGAGCGCGACCCGCGCCGCGGTATCGGAATCCGGCCCCAGCACCGGGAACTCCTTGAAGACAAATCTGAGCTGATGATCGTCGCCGAGCAGCCTTTCGAGCGAGGGTTCGACCTGTTTGCAATAGGGGCAGCGATAATCGAAGAACTCGACCAGGGTCACATCCCCCCTGGGATTGCCGGCGACGGGCGTCTGGGGGTCGTCGAAGACCTGCTGACGATGCGCCGCCAGCGCCTGGCTCGCCTTGTCCTTGGCGTCGGCTTTGAGCTTGTCGTCGGCCGCCTGGATCGCATCGATCAGCACGTCGGGATGGTCTTTCAGATAGGCGCCGATGATCGCCTCGATCTCCTTTTTCTGATCCGCCGTGAAATCCGAGGCGGAAGCCATCGGCGGCCGGATAACCCCGAACACCGACAACGCGAGCAGGGCAACGAAGAGAAAACGCAGCGGCATGACACACACTTTCCGGTGACAGGGGTGTTCCAAGTGACGGGGGTGGCGAGGGCAGTCTAATCCTCGTCGAGCTCTTTTGCTTCGCGCTGGATTTCTTCGGCGCGCTGATAGGCCGCCGATCCATGCGGCAGGATCTGCTTCGCCCGCTGCGCCTGTTGCTCGGCATCCTTTTTCTTGCCGTCGACGAGCGCCTCCTCGGCCAGCGCCAGCGCGGCGTTGCCGAGCTGGTTGTCACGGCCATAGGCGGTGGCGAGCAGCCGCCACACGAGATCGTCGCGGCCCTCGATGCGCGAGGCATCCTCGAGATAGGCGACGGCGCGCTTGATGAACGACGCATCGTTGCTCTCGATATAGCTCTGCGCCAGCGCGATGCGGATGAGCGGCGCGTCGGGCGCGAGCTTGACCGCCTCCTCGTACGGCGCGATCGATTCGCGGATGCGGCCGTTTTCGAACAGCATCTGGCCCTTCAGCTCTTCGTAATACGGGTTTTTCGGAAAATCACGGATCAGCCCGTCGACTTCGGGCAGCGCCTTGTCGAGCTGCGGGATGCGGTAATAAGCGATTGCCCGCGCGTAGCGCGCTTCAGTCGAATGATCGCTCACCGGATAGGCGCGCAAAGTCTTCGACGGGTCGTCGAGAAACGCGTGCAGCTTGACGTGAATATCCTTCAGCAGCGCGACGAATTGCGGCGGGTCCTGCGCGTTGGAATAGGGCGAGTCCTCGACATGATGGCGCAGATAGTCGATACGCTCGCTGGTCAGCGGATGGGTGCGCGCCCACGGGTCGGTCGGCTGGCCACCCAGCGGCTGATCGGCTTGAAGAACCTCGAAGAATTGCAGCAGGCCGCGCGACGACTGGCCGCTGCGGTCGAGAAACTTCATCGCCGCATGGTCGGCGGTCGCTTCCTGCGCCACCGAAAAGGCCACATAGGACCGAATGCCCTGGCCTTGCGCGGCGATCAGCGGCGCGCCGCTGCCGCCCGCCACCCCGGCGCCGATCGCGACGACCTCGGCGATGATGGTCTCGATGCTGGCATTCTTCATCGCCTCCAGCGCGCGAATGATATGACCGCCGGCGATATGGCCGGTCTCGTGCGCGATCACCCCGATCAGCATGTTCGGGGTTTCCGCGCGCTCGATAAGGCCGCTGTTGATAAAGATCGCCTGACCGCCGACCACAAACGAGTTGAGCTCGCTGTCGTCGACGATGTAGATGCCCATTGTCGTCGGATCGAGACCGGCGACCCGCCAGATCGGCGTCCCCAGCGCGCGGATATCGTTCTCGATCTCGGTGTCGCGCAACACCGTCTCGCCCTTGCCGCCGACATCGGCGTGAGCCGAATGCGGCCACAGCGCCGCGATGCCCAGCAGAAGCGCCGCGGCGCGAAGAGTGCGGGTACCGGGAAGGCCTCGACGATCGGCCTTTGTGCTCACTGGATGAGCCGCGTCCACCAGCCGCGCCGCGGCGACGTCGGCTTTTCGGTCACCGCGTGGATGTCGACCCCTTCGGGTGGTGTGGCGGGCGCCCGTCGCGCGCGCGGCGCGGGCTCCGGCTCGGCCTCGGCGCCATTGCCGGCCGCCACGGTCTCAAGCTCGCGCGCCGGCTCCGGTTCGGGTTCAGCCGGGAGCTCCGCGCTCTCGACAGAGGCCACGACAAGCTCCTCGGCCGGCTCCGGCTCGAACGCGACCGGCTCCGGCGCCTCAAACGGCGACGGAATTTCGCCGCCGCCGGCTTCATGTGCTGCCTCGCCCTGCGGCGCAGCTCCGGCCATCTCCTCCAACGCCTCGGCGCCGTTCTCCGTCGCCCCACCGTCCGGCACACCCTCGCGGTTGCGCCAGCGCCCGCCGCGACGGCCGCGACGCCGCCGGCCGCGACGCTCGCCGTCGCCGTCGTTTCTGGCATCGGCAGCCATCGGTTCCCGATCGCCTGCCTCGCCGCCGTCTTCGGGTTGCGCCGCGGGTTCGGCCTGACGCTGTTCGCGGCCCTCGTCTCGACGATGCTCGCGCGCCTCCTCGCCGCGACCCTCCTCGCCGCGACGCCCGCGACGGCGACGTCGCCGGCGGCCGCCACGCTCGTCATCGCCTCGCTCGCGGCGCCGCTCGCCCGCTTGCGCCTGGCGGTCCTCGTGGTCGCGGCGCGACGGCGTCTCGACGATGTCCTCTGCTTCTGCCTCGTCGTCCTCGATCTCGAGCGGCGGTGGCGGCGCGGCAAGACGCGGCGGCGCCTCGCCCGCGGCGTAGGCGCGCAGCCGCTCAAGCCGGAAATTCGGCGGGATCAGCGCGTCGTCGCGGCCGACGATGACCTTGAGGCCGTAGCGCGCCTCGATTTGCGCCAGCGAATCGCGCTTCTGATTGAGAATGTAGAGCGCGACGCTGGTGGGAACGTAGATGCAGATTTCCGCTGAGCGGCCGCGCGCGCCTTCCTCCTCGATCGCGCGCAGCACATGCAACGCCGTCGACTCGGTCGAGCGGATAAAGCCGGTGCCGCCGCAATGCGGGCAGGGCTGGGTCGAGGCCTCGGCCAGCGACGGTCGCAGCCGCTGACGCGACATCTCCATCAAGCCAAAGGCGCTGATCCGGCCGACCTGGATGCGCGCGCGGTCGTTCTTCAGCGCTTCCTTGAGCCGGCGCTCCACCGCCGCGTTGTGGCGGTGCTCCTCCATGTCGATAAAGTCGATGACGATGAGCCCCGCGAGATCGCGAAGCCTCAGTTGCCGGGCGATTTCGTCGGACGCTTCGAGATTGGTGCGCAGCGCGGTCTCTTCGATGTTGCGCTCGCGCGTCGCCCGGCCCGAGTTGACGTCGATCGCGACCAGCGCCTCGGTCTGGTTGATGACGATGTAGCCGCCGGAGCGCAGCTGCGCGACCGGCGAATGCACCGCGTCGATCTGGCTTTCGACCTGGTAGCGGTGGAAGAGGCCGACCAGCGGGTCGCGGTACAGCTGCACCCGCTTGGCGTGGCTCGGCGTCAGCATGCGCATGAACGCCTTGGCGGTCTTGTAGCCTTCCTCGCCCTCGACCACGACCTCGTCGATGTCGCGCGCATAAAGGTCGCGGATCGACCGCTTGATGAGGTTGCCTTCCTCGTAGATCAGCGCCGGCGCCGTGGATTTGAGCGTCAGCTCGCGGATCTCGCTCCACAACCGCATCAGATATTCGTAATCGCGCTTGATCTCAGCCTTGGAGCGCTCCGACCCGGCGGTGCGGACAATGACCCCCATCCCCTCCGGGATTTCGAGGTCTTCGAGGATCTCCTTGAGACGGCGGCGGTCGCCGACACTGGTGATCTTGCGCGACACCCCGCCGCCGCGCGCGGTGTTGGGCATCAGGACGCAGTAGCGCCCGGCGAGCGACAGGTAGGTGGTGAGCGCCGCACCCTTGTTGCCGCGCTCCTCCTTGGCGACCTGCACCAGCATGATCTGGCGCCGCTTGACGACTTCTTGGATCTTGTAGTGGCGCGCCGAGTAGGAGCGGCGACGCTCGGTCTCGCGTTCCTCGGCTTCTTCGTCGTCGTCGAGCGTGGCGACTTCCTCGGCCGGGGCGGGCTCCGCCGATTCGAAAAACGCGTCGGACGACGCCACCGCTTCGATCGGCGCGGCCATCTCGACCGCGTTTACGTCCCCTGGGGCTTCCCCTGGGACCTCGGCCGGCACGTCGCCGGGGAGCTCCTCGCTGATCGCTTCGACGGGCGCTGCCTGGGCCATCTCTTCGGGGCCGAGTTCCTCGACGGGCTCGACCGGCACCGCTTCGGGCAGCGCGCCGGCGAGCGAGACGGGCGCGCCTTCTTCCTCCATGGCTTCCGCAGCCGGCGCCCCTTCAGTCGGCGCCGGCAGCTCTTCGTAAGCCTGCACCTCGTCGCCGGGCTCGGCCGCCGGCGGCGCGTCGTATTCGCCGGTCTCGCGGTCGCTGACCGGGATCCGGTAGTAGTCGGGATGGATTTCGCTGAACGCCAGGAAGCCGTGGCGGTTGCCGCCGTAATCGACAAACGCCGCCTGCAGCGACGGCTCGACCCGCGTTACCTTGGCGAGATAGATGTTGCCTTTGACCTGTTTCTTGGTCGACGACTCGAAATCGAATTCTTCAAGCCGATTGCCGCTGAGGACCACCACCCGAGTCTCCTCGGGATGGGCGGCGTCGATGAGCATCTTTTTTGCCATTCGGGCAAACTCCAGGACGCGGTCGGGCGCCCGCGGCAAAGGCGGGCGGTGGCGCGGTCCATTGTGCAAGGAGGCCGTGGGAGCCAGTCCCCTGGGCGCTAAACGGGGCGTCGCGGAAATCTGTCATCGGCGTCGCGGTCTGAATTCGCACCCGGCCTCGAGGTTTAAGCAATTGCATCGCCCGTTGCTGCGGCGAATCGCCAAGGGTCGCGGGCGAGCGTCCCAACGCCGCCGGGCAAGGCCCGAGCGGCGAAATTCGCGCCCGACAATGTACCGGGCAACCCCGCTCTCCACAATGTTTTCGTCCGCGCCGGCGCTTGTAATAGCCCCTGGATGGGCCATTTGATCGCTACCAGTTGCCGATCCGTACGGCTCCTCAACCAAATCGGCCTTGGAAAGGCGCGGATGTTGGCGCATAAGGGCGACCGCTGGCCACCGACTGGGGATTGCGGCGGCGATTCGGCAGCGGCCGCGCCGATCGGCCGGCGCCAAGGAGTGCGCTTCGGTTTGCGTACCTTGACCAGTTTGGTCCGTTTCCTTTTTGTCTGTGCGGTTCTGCTGGCGATCATTGGCGGCGGGTTCGCCGGGCTGACGATTTGGTATTTCGGCCGTGACCTGCCGGATTATCAGCAGCTCGCCAATTACGAGCCGCCGATCACCACCCGCGTACTGGCCGGCGATGGGCGGCTTGTCGCCGAATACGCCACCGAACGGCGCGTCTTCGTGCCGATCAGCGCCATTCCCAAACGGGTGATCGCCGCTTTTCTTGCCGCCGAGGACAAGAATTTCTACACCCATCACGGCGTCGACCCGATCTCGATCCTGCGGGCCGCGGTCACTGATATCGGCCGTTTGCGCTCGAGCCGGCGGCCAGTCGGCGCCTCGACGATCACCCAACAGGTCGCGAAAAACATGCTGCTCAGCAACGAGCTGTCGATCTCGCGCAAGATCAAGGAGATGCTGCTCGCCACGCGAATTGACGACGCGCTGCCCAAGGATAAGATCCTCGAGCTCTACCTCAACGAGATCTATCTCGGCGGCGGCGCCTATGGCGTCGCCTCCGCGGCGCTCACCTATTTCGACAAGCCGCTCGACCAGTTGAGCCTCGGCGAGGCGGCGTTCCTTGCCGGTCTGCCAAAGGCGCCGTCGAATTACAACCCGGTGCGCTTTCCGCAGGCGGCGCGCGCCCGGCGCGACATCGTGCTCGATCAAATGCAGGAGGCCGGGTTCGCGACCGCCGCCGAGGTCGCCGCCGCCAAGGCCGACCCCATCACCGTGCGTCACCGCGAGGACGCCGCGCTCGTCAATGCGCCCTACTTCGCCGAGGAGGTGCGGCGCGAACTCATCGCCCGCTTTGGCGAGAAGATGGTCTATGAAGGCGGGCTCACCGTGCGCACCAGCCTCGACGGCAAGCTGCAGAGCGAGGCCGACAAGGCGCTGCGCGACGGGCTGATCGCTTACGACCGGGCGCATGGCGGCTGGCGCGGCCCGGTCGACCATCTCGACGCCAGGGGCGAATGGGCCGCCAAGCTGGCGGCGATGCCGCTGCCGCCCGGCGCCGACGCGATGAACTGGCAGCTCGCAATGGTGCTCAATACCGAGGGCGACGGCGCGACGATCGGGCTGAAGGACGGCTCCCTTGGCCGCATCCCCTTCGCGCAGATGCGCTGGGCGCAGCGGGTTCGCGAGGACGGCTCGCTTGGCGCCTTCCCGCGCAACGCCGGCGATGTCGTGAGCATGGGCGAGGTCGTGCTGGTCGAGCCGCTGCCCGAGCCGCCGGAGCCGGCGAAGAAGCCGAGCCCCGTTCGCAAGATCGCCGCCGCCGCGACGCCGCCGGAAAAGCCGACGGCGCTCTATAATCTCTGCCAGATACCGGGGATTTCCGGCGCGCTGGTGTCGATCGACCCGCATACCGGCCGGGTGCTGGCGATGAGCGGCGGGTTCAGCTTCGAGATCAGCCAGTTCAACCGCGCGACGCAGGCGCACCGCCAGCCCGGCTCGGCGATCAAGCCGTTCGTCTATTTAACGGCGCTCGAACATAACTTCACCCCGTCGACCCTGGTGTCCGACGATCCCATCTCGGTCGACCAGGGGCCGGGCATGCCGCCCTGGACGCCGGGGAACTACGAATCCGGCGAGTACGCCGGATCGGTGCCGATCTATGTCGCGCTCGAGCATTCGCTCAACATCGTCACCGCGCGCATTGCCGTGATGCTCGGCATGGAGCCGATCGGCGAGACGATCGAGAGCTTTGGCATCATGGACCAGATGCCGCGCGAATATTCAATGTCGCTGGGCGCCGGCGAGACGACGCCGCTGCGCCTCACCACCGCCTACGCGATGCTGGTCGATGGCGGCAAGAAGCTCATCCCGACGCTCATCGACAGCGTGCAGGACCGCAACGGCGTGACGATCTTCCGCGCCGACAACCGCCCCTGCGCCGACTGCGTCAATGTCGAGTGGAACCATCAGGCGCCGCCGGTCATTCCCGACAAGCGCGAGCAACTCGCCGATCCGGCTTCGGACTATCAGATCATTCAGATGCTGCAGGGGGTCGTGACGCGCGGCACCGGCGCCACCGTCGCCGCGGTCGGCAAGCCGATCGCCGGCAAGACCGGCACGACCAGCGACTGGCGCGACGCATGGTTTGTCGGCTTCACCCCGAACCTCGCCGCCGGCGTCTATATCGGCTTCGACAACCACGACAGCCTCGGCCGCGGCGAGCAGGCCGCGGTGGTCTCGGCGCCGGTGTTCCGCAACTTCATGATCGCCGCGACAAAGGACGCGCCGGCGACCGAGTTTCGTATCCCGCCGGGATTGCAGATGGTGCACGTCAACCCAGATACGCTGCAGCCGCCCGAAAACGGCGAGGGGTCGATCTGGATCGCCTACAAGTCGGGCACCTCGCCCGATTCCAACCGCGACATGGGGCTGCAAGGCGTGCCTGGCGAAGGCACGGGCCTGATCAGCGGCGGCGAGGCGGCGCGCCAGCCGGCCTCCGGCACCGGCGGGCTTTATTAGGATCGAAGAGGACAATAACAGATGCGCGCGGAAACCCAGGCCATCGTCGACGACATCCAAAAATCGCTCTCCCTGCTGCGGAGGCATCTTTGACTGGGATGTCGCCAACCGCCGCCTCGCCGAGCTGAACGAAAAGGCCGAAGACCCCAATTTCTGGAACGACCCGCAAGAGGCGCAAAAGCTGTCGCGCGAACGCGCCCGGCTCGACAACCTCGTCGGCGGCTACAAGCGCATCGAACAGGACTACAACGACGCGGTCGAGCTCATCGAATTGGGCGAGGCCGAGGGCGACGACGCGGTCGTCAAGGAAGCCGAGACGGCGCTCGACAAGCTGCGCGCCGAGGCCGCCAAGCGTGAGCTCGAGAGCCTGCTGTCGGGCGAGGCCGACGGCAACGACTGCTACCTCGAGGTCCATGCCGGCAGCGGCGGCACCGAGGCGCAGGATTGGGCCGAGATGCTGCTTCGCATGTACGCGCGCTGGGCCGAGGCGCACGGCTACAAGGTCGAGTGGGTCGAGGAAAGCGCCGGCGAGGGCGCCGGCATCAAGTCGGCGACGGTGTTGGTCCGGGGCACCAACGCCTATGGCTGGCTCAAGACCGAGAGCGGCGTGCATCGCCTGGTGCGCATCTCGCCCTTCGACTCGGCGG
>Ga0187784_10001101_pt1 | contig 21118 bp, 16 predicted proteins | sample 1015_SJ02_MP15_2_FD_132964 | JGI IMG/M metagenome (GOLD analysis project Ga0187784, IMG submission 132964) | Tropical peat soil microbial communities from peatlands in Department of Meta, Colombia - 1015_SJ02_MP15_20_MG | ecosystem: Environmental > Terrestrial > Soil > Wetlands > Peat | place...
CCGTCCTCGGCTCCTCCGTGGGTTTCAACCAATAAAGGTAGTAGCCTGTTGTCCCTATTTGCGACCAGCCCTCGGCTCCTGCACCAATGGGTTTGTCCTGCGAGACGACGGCCCGGGCACCTGTTTGGGCAAGCTTCTGCATAACCTTTTCCCGAGTCTGAGGATCTGCTTTCCAGAAGTTGACCGTCTCTTCTTCGGGTTGCCACGTATTATGATAGTGGACCTCTGCGATGACGTGAACATGCGCGAGATGTGCCCACATGGTCAGCCCCGAGGTATTTGAATAGTTGAGTGAGGCAATTTCGTCACCTGGCCTCAGCCCCATCTCCACGGCTTGCTGGGCGATCTCAGGATAGGTTGCGGTTTTGGGCCCACGAGCATGGAACGGATGGATAGCGAACAGGTGGAGCATCAGTGGGAGTCCTACGAGACCTAAGAACACTGCAAATTGAAGAACAGCCACACCGGAAAGCAATCGGGACTTCGCTAGGTAAGGACTGGAAGCAGCGCTTAGGAACAGGCACAGCAGCAGTACCACAAACGAGGCGGCAAGATATTTAGGATGGTAATAGATCGCGGCGTGAAACAGTGCCGCAGCTAAGGTCGGCAGGATGAGGAACCAGTAGCGAAGAATGTCCTTTAGTATGCGCCAGCCACGGCCACTTTCGTATAAGACCAGAAACAGCGTCGTCAGGAGGACTCCATTGAGCCATCGGAAAACTGTTTCGAACTCCCAACCCAGGCAGACTCGCAGCACCTCCATTTGTCGACGAAAGTGAAATTGAGGTTTCACACCCTCATACCAATAACTGATGTCGTATTCGGGTGGAAAGGTGCCTTGGAAGGTCTCTCTAAATTCGTAAGTCGCCGGCGCGGGAAAAAGCTTGCGGGTAGGATGCGCAGCGGGCATCGCAGCATCACCTTGCCAGTGAATATGCGCGATTCTATTCGCACTCACGGCATAGTCATACAGGATTGCTTCACCCCAGGTGAGTCGCCCTTTCTGAGACGACAGTGCTGCGATAAACGGGGCTGCGATTGCGACAAACGCGATTGCGGAAATCATGAGGTAGCGAGTTTTGTGTCGCGCGAGCAGCCAGGCAATCAAGAGAATCAAGAGCGAAATCGGGAGCACCGCTGATTTCGTCAGATAACTCAAACCAAGAACAACACCCAGGGCCAAGAATGCTTTCCAGCTTGCTCGTTCTGAGTAGATCGTCAAAAGCAATCCGCAAGCCAGGTAAAAAAAACCTGCGATAAGCATCTCGGGATATATATCGTCCAACCCTATGAGTTGGAGGGACGCCCAGAGGAACAGAGTGTAGGCGATGGTGATCCACGCCCAATCCTGCTCGCCAGAATTCTTCCTCTCAGGTCCACCCACATAAGCAAACTCAATCACTTGTCGAACAAAGTAGTCAAAGCAGGCCATGGTGAACAGAAAGATGAAGAACATAACCAGATGTACTGCCGGGAATTCCCAGTACAGCGACGGCCGAAACAGAGTCATGGTCAAACCGAGCAAAAAGGCATAAAGCGGCGCCCAAAACCCGTTAATGATTGACCAGTAATGACCGTGAAAAAAATAATTACCCATATCGAGATAGGAAATGGTGTTGTCTTCGACGTGGAATCTGGAAGTCCAGGCTTGTGCAAAGGCTAGTACAGCTCCTAGGACCCAAAAGGCCAATCGTATCCTGAAGTTGAGGTCATTCTTCAAAACAGCCATATGAGCTTTCATAGTCAGCCGCGGCTGCCAACCTGTCCGTTGCAATGGAATGGTTTTCTCCAAAATGAGATTGACGGGGAGGAAATGCTATCCAGTGTGCCCTTTCGCGGGTCAAGGGTGACCTGGAATCTCGGACTCACTTCCATCCAATTACTGCTGCGTGGAGCCAACGATTTGGGAGCTGGTCGTGAGCAAATTCCGGCGAAATGACAGACAGACGACTCACATAGGGAAGCAGCCAGCGGGGAATAGACGGATAGGGATTATACGAGAAGAGCACACTGTTGCTTTCCGGCAGATAGGAATCCCATTCATCCCGCCGCGCGACATCGTCCGGGAAAAGGACGACTAAGTCACCCGCATCTGGCCCGCTGCCTGGGTGACACAGAAAAGCTCGATAGCCGCAGCGACCGTCCGTCGGAAGGGCCTTACCGACCAGCAAGACGCTGCTACCCGAAACGGAGCTAGTCGGGGTTTCTTCCACAGGGACACCCAGGTAGCTAATGTAGGATGCAAATTCCATTACGTGGAAAGGCGAGGCGAATGGAAAAAAGAGCCTCTTCGGGTCTTGACGATCGCTCTCATAGTACGCTTTGATCAGGCGACCCATCTCGGCTTTTGCGTGAATGACGTTCTTTCTCTCATACATGCGAAAAGCGGAGAGCGAGAAGTCTTGCAGCACGACGATTGTCAGCAGTGCCAACGCTCCCAATCTGATCCCGAGGCCCATATTCCTCAAAGACAGCCGGGCTAGGTGTCCGAGGTACAGGATGGCGATAAGGTCTACCGGAGCGAGGAAGTAACCGCTTTCCATGCGCAGAATCAGGTATCCAACAAAACAAGCGATTCCTGCCAGGGCCATCCCATCCCACAGCAAGGAAGGTGCCGCCTTGTGGCGAAGGATTTGCAGGATTCTGGCCAACACGGCGGCAGTGAAAATCCAGACCAAGAGGTCGAGCTTAAGGTAATCAGCAAGAACTACAGGTAGTGTCAGATGAAATTCCTTGGCGTAGTTCATCGTATAGCTGGGGAACATAGCCACAAGATAGTAGAGGAGAAAGCCCACGCCCAGGAGCGCAAGACCGATATCCAGGCGACTTTCGGGATCTCCAAGGCGGCTGAAATTCCAACCAGCTTGTTCCCCTTTCCAGGAACGCAGCAGGAGCCGCCCACAAGCGAAGCCCAAAAGCAATAGAAAAGCGGTCTCTTTGTAGTAGAGCATGATCTGTGAAGAAATCACCGCAGCCACTGCCCATGCCCTAAATTGTGTCTGCTCGAAGCGTTTGACGGACCAAAGGAGACAGATCCAACAAAAAAGAACGTTCCAATCTGGGTAAATCAGCCCGCTGAAACTGATCACAATGCTGGGTGTAATGAGAGCCAGAAGTATTAGAGCCACGCGAGCCTGGACACTCAACTCTTCATCAAAGATCAACAGAATTCCGCACAAAAGTACAAGTTGAACGATACGCAACGCATGGTAGCCGACAACGCTAGTGGTGAAATGACGGATAAGATTGAATTCCTGATGGCCGAACGGGAAGCACCTCCCATACCCCGGAAGGATCTGGACAGTGATGTTCCGGCCAATTAGAGTTCCATTCGTAAAATGGGAATTGTCATAGTAGGTGAAATCTTCCCAAACCAAAGACCCCACAATATAACAAGCCAAGAGTAAAGCCAGAACGGTCACTGCAAGAATTGCTCCGTGGGACCAATCGTGCCGGGTGGACGGAATGGAATTCGGCCGGATACTGTTCTTCTTTGGCAGCACTAAAATCACCAGCAACGAGGCAATCGAGGTTGTGGTGATCCAGATAGGCCAAAACAGGTGAATGCGTTCGCTCCAGAGCACTCTGAGAGGATGTAGAAGATGAGGACGAAGATGGAGGAGCAAGCCATGCAAAACGCATATCAGAGGGATGTTGTCCACGTTTTCGTCTCAATGCCGCGACTGATGATACCCAGGCCGGAGAGCAAACGAGCCATTACCATGCATTTGTAGCGAGTTGTTCGAAGTGGGCGTGATACCCAAGAGCTGGGCAGAATCCCGCCGGCGTGCGGCGGCAAACGAGCGGTACGAGGACAGCATTACGGGCTTGAGGTTCGGCATGCTTTGGAGACAGGAGAGCGAGCTACAGTCCAAAGGTCAATAAATCGTGGCCCGCTGCTATTGTAACTAATTGTTTTCCGTCGATGGAGTACGTGACTGGTGCAGCCCTGATCTCTCGCCCAGTGTCCACGCGCCACAACTCACGGCCGCTATAGTCATCCAGCGCCAAGAACAAATGCCCAACACCGCCGAACACCACGCCACCCTTCGTGCTCATTAGTCCGCCGACAGACCAGGAAGGAAGCCGGTACTCCCAACGAAGGTCCCCGGTGGAAGCATCTAGGGCGCGAATAAGCGCCTCGGGCGGAGGGTCGGCAAAGATCTGTGAGTATCCGCCTGTGAAAATCTCGCCCGGATGGTACTCGTCAGACTTTGTGTAGAACATCCCTCCCCACTCCATAAGGGGAACGTATATCAGACCGGTGATGGGACTGTAGGTAGGAGATTTCCAGTTGTTGGCACCGCCGGCCGACGGATAGACCAGGGATCCTTGTGGTGTTGGCATCGCCAATGGGTTCATCTTGGGACGTCCAAGACTGTCGATCTCACTCGCCCACGTCTGTTTGGCATAGGGACGCGCAGTCAGGAAGGCTCCATTCTCCCGGTCTAAGACGTAGTAGAAAGCATTGCGATTTGCCTGCGCGAGGAGTCTTTGGCTCTTGCCTCCGACCGTCTTATCAAGGGACACCAGAATCTCGGTGGCGTCCCAGTCGAAGAGATCGTGAGGCATGAACTGGAAGTACCAACGAAGGTTGCCATGATCGGCATCAAGGGCAACAACACTGTTGGTGTAGAGATTGTCACCCTTTCGAACGTCTCCGTTGTAATTGGGGCTTGGGTTTCCAACAGGCCAGAAGAGCAAGTTCAATTGCGGGTCGAAGGTTCCAGTCAACCAGGTAGGGCCGCCACCGGTCTTCAAGTCACTCTCCTGCCAAGTCTCGGCCCCTGGTTGTCCCGGTTGTGGGATGGTTTCGAAACGCCACACTTCCTTGCCGGTACTCGCATCTCGGGCAGAGATAAACCCCCGAATACCGAATTCACCCCCCGCAACCCCCGTGATAACCAGGTTCTTAAGTGCCAGAGGAGCGCTTGTAATGCTATAGCCATTTTTGTAGTTAGCGATTTCAACATCCCAAACGACCGCACCGGTTTTCATGTCCAGCGCAATCAAATGGGCATCCAAAGTGCCAAAAAAGAGAAGGTTCCCGAGCACCGCGAGACCACGGTTTACATAGCCGCAACAGATCGACAGACGCTGTGGCAAATTGCGATCGTAGTACCAAATCAGGGCGCCGGTTTTCGCATTGAGCGCTTCTACGCGATTGGGGGGGACAGTGATGAACATGAATCCATCGACAACCAACGGGCTTGTTTCGATGGCCGTTTCCGAGGTAGCGTATTGGCGCATCCACAGTAACCGAAGGCTGGCTACGTTGGTTTTGGTAATTTGATTATTTAGATTAAAGCGTTTTCCATCATAGGTACCGGAGTAGGTTAGCCACTTTTGAGTGTCTTTCCCCGCCGCGAGAATATCTTCAAACCGAACAGATGCCAGACCGGCGATACCAGAGGTGCCGGGCGCGTTAGAATGAGCACCCCCACCTTGGACCAGTGACTTCACATATCCGACAAGCCTCCACCGGTCATTCAGGGGCAAAGCGCTGGGCGGCATAGAGGTCCCCGCGATTCCATTTGAAATGGTCTTAAAGATGGCCCAGTCACTACTGCCATTTCGCATTTGGTGCTGTTTGAGAGCGGGGCCACCGGCACCTCCCACCCCATTTGCGCCATGGCACAGCACGCAGTTTGATTGAAAGAGCTTCTCACCGGCGGCCAGGTTTTCGGGAGAATGAAAAGGGTTATTGATTGCAATGTACGGGCTCGGGTTTGCTACCAGCCCCTTTAGATTAAAGGGATCTCCATGGCGGTTCAGGTCAAACAGCTCATGCCAGGTTAAATCGGGCAAACCACCGACGGCCTTCAACCGGACAATCTCCACCCGCCAGCGAAACCGGGGAACTGAGAGCAGCACAAGAGAGGAGCCGAGCACAGCAACCAGGAGGACACTAAGTACAACGAGCAAGAACCGTTTTCCCCGATTTCGCGAAACCATAGAGGTCGAGTCTCCTGGCTATCGTAGAACTGAAAGGTGCACTCGCAGAGTGACTAAAGGCCGCGTGGAAACTAGAAGAGCCTTCCCGCAGAAAGTACGTGATTTTTAGCGTTTCCTAGCGACAACAAAAAGGGCCTGACCAAAGCCTGCCCATTCCTTTAAGCGCTTCACGCGCTGTGCACCTAGTGCGGCATTGCCATAATGGTTAAGTCTCGAGGAATTGATAATACGAAGAATGCCTAGGTGTCCTTCCGGTTCCAAAGTAGTGGTGCGTTGGAGGGAGAAATCCTCCTTGAGCAAGCTCTTGAGCGTCTTCATCGTTACCCACTGACGAATCCAACCGTCAGGCGGGTCAATGCCCGCAGTGCGTTCGAAAACGAATTTGTTTTGAGTCGTGAGGACTAAGAATCCACCTTTTTTGAGAAGCTGAGCGAGCCGATGCACAAAAGCTGGCTGGTCGGCAACGTGAGCCAAAACCTGCTCTGTAACAATTACATCGAAATAGTCAACCGGCAGGTCCAAAGTCTGGATGTCCCCTGAGTAAAAATCGACCTCCGGGTACTTTGTTTTGGCGAGCTCGATAATCTTGTCGCCGAGATCACAGGCAGAGACCTTGCCGAATTGTCTGAGTGCGGCGCTGAGCCAACCGGTACCACAGCCGACCTCCAGGATCTTGGCGCCCGAGATCTTGAGGTCGATCAGCGTGGCGAGAATTTCACGCAGGCGGACCTGAATGGGCTGATCCAAATCGCCGAGGCGGTAGGTCATATTCCATTTGTCCCAAATCTGTACATCGCCGACGGGTCTTTCCATCTTTAAAATCCTCCTTAAGTCAGACTTCGCAGGGCTGCCCGGAGGAAGCAAAAGTTCCGGACTCGATGAGCCTTGGGAAACAGTTGACCGCTCCACCAACGGCGGTTGTGGAACCCACAAAAATCGTGGTGACCGGATAGTAGCGATCGTAGCTTTTCTGGATGTCGTAGCGATAAATCTCAGTGATCAACTGGAAGGTGCCGTGGGCGATGTTGAGGTTCAATTCAAAGGTACAGCGATACGTGCCTCCAGGTTGCAGCGAAAACGGGGCGAAGCCAAGACGCTCGGTGGAGGTATGAAAGATGATGTACTGCGTTTCATCCTGGAACCAGATAACAACAGCTAGCTTGTCGATAGCCTTTCGAGCGACGACCTCGACGTCCACCCAGCATGTCTGTCCCGACTCAAAGGTGGATTGTTCACCGGCACGGTCGCGTACAGCGACCTTGGAAATGTAAGCCGGTTCATTCTTTTGGGAAACTACGGACGGTACCCCTTCCTTGAGGTATTTCCGAACCACCACGCCAGTCTCGTCAATGGCGAGGACTTTTCCACGCTCGAGCAGCATGGCACGTTTGCAGACCTCAGTGACGGCCTTAAGATTGTGAGAGACGAAGAGCACCGTAGTGCCGGCTTCGATGATCGAATGAATACGGTCCATACATCGTTGCTGAAAAACGTAGTCACCGACGCTGAGCACTTCATCTACTATGAGGACTTCCGGGTCGACGTGCGCGGCAATAGAGAAACCCAGGCGGGCATACATCCCGGAGGAGTAGCGCTTCACGGGGGTGTCGATGAATTCTTCAATTCCAGAGAAAGCGATGATCTGGTCAAGTTTCGATTGAATTTCACGCTTGCTCATTCCTAGGATAGTGCCGTGCAAGAAGATGTTTTCCCTGCCAGTAAGGTCCTGATGGAAACCGGCGGTAACTTCGATCAGCGCGGAGAGACGCCCATTAACGACCATGCGGCCCTTAGTGGGCTTCATGATCCGACTGAGGATCTTAAGAAGCGTACTTTTACCCGCTCCATTGCGGCCGATGATGCCGAATGCGTCTCCCTGCCGCACCTCAAAAGATAGGTCCTGCAACGCCCAGAATTCACGCTTGTCGCTCTGGTTGAGTTCCCCCCGGAACATTTTTCCGGTAACAGCAGGCAGCAGGTCACGCAGGGAATTGTAGGTCTCACCTTTGCGAAACTTCTTGTAAACATGGTCCATCAGTATGGCAACTTCAGACACGGAACTCTCCTCTCATATACTCTCTGCGAATCCTGGCTCCAAATGCTTGAAGAACACAAAGCCAGCGAGGAAAGTCACCAGAGCTACACCAAAACTGTACCCAAGCCACGATAGCAGTGGCGCCTGGTGACGAACGACACAAGCGCTCAGCCCATCCAGGATCGGACTCACGGGATTGAGCAGTAACCATTTTCCTTTTGCGCCGAACATACGGATTTCGTAAAAAACGGGAGTGAAGAAGATTCCGAATGTCAGTAGGATTTCGACGATATACTTTACGTCTCGGAGGAACAAGCTAGCAGCAGACACGAACATCCCGATTCCGGTGACCAACAGCACGATGGTTAGGATCAGCATTGGAGTCCACACAAGATATGCGCTCCAACCGATCTTCGAAACTATTAGAACGATTGTTAAGGCAACGGATGCCACGAAGAAATCAAAGAAACAAGCCAGCACCGCCGCAATGGGAAAGATCTCTTTGGGGAAGTTGATCTTGGTTACCAACGAATAGTTGTTGGTGAGGCTGTTACACGCAAAGCGAATGCTGGAAACCAGAAACGCCCAAGGGACGGATTTAACTGCTACGCTTGCGATGTCCTGAGAGCTAAGGGGCTTCCCTGACGCTAAGGCGTAGGCATAACGAACTACCACGCCGGAGATTACGATCATGAGCGGCATGAGAACGGCCCATAGGAACCCCATGACCGACTGCTTGTACCGCACTTTGATGTCGCGGTACGTAATCGCGTACAGCAACTCACGATATCTGTATAATTCCTTCAGTTCATTGTTCACAAGTGGAAAAGCCTCCCCTAGCTAGGTTTGCGTCGATTCGCCGGCTGGCCGGACAGTCTCTACAAGCCCAGGTGATTCTCGTGGTCTACAGCCTGACGATTGACAATTGGCGCTTTACATACGCCGTCACCGGTTGTTTCTGAAAGGACATTGTCGGTCTGAATGAACGGTTCGCAGTCGTCCACCCGTGTAATAGGAACCAATGGAAGTGGTCGCAGCAACCCGCAACTGGGCACCCGCAACTTTAGGGGGACGCGTGACGGCCCGGATCACACATTGCACCTCGAGGCGGGGGATCGATGAACGCGCATAGCTAGCCCTACCAATAAATCATACTGCCTAGCTAAAACAGCCCTATTTCGACTTTGGTACGCGGTGAGCTTTTCGATAACTTCAGCTCGACACAGGTTTGCCTGACTAACAGCGTTCACGAGATCCTGGGCCACAAAATCGCGGATATGCAAAAGGTAAGCAGTTTGGTCGAGGTCTTTCATGACCCAGTCCACCTTGGGATCAAAAGAGATAGCGACCGTCGGCCGATGAGCAATTAAACCCAAGATGGTACTGTGCAAGCGGCTGGCAATGAGAAGATGAACTTCGCTGACAACAGATGCGAAATCCCGCCACGTAGCAATTGGCGGGACACAAATCTGCTGGTCGGCTTTGTTCTTCGATTCAGCATGCAAACGGCCAAGAATGTCGGGAATAACGCTCTCATCGTCCCCTCGGGATGAGGACACCATAACCAGAAAGTATCCGCGCTCAAGAAGGATGGATACAGCTTCCGTCAACTGCTCCAGGTATTGGCTATAGAGTTGTGGATCCGCTTGCGGCCAGTAAGGGGGCTTATTAAATGCAATAGGACTGATGGCGACAACTGGCCTGCCGGCGGCGAGCAATCGGATGCTAACGGATTGCGGCAGCTCGGAGACTGATAAACCGAAGGCAAGATCCGGCACGATAGGATCTGCAGAAGCCCGCTGGAGAAGGCCCGCAGCCAGGTCGCGGCTGTTTTTGTCTCGATACGCCCTGTAACGGGCGAGCCTTAGGGCGGCTGAAACCAGCAAGCGCGCAGAGGTCGATCGTAGCTTGCAGGCACCGACGCTGGCCATTGCATAGGGTATTCTTGCTATCCTAGCCAGCATGGCCCATTTGAAAAGTGCGTATGGGTGTCCCCAGGGTCCACCCCACTCCTCGTCCAATTGGCCGCCCCCCGACACGATGACGAGGTCCTGAGTCCGGAGAAATCTGTAACCAGCGGCCCAGTGCCGAAATTCCTTCATACCAGCCCGGCCAATCTTGCGACCGGCCTTAAGAGCAGTCCTAAGAAAAGGGACCCGTCTAATCAGTTTTCTTGCGATACGAATATGCACGGGCTCTTCTGTGGTTGGTCGAGCCGGCGATTGTTGTTGGGTGCCAACCTCTTCAGACACTCCGCGAGTCATTTTGTAAAAAGGCCTGTCGGTCTCGCAAAGAGGAAACGATTCAAGGCCGTGTAGCTTCATGAAATTCTGTGGGCTCAGAGATATCCCCGAAAGGCGAACGCCAGGCAGGCGACGGCGTATGTTATCGATCATTGCATCTTGGATGGCAGCGTCGCCGAGGTTGCCTCCGTCATACGGGGTCAATAGCGCAAGGCGATATTCTGTATGGCTGCAGGCGCCTGCCACCTTGGAAGGGTCCGGATGTACGAAAGATCCGTCAGCATCCGGCTGTCTTGTCAAACTCGCTGACGCTGTTTCGTCAATCTTGTTTATTTTTGTGGTTTCCACATCCCCTTCTTTAAACGCGGCTCGGGTTGGTGAGCTTCTTCGGCAACAGGACTTTCTTGGCGAACCGTTTCGTCATACCGGTTAGACGTCGAAATCCACATTGGAAATTGCCGGCAGTTTTGGGACTAAACAGGGAAGTGTTAAGGCCCGAAAGCAGAAGCCGCCAAGACCGTGCCGAATTGAGGCTGTAGCCCATTCGCTTGAGCATGCCACGGTGAAAATTCCAAAAGTCTCTCCCCCTTAAGCAGATGGCTCTGTTAACCAGGACGTCGGCGTACAGGCGTTCTTTGTTTTGCAGCTGTTCTTCAAATTCAACCGAGCTCAAGTAGTTGCGTCCAAAGCTACGCAGCATCATGAGGTTAAAGGGCTCGACATAGTCCAGAATCGCAATGGCGCCCATCATGGAGGGATTGTCCCGGCGGGTGAAGGTGAGAACCTGGTGGACAAAGCCGAAATTACATTGCGTCAATAGCTCAAATGCGACGGCCGCGTCTTCGAAGGGGACGTAAGCTTCATCGTAAAAAGGCGTGCGCTGTCGAATCAGATCGGACCGCAGAAGAAGTTGGGTGGGCGAACCAAATAGGTACAGATCATTAAGAAAGTAAAGCCGGCCTATGGCAGTGCCAGTGACAAACGGCGAAGGATAAGGCAAACCGTCAAAGGCAACGTACCGGCCCTCAAGGCTGTACGAGCCGACCACACCAATAGTGGGATCCTGCTCCGCTGCCTGGACCATTAATCTAAGGCATTCTGGGAGCAGAAAATCGTCGGCCTGCACTATCTTGCAGTACTTGCTTTCGCGAGAGATGAATTGCAGGGCTCCGTTGTAGTTCTGCAATTGGGGAACTAAGGTCTTGTTGTGCTCGAGCCTTAGTTTGTTGGGATGAAGCCTGACATAATGTTCGGCAATCTCAACAGATCGATCGGTGCTGCAGTTATTTACCAGAACATATTCCCAGTTGTCGTAAGTCTGCTTAAGTATGCTTTCGATGCACTCCGCCAGGTAGTCCTGAGTATTGTGAAAAGGAGTCAGGACGCTGACGAACGGGGAATGGGAATCCATAGGTGTATTATTTACTGCAAGAGATTTGACCGGTTCAAAGAATCCGTATGAAAGCAGCCTGTCGGGGTTCGCGCGCCCAGCTAAATAAAGGTCAACTCTACAGCCGGATGAGGCGGGTTGCCACGAACGGCTCGCCAAAATGTCTCCGCTATTAGATTCGTAACGGGGGAGGTTGGTGGCAATTCGTACTCGTCTACACGAGACACCGGGGTCAATTCGGCCAGGGTACCAACGAGACGGATTTCGTCGGCAATGTGGAGTTCTGTGCGTTCCACCGGTCTCTCGATGAAAGGGATAGCCAGCGATTGACAGATCCTGCGGACAACGTCCAACGTAATGCTCTCGAGACGACCTTCTGAGGCTGGCGGAGTAATCACACAACCTTCACGCACAACCAGTAGACACGCCCCGGTGGCCTCAGCCACACGGCCGAACTGATTAAGCAAAATCATCTCCGGCAAGCCGCCTCGTTTTCTACCCTCAATTCTTGCCAGTCTTGCCACCTGATAGTTTGAACTGGTTTTGATCCGAGGAGAAAGACTGATATCGCTGGATCGTTGCCAAGTGCTCACACCCAAGGCAACAGGAGCGGGCTCGTGCTTTTGCTGGTGGTAGGCCGTGAGCACCAGGTCTGCGACCGTTCCTTCTCCCCAGTGTCCTTCGACCACAAATAACGTTGCCCGGATCCACATGTCTTTGTCTGGCTCGTATAGTGCCCGGACAAGTTTCCGGCAAGCGTCCCGGAAACCCTCGAATGTAACCGGCACAGGGATGTGGAGCAGTTTTGCCGAGCGGGTCAGTCTTTGATAGTGGCGAGCCATTTCGACGACACCGAATTTTTGGTCATTCGCCTGCCAGTATCCTTTCAATCCCTCGTATACGTTCAGCCCTCGATTCACCGCCTCGCAGGAAACGTGCAAGGTCGCTTCTTCCCAGGGGCGGACATCACCGCGACAATAGGCATAGCGTGGTTGCTGTAGTCCCAACGAGTAAAGCGCTTTGCTGGCAAGCTGGCTCATTCTGCTCCTCCACAATTCCTTCTGTTTATACGTTGGATTCACTAACGAGGGCAGAGAAGACGAATTGATCCGCGCTTATTGTCATCCATTTGAGAATCGAAGAACAGAGTCATTCGCGTCTCCTCTAGTCCGCTTGAAACATTGCGACCTGCAAGACCGCAGCCTCACAGCACTAGCTTGCGAGAATGGAAAGCTTCGGCGTAGCCACTGGGAGAATTGCACTCCATGCCGCGGATTCTCATTAGACCTAGAAATGTCTCGCGATCGAACCACCGTTTGGCGCGCTGAGATGTGAATGCTTCAAACAGGTAATCAATCTTATTGTGGTAAACCGAGGAATCCAAAGGTACGAACACATTCGGCCGACCCAGGTCACCGTCGTATTTGGGAACTTCGTATTCCAGAATGAAGTGATTTCGGAAGGTGTTCCAGCTGAGTTCGGATAGCAACCGGTGGTCTTGGTGGGCATCGCCGTGCCAATGGGTGAAGATCAAATCCGGGTTGACTTTATCCTTGATCTCCTCGAAGCAGTTCTTGACGTCCCCACCGTTGTACGGGAGGAAACCGTCGGCAAATTCCTTGAGCACGACAGTTTTTTCAGAACCGGATGCAAACAATTCAGCTCCTTTCATTGCTTCTTCGCCGCGGATGCCCGGCGCATGGAAGACCAGCCAATAAAACCTGAGCCGAGGAAAGATCCCGCGGAGATACAGAAGAGTGCCTCCACAACCAATTTCGATATCGTCCGAATGGGCACCAAGGCACAGTATTCGAAGCGGGTCACTACCGGTAGTGGAGAAATTCAGTTTGATCACGCGACAATTCCCGGGACAGATCGACCGTTCTTCCAGACGCGCCAGGGAGGAGCGCCTGACGCCTCGAGCTCATCCAGGATTTGCTTGTCACGGAAGGTATCCATGCACTGCCAGAAACCATCATAACGTTGGGACCAGACCTTGCCTTCGTTGATCAGGCGCTGAAATGGCTCGTAGACAAGCTCTTCTCCAGGCTTGATATAACGAAATATCTCTTTGCGCAAGACAAAGTAGCCACCATTCACCCAGATATTGGAATCCTTCATGCTTTTGATCGCTTGAACAGAACCGTCTTCGCCTGCTTGCACAGTATCGAGGCTGCTGGTACGAGGTTGGACCGAGAGAAAAGAGGCATGGTAGTTTTCGCGACGGGTAAATTCCTGAATCAACTTCGGCAGATAAAAGTCCGTAAGGCCATCGCTATAATTGGCAAGAAAAACATCGTCTCCGCCTAGGTATGGCTCGATATAGCGCAAACGGTCGGCAATGGTCGCCCGCAGTCCTGTATCGACAAAGGTGATATTCCAATCGTCGATATCGCGCTGCATGAACTCGAGCTTGCGGCCGCCCTGGGAAAAAACGAAATCATTCGAAACCGACTCCTCGTAGTCGAGAAAGTAGTCCTTGATCACGTTGGCCTTGTAACCCAGACACAAAATGAAATCCTTGTGGCCGAAGTGCGCGTAGTATTTCATGATGTGCCAGAGCACTGGGCGCGACCCTACGGTAACCATGGGTTTGGGCACATCTTCGGAGTAGCCCCGGAGCCTCATTCCCGCGCCGCCACAGAACAGTACGACTTTCATGGTCTCTCCTTCAGCTAACAGACAGTGACTCTTGGAATCGGCACAACAAACTGACCGCCCCACTCGCGGATGAACTCAAGTTGCTGCATGATCTCGTCTTTCAAGTTCCACGGGAGAATGACGACATAGTCCGGTCGCGCATCAAGAATTCGGTCCGGGTGGTAGATCGGAATGTGACTGCCCGGCAGAAAACGGCCCTGCTTGTATGGACTGCGGTCTACGGTAAATTCGAGGAGATCCTTGCCGATGCCGCAATAGTGAAGCAACGTGGCGCTTTTGCCGGGAGCGCCGTAACCAACGACCCGCTTGCCGTCGCGGGCAGCAGACATAAGAAACTCCACGAGAGCAAACTTTGTCTCTTTTACTTTTTCGGCAAAGTGTGCGTAGCCATCTACTGAAGCAAGTCCTGCATTGGCTTCGGCCTCGAGCAAACGGGCGACAGTGGCCTGAACCGGGTGTTTCTCGCCTTCAGCCCTGCAGGCATAGACGCGAAGTGAACCGCCATGGGTGGCAAGCTCTTCCACGTCGAACACTCGCATTTGGTGAGCCTCGAGGATGCGCTTGGTCGTCAGCAATGAGAAGTATGAGAAGTGCTCGTGGTAAATAGTGTCGAACTCATTCCACTCAATGAGTTTGAGCAGATGTGGGAATTCCAGGGTGAGCACTCCGGTAGGCTTCAGTAGTATTCGCAGACCTTCGACGAAATCATTCAAATCGGGAACCTGGGCGAGGACGTTATTGCCAAGAACAAGATCGGCGGCGCCGTGTCTTGTGACAACCTCTTTGGCAACTTCCGCGCCCAGAAAACGCACGAGGGTTGGGACCGCCTTTTCGACCGCAACTTTCGCGACATTGGCGGCAGGCTCGATGCCGAGAACCGGAATTTGCTGGTGGACGAAGTACTGCAACAGGTAGCCATCATTGCTGGCGACTTCCACAACGAAACTATTGGGATTCAGGCCGAATCGCGTGGTCATGTTTTCGCAATAATGCTCGCAGTGCCTCAGCCAGGAATCCGAGTAAGACGAGAAATAGGGGTAATCAGAGAAGATGTTTTCAGCCTGCTCGTACTCCTCCAACTGGACCAGAAAGCATTTCTCGCAAGTATAGACATGGAGGGGATAGTAAGTTTCACCCTTCCTGAAATCGGACGCAGCCGGATACGTTTCGCAAAGAGGTGACATACCCAAATCGACGAAGGTACGAAGTTGAGTGGAGCCACAGAAGCGACATGAGGGTGCTGTGGTAGGCTGTTCAGGTTGGATCATGCGGGTTAATGTCGCCATGGTAGACGGGTCCAGGTGTGCGGGTAACAATTTAAAAATCAACTAGTTAAGGCGCAATGCCGGGACAAAATTGTACAGACAAGCTACCGCCATTCTGGTTCCTAGACCCATAGTGATGCCTACTTTTTGAGCAATCGAACTGCCAAGTGCGGATCGGACTGGTACGGGCGCCGTTGTTGCGGGTATAGCGGTATAATGCTGATAATGCGTTATTTAATTGCCTGTGAAGGTCGGCCAGCGGCTGTCGTGAGGGGCGTATTTCGTAGTGACGCTCAGCTGGGAATGTGGGTGAAAGGAACGCTTTTGCCACTATTTGCCCATCGCATGGAGGAATCCAGTTGTCCGGACTTGGCCAAGCGCTGGATGTGGTTGATCCGAAAGTATCGGCCCTTCTCAATATCCTCATAGGTGAGCTTTGCCGCGCGGTAGGCGTCGCATAACTCTCGAGCACCCTGGCGGGCAGTCCACTGCGGCTGGAAGCCTGGCAGGACTCGACGGATCTTGTCGCAATTGATGCGATAGCAGCGCTTGTCAGGTCCTCCATCGGCAGCGTACTCGACGCGACATCCAGGTACAGTCTCTGATACGATTTCCGCCAATTCACTGATCCGGTAATTTTCTTCTGTTCGACCAACGTTGAAGACCTCGTTGAAAATGCGGTCGACGGGCGCTTCGAGAATAGCGAGAAGCGCTGCGGTGATGTCACGGATGTGAACGATGGGGCGCCACGGTGTACCATCGCTCTTCACGAAGATGCGGCCAGTGGTGTACGCCCAAGCAACCAGATCATTCAAAACGATGTCCAGGCGTAAACGAGGAGACACGCCGTAAGCAGTGGCGCTCCGGACATAGGTGGGCGTGAAATTATAGCCGGCCAAAGGTGCGAGGTCGCGCTCTACCAGAACTTTGGATTCGGCATATGGGGTGACAGGATTGAGCCGGGCGGTTTCGTCGTGCATGGACTCACCGGCGGCGCCGTAGGCGCTGCAGGAGGAGACTTGAACAAATCGACGGACGCCAGCGGCTTTACTCAGTTGCGCCAGCCGAACCGAAGCCAAGTGATTGATGTCGTAGGTCAGCTGCGGATCAAGGTTACCGAGAGGATCGTTTGAGAGTGCGGCGAGATTGACTACGGCGTCGAAACCGTACAAGTCTTCTTGTTCAACATCCCGAAGGTCTTTTCGAATGCCGGGGATTTCCGTTGGCGAGGCACCGAAATCACAGCCCGCGAAGAGATCGCTGTCGAGACCAACTACATCGTGTCCAGCAGATTGCAGCAGGGGTCCGGCGACAGAACCGATATAGCCCTTGTGTCCAGTGAGGAGGATTTTCATAGTGTCTCTTTCCGAATGAATTTTCCAAGGAAGTTGCGGAACATAGTCTCAGGATGCCGGGGCGGTTTTCCTGCGCGGCTTTTTGTGAGAACAGTCTGCGCCGGGTTTTGACGACGGTGACGGTTCGAGCAACCCATTTTTGTGGAGAAGATCGGCCGCCTCGCTAATAAATGTGAAGGGAAGGCGAGATCGTTCGGCAATGTCTAACAACGAATGTTTCCCGTCCGAAAGGTTCAGCACCCAGAGCCGGGCGTTGATTGCATCCGAGGGGGAATCTCCACCGGTAGAGCGGTAAAGACCTCTTCGGCCAAGTTGCGGCTCACAAAAGGGGTTGAGATTACGGTAATTTAGGTTTTTCTCTAACACCTCGAACACTGCTAAACATACCTGAAGAGATTCAGCAAGCGACCTTGGTTTAATAAGGTTCAGGTTGTCGGCTGAGGTGTGGTACTCCGGAAAGGTGCCCCAAATGCTTCGCATCAGGCAACCGACGGGCAAGTTGAAACCTGGCGAACAGTATTGACGCTCGTCGTAACCGTAAGGTGAGAAATCCAGAATCTCCGGGGCGTCGGTGAGTTGCGAGAGAACGAGGGCCATTGCGCGGTCAATTTCGGCATCGCCACGGCGGGTCTTCTTATAGTGGAAGTTGGCCTGATCGCCGATACAGGTGAGCACCAAACCGTGTCGTATGCGCGAAACATTCTCTGCGTTGCGGGCAAGCCACGTAATGGCGCCGATCGTACCGGGAATAAACAAGAAGCGATAGGAATAGCGGTGTTCGGAATGGAGTTCCGACAGCATCCTTGCCAGGGCCGTGGCCACAGTTAGTCCGGAAAGATTGTCATTTGCTAGAGAAGGGTGGCAGGCATGGCAGGAGATTAGAATTTCTTCCTTGGAGCGCCCTGGCAAGAAACACTCGGCGTAGGTGATAGCCCCGTCAGCGAGCGTAGAATCGATGCAAACTTCGTATTCGCCTTCGGCTAACGCGAGTAGCTGGTTATGCGAAAGGCAAAAGCCCCAATCCTCTTTGTAATACGAGGTACGATAAGGAATCCAATCGGGATGCTCAGCAATAGTGAACAAGTGCGGCCGGATTGCACTAAGGGGCATGATGGCATGGATGGGCGGGCTATAGTTAAGCACGTGCAGATTGCATTTCTGAAAATCCACGATCCGTTGGCCGGAACCGTCTTTGATGTACGCATCCCGGATATTCCATTCTTTGGGGACGGTCCAATCAAACACTGCGGTTCCTGTGGGAACTTCAAAAATCTCCAGCGGAATACGCCGTTGGACCAGCCGAAGGGTTTCGCGAACTCCTTCGCCGGTGATGCTACGGCAGATGGGGTACAGTTCGACGGCAAATTCATACAGCTCACGCGCGACTGTCTCTGTACTGGTTGCTTCTGACTGTTGGAATGACTTCATGGGCAGAAAAAGTCCGTATAGCATGCATCGCGAGCGGATATGACTTCGATCTTACCGGGCCATGCGATGCCGAAGGCAGGATCATTCCAGCGGACACCACGCGCCATTTCGGGATGATAGCACTCGGACATTTGATAGAACACTTCAGAATCGTCTTGGAGGGTCAAAAAACCGTGTGCGCAACCTTCGGGGATAAACAGCATTTGATGATTTTCTGCCGTGAGAATCACGCCGGTCCACTGTTTGAATGTGGGGGAATCCTGGCGCAAGTCGAGAGCCACATCAAAAATGCCGCCGCGGGTGCAACGAACTAACTTTGCCTCTGGGAACGGTGCTGCCTGATAGTGCATTCCGCGAAGTGTACCCCTTCGTAAGTTGCCGGAGATGTTGCACTGCACGAGCCGCGAATTCAGTCCGCGGGAAGCAAACTCCTGTTGGCACCAGGAGCGCGCGAAGAATCCACGTTGGTCATGGATAAGTTCCGGGGAGATTTCGAACACCCCTGGTAGCTTGGTTTCAAGAAACTTCATTCCGGTGCGTCGTTATCGGGTCGGCCGCTCAAACGACTTTGCGCGCAAAACTCAATTTGCCTCGCGTGACTACGGTGTTGTCCACACGAGCAACGCCTTCCACTAAAGCTGCTTCCTCGGTCATTTTTATGACGTTTACTTCCATGATCATGGTGTGGCCCGGTAACACCGGCACCAGGAACTTCATGTCGTTTACCGCAGCTAGCGCCATGAATTCCTTGTGGTTCATGCCCTTCGCGGTGGTGCGGCTGAACAGAATGGAGGCGCTTTGTCCAATGGCTTCAATGATTAGAGTTCCAGGCATAATCGCATAATCCGCGAAGTGCCCCAGGAACTGAATCTCATTGCCTGCCACGTTTTTCAGAGTTGTGATGCGCTTCCCCGGCTCTAACTCCAAGACCCGGTCCACCATAAGCACAGGGAAACGTTGCTTCAAATGTTCTTTTACTTCTTCGAACGTCATAGTTATCGGAGCGGTGCTCGCCAACTCAGTTTTCATCAGATTGCTTTCCAACAGAATTTCTCAACGCCGACGCAGAATCATGGCCAATGCGCGTGGAAGAAAACGCCCACCGGGAACAGGATTGCCCGCATCGGAAACCAACTTGACAACACGAAGGCCCACTTCTTCGGCCATCTTCAGGGGTTCACTCTCGCGATGAAATTCGAAGGTGTGGTCACGCTGGGCGGACTCGATTGCGGTGCTGAAAAAGACCAGGCCGTCGTCCGCCAGATTATGCGCAATCACCTCGAACAACGGACGCGGATCCTGTAGGTGTTCGGCCAGCATGGCGGCAATGATTCCTTGGTAGGTTCCGCGGTTTTCTGGATTCAATTGCAGTGCGTTCTTCACCTCGAAGTTCACGTGGTTACTGTGACCGGAAACGGCCAGCAGCCGTTTGGACACAGCCACCGCCGGCGGGCTGATGTCGAAACCGTCCACGTGGATGTCGGCTCGCGTTTCAGCAGCCAATAGACCCATGACGCCGTGACCAGAGGCCAACTCGAGGACCTTGGCCTTGGGCGCCAAAGCCTTCACAAAATCGTCCCGATACATGGCGATGTGGTTGATCATGGAAGGCCAGAAGGGATAAATCAAAATGGCGGCCCACATGTAAGGCACCATGTAGCCCTCGTCTTCGTACACTTCCGAGACGAGTTCTGGCATGGATTCGGGCGTGTACCGGCCAACCTTCTCATATTGCTGCTGCGACTTCCACACACCCATGCAGTATTTGGCGTAGCCCTTTGCGGCGTCCTCAAATGCGCGGCCTCCGTAGGCCCCTTGCGCCCAGCGGGCGAGCGGATTCAAAAGCCAAGAGCAGAGTTCTTGATTGGCTTGGACGGTAGCCCGTGCAGCCGGTGCAAACGTCTTGGCCTTGGACTCCATTGCTGCGAGAAACGCATTACCATCAGTCATAGAGTTGGCTTCCTCTTTCGTTCAGCATTGAGCGTTCATTCAGTCGAGCTAACGTGCCGGACCATTCTGACCATGGGACGAATCAGATCCATTCCGTCCCACGGTGGAACAAAAACGTGCATGCGTCCTAGTTTGACGACGCGATCTACACCTTTCCTTCCCGCCAACAGGGTCACTTGCTTCTCTTTTTCCGGATCGGCCATGCCCAAACCCAGCGTTTGCACGTTACCATCCCACTTGGAAATAGGTTCTAACAGATCGTCTACCTCGAGGACGGTCAAAGTCTTGCCTTGAACGGGATTTGGAAGATCCGCTCCCGAGCCGAGCAACAACGTCCAATCAGGACTGGATGGAAAGACGGCCTGATGCGCAGGGTCGTTCAGCAACCAAGACGCCCGGGCCTGGCAAATCGTCGAAGTCAACACGGGAGGAATTTCGCGGCGCGGGTGCGCCCGATTCTCGGTTTCGAAGGCACGTCGCAGTTCCGAAAGAAACTGAGCCGTCGATTGCCCCGCGCTTCTTTCCAGAAACAGGACTTGAGGTGAGGAACACGCCTGCTGGTCAAATTGCCAGACGTCTCTGGCGAGACGCAAACACCAAGACTGCTGCCGCCTTGGTTCGCTCCAAGTACCAGAGTCCATTGCAGCAACAGAGATGCGCGGACCGAAAACTGCGAGTCGGGCCCAATGCGGGAAGGGCAAGGCACGAATCTGCAAGACCGCCTCTTCTCCTCCCCAGATCATTGCCCCGTCCACCGATTTCGCCATCGCTGCGTGCAGATCCTGGCGGCGATGGTCAAACGAGGCCATGAAAATGCGTCGTGTCAGTCGCGCACC
>Ga0187784_10001102_pt1 | contig 21102 bp, 16 predicted proteins | sample 1015_SJ02_MP15_2_FD_132964 | JGI IMG/M metagenome (GOLD analysis project Ga0187784, IMG submission 132964) | Tropical peat soil microbial communities from peatlands in Department of Meta, Colombia - 1015_SJ02_MP15_20_MG | ecosystem: Environmental > Terrestrial > Soil > Wetlands > Peat | place...
AATCAGTGAGCTGACCATACAGCACGGGGCCGACTTCGCAAACCATTATGCGAAGCTGTCACCGTCAGGCATTAACAGGGGTTTGCGAACACTCCGGCGTGCAATGAATCTGGCCTATGAGGGACACAAGCTGGACAAGCCGGTGGAAGTCAAACTTTCCAAAGATGAGAACAAACGTACGCGTGTACTGAATGCCGATGAGATTACGGCGTATCTGAAAGCATGTCCGCAGCCGTGGAAGGATTGTGCCAAACTCATCCTTGATGAAGGTTTCCGGCCCGGTGAAGTCTTCGCCTTACAATGGCCGCATGTGGGACTGAACGACGATGGCACCGGCTGGATAACCATCGCTGAAGGCAAGTCAATAGCAGCCCGGCGAACGTTGCCGATAACACCCGATGTACATGGTTTGCTAACAGCTCGCTGGGAAGCAGCGGGCCGACCGGCTGACGGATGGCTATTCCCCAGCACCGCAGCATGCGGTCACATCACGCAGAACGCAACCAAAGACATGCACAAGACGGCGCTCACCGCATGCGGCGTGAAGCCGTTCGTTCCGTACGAACTGCGCCACACTGCGCTGACCCGGCTTGCCGAAAACGCTGGGGGCAATGTTTTCGCAGTGGCCGCAATTGCCGGACACAGCAGCCTCGCAACCACGAAGCGGTATATCCATCCGCAGGCTGATGCCATCGGGCGGGTCTTCCAAGCCTCGCAGCAGCGCCAAATAGGTACAAAATTGGGTACAGTCACAAAACAGCAAAAGCCACCCCGCTCAAGGCGGTCCAAGCAAACACATTGACAAATCTACTGTTATGGTGCCGGGAGGGGGAATCGAACCCCCACAGGGCTTTTGGCCCCTGCGGATTTTAAGTCCGCTGCGTCTGCCAATTTCGCCATCCCGGCATGCAGTGTAAGTGATTGATATTACAGCGTATATTCTATTCCATACCTGTGTCATCCAAGACGACAAATGGGGGACTGTGCAAGAAAGTGTGAAAGATTTTCGAGGATTTGCACAGGCTGGTTGTCTTTTGTTCAGGGGCGCTTTGCCGCCGTTTGTCGGATTATGGCGCGGGCCAGTCATACCAGGGCACCTATGCGAAATTCTACTACTCCTCGCACTCACAGCCCCGATCTTTAATTGTGGCCTTGGTCCTGTTGTTGCGGCTCGTTCAGCGTTGAGGGGGCGTGGGCCGGGCTGGCCACGCATCAAAATCGCCCGCCTCGTTTCTTATAGGATCGACTCCGTCCGTACCCGGTTTGCCCGGCTGGAGAGGAAAGCAGCCGGTAATGTCCACCCTTCTGGCCGACGGCTGGGAACGGCCAGTCGCGAAACAAACCTGCCGACCTGTGCTAACTTCTGGTTTGCTCTTGACTCGTCAACGATGGGCAGATATCCCCGAGGGGCACATTCAACTTCTTAGAGGCCGACTTATGGCCCGCGCGGGCTTTGGGTGGCTGGCAGCGCCGCGGTTTCGATTCTGCTACACTTCACAGGAATTTTCGGGTTCGCTTGAAACCGATTTGTCGGCGCATGGAGGATCCATGGCGGTCTCCCGCTGTTCCCATCGAGAGCAAGTGACCGGCGTGCTTGAATGCGACCTGTTGCGCAATACCAGCGGGGCCTCACGGTATACAGCTCAGTTCAAGGTAAGTATTTGCACAAGCTGTGGTCGCAGTGAGTTGTATTGCGAATCCCACAATGCTGTCTGCGAGTGGCTTGTAGCGAAGTCATCCGTGGAAGATGAGGCGAACCTGCCGACCGCCGCCAGAGTTGTCCGCACTCCGCACCAGGCAAACTCCCGACGGCGAACGGACTAGTGCAGTGCGAGGCGCTTGCAACGCTTAAGTTAAGCCTCCTTAGTGTCGTTCTTGCCCATAGCTACAGAATCTACCGGGATGTCAGCGATGATTGTGGTTCCGTGCCCCACTGAGCTCTCGACGGTAAACCTGGCGCCCAGCAGCCGTGCTCTTTCTCGCATGCTGACCAGGCCCAATCCCGTCTCTTTGGACCGTTTCGATGCATCGAACCCGACGCCTTGATCTGAGACCCGCAACTGCACGCGTTCCCCATCGGTTGCGAGGTAGATGCTAGCCTCTTTCACGCCCGAGTGCTTGCAGACATTCTGCAATGCTTCCTGAGCGATCCGGTAGATACCCAGTTGCACGCTGGGGTGCAAATCATTGAACTGGCCTTCGGCCCGGACGGTGGCGTTCACCCTGGTGAGCGACTTGAGCTCGGCGCAGTAGGATTCCAGTGCGGCTACGATCCCCGAATGTTCGAGGATCGCGGGGTGTAACTCATGGGAAAGATTCCGGATGCCTTCACCGATCGCCAATAGCATGTCATACGCACGCCCGGCCTGGTCGCGGGCTTCGCGCTTGGTGGCCGGGATCTGTCGCTTGATGTTACTGAGCGCAATGCCAAGCGCTGCAATTTGCTGGCTGAGGTGGTCGTGCAGTTCGCGGGCGATTCGCGTACGCTCCTCTTCTTCTGCTTTAATCAGCCTCTCGCTTAATCTGGCAATTTCGGCTTCGGCACGTGTGCGTTCCTCCAACTCGCCAGTTAATTCGGTGTGAGCATCTCTGAGTTCCTGTTCGACGCGCTTGCGCTCGGTAATATCTTCCACCATGCCCACCATGTACTCTGCGAGGCTCCCGTCTTTGTTCTTTACCTGCGATACGATGAGATTCCCCCACACGACTCGACCATTTTTCGTGATGTAGCGTTTTTCAATGTGGTATTTGTCGCGCTTCCCTGCGATTAGTTCGCCGTAAAGGGTCCAGTCTAGGTTGATATCGTCAGGATGGGTAAACTCGGTGAAGACCCTGTTGCGGAGTTCTTCCTCTGTGAAGCCCAGCATTCGCTGAAGAGCCGGGTTGGACTTGATGGGGTATCCCTGCCAGTCCACCAGTGCCGCGCCGATTCCCGCATTCTCGAAAATGGTGCGAAAACGCTCTTCACTTGCCCGCAGCAGTTCCTCAGCTTGCTTTCGTTCTTGTTCTGCATGTCTGAGGCCGCTGATATCGCTAACTAGTCCGAACGCTATCCCCTCTTTCTGGATGAATCTAAGACTTACATCAATCGGGAATTCGGTACCGTCCTTGCGACGGCCCACTAGCTCAAGACCGGAGCCCATCATGCGCTTACGGGGAGCCGAAAAGTAAGACGCTCGGTGCTCAGAGTGAACCGCACGAAAACGCTCAGGGAGGAGCATCTCGAGCGGTTGTCCGATCATTTCGGCCCTGTCGAAGCCAAACATCTCTTGCAACGTGCGGTTCACCATGCCGATTCGGCCGTCGCTGGCAATTCCCACGATTCCCTGCGCCGTGGCGTCTAGATAGGAGTGCATTCTCTGCTCGGTCACTTCGAGTTGCCCGACCTTGTCCTCGAGCTTTCGAATGAGAGCTGCATTGTAATTCCGGAGTAAAGCTGGTTCCTGATCCGTCGGACTCTTACGTCGAACCAACTGGCGTGCGGCATGCTTGTCCAGCAGTCCTCGGATGGCCTCGATCAGTGCAGCGGGTTCCATGGGTTTAACCAGAAACAAGTCCGCACCCAAATTCAGTGCTAATTCCTCATCCTTCGGGTCCGTATAGGTACCGGTGTAGAATACAAACGGAATGTGGGCAAGTTGTGGATCGCTGCGCCATGCTGCACATAGCGCGAATCCGTCCATGACTGGCATCAGGACGTCAGCAATCATGAGATCCGGAGCCGCAGAACGGGCTCTAGCGAGTCCCTCGGCTCCGTTCTTGGCCTCTTCTACGAGGTAGCCATTGGCAATAAGCAGGGTACGGAGGTAGTAAAGATTTTCCTGAGAATCGTCCACTATTAGAGCCTTTGGCATGCCGCCCCCCTGTTAAGAAGCCAGCAAGTGCTTGCGTACTTGGTCGATGAACGTATCAGGATTTATAGGCTTCTCCACGTAGTCTGTCGCGCCTGCGTCAATCGCTTTTTCACGATCCCCCACCATCGCATAGGACGTAACTGCGATGATCGGCGTACCGCGGAGGTTCGGATTCTTTCGCAACTCCATCGTAACGGCGTAGCCGTCGAGCATAGGCAACTGGATGTCCAGAAGGATGCAATCAGGCCTTGATCGTTCCGCCATCGCAATTCCCTCCAAGCCATTCTCGGCGGCGAGAACCTCAAATCCATGGCGCTCTAAAAGGAATCTCATCAGATACATGTTCTGAGGGTTGTCTTCGATCACTAGAATAGTCTGGCTCAAAGTGGTTTTGAACCTCCCATCGGCAAGCGGTACGTAAAAGTGCTTCCTTGCGCCGGCTGGCTTTCTACCGAAATGGTCCCGCCCATCATTTCTATGAGCTTCTTACAGATAGAAAGGCCAAGTCCAGTGCCCTCGTGCTTACGCGCCAAGCCAGAATCGAGCTGCAAGAACGGGCGAAATAGCATGTGCAGGTTGGCGGGATCGATGCCTATGCCAGAATCCCGAACCGCAACGATAATCCAGCCGTCCCGGGTGGCACACCCCACGGAAACGCTCCCGCACTCCGTGAACTTAATGGCGTTGTTGAGCAGGTTAATCAGAACCTGCTCCGACCGTCTGCGATCTGCAGTAATTGTGCCTACGTCGGGAGCTACGTCCGTTGTCAACTTCAGTCCTTTCTTCTCCGCCAGTGGAAGAACAGACTGAACCGCGTATTGAATCGATTCACCTAAGTCGAATGGTTCGGCTCGTAATTCGAGTTGCCCGGCTTCGATTTTGGAGAGATCCAAAATGTCGTTAATCAGATCCAGCAAGTGATGAGCGCTTTTCTGGACCATGCCAAGCTGTTTCTTTTGCTCTGGATTCAGGGGCCCCGCTAACTCCTGCAAAGAGATTCCGGTAAAGCCGATGATCGAGTTAAGGGGCGTTCGTAATTCGTGAGACATGGTGGCGAGAAACGCTGACTTCAGCCGGTCAGCCGTCTCAGCCGCTTCCTTCGCGACCGAAAGTTCAGCGGTTCGTTGTACCACGCGCTCCTCCAATTCGGCACGTGACTTCTCCAGTTCGACCATTGCCGCCGTCAGTTGCTCTTCCCGTTGATGGAGTTCTAGCAAATCGTTCCTTCGTTGTGTGATATCCCGAAATACTGACACACAGCCCAGGACCTGGCCCGTCTCACTTTTGATTAGCCGAACGGCAATTTCGAGCCAAACCTCCTCTTTTCGCTGGTAGTGATTAACAAGGATTTCACAATCGGTCTCTTCGCCGCGGAGCGCTCGCGCCAATGGGAACTGAGCCGGCGAGAGTGGAGTCGTTCCGTCCTGAGAATAGCAGCGGAGGATTTCTGACCATTTCTTTGGTTCATAGGCCGAAGGGGCAAAACCGAGAAGCTTCTCGGCTGCCGCATTGCACACACGAATCTTGAAGTCGGGGTCAACGACGATAACACCTTCTGCCATATTGCTGAGTACGGCTCGAAGGGACTGTGCCTGTTCGGTACGCAGGCCTTCTGACGAAATCAGCTCTTCCGTTTGCTTGGAAATACCCCGGACGATCGCGATCACGAGCGTCCCTCCGATACCGAGCGCCACGAAGGCAACGGCAATCATTGCGCTGATATAGGCACGCACGGTAGAGGCTGCCAGCATCTCGTTGCCAGCAGCCGTCTCTCTGGCGACCTTGACGATCTCGTCCACCGCCCTCATGTGCTTTTCCAAGATGGGGTTCATCCGCGATACAAGGGTGTCCGATGCAGCTCTATGGTCCCCTTTGGCGACGAGGGGAAAAAAGTCATTCTCCGCGATTTGGAAATACTGTTTGCCGGTTTCATAGGCCTCACCCCTCATCATGTCTTTCAGCCGTCCATCGGGTACACGTCTCATGTACTCCGTATGCTCGTCCTCAAAGATCTTATGTGCTGCACGAAAGTTTTCGAAGTAGATCTGTTGTTCGTGCGGGTCCCTGGTCTCATTGAGACGATCGCAGATGAGAGCAACCTCTAGAAGACTCTGGGAAGGGGGTACGTAGTCGGCAACCACACTCTGGTTTAGCGCGATGCGCTGGTAAATCGGGCCATTCACCTGGATCCGAAACAGCGCCAGGAATGCAACGCCTGCTAGACACGTAAATCCGAGGAAAACGGTGCCGATCAGCAACAGTAAACGGGACCGGATGTTCACCGGAGACCTACCAGCCGGGATTCAATGAATTGCCCTCTTCGAACTTGTCGATGGCGTTGCGTGCGAAAGTCGCTCGCTTGCGCGGAGCCATGGTTTTTCCAGGCGTTGACGAGCCTCGAGTAAAGTAGCGCTCTCGGTCGCAGTTGCTCGCTCTCGAGTTTCCGCGGCGCGATGTCGAGCATGACGCCATCGAAGCTCGGTATACTACGCGTCACCGGCACAGGGCCGATGCGTTCGGCGTAGCGCGATTGTTGTTTTTTCACCTTTCCGCGCGTTTACTTTCTGCTTCATGCCGCGACTCCTAGACCGCTGGACCGCTGTGGAACTCTTCGGAAATGAGTTTGAGGCGTAAAGCGTATTGGATCAGATCGGCAGTTGTGTCCAGGCCCAGATGCTCCATCATGGCGTATTTGTGTGTTTCCGCGGTGCGGTGAGAAATGTTCAGGATCGACGCGATCTCCTTCATGGTTCGTCCTTCCGCAATCAGTTGCAGGACTTCGCGCTGGCGGGGAGTGAGTGGCGACATTGCGGCGGGATCGCGTTTGGCCTCCAACAAAACACTAATGAGATCTTTGGAAATCAGGGGCGAGAGGTACACCCGTCCTTGCAACGCCTCGCCGATCGCTCGGACCAACTCTTCTCCAGCAGACACCTTCAAGAGATAAGCCGAAGCGCCGGAACGAAATGCCTGCACCGCCAATTGAGGATCGGCGTGCATGGTGAGGACCACCACCTTAGTGCGGGGCAAACTGGTTTTGATCTTGCGGACGGCATCCAGTCCGTTCAGTAAAGGCATGGAAATATCGGTGACGACGACGTCAGGCCTTAGGCGCTCGGCCGCCGCGGTCAGCGCGCGTCCATCATGGAATTTTCCCAGTACCTTGAACCGCTCACTAAGAAGTTTTTCTAGCCCCTCGGCAACGATGGTGTGATCGTCAGCGAGAAGCACCGTGCACAAGGCCATAACCCCACCTTTGCGGCCTTTTCCCCCGCTATCGTGTTCCCGATCATACACCTTTCTCCTGACTAGGCGGGCGGTTAATGAACCGCGAGACAAAAACTCCTCCTTCCAGCGCTCGCTTTATGGCGGGTATAAGATCCTCTCCGGCACTCGCCTTGAGAACGTACCCACGGATGCCAGCGTCCATTGCGCTTTCGACCAAGGGAATATCGTCGTACACCGTCAACAGGACGATTGCTGTGCAGGTCTTGTGTTGCAGGATGACGCGGGCAGCGTCAATTCCGCTCAGCTTGGGCATTCGAATATCGGTCACCACCACGTCCGGCCTAAGTGCTTCCGCCATGCGGACCAAAGTCAAACCATCGGCCGCCGTTCCTACTACCAGAAAAACCCTGGAGAGTAATGCTTGAATTTCTTGCAACAGTGCAGGGTGATCGTCCGCTAGCAACAAACGCTTGCTACCCGGTGGCATTGTCATTTACCCCTCTGAACTCCTGTGGGACCCATTCAATACGCCCGCCGAGTTCTCGTGAATCCGTAATTTTACTGGCTCGGCGCCCCTTTTCCTTGGGAATACTCGCTCCACCTAAGCATTCAGTGCGGAGGCCGGGGGCGGCAGTCACTAGGCTGAATTACGTAAACATTGCTTGCTAATTCCGAAATAACTCGGATGGTGGGGCTCTCCAAGCCATAGTTAGCCTTTTCTCGTGAGTCCAGCTTCAAGAATCACACCGCTCACTTGGGAGGGGCCATTTGGCCAATGAAAACCATTTCAACGAAATGATCGGGCAGAGCGAGGCACTCCGTGTTGTTCAGGAGCAAGTGGTCTATGTCGCACCTACTGGCGCGACCGTGCTTATATTAGGCGAAACTGGAACCGGCAAAGAACTGGTTGCACGTGCCATTCACCGTTTGAGCAGTCGCGCGCGCAACAGTTTCATCAAAGTGAATTGTGCCGCCATCCCGTCCGGTCTGTTAGAGAGCGAACTTTTTGGACACGAAAAAGGAGCATTTACCGGAGCCGTTAGCCGAAAGATGGGGCGCCTAGAATTGGCGAACAACGGAACCCTGTTCCTCGATGAAGTGGGAGAGATTCCGCTGGAATTGCAACCGAAGCTGCTACGGGTCCTGCAGGATCACCAATTCGAACGCTTGGGAAGCACACAAACCATCGACGTAGACGTGCGTCTCATTGCCGCTACCAATCGCGACCTAGCGCGTGCAGTGGCAGAAAAAAATTTTCGGAGCGACCTGTTTTACCGGCTGAACGTGTTTCCAATACGCACCCCGGCACTGCGTGACCGTCGCAAGGATATCCCGTTGTTGGTACGTCATTTTGTTGAGAAGTCGGCCTCTCGAATGCAAAAAACGATCACGGTTATACCCGACCAGGTTATGGATGGTTTTGTCCGTAGGAAGTGGTCGGGGAACATTCGAGAGTTGGAAAATTTTATTGAGCGCTCGGTGATCCTGTCCACAGGCGATGCTTTGCAGGTGCCAGAGAACGCACTGGCGGAAAACGCGGATTCCGAAGTCGAACCAGATCACACGCTACAATCCATCCAACGGGGACAAATCATTAAAGTTCTGCGAGAGTGCGGGGGATTGCTTTCTGGGCCAAATGGAGCCGCTGCCCGACTAAGGGTGAAGCGCACTACACTGCAGTCCAAGATGCAGAAACTCGGAATTTCCCGCTCCGACTACTTGACTTAGAAATCTGTCATCGAAAGAAGCGCCTTGTCGCGATTGCAGGTCGCGGGCTCCCATGTCTGCTGGGAGAACCATTTCTCGATATCCTGGGAAGTCCGCACGGTAGCGCGCCTACGGAAGATCCAAATCGAGTAATACGAGATCAGACTTGTTTTCGAGGGTATAAAAATAGAGGCTGTCGTCGGGACCGATGCCGGCCATGCGGCAGCCTGCCGCTTGAGGGCCCAGGATTTCCGAAAAATCGCGGTAGAATCGCGCCTTCGCCGTCCCCGCCTCCACCCGGTAGATCGCCTGGTTCGGCGCTCCCAATTCCTGGTAGAACAGGTCCTTCGAATGCCTCGACCATTGCAGGTAGGCAACGATCTTCCCCTCCGGCCCCGGAATCCAGTGCTTCCTCGCAGTGTTGTAGAAGAAGATCTTCCGTTGCCGCAAATCACGCGCCGCGATCCACTTCCCATCTGGCGACCAGATCGGATCCTGCAGACCTTTCGATTCCGGCACGAATTCCAAATTCCCGCTCGCCACGTCCAATATGTAAATCGAATTCTCATTCCCCGGAGTCACCGAGTCCAGCGACACAACAATCTGCTTGCCGTCCGGAGACCAATCCGCCCGGCTCGCCTCCTTGTCCATCGGACTCAAAATCCTCGGCTGGGAAAAGCCATCGGCCGAGACCGCATGCAAACGCGGCGGTCCCTCAGCCGCCTGCCCCCGGAACAGGATCTGTTTCCCGTCCGGAGACCAGCGGATCAAGTCCGTCCCCAGTTTCCCGCCGGTCAGCGAAATGCAGTTTCTCCAATCCGTCCCGCACCGCCAGACCCCTCCGTCCTTGCCCGACGCAAACGCCACCCACTCTCCCTTTGGGGAGAAATCAACGCTGTAGGGCGCGGGAGATATCGGGACGCTGGCAAACTTTTGGTCCCGCGGAAGAATCTGCATGAATTTAGAATCGTGCCAGGTGGTGACTGCGCCAAGCCGCGAATCGTAACCGCACTTTCCACCCGCTCGCTCGATGGAATCGTTTCCCGACGAGGCAACCTGGACCGGCGTCTTCTCTGATCTTCTCCAGAAACTTGGCCGCTCCCGCGTTAGCCACAAAGACATATTCGTATCAGAGCCGCTCCAGAACGCGAAGTATTCTCCGTTCTTAAGCCATACTCCGTCGCGCAGGCTCTCGTTTTTGTCGTTCAACGGGTCGATCTCGTGCAACCCTGAACCATCCCGATGGACCTCCCACAGCCTATGAAGGCGTGATAGATCGTCATAGGTCGTAAAACGAAGACTTTCTCCATGCGGCGACCAGGTCAGATTAAAGGGCGATCCGCCAAAGTGCGCGATCTTCTGCAATCCAGTTCCGTCAGGAGAAATCAAATTCAGGTTTCCGTTTGAGGTGAAGGCGATCTGCCGCCCGTCTGGGGACCATCGTGCGTCGCCGCAGGTGTAATTGCCAAAACGGCGCGGCACACCTCCTTTGAGCGGCCAGATCCACAGTGCGCTTTCGTCCATCCGGGTTTCCGCCGCGCCCAGCAGAAGGCTGCTCTGATCGGGCGAGATGTCGAAGACGTAGGCCAGCGGGAATGGCGTTTCGACCTCGGTCGCTTCCCCTCCTTGCAGCGAGGCCTGCATGGGAAAGTACCGGCCGCCGCGCCGGACCGTGAAGAAAACTCGACCCGCCCCCATGGCGATCGGGCCGGCTTCGACCCCTCCCGTGCTGCTCAGGCGAACCCGGCGCACGATGCGCGGTGCAGGCAGGGGAAACGCCCAGTACACCACCTGCCACGCGAGAACCGCCGCTGCTATTCCTATGGCAGCGTGGCGCAGAATTTTCCCGCGCTTCGATCGCTTCGCGGAAAGGTTCTGCGGTGCGGGCCGCAAGCCCGCCGGCGCCGCAACATCCACCACCAGCACATGATTGCCGTTGGCCGGTGCCGCCGCAGCGTCTGCTAGGGCTTCGTCGCTGCCGTGTCCATTTGTAGTCGCCGATACCGGAGCGATGAAGCGGTACCCGCGTCGCGGCACCGTCTCGATGAAAACTGGATTGTCGGCGTCGTCGCCCAGCGCAAAGCGCAGGCGCTTGAGTGTGGCGTTTAGGCTGCCGTCAAATTCGACGTACGTGCCTTCCGCCCAGAGCGTTTGCCGCAGCTCTTCCCGGGTTACGATCTCACCCGGTCGCTCCAGCAGCAGGCACAGCACTCGCAGGGGCTGCTCCTGCAGTTTCACGGGCACACCCTCACGGAGCAGTTTCCCCCCGTCGGGATCTACCTGAAACAGGCCAAATCGGTAAACACGCTTAGGCAGGACCGGTGCTTCCATACCCGCAGCACGAACCCCTTTTGGTGGGAAAGTCTAGCACAGCCCCAAAACCGTGTCACAGGTTTTTGTGACTTATTGCGGCGCAAGCACTTATCAGGTCATACGCGTATCAGAAGCAAGTCCTTTGACGAGCGCACGATTTCGCGGCACTCTGCCGCTCGCGTGGCACCGGACGCGTGAACCGGCAGTTCCCTTCGTTCTTCTGCCGCACCTCCGGCTGCACCGGACCTTTTTCTTTTGGGGAAAAGATGCGGCATCATGAAACTGAGTTGCGTGCGCGGCCGGAGCCGCGCCGAGGCAGTCAGTTCGACCAAGGAGCAGCCCTCCGGTGCGGGCTTCCGTGCGGCCGGACAGCAAGGAGCCGCGGCTCCCTGCTGCTTTTCCGTATTCAAGTGCGACGAAACAGTACCACCGGAATTCAGGGGGAAATCAGCTTCGAACGGTTACTTCGTTTGAGGCGATCTCTAAGGAGAACAGCGTGAGCTTGAGGAATCGATTTTCACCAACGGCCGTTTGCAGCAGATTTTCGAGCCTCGTGGTTGGCTGCATCGTTCTGAGTCTGACGTTGACAAGTTCGAGGCTATCTGCTGCTCAGGTGATCGACAGCGCAACTGTCGCTTGCACGGGCAACACTCTCACCATTAGTGGCAGCGGGTTCAGCGCCTCGCCCTCGGTTACGGTCGGGTCGGTGGCTCTCACGACGAGTACCTCGTCGTCGACGCAAATCGTTGCGACATTCCCTGTCAGCTCGCCCGCGTGCCAATTCACGCCCGGCGACTATCTGCTGCAAGTTACTTCTGCTGCAGGTGGACCGTCCGCCCAAGGCACGGTCACGATCGGCGCGGTTGGACCACAAGGACCTGCCGGACCACAGGGGCCCGCGGGTCCGAAGGGGCTGACCGGGGCGCAAGGTCCGAAAGGGCCACAGGGGCCGGCCGGACCTGAAGGTCCTCCGGGACCGCAGGGACTCCAAGGCAACACCGGCCCTCAGGGTCCGGTTGGTCCCAATCGATATGCCGTCGCCCAGTTGCAACCCGAAACACGACAGGTCTTTAGCGGAACAGATCTCAGGAGGACGTTGTGAACCACATCATTGCGAAAATTCGATTCAGCAGGCCGCTGCGACCTCGGCTTCAGGGCAGCCCTCCGGTGCGGCTTTCCCTGTGGCCGACGGCAGGGAGCTTCCCAGCTCCCTGCGTTTTGCTACCCAACAATTCTTGCAGGAGAAAACCGATGTCTGTGACCGATATCGTGAATGCTCTGAAATCCCGCTGTATGACGCTGCGAGGGCTGGCGGTTAAATTGACTCTGCTCATGGCATTGGCCGCCTTGCCGGCCCCTGCAACAGGGGCACCGGCTCCTCAGGCAACTCCATCGGCGCCTCAGCAGAACCAAGGGCCCGCGGGCCGACAGCAGAGTTCTACCGTGGCTTCGCTGACGATCACGAACGATCAAGTTATCCGCATGGTCAAGGCCGGCGTTCCCGAATCAGCCATTATTTCTTCGATTCAATCCAGCCGTGGACAATTCGATCTGACGCCGGATGGGTTGCTTGCGCTCCATCGTGCGGGAGTAAGCCAGAAGGTTCTCGAAACCATGATAGCGAGTCACGGAGCGCAACCGGGCGGAGTTTCGAGCAACACTTCCGTCTTGGGCGGCAGCCCCGCTGCGGGTACGGAGGCGGCAACGGCGACACTCAAACCTCATACGAATCTGGGAGCGGCAAAGGTGGGAGCCAAGGTGAAAAATCCGCGCGCCACCCAGTCCGACGCTGCCATTATGGCCGTGCTAAAGAAGCAGAGGAGCGCAGCGGATGCCGAAGTGGCGCGGATGAGGGCGGTGGCTCCGGCCCGGACGCAAGTCGGGATGACGGCGGGACAACCCCAGCCGATGCTGACTCCCGGAGCGAGCCAAACACTACTGCCGAACGTGCAATCAACGTCGCCCGTGGCAACCAACAACGCACCGAAATCAGTAGCGGCGGGTCAACCGCAGGCGATGTTAGCGCCCGGAGCGAGCCAAACATTACTGCCGAGTGAGCCATCACCGTTGCCGGTTGCGACGAACAATGGACAGAAATCAACCTCCTCAACACAACCGCAGAAGAATCGCGTAGCCACGGCGCCGAGCCCGACAACGCCGAAGACCTCCGCAGCAGGGGCGATCGGGACAGAACAAACCCTCAGCGCCACCGGCGCCCCCGGCAGCTCTTCGATGGGCCTGATTTCCAGTCCACAAGGTGGCACGCTCAGTTCCGTAACCCTCGCGCCAGGCAGCGCCGGTCCATCGCAAGGTGGTGGCGCCGGCGGATATCAAGGTAGCACCACAGGTGGTTGTGCCGGTTCATCGGGAGGAGGTTGTGCTGGTCCGTCGCAAGGAGGCGGTGGGGGCCCGACAAGTCCATCTCAGGGAGGAAGCGCTGGTCCCACGAGCGTTCCGGGAGGCATGGTTGGCGCTTCGAATCAGCCGCAAGGGACCAATGGAGGCGGTGGGATGCCGGGATCCTCGCCTAGCAACTCGAAGGGAAGCCTCCCGTCCTCTATGACTATGACGCAGGTGGCCCCCATAAACGGAACCGCGGTCATCTGCGCGAACAACCCGCTGTTCCGGATTCTCACTGTCAGCGGCAGTTCATCTCCGGCCACGTTCACGCCGATTGATCAGTACGACCTTTACACGATCAACGGCTGTTCGTTCGGAAACCCGAGCTCGAACGACAAGGTATATCTCTACGGGACGGGCGCCCTCCAGTTGAATTTCCAGATCCAGTTCTGGAGCGACAACTCGATCGCCGTTTCCCTCGACCCGAACTTGAGCGGGCTGCCCGATCTCGGCAATTTGACTCTGGTGGTGCAGCGCGCGGATGGGCAGCAAGTTCAAAAGGGCGGCTTTAGCTTCTATGCCGCCCGCGCGACGGTGCAACTGAGCACGATTCCGTCGTCGTGGGCGAATCTGGTTACGTTGACGTGTGGGTTTACATGTGGCAATAAAACAATGTCGGCGCAGTTTTCCTCACCGCCCACATCTTCCTGGCCGGGCCCGGGACCGTCGGCAGGAACGCTGTATGTGAGCCGGTACTTCGATGGCGCAAAATTCAATCCAACCGGCGCCAACCCCGATTGGTACGACTTCACCCACCTCGCGCCCGGCTTCTCGACGGATTCATTTCAACTCACCACATATTCTCCTACTCCTCAAGATTGCCCGTTTACGGTCACTTACAGCCAAGATTTCGGAACGTGGAAAGGGTATTGGGGCGGCACCTCCGCGGCGGGCGACATTTTCATTTTTCTGTCGGATACGACGTGCTCCAGCTTCAACCCAATTTTCCCGCTGCAGAACTGGCAGAACGTCACTGGCTCTTATTACGCGCTAACGGTATGGGTGAACGGGCCGCGCGGCATCGATCCGATGACGGGTCAACCCGGCCAATAGATCAAGCGACGGAGAACTTGAATTCTGTGGAGGAACAACTTATGAGATTTAAATCAATTCTCGTTGGCGTCATTCTCTGCTCGGCACTGTTTGCTCAGCAGACGACCAAGCCGCTGACCAATGCCGACGTCGTCAAGATGGTCAAGGGCGGGTTGCCGGAGTCTGTGGTCATCAGCTCGATCCAATCTCAGCCGGCAAAATATGATCTCTCGCCGGATGGCTTGATCGCCTTGCACGCAGCTGGGGTCACGCAGAGTGAGATGGACGCGATGCTCGCTGTATCGGGAAAGGGACCAAACTCGGTGGCCGCTCCGGCCGCCTCTATACCCCCTGGCACAGCGGCGACTTCGCAGGGGCACTTGCCGAAAGTGGCGTTGATCCAAGGCGCCGCATCACAACCGTTGCCGCTGGAGAAAACGCAACTGGCGCAAACCAAGACGAAGCCTTCTTCGATGAAGAGTCTTGCCGGTGATTCTGCCGTTACCCAGGCGATGCAAGGTGGCATGAACACGGCGGTCAATGGTGCGGCCATGCGTACGAATTCAAGCGTTGGAGGCTCATCGATCCAACAGGCGGGAAACATTTTTTCCGGTGTGATGGGACGCCGTAAACCCCCGACTACCTATGTGTGGGGCGTGCCCAGTCCTGCATCGACGACGATTGTGAAGACAAGCGCTCCGAGCTTCACGGTCGACTATGCCAGCACAATGGGAGTAAATCCCGATGACTTCGAACCCGCCATTGTGAAATTGACGCCGGCGCAGAATACGTGCCGCATCGTCGGGGCAACCCAGGGAAAAGAAGACGCACAGTCCAACTCCGCGGCCGATTGGCAGGTCTACTCTTCGTTCCTCGAAGAACGCGTCCCCGTGAACGCGCAAAAAATGAAGGCAGGCACTTACAAAGTAACGCCCGCCTCTTCTCTGATGCCGGGTGAATACGCGGTTGTGCTGCGCCCGGTGTCGAAGTCGATGAAATTCTCCGGGGGAGACGTCGCGAGAGGGCAAGGCAACGGATTGTTGTTCGATGCGGTGTGGTCGTTCCAGGTTTCTCCGGATGCGGAGTAGTAGTCCCAAGCAACTTTGACGGAGGCAATTTGTGCACCCCATTCACGCGACAAAGACTCTTCTCTTCGTGGCAAGTGCCGGTTTGTTTTTTCTGGCGGGTTGCAGCAAAAAGGAAACTCCGTCCGCCCCAACGATGTCTGCGTCGGGGAGTGAAAACTCCGGGGCCCAGCGGCCAGCCGATCAGCATCCTCCATTGGACGGACAGGCCTCCGGCTACGCCAATGTGACGTACAACGCGAACGTGAAAGTCATGGAAGAGAGTGAAGCGAAACAGGCCATCGTTGGCTTGAGCAGCGATGAAGCTTGTCTTCTGTTTGACTCCTCCAACGCGACGGCGCGCACTCTGCACCCAGGCGATGTGTTGCTCATCAAGAACCTGACAGCCCGAAGGGTAATTGGCAGCGAGGAGACTCCTGACGGCTTGGCGGTACTGACCGAACCGGCAGTGCTCACGGATGTTGTCCAGGACGGCACGATTCACATACAGGCGCCGGTGCGCTTTGGACCGCTCCGAGCCGCGGCGCCGAGACCAAAATCCTTCTGGTCGTTTGATCCGCTGTTCGCTGAACCTGCTTACGCCCAAAGTCCTACGGGGGTCATGGCGAATCAGGCGGAACAGAAGGGCACGAAGGATGCATACGGCAACATGGCCAAGGGTTTGCTGCACGCCGTCATCGACGACTGGGATACCAGCTACCAGGCCACGCCGGGAGAAGGAAAAACCGACCTGAACCTGACGATCAAGAAGAGCGTTGGCGGTATCGAAGCGTTGATCACGGGGCAAGGCTATATCTCCAACTTCGACTTTCAGTCGGACGTCACACTCAGCAAGAGCACCGTGCAGAACATGGAGACGCAGTTCAAGAACCTGAATGGCGTGATGAATTTTCAGTGGGTGATCGCCAAGGATTCCAGCGGCGTTATGGCGGAGGAGAGCCGCATCAAACTGCCCGGCGCGTTAGAGGTTCCACTGTCAAAGCTGGTGGGAGGCATGCCGATGTATCTGGAGGTGAGCGCCGCGATCCTGATTCACCCTGCGATCACCGGGGGAAAGGAATACAGCAAAGGCCAGTTCCGAATCACGTACGACGGCTATCAGCATTTCAAGATCAAACCGGGGAATGTCGATGCCGACGGAAACCTCACCGGTGACATCGACCTCGGAGATCACCAGGATCTCTCGCCGGTAGCGCCTCTCGGAATGGTGGTGGCGTTTTGTGCGCCGCGCATCGAGCTTTCCTTCGGACTGCACAAAATATACGGCTCGTTGGACACCAAGAAAGCCGCGGATATCGTCGATAAGTACGCCGACAAGATTGCCAAGAGACTGCTGAATCCGACACAGTATGCGAATTTCCAGAAGAACGTACTGAAGCTGGGAGACACCTTCAAGAAAGCGTTGCAGAGCGACGCACTGGCATATCTGCAGACGATCGGCACGTCGGCGTCCAGTTTCTCCGGCAATTCCTCGATCATTCCGTGCGAGCGCTACGACCTGACCTACGTCGTGCAAGTAGGTGCATCAGCGGAACTGGCTGGAATCACGCTCGGCAAAACGGAAAAAGACATCTGGAAGAAGACCAAAACCAAGATTGATCCGCCGGGAGCGAAACTTTGCGAAAACATCGGCAACAGCTGACAGAAAAAGGAGAAATTCCGTGGCATTCTGTGCAAATTGCGGTGCAGCGTTAACTCAAACAAAGGGATTCTGCGGAAGCTGCGGCCACGCGGTCGGTGCATCCAGCTCGACCGTTGTTCCGGCTGCTCAAACGGCTGCCGTGAGCAGTGCGATTGTTACCAGCCAGTCCGGTCTCACCTCGAATGTAGCGGGCGCCCTCGCCTACGCCCTCGGCTTGATTACGGGAGTGATTTTCCTCGTGCTCGAGCCTTACAAGAACGACCGCTTCGTTCGCTTTCACGCGATGCAGTCGGTAATCTTCACCGCGGCTTGTATTGCTTTTTCGATCGTCTGGCGCATCGTGGTGGGTATTCTGGCGAACTTCAGTGTCTGGATTGCTTTGGTAACGCTCCCCATTCGCCTGCTGATCTCGCTGGCATTCTTCGGGCTCTGGGTTTACGTGATTTACCAGGCCTACAACCAACGTGAATTTCACATTCCATTCATCGGCGACATTGCGGCGAAGCAAGCGGGAGTGACCGCGTGAGGACGCCTTCAGCAATCTGGTCACCGCCAAGTGGCTTGGGCCTTCGTGCGGCAACGTGCAGTAGATGGAGATGCTTAGACGTTCGAGGTTGATTTCAGGAGAGGGATTGGTCATGAAAAGAACCAGAAAAAAGTATGCAAGCTCAGGAATTCTCGTCGCGATCGGATGCTTGATGCTGGTTGCTCCAGCCTGCACTTCGCGAAGTTCGAAGGCGAACGCCGAAGACCGAACTGAACGGCCCGCGGCCGCGATGGCCAACCATGGCGAGCACTACTTCGACGGCGGAACCTACTGTGTGCAGACCTTTACGCAGGGGCCGGCGTTGGCCCAGCCGCTTCACTTCTCCAACAGGGAAGATCAGAGTGACGGATCTTCGAAAAGCTTTGAATCCGATCTCTCGGGCGACAAGCTCGACGTGGTCATGCACCAGAGGCACAAGGCAACGGAAGATGACAAACCCAGCAGCACGCTGGCGGTCGACAACGGCCCCATCCATGTGCCGGCCAGGACGACGACCGTGGCCGATGGCTATGCGGAGCTCGTCCAAACCAGCCATTACTTGCGGTCCGACGATCACGAGTGGTCGATGGGAACGAGCGTTCTGGCGCAAGGAGGAACACCCTGGTCACTGTTTATCTTCAAACCACCGGTAACACAAGTTGGCAGCGAAAACGTAAACGGTTACGAGACGATCAAGTACACGATAGACACCACTCACGAGAGCGCCCTCCAGAAATCCGCGGGCATGCTGCGCCAATTGAAGGATTACAACATCACCGGGACTGCGTGGGTCTTGAAGGATGGCAGCTGCGTCTTGCAGTACGACATTAACGACGAGCAGGTCGGCAGCGACGGGAAGACGGAGACGACTCATTACCAAGGCACGGTAACGACGAAGTAATCTGCGTTTGCATAACATGATTTGCAGGACAGATCTCCAACGGAGGATGAAATGAGTAAAGCAATTGCAGTCGCGGTCATTTGTTTCAGCACGTGGTTGGCATTTGGACAAACCCAAACCTCGCAGCCTCTAAACGCAAAAACCGGTCTTTGGCAAATCACCCAGACCACCACATGGACCGGTCTTCCACCCCAATACGCCGCTGCGATGAAGAACGGGCAGCCTAAAAGTTACACCTCCTGCATAAAGGCGAAGGACTTGAGTTCGAATCCATGGGCAGAACCTGGGAGCCATTGTGCTTGGACAGTTCTAAAGTCAAATGGCACCGATATGGAGACACGGGGATCATGCCAGCAGGACGATGGCACCACAGCCGACGCACACGCCACCATCCATCTTTCAGATTCTGAGCACGGCACTGGGAACGTCGATCTTACGTTGGCCAACAACGGCCAAACCATGAAGGGCCACGCCACATACACAGGAAAGTGGTTAGGTGCAACCTGCACGCAATAAGACGCTAATAGACACCGGGGCTGGTGTGTTCAGCTGATTCCAAGATGCTGCGAGGGGGGACGAAAGGGAGACGAACATGTCAAGCTCTTGTGTGAAATGCGGTGCTCCTTTTGCCCAAGGCCAATCGTTCTGTGTCTCCTGCGGAACGCGCCGGAGCGAAGTGCAACTCGCAGAACCGGCGAAGCAGTACTGTGGTAGTTGTGGCGCGCCATTGGACACGGGAGCCAGGTTCTGCGCGAAGTGTGGAGCGGTTACGCCGACGGGGACAGGCGCCTGGCAGCCGGTGCAAGCGGCCAGTACCACCGGATTGGGCGCCACTCCCAGCCCCGTCGTGGCGCCGGCTTCTCGGAAATCAGGCAGCACGATTCTGAAGCTATTCATGATCGTCGCCGCCCTTTTTGTGTTTCTCTTTTTGCTGGTGGCCGGCAGCTGTGCCTACATAGCTTACCGGGCAAAGAAGAAGGCCGAGACCATCGAGCAAGCATACAAGGGAAACGACATCAATAAACTGGCGGGCGAACTCGGGCTGAAAGATATAGCCGGGAAAATAGCTGCCAGCCCCGCTTCGTCGTCCGGCGGATCACCGTCTTCCCTAGACAATACTCCTCAGTGGAAGAGCTACGCGGGACCGCCGGCAAACGGGCTTATTCCCATGAAGAAAGATCTCACCCTCACGTCGTCGGTCAGCATGCCGCGGATCGGGGATTACGAGACGATTGTCAGAGTAGCGAATGTGTCGGCGCAAGGAATCAACCTGGAATACACGTACATGGGTCCCTCGGTGAAGAACGGCGAGAGCGGCAAACCAGCCACGGGGCCCACGATCAGCAACGTCGTTACCAGCCGGTTGGTGCGCGCTGAGGATTTGGCGAATGCACATGAGGCCCACGAATACTATGCCGGGGGCGATCCCAACGTTTTTCCGGGAACCACTTCAGTGGTGCTGTCGAAAGAGGTTTTCCGCGAACTGAAGACCGCAGGCGAAACCTCATTCAGCTATCGCGCGTTTCATGCGCCAACGGCGCAGGACATGGTCGCAGGTCTGCTGGACAAACTCAAAGGAGATGGCGCCGGGTTGAATCTCCAGGACTTGAGGCCGGACTCCGTGATTCTGATCCGCTGCACGCTGCGACGAGCTACGCCCGATGATGTTGCCTTCCCGGTCATTGTGAACGATAAGCCGGTGGAAGTCCCCGCCATTCACGCGGTATGCCAGAGCGATCAAGATGAATTAGAGGAGTACGTTCTTGACGATCCGGAGAATCCGTTAAAGCTGGCAGGGAGCGATAAGCTCGATCCCTCCCGTGGCCAGACGACTCGCATCAGCTTTCCAGACGAGAAAGCGGGGAACCAGATCGAGCAAGACTTGAAGCAGAGCGGTCGCACCCAGGTGTACGGCATCTATTTTGATTTTGCCAGCGCGACCATTCGGCCACAGTCTGCGCCCGTGCTACGGCAGATTGCCAAAGCCATGCAAGACAATCCGGATTGGAAACTCAGCGTGGAGGGGCACACTGACAACATTGGCGGCGATGCCTCCAATCTGGAACTGTCGCAGCGGCGCGCGGCGGCGGTGAAGGAGGTTCTGGTGACGAAGTATCACATTGCCGCTGACCGGCTCACAACGGGTGGCTCCGGCGCCTCTCAGCCCATCGATACGAACGACACGCTGGAGGGGCGCGCACGCAACCGGCGGGTGGAACTGGCCCGGCAGTGACAACCTAGTGCTCTGCGCAGCTTCATTCTGTTTGCGCAAGAGTTTGAATCAACGCTTCAGGGAGACATTCTATGGGAAACATCTGTGTGAAGTGTGGAGCTTCTCTTGCCGAGGGCCAGGCGTTCTGTGTCTCTTGTGGAACGCGACGCGAGCCTGCTGCGACGGGATCTGGGCACTGCGT